>ERZ772818.58-NODE-58-length-109852-cov-16.211390_pt1 | contig 109852 bp, 135 predicted proteins | sample MGYA00580837_ERZ772818 | MGnify/ENA primary metagenome ERZ772818 (study PRJEB29015, sample SAMEA2737671) | human gut metagenome | biome: human gut; feature: human-associated habitat; material: faeces | place: China | collected 2012 ...
GAATGGCCTTCCATATAAGTCATTCTATATATCTGGCAATTTACAAAAAAAGGGCACCCAACTCTGGTGCCCTAACATCTGTTAATTGCCATTTTCTCTAAGTTCTGCAAGCTCGCATTGACCTAACGTCTGTCCCTGCTCGGTAAAGCTCGCACGCTTTCGCTGTATTATCATTCTGTTTGTGTCTGTGTTGCCACATTCTGGACATATCCATCCCAAAATACCTGTTTTTTTGTCTGTAACAATGTTCATTCTGCCTTCATGTCCGCAGTCTGTGCATTTATCAGCTTTATTATCGAACGTAACAGATATCCCCATATCATATATCTTCTTTATAATAGCGTTAGAATTATCGCCGTTACAAAGGGCTTCTGAATCCAATTGACACATGTTATATACTGGTATCTGTTCCTGAATGAGTTTATATCTTGCTAGAGCCTCCGACACATCATCATTATTAATAGCCGCCCCTCTGACACCTCCTGTTATATACCCTTTGTCGGTTATCCCGGGGACTTCTCCGAATCTCACTTTTAAGGTTTCAGTAAAAGCCATAACTGTATCACAATCATAAGTTTCTGCAATTTTGTAGTCTATATTGTCAGATATGGTCCACTCTTCAAGTCTGTCATTAATACGCTTGATTATTTTCACTGCGAACTTCATTCCTTTTTCACTGTTGCATCCTTCTTTTCGAATCACCATGCATGTCTCATTCATACCTGCAATCCCAAGAAGAAGAGAAGAGTGACTGCTATCACATAAAGCTTTATCAATAGGTTTGTTATAATCCAAAACATCCAGTCCGCCGTTCTGCCACATTATTGCAGACGAGCTTGATGACACCCCTAAAAGTCTGTCATGCCACGTTTTAAGCGCTAGATGACAAGTTGTAAGTCTTTCATCGAGTATATCCCAGAATTTTTTTGTGTCTCCGCCAGCTGATAATGCCACATCTGCAAGATTGATAGTTACTTTTCCCTGTGAAAACCATCCCTTATGTCTTTGACTATTTGCTATTTGTTTCTCTGAAATGAGGTCTATAAATGGGTGTATATTGGTGACATTCATTACTGTTTCTGTTAAATGCCAGCAATTGGAACCATTTGTATTGTTATCATCCGTTAGTATATAAATATACCTGTTTGGAATATAAGACATATTTTTCTGTTTATCTGCAGCTTCCTGACTTAGAAACTCTTCTGTCATCATAATAAAGTTTTGCTTGTCATCCTCTTTACCCACATCATTCAGGTTAATCACTATGGATATTTTATGTCCTTTCTCATTTGTCTCAATGTTTATAACGTCTCTTAGGAGTCTAATGCCAAATGAGATCTCCTGCTGTAATGTTTCGATGCCTTTATCTGCCTCATCGCCCTGAGTTCTCAAAAATGCTGCTAATGGAGCTATTGAGAAAGCAAGGTTTCCATACTGAATATCAAAAGCATGTACAATAACATACGCTGTCACCCTGCATGCATCAACGAAATTGTCAGGTTTCTGAATGCCGCCTGATATGAAGCAACCCTTATTAAAGACTTTGCCTAAATCTATATAACTGTCGCATATCATGCTCTCTGCGAAATGGCTGGTTCCATGAAAGTAAAGCAGTCCATCCCTCTGAGCTTCCGATATGAATCCCGGTAAAAGATGCCTCCATGCGATATCATAAGCAACCTTATCTGAGAATTCCTTCTGTCTGCACTTGCCAAGTTTATTACTTTCCGTTAAAGATAAGACATTGCTGTCCATATTGGTTAACTGCCTAAGCTTTTTGTGCTCGTAACGATAGGCCATATAATGCTGCGCTACCTCATATGCTGCACACTGCATTATTCCCATCTCGACGAAATCCTGTATTTCCTCTATCGTTGGAACATCGGGCATATTTTGACATCTCAGTTCTACGCGATCCGCAATGACATCCATCTGATGCCTCGTCAGTTTTACATCATCTGGAACGGTGTCGTTTGCCTTTGAGACTGCAGCTATAATCTTAGAACTGTTGAACTCCTCCTCGAGCCCATTTCTCTTTATAATGTTCACTAAGTATCCTCCTCAAAATTTTCATGCATTATTCCATGGTTTTCTATGAGTATGATTTTTGTTTTAAATCATAGCACTCTGCCTGCCATCAGCTACAGGGGACCAGGGGACCGGTACTAAAAAATCATGTCTTGTCCTAGCTGCATGCATCTTGGATATTCGCTCGCGCGATGTGCATAGCACATATAATACTTTATGGTCTGAATTTTTGGAGCAGACGCATTTAAAACGATGAATAGCTCCTAAAGCTCTGAATTTATTGAACTTTATTATGCCATCCACTATTTTTTTGCGAAGAGAGAGGGCATTTGATACAATAGCATCTCTTGCCTTTGCCCTTATTTTTGATGATTCATTTGCTTTGATGTCACGTCTGACTGTAGATATGCCGACTTTAAGTATGACAGCAATTTCCTTAGCGGACTTTCCTGCATGATAATAGTGGTTGACCATTGCACGTCTTGCATTAACCTCATCTTTTTTCTTTGCTTTTCCCTGCTCATTTAATTTTTTCTCATAATATGCCCTATTAATCTCCCGTTTTGTTTTTTTGTCAACAGCCTTTTTATGTGTATTAAAATTGTCGTATTCCTCTTCGCTGATGCCTGTTTTTGCACAGAATACAGTTGTTGTCATCTTATATCCGTTTCTATCTGCATAAATCTTCGCAGATTTAGTTGCTTTTTCCGTCTCTCTTGCACTTAATGGCTCTGAAAAATGGCTGTTTAAGGACATTGTCATTTCTAAAGCTTTTTCATTTCCGAAAAGAAGGCATGCATAATAACGGTACACAAAAAGGATAATCTCCCTATGTCCCGTCTGTTCCGGTTCATTGTATATATGCTGTTCGATTAATGCAGCTCGTTTTTTGTACATTTTAAAATACGGATCGTTTATATTCTCAGTTAAATACTCAGCACTGTCATTTTCCAATGCGCTGTCATAGAAAAATGTTGCCTGCTGGCCTTCGTTGTCTTCATTAAACTTGTCTGGTGTATAGTATTTGCGTATAAACTTATCAGCTTCGTGATAGTATTTTGTATTCTTAGGCAGTGGAATACTATTCTGTTTTGCCAAATCCCTGCAAAATTCAAGCTGCTTTTCGCTTGCCTTGCCATATTTTGCATGTCTGTATTTTATGTAATTATTTTTTATGTACTTTTCAATTTCTCTTTTATATGTAATAGGTGTATTATCACCAAAAAAAATCTGCATATTATCAATCAGCTGAAACTGCCTGTCAGATGCGTCTTTTCTGCCGCGCATAAAAATATCAATTTCATCAAGCGTGTAAGAGAAGTCAGGATTTGAATATATCACGTTAACCTGCATCTTGCATTTTGTATTGAATGAGCCCGGAACACGTAGAATTCTTGCTGTATCACCCGCAATCCCTTCGTCGGCACAAAAATCTTTAAGCTTATCATTAAGCCTTTTGTTGATTCTTTTCCATCTTTTAGCTGCGTTTATAGAGACTTTATTTTTCGCATCTGTGTTGCGGCCTGATATAAGCTTCCATAATAAGTAAAAGCCTCGTCCTGAAAAAATCACAACAGTAGGATATGGGATTTCGTCATCAAACATCATTTTTATTTGCGCATAAGCTTCTTCTGCTGACATTTTTTCAAATTTAGAGTTTTTATGAAATACATCAAGGTCTGCAAAACACCAGTTTAATGAGTCTACATTCTTCTGATTTCTGTTTGTTGCCCCCCTTTTCATTGGATTGATTGAAAAAAACATGTCTTCATCATGATAAACAGGCATGTTGTTAATAGTCCTCGCTGGTCTCATCCAATTTTTAAAATAATCTTTTGCAAAACACGCTCTTGATACACTAAGTGTATCGTTATCATTGTAGTATTGTGTATAAAATTTTTCATTTAGCTGTGTTGTTTCTGTAAATTTACTCATATGTACCTCTTTTTTAATAAATTTCAAAAAATGTGTTGACATTTAATACACAAAATGCTAAGATTTATTCAGAGCGGTGGTATACGTATATACGAGTTTAGATAACTTTCCCGACGAATGATGGCGGATATGTGTATTAAACTGTTTGGAGCTGACCAGTGTTTTGGCAGCGAGGTGCACGATCTAATGCACCGGCGATATAAATCGCTTAGTGAGATGGCGTTAGGCCTACTCTATGGTGTCTTCAGAAGAATACAAAGACAAATGGGTGGTTTGGCATCAGTATTATTCTGAAACTAATATCCCGTTGGAAGCAGGATATTGCAAAAAGGGCGGAATGCCCTTTTTTTGTTGTCTAAAAAGAGTATGTTTTTTATTTCATCCCACTTGAAACATTTATGTGAACTTTTTATTTTTTTATGTGATAAGAGTATGTCAGATTTGAATTTCAGAAATTGGCTTCTATATAAGTAGAGAATACATAAAAGGCTCATATTTGTTGTTTTGGCTTATATTTTGTCATAATATAAGAATGTTAACCTATTTTTTATTAAAGTTAACAATCTTGTAAAAACATAACGGAGTTTCATTTTGTTCCTTTTATTGTATAAATATATATATATATATATAAATTTAATTGTGGACAACAACAAAATTGTTTGTTTATTTAGAGTCACTTAAAACCCTTGTAATATCAGGTTTTTTATAAAATAAAAGGAATGATTTGAAACTACAAAGGAATGAAAAGATACTTCAAACTCCCTTTTTGATGTGTTGAAAGGAACAAAATGAAACACCAGTGGTTTGAATTAGGGTTTTACAGGTCTCAATCAGGGGCTTGTTTGTCGATAAAAGGAACTGATTGAAACTTTAAGTTTCATCTTGTTCCTTTTTGAGTCAATAAAAGGAACAAAATGAAACCTTATCAAGTAGAAAAAGCGCTCCAAATGAACCATGCACTTATGTGGCAGCTTCCTAAAAAATGTGTTTACGAGCCTGTCAACTTAAATATCTGGCTGATGTGACAAAATGTCTCCATATCATCATTTCTGGTTTCAAATAGTGTCTTTTATTTTGTCAAAACATTGTATTGTATGGCATATATTGCGTTTTTTATGATAAAGTTATATGCGATAAAAGGAACAAAGTGAAACCAGCAGTTTCAAATAGTGTCTTTTATTTATGAAAAAGAGAACAAAATGAAACTTATAGTTTCAAATAGGGTTTTTTATCGCAGAAAAAGAGAACAAAATGAGACCAATGGTTTCATACAGGGGCTTTTAGGATGATAAAGGGAACAAAATGAAACTAACGGTTCTGCAATAATGTCTTTTAAGGTCGACACAATAAGCCTGCTGGTCCGACAGTTCTTGGGTAGTCAGTGTCTTTTGAAGATGATGAAAGGAACAAAATGAAACTTCATGTAGTGGTTTAAGTATATGGAAATCGGTTTTTTACCAATAAAAGACCCTGTTTGAAACCAGATTGCAAAAAAGATCAATTAAAAGGAACAAAATGAAACTTACAGTTTCAAATAGGGTTGATTTAATATGCCAAGTGTGTAACAATTCGGGATAAGAGAAAAGGAGAAGACCAATGGGGAAGACTGTATATACGGATGACGATCTTATTTTAAAAAAATCAAACGCCCTGTTAAATGCAAAGTTCAAAGCGAGCGATATGGAAAACGATATTATGAATATCGCCATGACGCGAATTGAATCTGCCAAGATAAATGATAAAGACTTTCTTGTAGCGCGCTTGTATCCGGCAGACATTAATACTTTTGTACATAAGGGTAAGAATATTTATAGGGAATTAAAGACAGCAGCAAAGCTGCTTACTGGGCATACTATGCTTATAGAGACTCCGGATGCCGAAAATAATGGGGGCTCATTTCATGCTTTTGCAATTATTACAGATGTGTCGTATTCGAGTGAGTCTGGCGTACTCGAAATAAGATTTTCTGAGCATTTGAGGACTCATTTATTTGATCTGACATCGCATTACGCCACGGAAAACATAGCTTTGATTACTATGCTGAAGGGCTATGCGAAGCGTATATATGAAATATTGAATGAACATAAGTATAAAATTAAGACAGCTCCGGATGGAGTGTATTCGGTTGTGTATAGGCTTAATGAGTTCCGTTTTATGATTGGTCTTGCAAACATTGATGAATCTGGAGTACAAAGATATATTGCAAGAAACGATGCTGTTGACTGGGACGAGCTTTATGATTCAATTGCTAAAGAAAAAATTTATCCAATCTGGCAAAAGCTTAAGGAAAAAATATTAATTCCAGCACAAAAAGAGCTAAAAGAGAAAGCTGATATATGTTTTGAGTTTGAAGGACTCAGGGAAGGGCGTTCGATTAAAAAAATACGTTTTGACATAATGAAGAATACGCCATCCGTTAAATGGACATCACAGGCAAAGGCGCTTAGACAGAATCTTGAATCAAAGTCGTCCGACGAGTACAAGCAGACTATATGTGCCACTAATAATTCATACAAAGAGCTTTATGAAGAATTTTTGGGACACAATCAGCTTACTGTTGATGATATTGATGTCTTAATGAAAAAAGCCGATTATGACGAAGAATGTGTAAGAACGGCAATAAAAATGGCTGACAGGCAGGATAATATAACTAATTATATGGGCTGGCTTGTATCATGCATAGAACGTGGGTATGCATCTCCGATAGAGGTTATAGAGGGTGATGCCAAAAAGGCAGAACGTGTAAAAGAAGTCCGTGAGGAATATGAAGAAAACAGGGAAGATGTGGCTACGAGAGCATGGAATAAAATCAAACAAAAAGATGATTATCCTGAGTTTGTGGAGACAATGAAGGCAAAAGGTATTTTAGAAGAGTCCTTTGACATTGTTTTTACTCCTGAAGAAATGACGAAATTTTATACAGAGTGGAAAATTAAGAAGCAGACTTTCTAGCTGTTTGCAATGAGAAAGTAGTGCCAGATTAACAATCTGATTTATATGGAAAGCTGTTTAAGCCTGAAAAATATATCATACTCATATAAAAGGTATACCATGAAAGGGATAAGAGTATGAGCGATATAGACACTTTTGAGCAGTTTTGTGTTGATAATGAATTCTCAAGACAGGTCGATAGAATAATAGAGCAGAGGAACAACATGGCGTTTCTTGACGCAGAGTTTAATGATGGCGAGGTCTGCTCTGTTGGAATTGTTATAATGAGTCCTGACAATAAAGAGCTTAAAAACATGTATTCTATTATCAAGCCAATAGAACATGATTTTATGCCAAGCCGTCTCAGAAAGCTGACAGGGCTGGATTTCAATGTTTTGGTTAATGAAGGTCAGGATTTTCATAAGGTGTGTTATGACATAAACAGCCTGGTTCGTCAGTATAAAGTAAAAAATATCTATACATGGGGCAGCGATGATAAAAATGTTTTTGAATTGACAAAAAAAGTATATTTAAAACATAATGATGCCGTCAATGTGACAGCAGCGTTTGGATTTTTCTCAATGTTTAAAAGTATAGATGATGCAATATCATTTTATCTAGTATCAACAAGTGAACCAATATCCTTAAATTCACTTGCGTATATCTGTGGTGCTGCAAATGTCTGTGAGCACAATGCACTTGAAGATGCAAGGTGTCTTATGAACTGTATTGCATGTGTGCGTCAGGAGATGGTCGACCAGTTTCTTGTTGATGAGTATAAAAGCTATAATAAAAAGCGTAATAAGTATAAACGAAGCAGAAGAGCCTCCGCGACGGCAAAGCTTGTCCCACAGACAAAAGATGGGAATTTTGAAAAAATAATAGTTCCGGATAGCATGAAAATACTGTACATGACAGACCCTTCTGTAAAAGCCTATGTTGATGATGGCGTTGAACTGGGGCTTTTAGATGGAAGATTCGATGAATATCACAAGGGTGTTGTAAGGTTTGACGAATACATGAAGGGTGGAAAGTTTTTATGAAGAAAAAGGTACAGGCAAAAGAAGAGCCGTTAGTTCAGGAATATAATGAGAAAAAAGAAGAAAAAGAGCTGATGGTTGAGAAACTTAAGCGTAAAGGAATTGGTGTTGTTTTTCAAAATAATACTCCAATGTTCAATGTTAAGTCGAAGGATGATATTAAGTTGGTGGAAGAGAGCATGCGTCCATTTGGCTCATTCGGATACAGATATTAGAAAAGACAGGCGATTAACCTGTCTTTTTTTTTGCTATTCTACAAATTTGTTGTAAACCATAATCTTTGAAACGGCCGATTTCCACTCAGGGTAGGCATTTGATATATCACCCGACCTTGCAACTCCGTTTAACTTCTCTGTTTCTACAATAAATTCAGAACAGCATCCTGATGCTACGGTGAATACATGTTCCGGGTCAGTGTGTGCATCAGACTTTGTATCTCCCATAACGCAGTGAATGACCGTGCCATTTTCAAGAACAAGGTCTATGTACTGGCCTATTCTTGTGCCAAAAGCTGTTCCTATAGCTATGCAGTATCTTCCGTTAATCATCCTTATTCCATCATCATTTGTGTAAGCAACGGTGTTCTGAAGTTTATACTCATAAGTTCCTGTCGAAGTAATTGTCCTGTAGTCCATATATGTTTTCTGTCCATGATATGATGGATAAAACGGAATCAGGTCTGTGACGGGAGTTTCTGCATTATCCGAAAAACTTGACAATGGTATATATCCTGTCTGGTCATTTACTGTAACCTGTATTTCCGATGTAGACACCATGCCTGACACCTGTGCGGCATCATTATAATCAAGAGTAAATAAAGGTTGTGTCATTTCCTTGTCTGCATATACCTGACAGTAATTATTTGCATAGAGCACCGGTCCTGACCATTCAATGGCTTCCTGTGGAGCCGCTTCCGCAACCACTGGTGTATCATTTTGTTCGATATTGACTTCATGTTCGTTATATTCATCTAAAGTTCCCGTGTTTGGATGTGTTGATGTTATATAATCCGCATTATGCAAGGATGAAGCAATCATCTCCTGCACGGCACAGGCCTTTGCAAATCCTCTGAAATCCGGTTGTGGAATATCTTTTGACGGGACGTAGGCATTTGCATATAAAACAGCTGCAAGTGCCGCGACTGATAGCGAACTCATCAGTTTCTTTTTCATCATAAAAATATCACCTGCTTCTTTCTCTGTAACATTTCCTTAACAAGTATGATTTTTATTTCTTGCGTCAGCACAGTATGCAACTATCAAAATATAAAATGATAGTAATTTTTTTTGATTTTTCTCAATCCGTTTTCAAAATTTCAAACATACTTCTTATATAAAGCTGAAGAAAGGAGAAAAATGAATATGAAAACAGCGAGAAACAATCTTCTGAGCGTTGAGCTTATGAAGACAGTGAATCTGTTACGTAAAAATCGGGTTTTAACAGCTGAAAACGGAGCGTTCATAGTCTCTTCTTTTCAGGAGGGAAATTATACACCCCTTAAAAATCTGATGGCCGTCATACCTGACGGTTATGTAACAGTAAGAAGTACGTTAACGAGATTATTGGAGCAGGTTGAATAAATAAGCATCCTGTTTCTAAAGTAAAAAGAAAAATGGAGGAACCACTATGGAAAGAATTAACAAAGATACTCATGAAGTATCAGGAACAGACCTTGAGGGATTCAAGGAGGCAGTCAAAAAAATGTCTGCAATTACTCACTGCAGGCGAATAAACGCAAAGGATCTTGCGTTTATACATTATACTGGCAAGGAACATAACGGCCAGTATGTAATCTCAGACTTAAGCAGGACAGCTTTAAAGCGTCCGAGTCAGACAATCTCGGGATTGAGACCGTCATATACTGACGAAGATGCAATGCGAGAGAATAAAACAACAACCCGTCTCCTTGCTATTGCTGAGGCAAAGGATGGCTCAGAGGATTTGTTACACATTTCTTCGTATGGTCTGCCATCACTCCTACAGAGCATATATCTGTCAGGAGCGGCAGCTTTTGATAACAACAGCTACTACAGGAATGCATTCTTTGCGTCGGTTTTTTATCAGAAGAAAGCGGCAGCTGGACTGTCGCTCATCACTCGCAAGACATGTGATAACGACGAGAAGATTTATTATGTAGGTCTTTCTCGCTACAGATATGTGCCACAAGCTGATTTGCTTATTCCTGTTCTTGACAGGATCGCAAAAGACGCTGTTCTTGGTCAGATGGATGTTGTCAGCTGGTCTGTGGACCATGCTCTCTCGCAGATCTATCTGGAATTTCCAGATGCTGCAAAAGAAATTGCGGAAAGCTACAAGCTTCCGCATGAGGCAATGCCAGGACTTATGTTACAGACGTCTGACATTGGCAGAAGCTCGTTTATCGCACAGGCAACTATGCGAATCAATAACCACCTTGTTAGACTGGAAACTGTTTCAGTTTCTCATAACAACAAGAAAGGTGTTGATGTTGACGAATACATCAACGAGTTCGTTGATAAAGTTGACACAGAGCTTTTTGCGAATATTAAAAAGATTCCGGAGCAGTTGTGCGAGCTCATGACGATGAACATTTCCCCTGCTGTTATCGCCACAGATGACGACAGGGAGAATAATTACATCGCTGTAACGGACATTTTGAAGGAAAGCATCAACAAAACCTTCAAAAAGTTCTCTGGAAGCAAGAAGAAGGTAATCTTCGAAAGTCTTTCAGAGGAGATTATCTCATGTATGTCTTATACAGCGTATGACATTGCTGAGATGATCATGGCAGTGCCGGATCGTGTTCATGTTGATGCGGTTACGGCTGTTACGGTAAACCGCGAGGCGGCAAAGGCTCCAGAGGTCGTAAAGTCTGTCACCAAGAAATATATCAAGGAGACAGAGGAAGATTTTATGGACTTATCTGCCTAGAAAGGAGAGGCTATGGTAGTAAAGTCATATGGAGACCCTTTTGAGGGTTTCCTGTTACAAAGAGAGCCTGGGCTTGATACTCAGGCTAAGGATTTTCTCAAGGTCAACATGTTATCATTTATGCTTGAAAACAGCATAAAGACAGATTTTGAGGAAGTTGGAAGAAACAAGAAAGCTGTAACATTTTACAACAATGTTACAGGCAGATATTATTCCTTAAGCCTCAAAGATATTGAAGACTTCTGGAATGATGTTCCGGTAGTGATGACCGGCGTCAAAAGAGTTGGCGTCGGTTGAAAGTAAATTTGCTGTAATGAAAAAAAGAGCAGTCTTTGAAAGAGGGCTGCTTTTTTATATGGAAAGCGATAAATGAAATATGAATCTGACATACTATATACGGAAGGAGGATACTATGCGAAAAATCAAAACAGATATAGATGAAAAAATACAGGAAGATAAGGAAAAAAGTTCGCTGAGACCGGCAGCCTTTAGCAGTTACATAGGCCAGAAAAAAATCTGCGAATCACTACATATAGCGATACAATCTGCAAAAAACAGAAAAGAACCGGTTCCGCATATTCTTTTATATGGTCCGCCGGGACTAGGAAAGACAACATTGGCAAATATTGTGGCAAATGAAATGTGTGCCCAGATAGTAACTACTGTCGGCAGTAACATGGAAAAACCTGCGGATGTAGCATCCCTTTTGAACAGTGTGTCTGAAAACTGCATTGTGTTCATAGACGAAATACACCGCATAAACCGGATCGCGGAAGAATGCCTGTACTCGGCTATGGAGGATGGGTTTATCTCAATCACAATAGGTTCTGCTGAACAGGCAAAAACGATAAGACTTACGCTGCCTAAGTTTACGCTGATTGGAGCAACAACAAGGCCGGGAATGTTATCATCGCCTCTGCGTGACAGATTCATTTATCAGTATAAGCTGGAATATTACAAAGATGACGAACTGGCAGCCATTGCGTCCGAAACATCGGAAAAACTGGGTGTTAAATTAAATGAAGAGATGTGCGGCATGGTCGCCGATGTAAGCCGTGGCACTCCCAGACTTGTCAATAAATACTGCATACTGCTGAGGGATTTTGTAGCATCGGGTAAAGTGAAAGATATTGATAAAAATATCATGGATGCGGTTTTTAAATTGTCAGGAGTACATGAAAATGGTCTGTCAGATATAGACATCACTCTTTTAAAAGCGCTATATATAGCGAAAAAACCTGTAGGGCTGTCAACGCTGAGCCATATCATGGGAGAGGATGAGCAATCGGTTGAAGACATGATTGAACCTTATCTGTTGTATAGGCAGTTTATCATAAAGACACCGCGTGGAAGAGAACTTACAGAGCAGGCTAAAAGTTATATAGAAAGCCATATACTCAGAAAATAAAAAACATACTATATATGGAGGTGAGCAGAGTGTGTAAGACAAAATATAGGAGGATGATAAATTGAGCCGTAGAATAAAAGGAGCACACGTTATTACTCCGGCAAAAAGACAGGTTGGAAGGATTATGGCATATACAGTGTCCATTCTTTCATTGCTGATATTGGCATGCGAAATCCCAATATTTATATCTGGCCGGTATTATCTTATGCCGCTGCCGGTAATTACGTTTATAGCTATGGATGTTGTTTCAAAAAAGCTGTTTGCATGGTACAGAATGGAAGAGTTTAAGATAATCCGTCCAAACAACGGGAAGTCGTATCTGCAGTTTAACTATTATGATGCTTTGTCAACAAATGACTCGTGGATTAAAGTATACAAAGTGTTTGGTGTTGAAAGGTATGATATTAAAGGTGAAGATTGCATAGTAAGCTGCAGTGATGCTACGGTGCAGAGTCCGCCGATGAAACCGAAGAATGTCAAAAAAATTAAAATTTATGATGTGGATGATGATGTAATCGAAATGATACAGAGCATTCAGAACGCAGATCAGAAAGGAGAGACAGCGTAAACAGCTGTCGGAAAAGAACATGAGTGATAACCAGAAGGTAATGTTAACAAGACTTGAGGATAACAGTGAGTATAATCCTAACAGCCAGGAGATCAAAATTAAATATTTTGATGCAGAAGCAAAAGAACTTAAGCTTATAGGCGGAAAATCGGACTGGATTGATTTGAGAGCAGCAGAGAAAGTTGAGCTTAAAGCGGGAGAATCTTCAAAAATTCCTCTTGGTGTTGCAATGATGCTTCCTGACGGGTTTGAGGCGCACGTTGCACCAAGAAGCTCCACATTCAAAAACTGGGGCATCTTGCAGACAAATTCTGTAGGTGTTATTGATTCAAGCTATTGCGGCGATAACGATGAGTGGGCAATGCCTGTATATGCAACAAGAGACACTACGATTGAGAAAGGTGACAGGGTATGCCAGTTCAGGCTTATGGAAAAGCAGCCTATTGTGAATTTCAAGAGGGTTGATAAGCTGAATACTCCGGATCGTGGTGGATTTGGAAGTACTGGAAAAAACTAAGAAAGGAGCGCCCGGCTATGTGCCGGGCATGAAAATATGGCAAATACATATTATGTAAAATTAGACGAGATAAGCGACAGCGATGTAAAGCTGCTGACGGGCACGACAATAAAACCAGCTGATAAAGTTATGGTTTTACTGCAGGAAGGAGTGAGCTTTTCTGCAGATGAGCTTATGGCACTAAACGGGATATCTGCTTCGATAGAATTTATCAGACTTGAATCAGAAGCCGACTTATATTTTTACCTTGGCATGAACTATAAAGCTAATGATAAATCGGTGTTTTTATCAGGAATAAACATTCCGGAAAATATACTTAAGGCAATGAATGCAGGAACTGAGAAGAAGAAGCGAGCTCCAAAGAAAAAGCAGGAAAGCAAGCCTGCAAAACATGAATATATGAACCCGCCGGAAAAGGATAGCGTAGGTGGGAAAGATGAAAAAGCGGATAATGATAAGATAGAGTGGATGCGTGATGGCTCAGAAAAGTATTTTTCTGACAACTGCGGAGTGCCGGAAGATATGAAAGAACGTGACAAAATACTTGATTTTGCTGCGAAAGCTTTTTCAAGGCATTTTAAAGTAAGTGAAGCGGTTAATGAAATTTCCAAAAAATATGGAGATGACATTGCCGAGTATTTCAAAAAATCAGCAAGTGCGCTGGTACTCGCATTTGACAAAGCAGCCCTTAAGCAGGTAGATCTATAATCTGCACAGCCCGTGGAAACCCGCGGGCTTCTTTTTTGTATGCACTATCAAAATATATTATGATAGTTTGGAAGTTGCAGACTATCAAATTATATTCTGATAGTATTTCAATATAGTTAACATAACTATCGAATTATAATTTGATAGCCGTATAAAAATCAATGTAAAAAATATCATACTTTTATCGACGAAGAATAAATGAAAGGATTGATAAAATGAGTATTGAATTATTATTAAAAGACTTTGACAGACTTGAAGCACTCGCAAAAAAGGCTGATGAAAGTCTGCATATTGGAAAAACTGCCATTCAGAAAGATTATGCCGTTGCAAAGATGCTTGATGAGAATATAGGAGCAGTGACAGATATTTCGCATGACCTTGGCTTATATAGTGCCACGGAAGAGAAAGTTATTGTTAAATTTGAAGTGGATGGCAGAGAGAAGTCATGCGAGCTTTTTGTCGATGTGAAAAATTTTCATATATATAAAGAGTTTGATTATCTGATTGAAGGGCACTTGTCTGAAGAAGAGAATGATTATGTATTCTCAGTGTATGTGCCTGAAAAGGCAGAGAATGGGGGAAATCTTTAAGAGCTACGTCTTAATATGAGAATACAGAGACCGTTTCATTTGTGTGGAATGGTCTTTGTTTTTATATAGAAGGATATAAAGTGCCTTTCTTTCTATCATACTTATGATAAGGAAAATTATAAGGAGGTTCTGTTATGAGTACGCTTGATAAATTCAAAAATCACAAAACAGCATATTTGTTAACAAGAAATGGACTTATACCTGAATACGAGAATATTAGTGAGGTTGATATCATATCCGTTGGCCGCAAATATGTAATAATCACAAATAATGTAAAATTTGCTGAGTCTGGGTATGAAAGAAACTGTTTAATTGAGCAGGTCAATTGTGGTTGGCCGAGGTATCTTTTTACAGTAAAACGGGATGCTTTGGATTATGTAGAGAAGAGGCAGATTGTAGCATGGCTTGGAAAGTCCGGAAAACTTCTTGATGATGTGTCGCTTGAAAGCTTAAGGCGGATTAAAAGTATTATTGAGAATGATTTAGAAATAGAAAAGAAGAGTATTGTAAAAGCAGAGAATCCGGACCTTTGGGATATGTATCACAGAGGTGATATAGTTTTTCCGTCTGCCGTGCAGCGATATTTCGGGGTTACAAAACAGACTGCTATAGAAATGTGTGAAAGACAGATGAGCGATGGAAAATGCGTAGCAGTGTATTATGTTAAATGTCCAGAATGTCAGGAACTCAGCAGAAAGTTTTATAACAGGGAAGATATTCCTAATCATTATACATGTGAGAATGGCTGCGAGGAGTGCGAGGATATTCCTGTTTCTGATGACATGATTGTTAAATATTATGAGTGGCAGTAGCGAAAGAGGGATAAAGATGATTACAAAAATATAGCGTTCTGAAAGCCCATCGTTTCAGCCGTGGAATGAAAGAACACAGACTTTTATCTTATATGGAAAGGCATTCGTAAAGTTCAAATCTATCATACTCTTTATATATAAAATGAGGTGTCAGATGCATACAGTACAGTTAATCTTAAGGCCAACTGAATATGAGAAAACTGTTATCCATAAGCGTTTCCATGCGGTGTCGCATATTCATAACGTATGCGTAAAACATGCAAGGAAACTGCTCATACAGCTTGATTACGACAAAGAGTACCAGTCATGGCGCAGTGAGTATTGTGCGCTTTTAAAACGGAAGGACCTGTCAAAGGCAGACCGTATGCGTAAACTTAAGTTATCAAAACAGATGTCAGTCCGCCGCCAGGAAATCGGCCTTTCAAAATGGGCACTTCAGTCATACATAAAAGTCTGTGGAAAACGGTACAGCAGACTTATTTCGTCACAGCAGGTACAGACGGAAACTGCAAATGTATGGACCGGTGTTGAAAAATGTCTATTCAACAAAGGAAAAGATATTCATTTCAAGAAGTTTATGGACTTTGATACCATTGGAGGAAAATCAAACTTGAACGGTGCAAGGCTTAATACTGATACAATGACTGTTTCATGGCTTGGGCTTGAACTTAAATGCTATCTCCCAAAGAAAGCGTCAGACAAGGATTATATTCTTGAAGCGCTTGACCATAAAATATCCTACTGCACCATAAAGAGAATGATGTTCTCAAACGGCTGGAGATATTATCTTGTAGTCACACTTGACGGAGACGCTCCTCACAGGGAGCACAAAACAAAAACAGGAGTCATGGGCATAGACCCCGGGGTTTCAACAATGGCAGCGGTATCAGACACAGCCTGCATCCTTGAAGAACTGGCACCTAATGCAGATGTTTACGAAAAACAGATACATAAGCTTGAACAGCATATGGATACATCAAAGCGTATCAGCAATCCAGACAACTTCAATCCTGATGGAACTGTCAAAAAGCGTAAGGACTGCAAGCCGTGGGTATTTTCAAGCAGCTACAAGGCGGCCCGCAGAAAACTTAAAACACTCTACAGAAAGAAGAGTGCCTATACCCTGCATTCGCACAGGAATTTATGTAACAGGCTGCTTAAAAATGCTGACTCATTCATAGTCGAAAAGATGGACTATGCGGCACTGGCAAAACGCTCATCCAAAACAGAGCGTCAGGACAAGCCGACAGACATCATTCAGAAAGACGGCACCGTGAAGGCTGTCAATAAATTCAAGCGTAAAAAGCGTTTTGGCAGGTCCATAAGCCGCAGGTCGCCGTCACGGTTTTTAAGTGAATTAAAACGCAAAACCGAAAGTTCCGGCGGCGCTTATGCAGAAGTCAACACCCAGACATTTAAGGCCAGCCAGTACAACCATGTGACAGACAAATGCGTAAAAATCACCCTCTCCCAGAGATTTAAGCTTATAGGAAATGATAGTGTACAGCGAGACCTGTATTCAGCATTCCTTATAAAGAATACAGACAGCGCCTTTGAACATCCCGACAGGGATAAATGCATATATGAATTTGAAAACTTTGTAGCAGTCCATAATGAAACAATCGACTATATGAAAGAGTCAAAAATATCAATGAAACAGTGTTTTGGTTTTTAACAGCAAAAAAAACCAGCCGTATAACAGCTGATTTTTAAATAAAAAGGGGTCCGGCATCACTCCCTCGTCCCTAAGAAAGTAATACACTTCGTATGAAATCACTGGTCGTAAATCCTGAATACCGGCAGCTATATCCCTGTCTATATAACAGGGTGATTCTGTCAGGAATCTAAGGAATCCCAGGCTTTAGCCGTGGGAGGATGTCAAAGACGAAGGACGTCTTAATAAAAGAGAAAGCATATTGCATTGTATTGATGACAGTGGAAACACAATGGATGTGTATATTGATCCAAATAAAAGCTGTTGGTTTGATGAAAATGATAACAATATTTTAAGCACAGACGGTATTGTTTCAGAATTGCTTTTTAGTGATGACAGTGAAATCTCTGAAACGGGTGTCATAAAATACACTGTTAATGACAAAGCGGTCTATATAAAAGAAGTAGATATAGAAGAAATAGATGAAAGCGAGGATTAATTATGGTAAAGAAAAACAAAAGAACTGATTGCAATGGAAGTTGCAAATACAAAGAGGTTTATAAGATATACAAAGAAACTTATGATGACGAATGGAATGAATATTTTATTCAGATGATTATTATGACAGGAATGTTGTCATTTATAGGTTGTTCATTTTTCTTATATCTTAAGTTTTATGATTACATGAGTCAATACTCAATGTTATTAGCTGTGGGTTTCGTGCTTATAACATTTGTATTTATAAAAGCGTTGCCGCAGGTAATAAAGCTAAGAAAACTTTTGAAAGAAATCGAAAGTTGCCTTTCTGATATTGCGGCTAATAAGATTACAGAATATTTGTATCGTATATTGTCGGTTGAAAGTATTAAAGATGCTGAAAAAACTGTATTGCATTGTATTGATGATAATGGGAATGAAGCAGATATATGTATAAGTCCAAATAAAAGCTGCTGGCTTGAAAATAATAATAGTGTTTTAAGTATAGATGGTGTTGTTTCAAAGCTGGTTTTTAGCAATAACGGTGATGACACTGGTGTTATAAAATATTTTATCAATGATAAAATTGTTTACGCAGAGGAAAGCGAGGAGTAATTGTGGCAAAGAAAACAGATAACAATGCGGCATTTCTTGAGAAATTCAAGGAATGCGAGCAGCTTATTCGCCAGACTTATGGCGATGATAAAAATTTCAAATGGTTTGAAGATAAGATGAAAGACGACGGCGAGGACCAGATGTCGCAGAAAATGTATGTGTGCAGGGTGTTGCGCAATTATATGTCGCATAATCCGGACGGTGGGTTTTTTATTGATATATCAGATGCGATGGCTGATTTTCTTGATGATGTGAAAACAAAAATATCAGGAGACATCAAGACCTGTAAGGACGAAATGTCGGTTGTAAGAAAGTTTTACACGCCGCATAGTACAGTCAGCGCAATTGCTGTGGTACTCAACAAGATTCCTGCTGTACCGATAGTTGATGAAGATAAAAATATCATTGCTTTTTGTACTGATGAGACAATCAGATACGCTGTTTCCAATGGAGCAAAAGCTGCTGACGAAATTGCCTTGTATAAAATGAATCAGCCTGCATCGGAAGCGGTAGCAGCAGTAGATGGTACATATGATTCTGCAAGAGAAAAGGCAGAAGCGATGAACAAAAAGATAATCTTTGTTGCTGATGACAGGCGTCTCAGGGGCATAATTAATTTGAAATAAAGCGTAAAAAAAGGAGAATAATATATGCTGCAAAAATATTTACAGCTCTTTGAAAGGGCATTTGAAAAATTAACATCATTGGGAGGAAGCGACAGTACATGGTCTGACTATTTTACGACTGTTGGTACCGAGTTTCTTGTACTGCTGCTTGGAATTGTGTACATTGCTGCAATTCTTGCGATTATTTTCATTCCGATATTCGGAAATAGGAAAGTTGTGCAGAAGATTGCAAAGAATGATGCTTATAAAAAGGCACAGAAACTGGGAACAAAATGGTATGAGTTCAGGAAGAGAATCAGAGATATTATTGTTGGCATAGAGATGAATGGATATAAATATACCTCTGGCCCTGATTTGGAAAGTGAATTTAGTGGATACAAATATGATGCTGATCTTGATACTGAGCTTAAAAACGTGCTTAATGAATACAATATTACAAAATATACATCCTTCGTTAAGAATGAAACCAATGATAAGAAAAAGAAATTTGATAAAAAAGCTATTAACGAAATGATAAAAGAGCAGCATCTGGACTGGTTAAGTTGGAATGAGAATAAGGGTGACTGGACGGTATGTGGCGATTTTGAGGAATTAGGCAAAATTGATAATTATTATAAACTTTGCAGAAAGTTTTTTGCTAAATGCATTGCCGCCTGCTCTGCCATCATGATTGTGTATGCAATCTTTGTCATTCCACTTGTACTTATGCTTTTCAAATAAGATGTTACGGGCTCATACTTTTAGTGTGGACCCGTTTGAAAGGAAATAGATATGATAATCACAAGAAGAGTTGAAGATACGACACTGAATGTCCATGTTGACGATATTCAATTTGAGAAAATCCAAAGAAAATCAAGAAAATATAAGAAATCCAGTGAACTTATGAAAAAGGTGTGTGAAAAAGCCTATCATATCATGAATTATGATGATGATGACTTGGAACTGGTCTTGTCGATATGGTTTCTTTTTATGTTTACTGTAACTTTCGCGTCAACTGTGTATTTTGCGTCAATTGCGCATTTTCATAAAATTATGAGTATGGTACTGCTTATAGCAATTATACTTGGTGGCACTATATTATATTTTGGCATTATTTCATATTTTGAACATCGGTTTTTCAATTATGGATATTATTTGGCAGAAGAAGCATTGAAAGATCTGCTAAATGAAAACATTGTTCTTGGCTTCAGGAATTCAAATAAAGATGTTGTGGAAATTAAATATATAAAAGGTATTGATCCGGATGAAAAACTTCTGGAAAGACATTATGCATATGGTGAATTGGGTGTGGACGAATTGAGATTCTGGTTTGTATCCCATGAAAATATCCACAAGACTTATGATTTTATGCTGATTACAGGCAAACAAGGAAGGCTTTGGTTCGATTTAATGAATAAAGAATAATTTTTTATATATGCAAAAAGGCCCTGAAAGTGATGGTTTCAGAGCCTTTTTGTGAATACTAAAGTCTTAGGTAAATTTGAGCATTCTGCTCAACATCTATATTATGCCATTTGCTTTCGTATGTCAATTGAAAAATTTATATTGAAGTTGGTTCGCTATATCTGCAAAAGACCCTGAAAAGCAAAACTTTTCAGAGTCTTCATGCAAATTTTTTAGTATTGTGTTTGTTTCGCGGCGTATGCTTTGCCGCATTTATAAATAGGTAATTTTGAGCGTCTGCTCAATTTTTATAATAATTCAGATTATTTTACGTGTCAATCGAATTTTTATATAAAAACCCATAAAGCTGGTTTTTCTGATATAAAGTACGTTTTTTTACAGACATTTTTATGCTGAAGATTTTGCAAAATAAAAATCATACTTACAAAGAGGCTTCTCAACAAAAGAGTAATAAGGAAAACAATTAATAATGAGATATATAAAAATAAAAGATTTACAGCCGGGCATGATACTTGCGCAGCCGCTTTTAAATAAGAGAGGTGACGTATTTCTTGCAAGAAATGTTTCGGTAAGCAGGTTCATGGTACAGCGTATCAAGGAGGAACAGTACAGGGGAGCATATGTTTATGATAAACTGTCAAAAGGTATAAATCCTAAAAATCAGCTTCCTGCGGACGTTCAGCTTAAGGCAATGTGTGCGCTCAAGGACATGGACATTGACAGGTGCGCATATCTGTCAGGAGAAATACTTGATTCGCTGAAACATGCTGACAGCATATCAATGAACATAAATTCCCTTGCAGCATATGATAGTTCAACATACGCGCACAGTTTAAATGTGGCAATGTATTCAGGAACATTTGGACTGCTGTACGGGATGGAATATGAGAGAGTAAGCAAATTGATTGCTGCAGCTCTTTTGCATGATATTGGAAAAACAAAGATACCGGAAGCCATTTTAAATAAGCCCGGGGCTCTGTCGGAGAAAGAATTTGCTGAAATAAAGAAACATCCGCAGTATGGATATGACATGCTGAAACATATGGTAAGCATTTCACCGCTTGTAAGGGTGCCGATTCTTGAACATCATGAAAACTATGACGGCAGCGGTTATCCGAGAGAACTTGTGGATAAAGAGACGCATATCTTCTCAAAAATCATACACATATGTGATGTATACGATGCAATGCTAAGCAGACGCTGCTACAAGGACGCTATAAATCCGGGAGAGGTCATTGATTTTATAACTGCTAACAGAAATATTATGTTTAATGGTGGTCTTGTTGATTTCTTTATGAAAAGCATAACACCATATCCGGAAGGCATACTCGTTAAATTGTCTGATGGCAGAACAGCAGTAGTGGCTTCACAGAATAAAGGTTTTCCACAGAGTCCGATTGTCAGGGATATGAGAGGGGATGTGGTGGACTTGGTACATGAAAATAATGTGAAGATTATGCACATAGAAGTGTAGGAGAAATTATGACTGGAAAAAGAGTCTATATATTATTTCTTATAATGATAATTGCCTATAGCTTTGATGAAAGGTTTGGCTGGCTGCTTTGTATAATGTTACCTGCATATGGTATTTATCAGTTACATAAGCTGCATGCTGAGTATTTCAAGGTTGAAGCTGTCTGTATTACTTATTGTAAGCATTGGATAAGTGTTAATCGCGGCGGTCACACAGAATATGATGGTGTATATAAATATACAATTAACAATAAGGAATACATAACAACAGAGAGTGAAACCCATCGCAGTTTCAAACCAAAAGTTAATGAAAAATGTATTTTATATGTTAACAAAAATGATTATGAATGCATTCTGCCTCAGTCAGTAGTAAAATACTGGTGTATAGTGCCTTTTGTTTTTATATTTACACCGATAATATTTGCATTGATTTTTGTTTTGATATAATAAAGGGGATTTAAAATAATAATGGATATAAATAATAAAATATCATCATTAATAAATGAAATATTATCCGGAGCATATATCATACCTCAAATGCCGCAGGCGAAAAACGAACTGTCAGGACAGGCAGAAGCGGAGTATTTTGCTACGGCAAGACGTAATATGACAAGGAATTTTGCGCATATAATTATGGAGATATAATATATATATGAAATTAATTACATTAATACATTCGGGCCGTAATATAGCTGACAGTCTCAATATTAAGTCATTTTTTGAATTGGCTGGCGTTTGTATTTATACGATAAATACGGACATAAAAATAGACAATAGCAATGAAAATAAAGTTTTAGCTTTGTCAGATGCTATTGTCTGTACTGTAGACAGGGCTTATAGTGCAGTCTGCAAATTGTATGATAATTGCATCTTGTATAGTTCTTTGCCTGATTTGCTGGATTGGTTCGTAAAAAAATCCATTATGAATGAGTCAGAGTATAATGACTTGATGGCTTTATGTGATGTTTATAATAGACACGGGGAACAATATGTGAGAACTGTATTGTTTGGTAGAGACTATTGCAGACATCGAAGCCAAACTTATATGGAAGAAATATATAAGGATTATATTAATATAAGCACTGATATTTTGGACTTGCTTAGAAATAAAAATGTTCCTTTGTGGGGCAGTGATGGCTATCTACACTGTAAGTATGCTGTGGCTGATATTTTTTATGAGATGAATTTATTCTGCAAAAAGAATGGCATTAATTACTATATGGACAATAACAGCATTATAAATATTTGCAGTCACGATGAAGAGTATCTTGGAAACAGTTTTATAATGTTAAAAGCTAGAGTTTATGATAATTTGATTGAAAAACCTGAAATAGCTTTCCAATTATACAATGAATGCTGTAATGCTGATTATAATTCAAAAGTGTTTCTATATAAAGCTGAAATGATGGATAAGGTAAATAATACAAACAGGGCGATAGATTATTACCATAAGAGTCTGTCGATTAATCCGCAATTCTACAAGGCATGGTCAAAACTAGGCCACAATTATTTAAAATGTGAATCATATGCCAATGCTTATGCTTGTTACCATGATGTTATCCTTAATCTGCAAAATAAAATACTCGCTGGCGATTTAACTATTGAGAATTACGATTATGTCTATAATGCTTGTATTAATATGATAAAAATTGATATTATTTTAAATAATTATAAGAGTGCATTAGAATTATGTACATATGATTTAAAAATATATAAAAGTATTAATCAGAATAAATTCTATTCAAAATTTAAGATTGATTATTCTTATGTCAGAAAAGACATCGTCTCTATGTTAAACGTCGCTATTCTCAAAAAACATGGAATAGAGCTTTCAAGCGGATATGGACTGTTTGATTTGTGTGAGAAATTTTCAGAATTATAATGATTATTAAGTAAATAAGGATACGAAAAATCGTATCCTTATTTTTTACTGCTGTTTGAAAAATTTACACTTTCTACATTTCTTAAGCGATACGAGACATTTTGCCTCAGGATCATATGTATTCTTTCCGCAGCATGTATCGTTATCCTCAAGCCGGTTATATCTAAAGCAACTAGGCTTTTCAAGTTCCCAGAATTTGTCTCGTTTCACACCTGCTTCGTCACAGATACTGAGATACTCTTTCTTGGACAGCAGTATGACAATTTTAAATGTCATCTTCTGGAATGGATCGCTGATTTTGAATGACATTGGATCAAGTCTGTCGAGTAGCTGATTTCCACAATATCTGGTTCCTTCTTTCCAGTGCTGTATCTGCTCAGGCAGTTCTTCTTTTTTACAGCCACAGACAAATGCAAGCTCGTCAAGATTCTTTGGGTTTATTGTCAGCGCAACAGAAGGTGCTTTCCCTGAAAATGTACATTTCATGTCTGATTTGTTGCTGTAATTATTGTAACCAAATTTGTAATCAGCTCCTGTGTTACCGTCGTACCATACGGGAAAAGTCCGTTTGCGAGCGCAGTTGGATAATTCTCCTTTAACGAAAGACCTGCATATCTCGCGGGTTCTTGGAATGATTTTGTCTCCGACTGCAAGACTGACGGACTGTCTATGCTGTTCGTAATCATCTTCAGCAAGTTTTTGTATCTGTGCAGCATAATTGTATCTTGCCATCCATTTCTGGTCAGCTTCAATTTCTTCCTTGGTTCCACAGGCAGCAGATAAATCAAATGCTTTTACTGGATGAATGACGTCGCTGCTTAAAAATCCATCATTATAAGTGTATTTCTTATCAATAAGAGCGTATTCGTCAGTATCAGCTATGACATTCAGCAGGTCCTTATCCACACGGTCTTTGTATCTGTCTACAATATAGTCAAGCACCGTATATTCATTTTCACAGCCACAGTCTGCAGTATCATCTATTGAAGCAATATCATGAAACTTCATTGCTGGCAGGGCACTGCGGATAGCAAGAGCATATTCTGATGCTTCAATTCTGCTCGTTTGTATCATTGATCCGGTGTATGAGATTTCGTATTGCGGCACCTCTTTGTAGAACTTGTCTTTAATCATGGAAATCATGAGAACTGCCCAGAACGCTTCGCATTTTTCCATGTTTTCAAATGTGCCGATTTTTATTCTTGGGTTTTCCATGGTTTCAAGAGTATTTTTATTGTCTGTTTCTTTTGTGCCGTATCGTCCGCTTCCCCATAAGTCGGATGTATCTATGTTTGCAATTGAATCGTATGGAAACATATTGTTTTCAATTCTTCTCGACATGTCACGGCCCGGACAGCGTCTGTAGCTGCTCATAAGCGGATGTTCGTACTTTGGCTTGTCTGTAAGCAGATACAGGTTCTTGCCGTTTTTTATAATAAAGGCAAAATAGCTGTCAGTGAGGCTTTCTTCATCACGAATATATCCAAGAGATACTCCATCAAGTACATTGTCAGCGGCGCAGTAGAGCATGGCATCAAGGTCACGGTACATATAAATGTCTTTTGACATCTTGAATCCGCTTTCGGATGGAGTACCGCTTGAAAACTGCAATGTTCTTAATTTCCCGTTCATGCAGCGTTCTGCAGACGTGCGGACTTCGATAATATCAGAAAGAGACAGTTCTTCTGCTGACATGCCATAAAAATTCATTGCTTTCTCAGCATCAGACTTTATCATATTTGCCGAATCACTTTCAGCAAGGGCGTTCTGCAAGAGTCTTGCATCAGCAAGAAAACTCTCTGTCTCAGGATTTGCAAGCATTTCTTTTACGGAAAAACTCTTGTCTGCTATGAACTTCTCGAAATACTCAGACAGATAAGCGTCCGCGAAAACGCCTGTTGCATCATATTTGAGAGCTTCCTTGATTTTGTCGTTCATCTGTTTGATGTCAAAATCACTCAGTCTGCCGGACATATTAATGGTATAGCTTTTCTGTTCTTTTGTAGGGTTTACGTTTGTGAGCTTTACCCATATGTTGAGTTTATCCTGAATTTTCATAGCGTTTTTCCTTTCTTCTCTGCAAGTTTCTTATATATATAATATTTCTTTTTCTGTCTTTGTCCAAACGAGATGAACTTTTCTATTATAAGTATGATAGATTTGCTGCCACGAAATAGCTTTCTATATAAAAAGGCGCCACAGAAGAGTGGCGTCTTAATATTTGTAGCTTATTATTCAGATTGTCAAAAATCCAGTTCAATATTTTCTTCCTGATTATCGCGTTCTATCTGCTCATGTTCACCTTCGCACACCTCTATGTCTGTCCAGCCCTCTGTTTCGTCAGGATAATTTGCAGAAAACTTATTTTTGATTTCTGTCATTTTATATTCATCAATATAATCGGTTGAGACAATATTGGATGGATCCATAACATACAGTTTTAAATCGTTTATATTGTACTGCTTTGCAATATTTACATACTTTTCTCGTTCTCGCACGGTAATATTTGAAGCATCGTATATTACATCTGCTCCCATTTGAAAGGCTTTTGCGATTCTGATTTCAGCAATCAGAAATGCCAGATCGTTTACAGGTTTTTCTCCATGCTGCGATATTTCAGTGCGTATGCCGCTTATGGAAACAAGTGTAACGGCATTATTATTTTTGTCTGGCTGATTGTCGTGTAATATTTGCTCTTTATCAATAATAAATGATGAGTCCATTATTGCGGATGCTACTGAATATAATTCACTTGAATTGATATATGTTTTTCCAGACTTAATTTCTTCATCTAATAGGACAGTAGCTTTGTCAGTTTTCCCGGAGCCGGGCACGCCGCACAGCATTATGAATTTCTGATCGTGAACTGGGTTTTGATATTTAAGCTGTTTTTCTTTGTTCTTTTCAGAATACAGGGAGATTTTTCTTCCTTGCTGAAATTCTATTGCCATTTCTATTTTTGTTTCATAATTTCTGCTTATAAACTCTGCCTTTTCCTCACAAATGACTGCTTTTGTGTACAGTTCCTTTATATCGGAAGGATCTGGGAGAAGATCCAGTTTTACTATATTTTTATTTTGTACCTTTTCAAGCATTTTTTCTTCAGTCTTATAAAAGCTTACAATATTACGTTCAAGCAACTGCGCCCTTGATAATGGACGGCTTGGGTTCATGTCAAAAAACATGCTGTTTCCCGAGTCGAAGATTGGAGCTGGACCAATAAGCTGCATGGTTGAAGAGTCGCGAAGAACACCAAAATTGTTCAGATGTTCATCTGTGTTGCTGATTATAAAGTCAGTAAGTGTTTGGTAATCCATAAAGTCCTGCATGAGTCCGGCATCAATACCGTGCTTCGTACAGACATTAATATAGTGGTCATACAAAGACTTATCATTTGAGCTCTTTTCGCTTTCAACTATTTCATATGCAGAAATAAGTTCAACATTATCAGATGTAAATGCTGAACATTTACTTATTATTCCATGTCCCGGAACCTTTTCAGCTGTGTAATGAACAAATGGAATAGATATATTCTGAAGTTCATGAATTTTGGTTGCAATTACTTCGTTTACTGACTGCTGACCATCGTATCTTGTGCATTCCTTTACCAGTACGGGAATGTCTTCCTCAAGGTTCCAGTATTTTTCAAGCTGTCCTCCCAAAGAGGCATTATAATCGTAAGAGGAGTCATTATGGTATGGAATTTTATTATTGCTGTATTCTTTAAGATTAGTAAATTTTACGTTATCATATTTAAAGTCTGCATCTGTCGGACACAGCCAGTATGAGTCTGTCATACTTAATGCCAGATTCTTTGCCAGATAAATTTCAGTGTTAACATATCCGTTTTCTTTTAATATCTGCTGAACCGCAGCACGATTTGCTGGCACAGCCCTCATGTTCCACCATTTTTTCATATTTTGCACATTTGCATTGCCTAAATATGGGGATAAACCATTTCCATTATCTTTGTAACCAAGTATTTTTCCATCTGCTTCATCAATTATAATGGAACCGCAGATACCATCGCGGTGCATCAAATTATATTTTATCATAGATTTTCATCCACCTCCTTTTGTGTGATATAGTAATCTATTACCAGTTCTGTCATATTATCGAATGTCTGATAAAATCTTGCCTGGTCGCATTTGCTTTCGTCAATAGTCTTTTTCGTCTGGCCGTCTTTTATATTAAGAGTTACAGTTCCATTCTCCGTTGGAACCCACTTATATTTGATTTTACGATATGTTCCGGATTTATTTGCAATTAATGGCTCTCTGTTTAGAATATCTTCTATGGAACATTTCAGATATAGTGTTAACTTATGAACCATTCCTGCTGCACACTTGTTTATATCGACTTTTTCGTTAACCAGTTCAGAGAGAGTAGTATATGGAATACCAGTTTCTCTGCTTATCTGATAAACGGATTTACCTGTATTTTTCATTAAATCAATAAAATTCTCATTCATGTCTGTTTCCTCCATGTATATTATAACGTTATACCGTTATAATATCAAGAGTAAATAAAAAACGGGCATGTGTTTTCTGCCCGTTCTTCTTTATTTTTTCATTTCTTCTAATTTTGTTGCTGCCTCTTCTTTTGACAAAAATATGGTATCGCCAATTGCTGTCAGCGGTGTTTCGTTCCGAGTTTTCCGCTCGTCCTTTGTTACTGTTGATATTGTGACTTCTCCATACATTCCGACGCTGTATTTTGTGCATATGGCTTCCCTTACATGATATACGGGTTTCCCCTGGCTGATGATATTTGTAAGCATAATAATCCATACAGTTTTTCCAAGCAGAGCCGTGGTTTCGCATGCCGATTTACCGAGCGTATTCTTGTCCTTGGTCCACTTGCACATTCTCTGCTTTTCGAGTGCATTCTTAATGAGCAGGAGACTGTCAGCGTAATCGGTGTTGACAGGTGCATTCTTTAATTTTTCTGATACTGCTTTTAGCGTTTTCTCAATTGTCATAATATTTTCCTCTTTTCCAGTTGTTAATGCCCCTGATGAGCACAATGATTCCTGCAATGCCAATAAGTATATAGGCCGTATATGTCATGTAAAGGTCATTTCCCTCAGAGACAAAGCATGCAATACCTAATGTTGCTGGCGAGACAATAAGTGCCATTACAGCGAAAATAATTGTTGATGGTCTTCTTATGTCCATGTGGTCAATTCTCCTTTTTCACATCCTCAATGTCCAGTCCGGCATTTTCCATTCCGGATCACCGATTTTGTTGTGCACATCAGCCAGTTTATTTCTGCAGGCAGTTATAAGTTCAAGCAGCTTAATGTCGTCAGCAGTAAGCGTATCTGCATCTGACTGATTAATGGTTTCAGATATATCGTCAACAAATTGTCTTATGATTATTCTGCATTTCGCCATCAGTTCCTCGCCGTTTTCTTTTTTCTGATATACACAGTCTAATCCGCTGAGCCATTCCGCAGTTACCCCCAGTTTCTTGGCTATTCTTGTTATTTCGTTGAGTGGCGGCAATATTTTATCGCTTAGATATATTGGCGAAATACCGATGTCGAATACTGTTAATTTTGCATCATTCAGCGTCTGTGCAAGTCTCATCGCGAATATCTGCGCGCGCTCTGATTGTGTCAGCATGATTTTTTTCTCCTTACATTTTTTATATCGAGATACTATAGAAGAGCAGTGCTTTGATACAATTATTGTGCAATCTTGTAATATGTAACATCGTCAGCATCATCAGCATTAATCACTTCCAGTATGTCATCCTTCCACTGGAAACTATACTGCACATTATCACAGCTGAATGTTCCGGACAGCTTGATTGTATCAAATCCTGTTATGACGGCACCGTTGTATCTGAACTGAATCTTTTCCTGTATTTTTTGCTGTAAGCTGACTGCAGTGGAAGAAGCAGTGGAAGATAAGTCATTGTTGGTGTCTAGCTTGCTGTCAGTCTTATCTGTATCATCTGTCTTGTATGATACGCAGTCTTTCTTTTTGTCAGTCTTATCGGATATCTTTTGGTTGTTCTGCTTCACACCGTCGATGAATACTGCGTCTACATTTGAATTTGTGTCAGTAAATACTGTCAAAGTCTTTGTTTCCTCATCATAATCAAAGGTATATTTTGAGCCGTTTGACACAAAGCTTTCATTGGTAACACCATTATGAAAATTAACCACATTATCATAATTGGCATTAATAGTAGTTTTTATAGTGGTATTGATTTTTTCATCAGCATCAATCCAATAACCTATAAGCCCTAATAGTGAGCAGAATATTAGCCCCACAATAAGTAAAGTGATTATGCAGCTTACAGGTTCATAACCTTGCAAAAATAGTCCACATGTTATAAAAACTGCAAATCCTAAGCCTATAAGTATTCCGATTGTCATATAATTCATCTTATTTTTTCTCCTTTTTGTTTCACTCCGTCAACGAACACCGCATCTACTTTTGAGCCAGTAAATACTATTAACGTTTTGGTCTTTTTGTCATAATCAAATGTGTATCTTGAATCACCGGAAGCAAAAGTCTTATTATCCTCTTCGTTATGATAATTAAGAACGTCGTCATAATTAGAAGTAATCGTGTTCTTAATTGATTTTTCTATACGCATATTAGTATCATCAATTATTCCTAAACCAACTGATATGGAAATAATGATTAATCCAGATATAATTGTTTGCGGAATCCAATGGTCGATCCAACGGTCAGAGGTACCATTATAATAAGCTTTATAACACCCTACTCCGACAAAAAATGTTAAAATTATTCCAAATATAACATCTTTTACTACATAATTTAAACCCATCTTATTGCTTTTTGAGCTGTCTGACACAATGCTTTGCTCGTTATTATTATGGTGATTAACTGTATTATCATAATTAGCACTAATGGTGGTTTTTATGGTCTTATTATTTTTTTGACTAGCATCAAGCTGATAGACGCTAAATCCTAATAGTGAGCAGAGTATTAGTGCCATAATAAGTAAAGGGGCTACACAGATTTCGGGTTTATAACCTCGTAAAATTAGTATGAATGTTACAAAAACTGCAAATCCTACGCCTATATATGCTCCAATTGTTATATAATCCATCTTATTTTTCTCCTTTCTGTTTCTCGCCGTCAACGAATACGGCGTTCACGTCTGAACCTTTAAGAACTATCAGTGTCTTAGTGTCCGCATTGTAATCGAATGTGTATTTTGAGTTGCCAGAAATAAAAGTTTTATTATCCTCTTCGTTATGGTAATTAAGTACATCGTTATAATTTGCGGTAATCGTACTCTCAATTGATTTTTCTACTTTAGTATCATAGTCATCATCTAGTCCTGCACGGGCTGCTAATGAAATAATGATAATCCCCACAACAATTGTTTGGGGAATCCAATGCCTAACGGTTATTTCGTCGTACATGGTGTAAAAAATCAGTCCAAAAGAGACTGTGATTATTAATCCTATTACCATGTAGCATATTGTACTGCTTTCTATCATATTGTTTTCTTCCTTTCATATCTGCACTCAAGCTCTCTGCCGCCGGGAGTAAAATGCTTAATCTTTGAGATATCTTTGTTGATACTGTGCATGAAATATCCATTAATCGCGCACATATAGTCAATGTCACCATGTCTGTTGCCACGCGGATATTCCAGACAATGTTTGCAGTTGGCGCAGCAAGCTATAGTATTTTTATCCATAAGCGCCTCCTGTCATCCATTTTTTTACAATAGAATGCACAGCACTTTCGCAGTATCGTCACTGTACCAGTCCTCAAAGTTGGCAGCAATTTCACTGTTTGCAAGCACTGTCTTATCATATGTATCCTCGTCTGCAAGCTGATATGACACTGCTTCCATGTCGTCATTAACCTTACAAGCATCCACACCTGTGCAATGCTCTAAGTTGAAATCAATTTGATGAGTGCAATTGAATACGTTTTTGTAATATTCAACGTCTGCATATTGGTCTTTGAACATGTTTTTTACTTCGCCTACTGTCATAAGGTTTTCCTCCCTATATCTGTTTCTACATATATAATATGTACGATTGTCAGTTTGTCCAAAAGGGATGAACAATTTTATATCATAAGTATGATAGAAGCTGTGCCATTTTATCGTCTTCCATATAAATATCGAAGCAGGGTAGTGCCTTAATCTGGCTATTTGCTAGTTTTCTGCTTAACACCATCAACGAATGTTGCGTCAACAACTGATGTGTTGGTAAATACCGTTAGTATCTTTTGGTTCTTATCATAATCGAAAGTGTACCTTATTCCGTCTGATACAAAGCTCTGCCGATCATCATCATGGTAATTAGTTACATCGTTATAATTGGATGTTATTGTGTTTTTGATTTCTCTATAAAGCTTTTCGCTCTTATCAGCACCATATCCCATGCTTCCAAACAGCATTATTATGAGTATTCCGACTATCAATGTTGGCGGAACCCAATGTTCTAAATCGTCATTTGTATAGTGCACATACATCATCCAGCCGAAAAATAATATTATAATAAATCCTATTGCAAGGCTCATTGCTGTATAAATTCCCATCGTATTTTCTCCTTAATCGTTTTGATTTTTGTTAATCCGGTATTTTAAATCCCAGTTCTTTTGCACGTTCTTTGTATGCTCTTATTGCTTCATAATCTGTATATTCCTCTGCATAGAAAGTATGAGAGAGAGGGAATGCTACTAAAGAAGCAATATCAGTAATTTCCTTTTTATAATCATCAACTATTTTTTGATTTGCTTTCTTAATTGCCTCAATAGCTTCATGTTTTGTTGCAAACAAATTATTTAGTGGCTGTGTAGTAGTTCCAGGAGCACTTCCTCTTTCATAAGCTTCGCCTTTTACTTTTATTCCATATTCATTATTATCAAATTTTGTGATGTTGGTTACTTTCCCCCATACAATCATCTGACTCCAATATTCTTGATACCATACTTTTTGTCCAATTTTAATGTCGTTAATGTTAATCATCTTCGGTTCCTCCTCATTCAATGCTGTCCAGATGCTTCATAATATTTTCCTTCATTTTTTATTGCTCTGACCGCCATTCCCGCTGCACACGCTGCTGATAAAAGGCTTGGTGTCGGGGCTGCCTGCCCAATCGTTGCAAGCAAAAAGGGTGTGGCTGCAAGGCTTATCATTGAAAATATAAGCAGCAGAAGTGTTGCATGCCACATATTTGCTGACGATTCTCTCATGTTGTTGTCCTTTCTTATATTGTTTTTGCGTACCAGTCCAGCGAGATCCGGTTTTTTGCATCTACATCTTCTTTGACTGTTATGATGACATTACTGTCTGCTGGAATATCATTAACGGTTTCAATGCAGCGGTATCTGCCGTCGGGAAGATTGTATATTACTGCATTAGGGCATGTTTTGCTGACTGAAAATATCAGACTGTCTTCAAATTCTGATATTTCCTGCATATGTTCAAACATGAATCGGTAGTGCAGGATACTTGCAAAATAATCGTCGTGTTCTACGTCAAAAGCAAAACTTATCAGGAATAGTATTATTGCAAATATAGAGGTTATACAGACAGCGACAATAGTATAAGATGATTTATTGACCGTCAAGAAATAAATCATGCCGCCGAGAGCTATGCCAGCTATTATTTTAAAGATAACGCCCAAGGCTAGGCATCGGTCTGCCAATTTTTTATATCTGCGACGGAGCTTTTCTACCAGCTCTTTGTCTGCTTGTGAAAATATTACTTCAATTTTCCTCATATTGTTTCTCCTGCATTCTCATATTTCTTCTTATATAATATGTACAAACTTTTATTTGTCCAAAAAAAATAAGTATTTTTTATTCACTATAAGTATGTTAGAAATTAGATCCGCTTATATCTTTCTATATAAGTTTTCTGTCAATCATCAAAACATTTATATAAAAGAGAAAACATACTATAACTAATAATCACTATAGAAAAGACGAAAAATTTCATGGTTTCAATATTTTTCTACAAAAAGTAACTTATCATATCTTATATAAATATGGGTTTTAATGAAGTTTATTGCGTAGAAGTCTCCTGACAATGTCGGGGATAGTTGACTAAATACACGGCGATATGACATCGAATAGTCTGATAAATTGGTAATAGGTAACGGAATTTCTTTACATTTCATGTATAATAGTATAAAATAAAGACAGGAGAACATATATTCAGTAACATCGGAAATTTTGCAGATAACCACTTAATGTGCTATACTTATGATTTTGTAAGTATAGAGAAAAATGGAGGAAAAAATTATGGGTGAAGAGAGAAAAACAGGCGAAACAAAGTCGATGGTATTTGAAGTATTGGAAGATATTGATGTATGGTGCTTTGCGCCGGAAGAAAAACTGAAGCTTATTGGAATATATCTTGACAGCACTGCGCCAAAAATCAATTATATGAGCATGTTTGAATTTATTGTTGCAAGAAAAGTCAAATTCTTTCCTAATGGTGTGACTGAGCTGGGAGAGACTTTTGTCAAGAATATAGTCCGCGAGGAACTGAAGGGTAATAAGTACATGCTCTCATATGATGAGTTTCTTGACTGCATGAGAGAGTGCGATCCTGATGGAGCTGCTGAAATCGAGCAGAAAGGTCTTGCAGGGTGCAATCAGTGGCGTTCTACTATAGAGTTGAAGGTGGAGAGAAGAGCATGACAAATGCATGGAAGATAAAAGAGGCTATCAAGCAAGATATTGACAGCATGACCATAGAGCAGCTCTTTGCTTTCTGCAATCTGTTCGAGGATGCCAGGCAGTATGGAATATCTCTTGACGATGACACGTTTTATACATGCGCCCGCTGCAGGAGAGATCATAATGGATGTCTTCGGGAGGAAAACGAGGACGTAAAGGATGTGTGTTTTGAGTTATTTAAGAAATATGCGGAATCTGAAATCTGATGCAGAAAAATAGGAATAAAAAAGAGGACGTACTTATGTACGTCCTTTTCTAATACGGCTTCGACTTCTATTTGTTTAAAGCGATAATAGCTTTTCTAAGAGCTTCAGTCAATAGAGCTTCTCTATGCAACTGATCTTGATCATTAGCATTAAGATACCTATTTAATACGTTCATATTATAATCAGCAAAAATATATTCAGTTATAATCTCTTTTGCGGTGTTGTTATCCATATTAATAATGTCCCTTCTGATAAGCTCTATTTATAGGGTAAATCCTTCTTTTTCAAGTATCTCGTTAACATCCAATGAGTTGCTGCATCCGCTACGCACATTGAGAAATCTGTTTGAAAACTTTCTTAATTCCGACAGCAGTACATTGGCCATTTTCTCTGTCTGCTCATGGTTAAACTGGGCTTTTTCTGCCTGTGTTTTGCAGTATTTGTCATAAGCCTCTTTTACGTCAGCGAGCTTGGCTTCAAGCTTATTTCTATCACACTTTTCCTCAATTTCTTTTCGGCGCATGAGATATGTTATCAGCTCCATTGGCTTTGAGTACCAGTTGCCAACAGCATATCTGACCTTTGCACTTATTGACGGATTTTTATTGTCGAGGAAAATCTGTAAGTGGATGTATTGATTGCATGACCAGCATTCAAAAGACTTCACTTCCGTTTTTTCATACCATGATGTGTCAATGTATATGCAGGTTTCAACGCTTGTTGGTATTTGAATCGTGAAGCCGTATAAATGACACTGCACAGCATTGCAGCCGACAATAATATCCTCAGCATCCGGGAATATTGATTTGGTCAGTGCGCTCATGACGGCTTTCGATGTACGCAGTGCTGTCAGTGTAATTTTGTGCCAAGTTTTTTCATTTACAGGCTTTAAAGTGTTTAAATTTCGTACCAGTGTCAGTAGCTCCATTTCTTCATTAATAGTATCCTTAAGCATTTCCTCTGCTTTGTTAAGTTCTTTCTGAATATCTGTCATGAATTTTTCTCCTATACTTACTCAACCAGCTTTTTATATCTGTCGGAATATTTAAGCGGAAGAGTAATGCTTAATCCAGTGGTTTCATCGCGTATCAGAATATAATCTATATTTTTATAATACACATCTATTCCTTTTAAATTGAATGACCTTGTATGCGGTATTTTTGACAAATCAACGTATAAGAAATCAATATGGTCATTATTAACTTCAATTTTTGAAGCAGATTCAGTATCTATGTCAGCGATTTCTGATATTAGCCCAAATTCTTTCTCTAATGCCAAAATGCTGATAATGTCTGAATTACTCATGCCTACGTCCAGATATTTCCAATCGACACTACTATATCCATAAAAACGATAATCGAAACATGTTCTACAGTCCATATTACTTTGGACTATAAATGTAAAGCTTATAAATAAAATTAATAATGACCACCATAAATGAGAACAAAATGCGATTATAATACCAAGGATGAATAATATAATTCCAAGAATACCATAAATCTTATTAACCTTTTTTCTTTTTGCTGCATGTTCTTTCAGTTTGCTATATTCATCCTGTGTAAGTCTGATATATTCTTCTTTGGATTTATCTAAATTCTGAAAATCAAAGACTATTTTCTGTCCGTCTTTGTCAATGATTTCATTATGAAATTCATTTGGAATGTTGCTTATATCCATATTTTTCCTTTCCTCATGGCCATCTTTGATGCGCCAGTTTGTATATATGTCTTTCGTGCATGCCCGCCACGTCTACAGTAATTGTAAGCGCAACAAGCAGCATAACTATTATTATCCACTTAATCATTTCCGCAAGTGGTACAGCAATTAATAGCGCGCGTCTGTCTACAATTAGTCTGTGCATCCCGCCGGGTTTTGGCACAAAAAATATCTGTTTGCAGGTTTTTCGGCAGATAAGTTCGTTCACCTCATATTTGTATGTAACGGTATATGTAAACAGTCCTGCCTTTTCTGCAGAAATGCATTCCGCCTTAATAATTACTGCCTGTCCTCTGATGCTGTTTTGTCTGAGTCTGAATACTGCAAACAAAATAAGCACAAGCAGGAGAGCAGTGGCAGCAATTAATGCTGACAAGTGTATCATAGTGATTCTCCTTTTTTGTACGGCTCATACAGGTAAAAAATGTAGTTGCTTTCTTTTGCATTGAAATTTCCTACAATTTTATAATAATCATGCTTATGTATATATCTTTTTTCATACGGGATAATCATTTTCTGCATGATGCCCTCTTTATCGAAATATTGAAATTCAAAAGTATTGCTGTATTTAAACCAGCTTTCTATCTGCAAGTAGGACTGTTCATCAGAGTTTTTCTGTATTTCTTGAATCTTATTATAAACGCTAACTAAATATGCACCGCTGTTAGTAAGAATATTTAAGGAACAGCAGAGGAAAATCAAGGTTAGTATTGAAAACACAATAATAAAACTTGTTTTCTTATAACATATTGCATTTATCATAAAGGCTAATGATGCAAAAAATAGCAGACTTGTTGTACAAAGCAGTATGTTTTTGGTTTTGCGGTGTTTATCGTTCATCGCTGTCTTGGCTATATTCTTTAGTTTTTCGTAATCATTAATTTCAATTAGTAGCTTCATTTTTTTCTCCTTAATTGTTTTTTTATTAACTGGTGGTTAATACCATTTTACGGGTCTGACCTGCCAGCTGCATTTAATCTCATGCTTTTTGTTATATGTCTGTGTGAATTTCATTTCAATTTCGCTGACATTCAACCAAATGGGCAGCTCTGCCTGTGCCTGTGCCATGATTATTGCATCTATTACTTTTGAGCCATCTAAAATATTAATCCATATGCTGCCAGACTCGGAAGTTTTTAACTCATATTTTTTGCCAAAAAGAATTGTGTCCATGACTTCCATCATTTTTGAATGTTCTTCAGAAAGAGCTTTACACATGCTCATTTTTCGCACAAGAAATAGTCTTATAATCCAAGAGATTATGAGGATTACAAATGTTAATCTCATAGTGTTGACAAGAGAACCTGATACTTCTGTTTTAAAACAAGTTCTTATCAATAATAAAGACATGAAAAGAAAAATTGCAGAAATGAAGCAAATGTAATATGTCACATTTGATATTTTGTTGTATTTCTTATATTTCTGCGCATAATACTGTTTTGCATTTTCCGCTGTGTTTTTGTCTGCTTCTGTGAATATTACTTTAAATTTTGGATTGCTCATTTAAGGACCTCCTATGCAGGTATCTCGTATACAATCAGTACGCACTCGCCAACGGCTGTTACAGATGAATTACCAACTCCCATGCGGTGCATAGCTTCTATGAAAGTGGTATCTGGGTGGCAGCGGGGCACTTGCGTCTTTCGAACTTAAAAAATAAGCTGTCCGCCACCTGCCGGGGCCGTTCACGCGGCCGCTATCCCTTTTGCAGGAATGCTTAGTGGATTCAGTTCGTGGAATCCTGACACTTCAGGTGATGCTAAGAATGAAAAATCAGTTATGCCATTCCATGCATCGGGTATGGCCTTGCGCATGATATTTGCAGCGCCGTTGCAGTCGGCATTGATGATCATACCGTTAGAGCAGCGGTAAAGGCTGCGGGTTATGCGCATGCCGGAAAATACTGCATTTTCGTCGTCAACGCTGTAAACAGGAATGTAGTCCATTACTGTTATGTCGGCCTGTGAGGTATATGACTCCTCCTGCGTGATTATCTTTATTCCGGCATCAGATGCCTTGTAAATAATCATCTGTTTGAGCAGACTTATAGGCATTGAAACAAAGTTCTGGTTGTTCTGCGAACCCATGTCGCAGTCCTGTTTCCAGAGTTTGTTTTCGCCAAGAATAAGCGTGCCAGCATGATGTTTAATGCAGTAGTTTGTAATACTGCGGCTGATTTTGTGGCACTGATCCTTAATAAAATCAGCATGGTGCCTGCTCAAGGCACTCAGATACTTAGAGCTGGCATGCATGTGTTCATGGCCTTTTGTAATATGAGTGTTTTAATTATTAGAGGACTCATTGTTTTTTGTTTCCTTTGGAATATCAAGCATTTTTGTATTCTTATCTTTAGACTGTTCATCTTTAACAGTTACAATAAGTTTTTCTTCATTGCTAACAGTCTTTTGATATTTAATTTTGTATTCAGTTCCATTATTGGTAAAATATCCCGTATCTAATTCAAATCTAAATTCTGTTGCATCAGGATATTCTTTAGCAATAACATCTTTGACAATTGATTTAATTTGATTGTTATATCTACTGTAAATATTTTTGCAGTAATAACCTAAAGCTAGTAAAATTATTCCTACAGCTAATAGCGTAATTATTATTTTCTTATCTTCGTCATCAAAAACAAACATAAGAATGATTACACCCAAAAAAGCCCCACCAAATATAAAAAGTATTATTGTTGCAAAATAAGGTATTGTTGCCGCATAAACTAACTGTTCCATTATTTTTTCTCCTATTTTTTTTATTAATTATTAATTGTCATTAGTTGTTTTTGGAATATTGAGTGTTTTTATCTGTTTATCTTTATTATCATCAGATTGTTTTTTTACGGATATTATAAGTTTTTCTTCATTTTTAACAGTCTTTTTATACTGAATCTTGTATTCAATATCGTTCGTTGTGAAATGACCAGTATCGAGGCCATAATAAAAATCTGTTGCGTCAGGATAATTTTCGCTAATGATAGGTTTTACAATAGCTGTCATCTGATCATTATATTTGTCAAAAATATTACCAAAATGTACTTCCGGAATAAAAAACAATATTCCCAAAATAAGTATAACAAATGATTCTATGCTAGCAGTTGCTCCTGAACATATAAATATAATAATGGCAACACTTATAATTCCTAAAGCAAGAACACAAAAGGCTAACATTGCATAGTAATAAGGTGTCGCTGCGCTAATTAACTGTTCCATTATTTTCCTCCAATTTCACGTATTTTTGTAAGAGATTATCAATGTGATATTCTTTTAGGTGCTTGTATTTTTCTTTAGTCTCTTCATCTGTAAGCATTCGACAGCATATTCTTCCATCAATTTCAATTCTATCTGTGGTAAGTCCATAATCTTTTATTTTTCCGCATACAGTGCATATCTTGCCAGTGTACAGCGAATTTGATGGTCCGACCGATATAAGTACGTCCGCATACTGATGTTTGTGTTTTGACTTATTCTTAATTTTTGATACATCTGAAGCTGTATGCTTCTTATATCTACCTGTTTCGTCAGCGTCAATCATGCGGGGCCTCCTTTCTTTCTACATATATAATATTTACAATTGTCTTTTTGTCCAAAGATAAATGAACATTTTTTCTTGGTACATTATAAGTATGATAGAAGTTGTGTCTGTTTGTGGCTTTCTATATAAGTTTCTTTTTTTGCCATTTATTTCTGAAATCCATATTTGTTTTTAAGAAGAAGAAAAATCATACTCTTAGAAATTAATGTGGAAAGGAAAAAAGAAATATGGGATTTGATGTTGATGAGGCAATAGATGATCAGAATTGGAAAAAGGAATCATCTGTAAGCTTAAGGTTTACTTCTGAAAATGATTTGAATGAAATTTTTAATCTGATTCAGATAGTTGGCAAAGAAATGGAGTGTAAAAATAATGAATTATTTGCATATAGCAAAAATCCTGCGACATATTTACAAATGCTAAGAACTGGTGTTGGTGCTGTGGCGGTAAGGAACAATAGAATTATTGCATCATTGCTTACACGGCCAGAAGACAACAGAGATGGTGTCTTTGATTTGACTGGAATTTCGAAGGAATTTATGCCTAATACCATTGAATTTGTTACATGTCAGGTATTGGAGGAATATAGAGGCAACAAGCTGGAACAAAAACTGATTGATTTTGTATTAACAACATTGAACAAACTTGCTTGTTACAAATATGCAATATGTACAATTTCTCCAGACAATGCAGTATCTTTAAAGTCTGTGGAAAACAATGGCTTTAGAGTGTGTAATACTGCAAAACTTTATGGCGGAAAAACGCGATATGTATTAATGAAGGAATTAGGTATGAACACTGATGAACCAACAAAGAAATTTGAAAATATAAGCGGAAATGCATTAATAAAAAATCTGCAAAATAAATATGTTTTTTGGGATATTGATGGCACGTTAGCCCCTTATAGGTTTAATAATCACGTTGCGGATCCAGATGGTACAAATAATGGAATGAGTATACAGGAAATTGAAGAAGGCATTTTCTTGGCCAGAAAACCATCAAGACACATGCAGAAAGTATTAAGTACGTGTAATGCAAAAGAAAATATCGTAATGGGACATTGTCAGGTAGAAAGAGAGATGCGGGACAAACAGCCTTGGCTGGATGAGTATTATCCAATGATAAAAGAGCGGCTATTAGTATATGAAGACAGATCAAAGGCTGATACGATTTTGCAGTATTGTAAGAGTCATAATATTAATCTGGATGACGTAGTGTATGTGGATGATGTAATTTCCTTTTTAAGAGAGGCTGAGAGGAAAGGGATTAAGTCATATCATATTAGCAGCTTTTTAGATTGGGAATACCAATTCTAAGGGAGCCGTTGTTTTTGAGTTTATTATTTATCCGGCGGATATTTTCTGCCGGGTATTTTTATTTCATATAGAAGGCCATTCACCATCGGCAAATCTATCATACTTATAATGTAAAGAGTTCATTTTGTTTGGACAAAACCTGTTTATGGAATATTGTATATATAGAAAAAATAAGAGTTTTTAAAGAATGGAGGAATAGATATGTGCATGTATTGTGAAAGAAGAACAGACGTAAAATTTGGATGGGAACAACCGAAACTTCCATACCATAGTAATAATCTAACCGAAGGCAGACTGAATGGAAATGTATTGGAAAATGATAAATGGGATGGTGTTATTCATGATTATCAAACCGTTACTCCAGAATTAATTCTCACTTGTGATGGATATTTTGGTGGAGATGGTGTTGGAACAATTCACATTCCTATTAAATATTGTCCTGAATGTGGAAGAAAATTGGGAAATAAAAAATCATAAGAAATGAGGATTTACAACGCTCGGGATTTGTTATAAGGAGAGATGTGTTATGGTAAGAATTAAAGATGGAAATTATATAGCAATATTCCACGATAGAATGATTGAAGTAAAAGCAGATTCAAAAAAAGATGCTTATAATAAAGCAAAAAGATATTTTGAATTCAGAGAACATAGAGAATTATTTGATGGTGAGCTCAAAGTATGTCAGATACCATCTATAATAGATGTTCTTAATGAATAAATGAAACGATGATTTCCTTAAAAGTGAGGATTTAGAAAGGAGAAGGTAATTAAAATGGAATTTATACCAACGAATGAATATATGGAAGTCTCTTTGCAGGAAGGACTTAACGCTTTACAAATAGGTCAAACTGATAAGTTATTTTCTGATGGATTGGATGACTATGAATATATTTATTTTGATAAAGAGAAAGGATTTTGTTATGAGGATAATTGTGTGATTGGAAGTACATTTGACCAAACATTAGATAGATTACATTCTGTCGGATGGTGTTATAAACACAAGTTCTTTATTAAAAAATTGTAAAGAATAGAGGTGTTGATAAATGAACAAAAAAATAGAATTCATAGATCATGAAGTTTGTGATTAGGATGAAGCATATGACCGTGAATCTGCAAGTGATATTGGATGGTGTGGAAAATGCAAAATTCCAGAGTGTCCATATAATAAAGACTTAAATGAAAAGAAACGAATGGGTTGGAAAATTCAATAAAATGATAATTTACGAGGAAAAAGAAAATATGAAACTATATTGGGTATCATTGCTTATTCAAGATAAAGAGAATACTAAACCTTGGCTTTGTGCAATGTCAGATGGGTGTATTAGTTTTGAAGAAGCAATTAAAATCATAGAAAAAGGTAAACAAAATTATAGAGTTTTATCTGCATGGGTAGACACTTTTGATACAAATAATCATAAAGTGACTGCATTCCATGAATGCTATGTTAATTCAATAGGAAATATAGAATGAAATGATTTCACAAGAAGGAAGTGAGGTATATAAAATGAAAAGCTATGAACAATTAAAAAATATCCAAGATCAACTTACATCATTATCAGATGGTATTAAAAATATGTATGTCGCAATGAAGAATGAATGCATGAGAGAAATTATTGACGATAAACAAAAATTTGTCACACAGAAAAATGAAATGTATTCTTTATACGAAAAACTTGATGGCAATATGTCAATGAGAATGACTTGGATTAAAAATAAACTTCCTTGGTATATTACAAAATTTTGTAAAATTTCTAGCACAGAAATAGAACTAAGAAGCACAGACATTCTTATTGGTGTAAATATTGGAAAATCAGAGTCAGCTAATTGCTATATTAAAATTACACCAAGAGATATTGGGTGGAAATAAGACTTGAAACGATGATTTACTGCGGAAAGTGAGGAAAACAAGTATGAAACATTTAGTAATATTTTATACGGAAAACGGAATATATAGTGCGGTATATAATTTTAAAAATATTCCACCAACTACAGAAGACATAAAGGAAATGCAAAAAGATATACAGAAAACAGAAAGCTTAATTCAAATGCCAGCGGTTGTAAATTGGCTACCGATTAGCGATTAGGAAGAAACGGAAATTTTTTAGTAATAAGATTGATAGAAATATTATAACATGGAATGGATTATTGATATTTGGTATTTGTTACATTGAATGATGATAAAATAAATGAGTGCAGTAGAAAGGGCTGATGACAATGAAATTTGTAAAAGTATTAGAACATAACGGAGAATTATATAAAATTGGTGACACTATCTGTGCCACATTTAATACAGGTATATCTGCCAGTGGGGTAATAAAAGAATTTGGTGAATATTGTTTTTTCGATGAAGGTCTGAAAGACGGAATTGAAGTTGGAGATTATACAGTTCCGCTTGACAGCATTGTTGAAATGAAAAAGGTAAATGATATTTCAGATGATAAGACTTGTATTTTGAGTAAGGACGAGGCTGATACATTCAATTCGTACCTTGAAGATGATATAAGAATAGCATTTAAAAATACAGACTGGAATCATATTTACAGGAAAATTGTCGGAGACAATTCAAGTGAATTTGCAGAAAAATGCATGGAAAATGAACTCAAAATCTAAGTTTTAAAATAATATAAAATGGGAGCATAAGAGATGATGAAAGTGAAAATAAATTTTACTCCATACTATGAATGGTATGCAAAATGGATTGATTGGAAAAAAGTATCTGTTAATGATTTTGTAAATGGAAAAATTGAAAATCCGTTTAGTATGTTGGATGAATGGCTTGATATTATTTCAATAAAACCAACCCAAAATGATATTGGGAAAGAAATATACTATTCTTTGAATGCATTACAACGTAACGAAATTACATACGATACTTATCTTGAAGGATGTGTGATAAAGAGAGGTGTAATCACGGATATCTCGGAAAATATATTACAAATTGATGGCAAAGATTATATTTATTCCCAATATAATACAGTTTTATTTGATAAGCCAGAATATTGTATTTTATATCTTCATTATGATGGTACGAATATATTTGAAGGGGATGAATTATTACCTATGTTTAATGAAGATTTGTTTATAGTTGAAATTTAATGAATCCGTGAATGGAAAGAAGAACATATATGTACGGCGATGCAAGTGTAGAAGCTAACAAGGAAATGCAGGAACCATTGGAAAAGTTGTATAAATATGAAAATCAGTTAGACATGAGGGAAATTATAAAAGAATATGTTGACGAAATTGGCAACAAAATTAAAAAATGTGAAGCTGAAATCGTTAACACAAAAGACGTTAACTACGAAGCCCGCATGATGGCAAGGCTGGATGTGCTGACAGAGGTGAGAAACGATTTATTGGAAAAGCTGGATGAGACTGATGGAACTAACCGTAAATGAATTAGCAAATAAAGACTATTTCACAAACGATAAGCAATATAACGCGGGATTAAAACTGATCAGAGAGTATGGCTATTCTTATGTTAGCAGTAATCCTGCCGTGAAATATTATTGCATGTGTAATGGGCTGTAAAAAGGATACTGGCATGAAAGAAAATAAGAAACAATGGATACTTGGTTATATGTCGCAGCACAAAAATGAGCCTGTTGATATTGTTGCAGAGAGCTTTGTAAATGCGTATGTAAATAAGTTTAATCCCAAAAGAGTAGAGTGGTATCCATATGGTGCGCCAAAGGTTCCTGAGATTGGCAGGCTGCTTGCGGAATTGTATAAGGAAAACAAAAGTTGGCAGATACAGACATTGTTGTGAGAACTGGCAGGACGACTATCCAAAATGGTTTTACATATATTATCTAAATGGTTCAAGAAAACGAAATTGATGGGTTTATACATTGTCTAAAAATTTTAGGATATAAGGAAGTCTAAGTTTACTTGTGAATGGAAAGGAAATCATAAAATGAATAAAGCAATATGTATAATGGATTTTGAAGGCATTGGTTTTTCAAAAAAGAATAATGATAAAGAAAAAAAAGTTCATATTAAAAAAGGCGATATTATTGAATGGGATAACCAAGGATGCCTTTGGTATAATGATATTTGTTTTGGCCATATGGATGCTTTCCCTGGTCAATATTTTAAATTTTAAAAGCAAAGTAAATTAAGTTTGCTTGTGAATGGAAAGGAAATAAAATATGTCGAAGAAAATTATATATACAGATGAATTTGGGAATAGGATAGACGTTAATTCGATTGAGGGCATCCATGTTATACTTAACGACATTTTTATGACATGCGATAATGAGAACAGCTGTTTATGCGTTAAAGAGAATATCAAAGTAAGCGTGGAAAAATGTTATGAAACCAGAAAACTAGAGATTAAAACTGGCAAACCTCAAGATAAAAGTAGCATTTGGTAAGGAAATTTACTTGGTTTGAATAAGGAAAAGAGAGGAAGATAACTATGGATAAACTAGAACAGGCAATGCAGAGTGCAGATTTTTGGATAGAGCTTTCATGTACATCATTTGGTGAAATTGTACTTCATGGCAAAAATCCGAATGATAATGCAGGCGAAGATGCATATTATGAAGTCTCGAATGAAGTTAATTCAGATGGTGACTTTGCTATTCATTTTTTCAAAAGCTATGAGAGAATGAAGGAGTGGCTCAATAACTGGCAGGGCGAATGCTTTTATGATTATCTCGTTGAACTATATGAAAAAGAATTGCAGCGTGATAATTCATAATTAAATGTGAGACGCTGCGCAAGTGCGTAATGTCAGGGTTAAAGTTATAAGAAGCAAATAGCAGAGTAAGTGTTGAAATAAGTGAAATGATACTGTAAAAAAAATGTCTACTGAGGTAGATGAAGAATACAATACTGGACGAACAGCCTGTATTTCGGAGAACATTCATATAGTAAGAAAACAGATGTGTAATAAAGAATTTTTCAGCCCGGAATACAACGATTGTCCCATACTGATAATATGGGAAAACGGCGTTCAGATTGAAAAAGCCGAAGGTAGTAATGTGTTGAAGAAAATTGCAACAGAGATGGCACTTTCTGAATGAATAGGTCAAGGATAAAGGAGGAACAAGCGATGAGATACAGAATTGTCGATGCAGATAATAAAGCTGCATACAGCAAACCAAAGACTTTTGCGGAGGTCAAAGCATGGTTTGAGCCAAACGCGGAGCTCACAGAGGAACACAGTAGATGGGCTGAGATTGAAGACATTGATGACATGAGAGAGTATCTCGTATGGGAGGCTCAGGGCATGAGACCTAACTACAGAATTGAGGATTGTCCGGAATAAGAAAACTAAATACATGTTTGATGCAGGCAGCCGTGTGGCTGTCTGTTTTTTATATAGAAAGCTATTCGTCATCCGTAAATCTATCATACTTATAATGTAAAAAATTTATTTCGTTTGGATAAAACCCATTTCCGGAATATTATATATACAGAAAAAATAAAAAAAAGGAGACAGACAGCCATGGACTTAATTGATAGAGAGTACTTATTAGATAATATAATAGAATGGCGGGCAATGTTAACTGATGAAAGTGAAAAGAAACTGCTTACAAAAGTAATGCATTGTATAAAGGCAAAAGATACTGTTGTCGATATGCAAAAACTTATTGATGGAGTAAATTCTCAAAAATTAGATTTAAACAGTGCAGAAAATAAAAATATTAAAGCTGCATCTGTTTATAATACTGCGATTGACGATAGTCTATATGAAATCAAAAACGCTGTATATCCTCATTATAAAGCATTGTTTGTCTGGGATAAAACATGCTAAGAAATTCATAAAGAACGATATAAAGACTATATGGAATATAAAAAGCTAGGAGTGTGAACAAGTATGGAATGGAATATGAAAAACAACCCAACATTTAAGGATATATCGGAAAATAGAAGCTCGTGTTTCTTAACGGTGCGCAGACACAGTTCTTTTGTTGCAAAAGATTATTACAATTCAAAACTGGACAAGTGGTTTAAGATAGGCAACTGTGTGTGTGTGGAAGAAGTTCCGGTGGTAGCATGGATGCCTTTACCTAAGTTCGATTATGATTTAATTAATAAGGAGTCGGAATTAATTAAATCAACAGATGGGAAAACTCATCTAATCGAAAGTTATATGCCAGAGAAAACAGACTCGTTTAAAATTATAGAGCAGGAACCCATTCTTGAGATCGAAAAAAGATATAATTAAGAAAAGAAAGGAAGTTCATCATGAAATATGCATCACGGTTAACAGATGAGGAGTTAAGAGAAATATATGGTTTATTCATTGATTCGGATGGAAAAATTAATGAGCTGAACATTACAAGGGACGACCATTCAATTAGTCTTGAAGGATATGTAGAAATACCGGAATTTGAAAAAGAACGACTAGAAGATAATCCAGACGCAACAATTATTCTCGATGATGATTATGAACTGACAGACTTTGATGTAAGAGTATATCATCATTCAGGCAATTGCACTTCTGACTATAGAAAGTGGATGTATAAGAGATTCGGTGATGAATACGCAAGAGATTATCTGCTCGGCGAATAATAGGAGGAAATCATGTCATACGGAACATACGTTAATGATACACAGATTTTTGGCAATAATGAATGCTATCCAGAATGGATAAACTATATCAAGAGTAAGGGCATTGAGGTCGGAGAAAATGACAGCTATACCGGCGAACTTGATGACTTTATGGAGGCGCTTGATGTTGTTGAGTCCATTGTAATGAAACTTGAAGCAGAAAGACGTGAAAACAAGAAAAATGGCTTATCTTTCCATATGAAGAGTATATTCGACCTTGGCGAGATTTATGATGCAGTCGCCGCAAGCCCAGGCGATGAGAGCTTGCTGGATAAAGAAATTGAGTATGTGAATAATGCTTACATGTTCATGCCGTATGCCTTCTTAAAAGCCTGTGAAGACATTGTTGAATACATGGGGCTTTCTTTTGAAGGTCGGCATACAAGGATATATAAGCTCAAAGATGGCTGCAAAATCAAAGTAGAGGCAAGATAACATGTGGAAGGAGAAAATTATGTCAGAAAATAATCAATCAAAAAGATTAAGATGTAGATATTGCTTTCCGTCCATGAGAGAAAACGGCAGGGAATTTCATTGTGTCGTGGATGGATGGGAGAACGAAAATGTTAAAAACGTATCTCGTAAAAATTGCGAAAACTGCAGTAAATTCAGCAGCAGATATATAGAATATCCAATTACTGTAAATGGAATCGAATCAGAAGAAATCAAGCCATATACTCTTGGCTATGAATGCGGAACTCTCTGCGAAATCAGGCCTTGCGGCGAAGAATATGAGAATAAGTCTTATCTGGGCATATATCTTGGGGAGCTGCCAATTAGTATATCTGCATCATATGATAAAGATACGGGTGTTCTTAAGAACAGAGCAGTCAATAATCCCGCAATTTTCGTTCCGAAACTCAAAAGGATTATATATGGATGTGAAAGCTGGTGGCGGGAAATTAAGTCAGCAGATGACTTTGCCGGAATATCGGATGAGGATATTGAGAATACATGGTATGTTGGCTTGCTTAAGAAACTGAAAGAATAATACAGATACAAGAATTAATGCAGACAGGTGCAATACTGTCTGTATTTTTTTTATATGGAAAGCCATAAGCTAAATATAAATCTAACATACTTATTATATATAAGGAAGGAGAACGCTGATTATGGATAAAGAAATTGTATACATAGCGGAGCTGGATGCTGACGTAGATGATGTAGTGGCAGCTCATTATTTACACAATAAGGGTGTGCTGAAGTGTGTGGTGCTGGATCCTTATCCGAAAACAAAGGAGGGCATCAAAAGAAAAGAGCAGCTTGAAAACATGGGAGTAACAGTGTTAAAGAAAATGCCGCCGATTGAGAAATATGTTTTCGTGGGCGGAGCATTGACACTTGTTGCTGATCACATCAGGATGCATCATATTGACTGGCTCGTCATGAATGGTGGATTTGTTGGTACAAATATTGCCACTTATGAGCTAGACAAGTTTAAAGGCAAAGAAACTGTCAGGACATTTAACTTTAATTGCGATGTGAATGCCGCAGATGCAGTATTAAAGGCAGACGAAAGACATATTGGACATATAATGCTTGTTGGCAAAAACGTGTGTCATGATATAAGGAATACACAATCTGGCATTTGGAATAGCAATGAGTACAAAGAACTGTTCAGCAAGTATCATGTAAAAGAGGAAAAAAGACTGCATGATATGTTGGCTTGTCTTGAAGGAATCGCATATATCAATGGTGAAGATACATTCTGCGAATATGATACTGTAAAACCGTACAATGAGGGGCTCTGCGGAACTATGACAAAGTGGGGAAGCACAAAGACAAAGATGACACCATACAGAGAAGTACTGGCCGCAGTTGGTTATAGAAAGTTATGAGTCTAAACCTATCGAATTCGATGGGTTTACTATTACAAAAGTTCTATGGAGGAAAATTAATGAGGAATAAAATATTATTAGCACTTGTAGTAGCAGTAACATTTTTAACTGGAACGTTTATTGGCGGATACGGTAGCTGGAATTCTGATGCAACGGTTAATGCCAGCGAGGAATATACCCTCGAAGAGCTTGGTGCCGCAAGTCCACTGTACGCGAATGAAGTAAGAGACAAAGATACCGGAGTTCATTATTTCTACAACCGTAACTTTATGTGCCCATGATATAATGCAGATGGAAGCTTATACACTGATTAAGGAGGAAAATTAAATGTTCAATTCAAGAATGTACAAAATGTACTACCCAGTTAAATCGTCAGCAGATATTGTTAACATGGATATTGCAGATAAGCAAAAAATCGTAAAATGGATTAAATCCATCATTGCTGATGTTAATGCATATAATGCGCAGAGTCGCAAACGTGCCGCGACTGCCGGATGCAAGGAATACTGGCGAATTAACTTTTATCCAGATAAGGAATATATTGATAGTGTGTGCCAAAAAATCACAACTGAACCGTTTTCACTGACTGCTGAGGATATTCAGCTTGTGAATTTAGTGCTATATCGACACAAGTATATAGGAATTATATCTGCATACTATTTTCCGGTACTGCCGACAACAGAATGACCAAAAAAGGATCTGTAGTGAATTCTCTTTTTTTGCAATGAAAATTTGGTAACGCTGATATTAATTGTTGTTAATATATACCTTATTTCGTTTGGACAAATTTCGTATTTGGAATATTATATATAAAAAAGAAAATAAGAAAAAGTAAAGAGACTGGAAAGATTGTGAGGAAAACTCTTAATGAATAGAAGGATAATAGAGTGTAATAAATGTCAGGAGTGTCTAAACCAAAAAATATTATTAGATTTTCAAGATAATGCAGATATTATGATTATTGGCCTGTCAGCTCGAATTAAGAAATACGAAGATGAGATACCTCTTGATAGCAGAACCCGAAGTGGGAAAATTATAGATGCTTTTGAAAATATTGCTCAAAAACATTGTATGTCCGTTTATAGAACTAATTTGGTAAAATGCGCCCCTATTGATTCTGAAAAAAGACTCCGATATCCTAACGATAAAGAAATTAATGCATGTTTTGAAAAACTAACAGATGAAATAAATAATATAGCTCCTAAACTTATTATATTATTAGGAAATATTGTTAGAGAGTCATTTCAAACTAATTTCAATATCAATATATGTAAACCTAAAGAAAATAGTTTACAAGTTGTGAAATGGAATAATATCAATATAATATCTATTTATCATCCGTCATACATAAAGCGAACAAAGAACAGAGAATTAAGATATTATAGACTATTTGATAAGCTGCTTGATGACATGGATGAAGATTAACTGCCTGTAATTTCATACGGATAAAAATAAAGTCTTGGAGGTAATAATATGACAAAAAGTCAAATAGAGAAATTCGCTACAGGATATCCTTCTTATCCTACAGATTGCGTTGAAGAGGTATTAAAGGTTTCAAATTTTGATACAGAGATGGCAAGAAAAATTTTAGACGACAAAGAGAAAACATTAGCAATTTGGCAAAATGGAACAATTATGACTGATGGAGTAACGCTTTGTTGTGGATATGATTTTGGCGAAGATGCTTTTAAGAAAAAGATAAATATTGGTTATTGTCCAATTTGTGGAAGAAAAATTGTAATTAAAAGATAACAATTGACATAAAAGAGGTCATGTCAATTGTTGCAAACATTGAGAAGCAGAAAATGATCTGATTCTTTTTATTGCAGAAAATAATTAATGGTATCACTGGTGAATTTATCTGTATTGGCACAAGTATGCGGCATTATATCTGCATACTATTTTCCGGTACTAACAACAGAATAGTCAAAAAAAGAGGATACGAAAAATCGTATCCTTTTTTTATGCAAGAAAATAACCGCTGTGGTCTGGTAAATTAATTTTTAAAGGCCTCGATTTCGAGCCCTTTAAAATTAGAATGGTATATATAGTATCTTGCTTAGAATGTAACCGCTAATTATGCTTATAATAATAAATGAGAGAACAGTGTTAACAAGAGCTATGATAATAATATATTGCCTTTGTTGCTTTTTACAGAGAAGAAGCTCGACAAAATAAGCCAACGTCATAAGAGTTGAAAACCAAAAGTCAATTATTAACGCAGTGCTGATATATTCGTTGTGCGTTAGTATTATCCCTATTATAAATACCATTCCAAAATATATTAAACTGTAAATAGCTTTTCTCTTAATCATAAATTTCATTCCTCTCTTTGAAAAATACATGCTGTACGCAGGTGTATTTATCTACTTTAATCATTTACATTTTCGCTTTCCTCATTAACCTTCTTGATAATTTCTTTGATGAGATATTTAACAATCTCTGCCTGAGTGTGCGGTTTATTGGCATACTCCTTGATTTCTTCCGTTAAAAATGCCGGGTTTACGCTGTTCATATAAGTTTCAATCATCATCAGACGTTCGTCTGCTTCATATGGAACGAACTCTGTTACACTTTGGAATCGTCTGAGTAGTGCCTTATCGAGCAGATCCGCCCTGTTTGTTGCAGCAATTACAATCTGTCCGTCTGCAAGGTCATCGAGAGCCTGCATGAGAGAAATGGTGATGCGGGCGATTTCGCCATCTGCTCCGCCGCCACCTTTGCGCGCAAGACCTATGCAGTCTATCTCATCAAGCATAAGCACACATTTCATGCCCTTGCAAAAATCGAATACGCGCTGGATATTCTGTGAAGTCTTTCCCATATACGAGTCAATAAGATACGAAAAATTCAGATACACATAAGGCAGTCCAAGTTTGTATGCAGTATATTTTGCAAATTCTGTTTTTCCGGTGCCGGGTATTCCTGATAGAAGAGTGCTGTTTGTATATGGAATTCCATATTCAAGGAGTTTTGTCGTGGTATTTGCTGCCTTTATAATTCTAGCAAAGACGTCTGCCTGCTGTCTGCCAAGATAATATCTGTTCTCATTGAAGTCTGAAACATCAATCATCTTAACAAGTCCCTTGATATTCATGGGCACTTCCATAACATTGTCTGAACCGTTTTCAAGCAGCTTCTTGTAGTATTGGACCTTGCCTTCATTTTTCTTTGTGCCGTCCTCAACGCAGCAGCATATTGCATATTGCTTTGCATCCTGTATTCTGTTTTCCGCTATCGCCCTGATGCAGGCAAGCATGTTGTCGCTCATTCCCATCCTAGATGTCTCCTTTTATAACTTTTTCGTTTACATATGCTGTAAATTCCATGATTCTTCTGTAATCAGGCTCATCCGGCAGAGTAGTGTTTTTCTTTGCATACTCCAGCTTCTTCTCATATTCGTTCACAAGTTCAAAAAATTCCGGAAGCGGTTTGTCATCTGCGCCAAGATACTTTCCGTTTCTGATGTCCATAAGCAGATCATGTTCTTTTTCGCGATATGTTACAATTTTTTGCTGTTCCAAAATATCAATGCACATCATATATAGTCTGAGCAGGTGCATTGAGTGCTTTGCTATCTTTTTGTGGGCAGCAGCTTTTTCATTTCGTTTTCCGGCTTTTGCATAGCTTTTCACAGTTGTTTGCAGCTCATTCCATAAGCAGCAATAATCTCTGAGCGGATAGTGGTGCAGTTTTACATCCATGAAGATTTCTTTGTCAAAGCCTTTCTGCACAGCGGTATCAATGTACAGCTTAATGGCATCGTCTGGATATGTGGAATACTTTCCGGCAAAGTTTTCTTCCATGGAGGATAATACGTGCAGAATATGTTCCTCAAGATCCGCCTGCGGCATTTTGTTTGTTGTAAGCTGCCTTAATCTGTACATTTGCTGCATGGCATATCCGCCGAATGTACTGACTGCTTTCTTTGACAGGAACATGTCGGAGTTGTCAATTAATTCCCTGCCAATGTCTGATAAATAAAAATAATGTTCAGGCCTGCATCCAAGCATTTCAATAGTATTCGGATTGCAGTTTGCAAGCAGGAACATGAATTTATTGAATGAATAAATTACTGTGTCTGTTGCGTCATCAGTAAACTGCTCAAAATCCTCACCTATAAGCTCATCCATGTTTGTAAACTGTCTGAAACTTCCACTGGCAAGAATACCCATTCTGCTGTTAGCTGCACATCCTCTTATATCCAAGTCGCTGTTTTCAGTGTCTGTTCCATATGCATGGCTTCCACCGGCTGTAAGCAGGATGACATTGCTGCCAAGGCGCTTATCAGTTTTTAGAAAGCTGTATTCATTTGAATTAAGTTTCGCTTTGATTTCGTTTATCTGCATGATTATTCCGCCTCCGATTTCGTTTATTTTTCTGACAGGCTGACTTTTACTACTTTTCCGTCAAGGCTGTAGAATAATCCACATGTTTGTCCGGGAATGACTTTGGTGTATGTCTTACTTAAGCAGTCTGCCTGTATAATTCCTTTATCTGTTTTTGCGCTAACTTGAAACTGCGATATTGAATACCGAATGTCGTCTGCCGATTTCTGGTGCTTTCCCGTAATAGTCAGTTCTGCGCATCTGACTTTTGAAGGCTTTGCAAATGCGCATAACCTTACAGTTACACGTATAAACGATGTTAGTGTAACAAGCAGCAGGCAGCATGCCATGAGAAAGAACACTATCATTGCCAAGGCAATGCCGGTTGAGCCATTGTTTTGAACATACTGGTTTATGTTTTTGTGAATATGATTTATGTAGGATATAATCCAAGCAGTAGCAGCGCTGGTTAGAAGCCCTCCTGCAAGATACAGTACACCGCTCCATAAGCAGTATTGTCTTATTATTTTCTTTCTGTTGTTAATATTTGCATTTTCGTTAAGTATTGCGCTGATAGTGTTTTTAAGCATAATATTTCCTTATCTCACATTTCGTATGTCCGTGTTTCTTATATGGTGCAGTTCGTTCTGCAAGCACATATTAATTTTTTGTATGTTATATGTTTTCTGATGCTTTAAAGTTGTATATAGGTTTAATAACATCAATTATTTCCACTGTATCTTTGATATTTTCTATAATCTCTTCCGCAGGCTTGTATGCAAACGGGCTCTCGTCAATAGTTCCTGTGCTTACTGACGTGGTATATATACCTTCCATGGACTCTCTGTAAGCATCCATTGAGACCGTATCTTTAGCCTTGCTTCGCGAGAGTATTCTTCCTGCTCCATGAGGAGCAGAGTAATTCCAGTCAGGATTACCCTTTCCGGTACAGATAAGAGAACCATCACGCATGTTTAGTGGTATGATAACCCTTTCACCAGCTTGTGCAGAAATAGAGCCTTTACGCAAAATCATATTGTCAGTGTCTATGTAATTATGAATGGTATCGAAGCTTTCAATGGGTGTTAGTTTTGCATGCTTAATTATTTGTGATGCAATGGTTTCGCGATTTATTCTTGCATGTTCCTGTGTAAGCTTCATGTCATGAAGATAGTTATCCATTGCTTGTCCCTCAAGGTATGCAAGTTCAAAAGGAATTTTTAGTTTAAGATTTTCATAGGCAAGATTTTGATAATAGTTGCAGACTTCTATGCCGAGATGCCTCGAACCTGTATGAATTACAAGCCAGTAGTTGCCATCTTTATCCATATCCACTTCAATAAAATGATTCCCTCCGCCAAGTGTCCCGAGAAATTTGTACGCTTTATCCACATCAACCGGCGCTATTATATCTGCAGCATGGGAGTCTGCAATTGCCAAATCGTGAATGTTGAATCCAGATGTGACATATTTGCGAATTACACTGTCAAGGTTGGGCAGATCAATGTTTTTATCTTTTAATTTAATGGCCAGCATTCCGCAGCCAATATCCACGCCAACAAGATTTGGTACAACTTTATCAGTAATGGTTATTGTTGTACCAATCACACAGCCTTTTCCGGCATGAGTGTCTGGCATAATACGGATCTGGTTATCTTTTACGAATTTTTGATTGAGCAGATTAATAAGTTGGCTTATAGTTTTGTTGTCTATATTGTTTGTAAATACTTTGCATTTGTTATATTTTCCCTGAAGTTCAATCATAATTTCCTCCTTGTTACGTATTACTCGTTATACAGCATTACACATTGTGAAGCATTCCTTTGTTTCTTTACAGTAAAATCTCGCTTTGTCTCCATCATTCATGGTCTTAAGCTTTTCAAACTGTTCCCTGCTCAGCTCAATTTCAACTGTTTTAAGTGCGGACACAGGCTCTCTCAGTGCATCATTTTGGAAAACAATTCCCTGACAGTACGGTTTGCCATCCTCATATATCATGAACTTTTCATGCAGGACAGGTGTGGCGTATGTCCATGGGATGACATTCATTTTGTCGTCATGGTCTTTGCACCATCGGGCTTCAATTGTAACAACATCGAGGCTTTCCTCCTCATCGCTGTCAACAAACTTTCCGTCAGCAATATCAAGTTTCAATGTGCCGCCGTCAAAACAATCACCTTCATCGTTTATAGCGCCATCAATTTCCATGAGGTCATCACTGGCACCATGCACAATAATAAAGCCATTCTCTTTGGCAATGGCGAGTTCTTCCTTTGTGAATTGTGGCCAGCCATATTCGCGCCCATTAAGCTTTTGGGCAAATTCTTTTAACGTCATGATTTTTTCTCCTTTTCCTTAAAATTATCAAGCTTGATCCTTACTGCCTTGCTTATCATATCATCTGTCAGTCCATACTCCTTTTTCATCAGGGACAGACAAATCATCACGTCCGCAAATTCCTCAAGCAGCGCATATTTCTTATTAATCAGTTTCTCATGATGCTCTCTGACTGTTTCATCAGCATCAGATCCTGAACAATAGCTTTCGTAGTTGATGATAGCGGCAGCAAGTTCGGTAAGTTCCTCAATGCATATAACTTTGTTGTATGTAAGTTTTACAGGATTGTTGTCAATTGGCATTGTTCCGGTACGCAGATCCTTGCATATCATCTTAATCATGCCGAGTTTATTTACAACGTCCTGCATCAATTCTCTGGCAGTATCAACTTCCGTAAAGCCATTTTTATGTACGCTCGGCGCCTCATCAAGCAGTATGTTGAGTGGCAAAGCGTTTTCCGTCTGCATTTTATTTTTAAATTTTTGTAAGTCCATAAAATTATCCCTTTCTTTGTGATATTCTTGTGTATAATATTACATATTTTCTTTTATTCAATAAGAGTATGATAGTTTTTGTTTTTAAATATGGCCTTCTATATGAAAACAGCAGGAGAGTACTCCTGCCGATTTTCTTTCTTATGCACTTTCTGCCTGCCAGACATAGCTGACAAAACCATATTTATCTGTGATTTTTTTGAGTTTTAACACAATATTATCTGTATACGGAATTTCGTTTTCAATGACTGGATATCTTCGAATTGCGAATGGTGGTTTGCGTATTCTGTAGAATAGTTTATTTGTTTCAATAATTCCATCGTATGTTGTGTCTATTTCAAATTCTAATCTGCCACTGGTTTTTCTGGCTTCTTCCATATTGTTCTTTATATCAAGGCAATCTGCCCCATATTTCTTAGTTAGGTTCCTTTTCATTGTATATATTGATGATTGCATAATAAAAAGTGCATACAAAATAATAGTACATACTATGATAATCAGGTTAATCAGACCAACAAATCTGGCGTTTATAATACGCTGTGCTAATGAAAATACAAGAAAACCAATAGGTATTGTAGCAAAGATTAACAGTTCAAACAAAAAGTCTTTATGGTCATAATCTTTTGCTAATTTTTTGTATTGCTTATACGCCTTTGTGACCAGCTCGTAATCTGCATCTGTGAACTCAAATCTAATATTTTTCATCTAACATCCCTCGTTTTCTGCCTGCCAGACATAGCTGACAAAACCATGTCTGTCTACAGTTTCTTTGAGACTTAAAATGATATTGTCTATATCCGGAATTTCATTGGCAACTGATACTTTACATAATACATAGCATTTATATGCATTTTCCGGGTCTATTATTTTGTAAAATAATTCATTTCTTTTACTTGTGTCAAATTGTATTTGATCGCTGTGCCTCATGAAATTTTCTAAATCGTATTTCACATTGAAACAATCTATCTTATACTGATGGACTATATCTATTTTCTTTTCGTATGCCAATGTTTGTCCAAGAAAAAGCACAGACAGAATAATAGTACATGCCAAGATAATCCGATTAGCACTGGCATTTGAAATGCACTCTGCAAATGCAAATATAAGAATACCAATAGGAATTGTAACAAGAGCAGACAATCCGAACAAATCATCTTTCTCATGATAATCTTTTACCAGCTTATCATATTGTTGACACGCTTTTGTAACCAGTTCGTAATCTATGTCATTGAATATAACTTTGACATTTTTCATTTAAAATCCCTCCATAAAAACATAAAGCTGACAACAAACGTAAGCACTGACAATGCACTGAATATGTATATATGCCGGATTTTTTTGTCATAAATCGCCCGCAGCAGCAGAGCGAACAGTATGGGAATCAATATGAAAAACAATACTGCGCTAATGTATACGTATATATGCATAATATTACTCCTGACTATAATGTTATTTGTTGCACAACCCACAGGCTTGCCTGTGGGTATTGGTGAATGATTATTCTACAGGTTTTCCTGTTATAATGTCTTTTTTATTAAGTTTCTGCGACACAGGAACACATAATGTACTCATGACTGATTTTGTATAATATTTGTCACTGCCGGGTTTTTTAATTGATATATCATACACAACGCTGATTTTCTCACCATATGTGCCAACCTGTATGATATTGTTTTCTGTCAGCCTTTCATATGATGAAGATAAGCTTCCATATGAACCAAATGCATATCCCCATAATTCATAGAACTGGCTTGTGTAACCCTCAATTGCGAATACATTGTAGTATTCGGTGTCATTTGAAATGGCAAAGCCATCCTGAGTCTGGCCATGAAATGTATCGTCCATACTGTCCTGGGTGATTCCATTGATCTGAGGTGAAATAGAAAGCAGCGATATGTCAGCATGAACATGGTCAATTACTACATCATATCCATCAGGAAGTCCCTGCGTATGCACCTTCATACTTATCTGTTTTGGATCCGTTACGCGCCAGTTGTTGAGATCATATCCGTTGGTGCCGTACTCACAGACCAGTTTGAAGTCTTCATCAGGAATATCTAGTGTCTGTGATAATGACGGTATTCCCATATCGTTTGTTTCCATAACCTGTACTTCTGTATCAACTGGAACATATTCATCCTCGATTGTACATCCTGTGAACATTGCAGCAGTAGCTAATACAGCTGCTAATAGTGTGATTTTCTTTTTCTTCATGTATTTCATTCTCCTTCCGCTTTTACTATTCTTCCTGACTAATCTTTTCTAACTGCATGGCGGCTAATCTATAAAAATCTCTAAATGTTATGTCATCATCATAATCAGGCAAAAATATTGCTGTTTTTTCATTCTTAATAGTTTTATCATCTAAACCAAGAGTATCATCCGCAAAAATATTATCAAGAAATGGAACGGCTAAACATATTTTCACACTGAGCGATATTGCAGTGCCCTGTATGTATTTTACAGGACAAAGGTCTTTTAGCCTGCAATATGCTTTTGTAAAAGCTTCATCGCCATTTCCATTCAAAGTATCAAAGCATTGGAATCCATTAATTTTGATCTCTTTGTACGGCAGATTTATCACATCTGCAAAGGTCAGTTTTTCTGGTGAACGGATTCTTCTGAGGTATAAAAGCATGCATATAAACATTTGTCTTTCCGCCATGCCGCCAATTCCTTTACTGTCTTCAAATAAACAGTCTGCCACTTCACAGACATCTTGATCAGAATGAACATACTTAAACGGATTATAGTGGCATGAAATATCTTTGTGCCAAAAATCCAGTGTTTTTATTTCATATCCATATCCTTTGACAACATTAATACTATTTTTCATAGCTGTTTCAGAATTTGCAACAACAACGAATGACCTTAACCGGGTATCTATTTCAGCAGGTGTTTTTATAATTTTCAATTTCATTCCTCCAGATTTATGTATATCATGTTATCCATTACAAACCAGTTTTTAATGGACTCATGGCCATAATTGATAATTGCCTGTTCCGGATTTTTACACATAAACTCATCGCCTGTGTACTTGGCGGTGAAATGTATTTTGGTTCGGCTTTGCAGGTCTTTAAGCAATTCTCTGACTTTCATTATTCTTTTTCCTTTTCATATTCTTTTATGTCTTCCGGCAGTTCATACAAGATAATTTTTCCAAATTCTGCCGCCACTCGGAAAATCAAGGCTTTTTCATCTTTATTTTTATTAATTCTTATTACATAATCACGACAGCCTCTTTTTTTATATTCCGCAGACATTACAAATAAAGGATTATTCGCATCTGTTATATTGATATATTCAATATCAATTCCAATATCAATAATTGCTTTTGTAAGTTTTTCGAGAGTCATAGGTGTACTTAAATCAATGTGTAAATATTCGTGTATACCTTCTGCTAATTTTTGAATTGTTTCATGTGTGTATTCTATATCTAGCATATTTTTGAATTTCCTTTTTCTAAAGTCTCATAATAAAATATGATACTTTTATCTATTTCCTTAATCAGCCCGTATTTAACTGCCAGTCTGTAGCGAAAATCTTTTTGCAGATTAGGCATCATGACATCTTTCAGTCTCTGCCTGAACTGTTCAATGGTAAATGTAGACTTGTAGAAATTACATTGCCTGCACGCGGGCAGGAGATTGCTCTCATCGTACATTTCTTTTTCCGACATTATCTGCGCAATATCGTTGTTGCGATAAACACTTTCGACATGGTCTATCTGCATATCTTTGTATTCCAGTTCGCATCCGCAATAAGCACACCTGTGATTGTATTTTTCGTACAGCTTTTTGCGCGTTGCTGTGGAAATTGATTTGTGTCTGCTCATGATACTTTCTCCATTTTCTTATAGTTTTGACATTTCATGATTGTTTCTTTCCTTGAATTTCGTTCCATACATATCTGAGACAGTCAATGAATGCCCCGCTTTCATATACATTGGTGCTGTTCTTATCCATCTTGTGAACTTCGTAGCAGCTCGGTCCGCAGATAATGAAATATTTGTCATCAAATACCCACGTATCGTTGAATAAATTAAGTTCCATAGAGTGCCTCCTAAATGTGGTGTTTTATGCTGATTGCCGTCTTTTTTCTTTATATAGAGTATGATAGAAATTATGTATGAAATTGTCTTTCTATATAAAAACGCGAATCGCGTCTTATATGGAAACTGATTTTCTGTAATAATACTTTTACAAAATATAGCGTTAAAAATCTGCTGATTAGCCGTGAAAGATAGCTGAAAGGGGAGAAGCAGAAATAGCAGTGAGTCAATGGTTTAAACATGAGGAGGGAGAAATATAATGAAAGTGATGTTGTATCCATTTGAAGACGTAGATGTATGGTGCTTTGCAAAAGAAGACCAACTGGCAAGGATGGAGGCTTATTTGAAGTGCCATGATCCGAATCTTCATTATACTGGTGTATTTGACAGAATGATATACGAAAAAATAAAGTTTTATCCTGCAGCAAAAACAAAGCGTGGAGAGCTGTTTTTAAAGACGATTGTTAAAGCTACATATGGGAAAAGTGAATATATGCTTCGAAAAGATGTCTATTATAATTTTTTGTTTCTGTGCAGGCCGGATGAAATGAATATGATTTACAGACTTTCGGATGAGAAGAAGAATAAGCTGCATGAGTACCTTAAGAAATTATATAATCTGGATGAAATAGAGTAGAAGAGAAGCAAAAGAGCAGTGAAGAGACATTGAGCATAATTGAAATGGACAACTTATACAACTTGTATAATATATATAAAATATATAATATACACAACATGTACAATAAGCAATGGAAAAGCGGCATCCTGACTATGATGCCGGTGTGTTTTTACACATTTTTATCTTTGTCCAGAAGAGTTCTATTGTCTTTCTTTTTCTTTTCATCATCCTTCACGTATCTCATGGTTGTATTGACACTTGAATGTCCAAGAAGACTTTTTGTGTATACAAGATCATGGCTCTTCTCGTAGACATTGGTTGCGCAGGTGGATCTTAAAGAATGCACATGCATTCCTTTGACTTCAGGAACTGCGATTTCAGCGTATTTTTTTACCATTCTTTCAACGCTGCGCACGGAAAGCCTGGTTCCTCTATTACGCCCCTTGGTTGATATAAAAAGAGCAGGCTCATTATCATCAGTAATTCCAAGCGTTTCTTTTAAATTTGTTCGCTCATCAAGCCAGTCTAAAAGCACTCGTTCTGTTGTGTTATCGAAGTAAACTACATCTTCATTTCCTCGTTTTCGTATGACTTTAAAACAGCGTTCGTCCCAATTTATATCTTTGACATCGAGCGAAACAAGCTCAGAGATACGAATACCTGTATGCAGTGCGAGAGTGTAGATGGCAAGGTCTCTTGCAGATGTAATAAGTCTTGACTCCTCCTGTTTTGCAGATATAAATTCGGAGCCGTTCATAATGGTATCAGATATTCTGTCAATCTGGTTGTCGTTCAGAGCGATAGGAATTGTTTTATTGACTGTAGCCTGACGGATTTTAAGGACCGGAGCGGTATCAATCATGTCATTTTCAAGGAAATATGTAAAAAGAGAGCGCAGGGCACTGAGATAATTATTTCTTGTTGTTGGCTTTGACTCGGTTATATATTTGCCTGTTTCAATGCTTAATTTGATTTCTTCCTTTGAAACAGCCCCGAACTTTGAAATGTGAGCTAAAAATTCTTCAAAATCAGCCTTCTTTAAAAGTTCTAAATCAGAAACCTTAAATTCATTTATTTTGGTGTAATGCTTGCAAAAAAAAGAATTGTATTCAAGCAGCCATTGCAGGAAAAACTGTATTCTCTGCAGGTATGCAAGCTGTGTCAATGGTTTATTGTAACCGGAAATGGAAACAATGTAGCCGTGACAGAAATCTGGCAGAATAGCTTCAAGTTCAAGTATCTTGACTGTAGTTTCTGCATTTTTTTGTTCTTTGTATTCTCGTGCCATATAAGTTCCTTTTTTGTTTATTTGTGTATTGTTACTTGTATGATTTACTAGATTATTAATATTGAGGTATGTTTAATTCATATACCCCTGTGGGTTTTATTATAACACATGTTAGTCGCATAATCAACATTATGCGACTAACTAAATTTGACTATTTACTACTACCGCTGTAACTTAAAAAATCTTGGTAACTTAAAAAAATTTTTTCAGAAAAAATGCAAAAAATGAATTTTATTTCCGTAGTAACTTAAATTTAGAAATATTTTCCCTCCGGAAACGAAAAAAGCACGGCTTGTGCCATGCTTAATCTCGTCAGATATCTGATCTTGTGTTTCCGTCCTAGTCGTATTTTACGTTGTAATCTGTAACTTTTCCGTCTCGGATGTACCATACTGAGCTATTATTAAGATATGTCATCGGTATTCTTTCTGAAACTCCCGGGCCGTAAGCATGAACACTTCCTTTTGGTGCCGTAATATCATAATATACAACGGTCATTGCAGAACTTACATTGCCCCACATATCAGTGGCAATAGCTTCATACTTGTGAATGCCCTCTGTCGTACATGTGATGGTTGTAACAACTTCGTCTGTGCATCCGTCACTAAACCATCGGTCCCAGCCAATTTCTTTGCCATCCATCTTGATAACACAGCCAGATTTTTTGAGTCCGCTTCCTGTGTCACGCATTCGTATGGTGATGTTTATAGCCTGATTTGTCCATCCGTTTGTAGTTGGCACGACAGTTACTGTTGGCGGAATATTGTCCACCCAGTAGGCATATACAGTCAGGTTGTCTTCAAAATCACAAGTCTTTGTTGCACCCATAGACTCGTTGTAAAACATTGTTCCCTTGCCATTAGGCTCTGTATAATAACCCTTAAATGACCAGCCTTCTTTTAACGGTGCTGACAAAGAATTTTTGTTGTTGTCAACAAGTGGCAGGTCGCTGCCGAATGTAGCTGTTGTTGAATCTGAGCCACCTAAACCGCCCTGCTTGTTAAAACTGATGACCGGTGTACGCGGTGTATAATTCGCATATACAGTATGTGTGTTTTTTGCATTAAACATTACTGTATCTTTTGTGATAGCAACCGTGTGGTTTGCATTAGGTGTCTGCATTAACGGGTTTACGCCATCTGCAAACTTGTTTCCTTCACCATTAGCCGATGTGAAATATCCGGTAAAATCATAACCAAATTTCTTTGGTGAAGTTACAGCACTTATTGATGCCGGATTATTTACAACTTTTTCACTCTGAGCTGTGTATCTGATACCATATTTCTCATATACCTTATCTGTGCCGCCACTTCCTCCAACAGGATTCAGTGTTACTTCATATTCCTTCGGCTCTTTCTGTGCATAAAGCTTAACCACTCCGCCTGGAACGGTCGTCAGGTTTTTAACTGTCTGCTTTGAGTTGTATATTGTTCCTTTTCCATTTTCCTGTGTATTCCAGTTCTTGAATACATAATTGTCCCACGAAACAGATGTGCCGTCATATGTACTGAAGTTCTTGTCATAAGTACATGTCTGGCGCATGATAACATTTCCATCCTTATAGTAGTCAACATAATATGTGTTAGGTGTTACCTTTGCTACAAGGGTTGTGTTGCCGCCTATCGCATAGGATGTAATCTGTCCGCCAAAACCAACTGCATAGTTTGTTCCGGATTTTTTCCATACTGTTTCAAGAGTGTAGCCAGGCTTTGTAATTGCAACATTTAATGCGCTTATTGGGGCGAATGATGTTACATTCTGCGAATACGCAGATCCCCTCGAATTAACGACACCTCCGCCTGAATTTGTTTTCAAACCGCTAGACAAAGAAGTGTTCTCAACAGCATTGCCATTTCCATCCACAATCTTATATCGGACATTGTATTTCATTGCGCTTATATCACAATTTCTTCCAGAATGGAAATCACTAAACGCATCATACGAAGCTGAACTCCATGAAGCACAATTCTTCAGTGCATTGTAGCCGCCATTTTCATCCATGAAACATACAAAACCACTTGCATTAACAGTTCCGTTTGAGTTTTCTCCTGTAAGCGATCCGCTTGGGCTGCTGTTTGCTGGTACTTTTGTCATTATCGGGTGTGCCACAATATGATATGATGAACCGCCGTATATCGCTGCTGCTATACTGCTGTTCTGGGCACACATTCTGTTATAGACCGTCTTTAAGTCTATGGTATACAGAATATAATAGTAACCATCACTCTCACACTCTCCTAATGCCCCTGCTGGCCTTTTGATTGTGTTGTTGAGTATCAGGTCACATTTCTGCGAATATCCACTTCCCGATATAACAAGTCTCCAGCCAAGAGTTCTGTATTTCAGATGAGATGAGCTTGATGCCTTGTTGCTCTTTGTTACCCAGAATAACTCTGAGTTATCTGGTGTCGTGTAAATTTTTCTTGTTTCCGAAATAGAATCATACACTTGCTTAGCATTTTGATACAAATGGTAATTTTTGGTTTCGGCCGCTTGTACAGGAATTACTGGCAAAGCAGTTAATGTAACTATTCCTGCTACGATAATTGCTCCCGCACGTTTTGCAATCTTTTTTAACCTACTTAGCATAAAAATCCTCCTTTCTTAGATATTTGTAAATTTTACTTACAGTATAAGTATGATTTTTTCTTTTAAAAAAATAAGACATCCCAAAAAGAGATGTCTTATCCTCTATAGCATTTACTGCTTTTACCAACTTATATCTTTAGCATCTTCCCATTCCCATGTAGACTCGTTAAAGATTGAGCCACTGACCGCTTTGGCGACATTTGGACGCATATCGTAAATGACATTGGCATTTTCATTATCAATTCTTGCAGTTATGCCACTAACATAATAAACGCCATGCTCCCAGCCACCGCCGTCCCAATTGCCTGTATATGAGCTTCCTAATTTGTTTTTTACAAACGCATCAGCTGCTGCATTAGCTTCCGATTCCGTCTTGTAACAAGCCTTATAAGCGCCTCTGCTATCCCACTGAATCACTCCATACTGCACATTATTATTAGCAGGCTCGCTCACGGTATTGTCTCCGTTTTCCGGATTGCTTGCAGGTGCTGAACTGCCACCTGATGAGCTGCTGTTGTGCTTCTTTCCTGATGAGGTGTTATTCTTCTTTGAACCACCGTTGTTCTTTCCGCTTCCCTTGTTAGCAGAGCTGCTGTTCTCAGCCACTTCCTGTTTCTTCACGTTTCCGTTCACTCTGATTGAAGTCTGGTTTCCTGCGGAATCCCCGGCGTCAATCTTGAAGCTGTAGCCATTGCTCTTGTCAAGCGTCTTGGTGTAGTCGCCATCTGCCAGCTTTCCACGGGTGTTGTCTGTTACATCAAAAGCTACCTCTGATGCGTCATTTACGTCTTTCTCAAGCTCTATTGTGCTTCCGTCAGCAAGCTGCTGTCCGTTGTATGATACAACAGGCGCTGTCTTGTCGCAGATTACAAGGAACGAAACATCTGCTGTGTTGCCGCCTGCATCTGTGGCTGTTACTGTTGTAAGATAGAAGCCCTCCCCCATGTTTTTAAGGTCATCTGCTGACTGGGCTGCACTTTCAGTACCGTCCGCCTTTTCGGTGCCGTCGGTTTTCTCTGTGGCATCTTTTTTATCAGCCTTCTTGTTCTCTTTTTTGTCGCTCTTTTTTGAAGCCTCGGCCTGCTTTGCGGCTTCTGCGTCATTTACAGTCTTTACCTGCTCAAGATAGCCTGCAATTGACTGGTCGTTTACCTCGGCAAGATCTCCGAGCTTCTCAGCCTTTGTGGAATACTTAAGGTCTGTGATGTCTGTTGCATCGACATACTGCGACATGTCTGTGCTCATGTCATTGACATATGTATATCCGCTGTTTGCAACATCTCCCTTTGCCTTGATTTCCGGCGCAATGGTATCCTGCACGGCTACCTTCACCTTGTAATCCTTTGCATCATCACCCGTGCCGAATGTAACCTTTACGGTGTACTCTCCCACCTTGTCAGTGTTTACCGCTGTCGCATCGAGTTTGTACTCGTCATCTCCGATAGCGTCTCCGTTTGAGTGCTTGAAGTAGTCTGATACCTTGAAATTGAAGGTGTCACCTGCCTCGACTTTCATTTTGTCCTTTGTCTGCTCTATACTGTCAGACTTGCCGCAGCCTGTGAATAATGACGCTGTCATTGTTCCACACAGGAGGGCCATTAAAATTTTCTTTTTCATTGATATTTCTCCTTCTCTTCAATCAGATCTGTGTTTCATGGAACTAAAATCTGTTCCTTTTTTACATATATAGTATGTTAGTTTTCATTTTTGCGAATGGCCTTCTATATAAGATTTTTTCTTTTTCGAGCATATATCTGAATTTGCCCTTAAAAAACCACTACATGTAGTATAACATAATTATTCGTAGGAGTATAGCACTAATTTACTATCATTTTATATTTTGATAGTAAACACAATAACTTATAAACCTTATTTCATTCTACTGACAAATATGACTAATCTTTTTTCTCGTTCACTATAAAAAGCAGAAGACCGCGAACGGTCTCCTGCTAATCGTGTGATACAAAAAATTATTCTTCGTATGCTTCAACGTATGTCTTGAAGTAGTCCTTTAATATACTGCTTCCTTTGTCCATGTCAGTAGATGACTGGAATTTTCCATATCCGTTATTTTTCAGATATTTCTTTATTGCTTTTATATCACTGTTTGTGTATTTAAGTACGTACTGTGGCTTGTATGCCTTTCCATTTCCAAGAAGATATGAATTAGCGGTATCCATCTTTTTACCCTTTACACTATCAGCATTTGAAAGAGCTGTGTTTAATGCATCTTTGTATGACTGTTTTGTGAGCCATAGTGAATTTTCTTCAAGTCCGCCCATATTGTAAGAAACGTTCTTTGCTTTTGTATTGATGAATCTTGCATATGATGTGTTTGCAGCTTCTTTTGATGCCGTGTTTATGACATGAAGCATCTTGCTCTCTGTTGTAATGTTTCCATATGAATCAGTTGTTTTGTAAATAACTGTCACATCAACATTTTCATCAGTGCCGTTTATGATTTCCTTAATCTCATCCTTATTCTGTATAACTATTGGTGTTGTAACATCCTCGTTATCAATTGACTCCGCTGAGTCAAGGAGTTTTTTCTCAAAATCATTCTTTTCTTGAACTGAGATATAAGTATCCTTTGCACTGATTGTTGGATATGCATCCCATCTTGCAGCAACAGTTGTATCACGGTCAATGCTGAATGCATCATTTGCCATAAAGCAACATGTGCATCCATCCTGACGCTTGTTCTTATATCCGCTGTTTGGATAGAAACACTTACATTTACAGCCGTTAACGCTTGTGTCGATTGTTCCTATGATGCTGTCCTTTGTAGGGTTTCCGCATACAGCGCAGTTTGTCTGTGGGAACGTCTGTACCCAGCCAACGAAACTGTTTGCTTCATTGCTTTGCAGTGAGCTGTCAAGATTTCCTTCAAAATTCTTTTTATAGTCGCCCTGCTTTCCGTCGGGAGCTGCATTGAAATAAACTGTTCCTGTCATTGGGTCAACGGACGCATTGCAGTTGCTTTCGTAACTCAGTGTTACATTTTTCTGGTACAGCCCATAAAAGTCTGTGTCTTTGCTTATACTTATCTTATTGTCGGACACTATTGCAATAGGTGAATTCCAGTTGTTCTCTGTAGACCATCCACAGAATGTCCAGTCGAGGTTTCCCTGTTTTGACTTTGGAGCTGTAATTTCGCCTGATGTATCAGTATTGTAGTATGTCACGCTGATAATGTCAGTAAGTGTTCCTGAAGGTGCGATTTCATAAGGCTCTCCCTGCGAATAAGCACTGTAGAATTTTGCTGTGACAGTACGGCTGTATATTGCATAAACCGTTATGTCTTTATCAGGCATCCTGCCGTTATTAAGCACTTTTGCACCGTCTTCAAAGACCCCGCCCTTGACTTCTGTAGCTTCTGGATTGGTGTTCCATCCAAGGAATTTAAAACCATCTTTTGCCGCACTGTATTTGTTTGTGTCTATATTTACTTTTGAAGCATACTGTACTGACTCAGACGACTTTCCTGACAGCACGCCTCCGTTTGTTGCTGCGTCATAAGTAATCTTATAACTGTTAATTTCCCAGTGAGGGATTACAGTTACATCGCGGGTATAATTAAAAGGCTCATCCTTTTTAATCTGCACACCTGTATCATTTCCATCTTCATCAAGTACAAACCATCCTGTGAATGTGTGTCCGGTTTTTGACGCTGATGGAAGCTCTTCAAAGGCTTCTGTGTAATGGATATTCATTGTAGGCATTTTATTATCTGTATACAGATATGACTTTGAATTTCTGTTATCAGCGTTTTTGTTTTTGATAAAAAACTCATTTGAAGCAGTTTTAAAATGCACTTTATACTGTTTCGGCATGTAGTATGCGGAATAAAAAGTGTTTTCAGTTATAGGCATATTATCAACATCATTATCACCATTATATTTGTTCATAATATCACTTTCTGAAGCTCCATGAACGTCCTGATACTTAACAGTCATGCGCACTGGTTCATATCCGTCAGGAATCCTTGGATTCGATTTTTCATTCAGGAAACCCGCCTTATAATTTGTTCCTTTGAGGACCTGCTGTCCGTCAGTCGTATTGTAGTATTCAAATCCACCATTGTTTCCTGTCAGTTTATACTTGTACATATAGTGATCTGTTTTAACTGTTCTGTATTCAGGTGCTGGCGGATCAGGATTGTCTGCACCATTAAGCCCAAGCTTCCAGATAGTTCCAACATTTCCGGCATTATCCGTCGCTATAATATCAGCTCCAAGATTACAATGATAGTTGTCGTAAGCCTGATAATATCCGCCTGAAGAGTTTAACATTTGAACAAGTCTGTAAGCTCCACCGAATGAATAGAAGGCTTCCCCATCCTTTTGGAAGCTAACATCTGAAATAGACTTAACGTCCATCTGTGAACCATTCTTCTGCAGCACGCGCAGCTGTACAGATTTTACATCCGATACAGGGATTGAATACATTGCATGGAGTGTTACATCCTGCGGAGAGTCAAAGTATTTTGTCTCTGTCTTATACATATTGACATATGAAAAGCCAGACCTTAATGACTGTACTGTTGAACCAATGTCATTTGCAGTTAAAGACCATCCGATAAATGTTTTACCTTCCTTGGAAAATCCATCCATAGGAAGAGATACATTTTCGCCATATGTAACAGTCTGGTCAGGAGCATAGCCCGAACCGCCATTCAGATCAAAGTGTGTTGTGTAGCTGTTCTTTGTCCATTGAGCATAAAGATGTACTGTTTCACCGTTTGTGCTTGTAAGAGCCGTGAATGAATCCCCGGGATTGTATGCTTTTCCGCTGCCATTTGAAGCCGTATTCCAGTTTTTAAATGAATAACCTGGCATGGTATATCCGCATGAACTAATGTAGTTCGTAACACCATATGTGCAGCCTTTTGTTGTTGCAGTAGAACCATACGGTTTGTAGTAATCAAGCATTTTGTCTGATGGTTTATTCTGTTCATAAGCCACATCGTATGTATTTGGTTCTATATTTGGTTTGCATATCGCTTTGTTTCCTGTTTTATTTTCTTTTATTACTCCTAAGTTGTAAGTACCCTTATTATCGCCTGTAATATGGTAGCCTGTCGGTGTACTTACGCCCTTAATGTATAAGTGAGAACCATATTCCACACTTTCACAAAAGTCTTTAACTTGATTTTTTATTTTATCATTGCCATTGTACACATCAAATGTAAGATCTTTCCGCCCACTTCCGCCATTGATGGCCACACCGCTTAAAGTAGGATTTACATCGACCGTACATGTCGCATTTTTTGCATCACCAACATCAAATTCTGCATGAAGTCCCGGCGCTCCGACAAAATTAATATCTGAATCACTATTCCACGGACGTGTCTTCCAATTATGATACGCATTGTTTGAACATGTAAATCCTGCGTTTGTTAAACATCCTATGTTACACCATGTCGATACAGCACCAGAGCCATAATTACCGCCGTTTTTTATAAAATATCCCGTCTTAGGCGTTGCCGTTACAGTCGTGCCGCCTGCATAATTATGACCATTAGTCTGTCCATTTGCGCAGCTTATAGTTGCAACGTTTGTACCAGAATAAAAACTAGAAGCAAATGTCATATTACCATTTATAGAGTCTGTTCTTGATAATGACACATCTATTTTATACCAGCACTTTGCGCCACTATAATCTACCCAGCACCAGAAATATCCACGGCTTTGATCCCACATGGTCTGCTGTTCCCAACCAGCTGTTGCGGTATCGTCAAATGTAAAATTGCTGTTTAAATATTCAGCAAATGATTTTGTCTGTACTCCATCTTTGTTGCTTATAGTAACATCCTGATTAAGATATGCGCATCTTTCTAAAAGTTTTTTCTGCTTTTCTTCGGTTAGCGACTGCCAGAAAAAGGCTATCTCATCAGCAGGCATGTCTTTGATAATATCATTCACCTTTTTGTCTGAAATATTTTCCCAATCGTCTAATTTTGCCTGAACGTTTTCTTTTAACTCTTTTTCTTTATTTGCAGTAATTTTTCCTGATAAAGTAATCATTCCACGGCCAATATACTTTTTGTCAATCTTTGGATTGTATACATATCTATCAAGAATACTTTCAATATCATTATTTTTATTATTGCTTTTTATCATTGCTGCGACGGCTGAAACTCTTGCTGCAGCGAAAGATGTTCCTTTATACTCTTTATAAACGCCGTTAGCTGCATAGCTAATCGTGTTACCATAATTTGAATATTGGGCTATATTGTTATTCTCATCAATACCAGCAATAGTCATAACGCCGTTGACATTACCTGGCACATAGTTTTTAACATCAGAGTTGTCATTTCCTGCTGCTGCTATTACTAAAATACCCGCATTTCTCGCATCATTGACAGCTTTCTGAATCAATCCTGTATCAATTGCCTTTGATGCAAGTGAGATGTTAATTATATCCACTTTCTGTTCTATTGCATATTCAATACCTTGATATAAGGACAGTAGCGTACCATGTCCTGTGCTGTCAACTACTTTGACTGGCAATATAGATGCATTGTCTGGTGTGTTTTCGAGCATTAATTCTGTAACTTTCGAGCCATGTCCGTTGTCATCTGCAATACTGAGTCTGTCTCCCGTTGCTGAAAAATTGGCTCCATTAAGAACTCTGTCACTATCTACAGTCGCTCCCGAGTCTACAACGGCTATCTTAATATCATTGTCGAATGTCAATGTTGACAAATATTTATCAAGTTTTGAGCATTCGTTTATTTTTTCAACTTCCTTCAGTTGTTTTTCTGATTCTTTGTATGCACTTTCAGTAACTGATGTTGGTGTTTTTGACTCTCTCTCATCTGTTTTAAGCACAATTTCTTTTTCTGTGTCTTTATCAGCGGTGCTTTCATCATTATTTTCATTGTCAGTCAACTCTGCCGCTTCATTAGTTTTATCGTTTTCTTTTACATCACCAACATCGGTATTGTTATCATCAGGTGTCTCGCCTGATATTTCTGTATTCTCAGTCTTGTCACCTGTATCCACATCTTCTTCAGGATTCACTCCATCATCCTCAGCATCAGCGACTACAACATCTCCATCCTCATATGTTGTAACGCTTCCATCAAGCTCTTTATCCTTGTCCACAAGATACAGCCCATTAGCAATCTTTTTGTATCCGTCAGACTCTTTGAGACTTGAAGCACTTTTTACGATAAGGTGCTTGTCTGCCGTTTTATAGTCGTAGTTCTCGTTTGTTATTTTACGCGAACTGCTGTTGTCAGACAAAAAGCTGCTTGTATAAGCACCCGTATTTGCATTAAGAATTCCCGCTGTAAGCAGTCCGCCTGCTATGAGAACAGCTCCGGCTGACAAAACGGTCTTCCTGCCCGGTGCTGACAGATCATGCTTCTTACCATCACGCGGTTTCTTTTTGAATCTCATTTTCTTCAATTCATCTCTGAAATTCATCATTTTTTCTTCCTTTCCCCACAAAATCCTCTTTTGTGATTTATTTTAAATTTGTCATTATAAGTACATTATAAGTATGATATTTTTTTCAATGAAAAAGGATATAGCCATTAGCTATACCCTTAATCTGTGTTTCTTTATTCTTTTGTCAGCGTGAGTCCTATGTTAAAACTTCCCTGCCAGCATCCTGCTGATAATCCGTTAGTGGTGGTTATATTATATACACAAACTTTGTTTGAAGGTGTAATAATATTGTTACCACTTTTTGAGGTTGTTGCAGCCGTCACGTCAACCTTCTGCGCGGTAAATTCATTAAATATTGTAGAAGTGCCCGAATCGCTTGTATCTTCTGTCTCTGTGTTACCTGTTTGAATTTTTATATTATCTGTATTACCACCTTTGTTCTTCAACAACCGCTTCAAATCTTTTTCAAAATTGGTAAGGTCTAAATACGTATCTTTATGCGCCCGCACAATATCGGCATTTACATTATTTGAACCAAAAACTGCAAAAATTTTTTTTTGGTTATCTCCGTCTATGTCTAAGCGCTTAATTGAGCAATTCCTTGAGTGCTTTTCCAGCCTTAAACTTAGGAACCTTAGATGCTGCAATTGTCATCTCAGTTCCTGTCTGTGGATTTCTGCCTACTCTCTCTGCCCTCTCAGATACCTCAAATGTACCAAATCCGATAAGCTGTACCTTCTCGCCATTTTTGAGCTGCTCTGTTACTGTCTCTACGAATGCATTTACTGCTGCCTCTGAGTCCTTTTTTGTAAGTCCTGTTTTCTCCGCAATTGCTGCGACTAACTCTGTCTTTGACATGTTTTATGTCCTCCTTTGATAATCCAGTGCCTGTAGCACATTTTTCTTACATCATAAGTATGATAGATTTATTCCTTTATTATGGCTTTCTATATAAGTTTTCATTATTTAAAAAATAATCTCCCAGCTTATTACCGGGAGACTATCCTTATATAATCCTGCTTCTAGTTAAGTCCAAGCGCCTCAACAATCGTATCTGTAAGTTCACCGTTCTTTTTGTCTGACTTCTTTGATGTCGCTGTGAAGCCGCTCTTATTATCAATCATGTCACCAATCTGCGCAGCATCTTCCTTATGCGCTGCATTCTTCGTCTCGCAGTGGTCGATTCTTGGCTTTTCAACACGCTTCTTTGCAGCAGGGCTCTTAAATCCCTCAACGAAACTGTCGCCCTCAACTCCGGCCCTGACAATGTTTGACGCAAGGTCAGCTGGTACATAAATCTTTGTAGCATTTCCGTCAGCAACTTCTTTAAGCGCATCATAGCCCTTGATTGTAACGTATGAACCTGAACCGATTGCGTCAGCCATAATCTGCGCTTCATACGCCCTTGCCTCTGCAACCTTTCTGATTGCTTCTGCATCTGCCTCTGCCTTTTTGACTGTTGACTCAGCCTGCGCTTCTGCTGCAAGGATAGCTGCTTTCTTGTCACCTTCTGCAGCTGTAATAATTGACTTCTGGTGTGCCTCAGCATCAAGGATTGTAGCTCTCTTGTTACGCTCAGCAGTCATTTCTTTCTGCATAGTCTCCTGTACTTCTCTTGAAGCCTGAAGTTTCTTAACTTCTACCCTGGTAATTGAAATGCCCCATGGATCCGTTGCGGAATCAATTTCCTGCTTAAGCTGTGCGTTGATTGCGTCACGGCCGTTTAAGAGCTCATCGAAGTTTTTTGAGCCTACAATGCTTCGCAAAGTTGTAGTTGTAAGATTTTCAATACCAAATACCGGATCCTCAATGCCGTAGTAATATTTCTGTGCATCGAATACCTTAGAGTAAACTACGGAATCTACTACAATAACAATGTTATCCTTTGTAATCATCTGTGACTCTGGAAAATCATATGTCTGCTCTTTAAGAGATACATCTTTTCTGACTGCATCAATAAAGGGAACCTTAACATGGAGTCCTGCTCCCCATGCATCATGGAATTTTCCAAGTCTTTCCACAATCTGTACGTGTCCCTGATGTACAGTCCTTACATTTGCCAAAACAATTACTGCAAGAATAATAAGTATTACGATAAGTAACATAAATTTCATCCTCCTGTTTTTTTATTTATGCCTATATTATAAGTATGATAGATTTTTCATTCATTTTTTGTGCACAAAAAAAGACGCCTTATTCAGACGCCTTTTTGCTGCTATTCAGTTTTCCTTCGAGGAGCTTTTCAGTATTGTCCTTTACGTATTCAGCAAGCTCTTTTAAGATGTACGAATTTTCAACGTACTCATCAAGTTTTTCTGCTTTTATTTTTCTGCTAAAAGCATCAGGCTCAATAAAGATTTCCCCCTGGTAGATATCCGCTGTTGGTCCCGTTCCGGTACATATGAAGCCGGTTGTTATGCAGCCATATGCGCTGCTTATGTCAACCCAATATTTCCCGGCATACAGGTACTCCGCTTTCTCTCTTACCGCGCTTTTTGTATGCGATTTAAGTTCAAGTTTTGTAATATCAAACATCAGATCTCCAGTTCCTCCTCGCTGCTTCTTCTCCTCAGACGCTTTCTCTTATACGCCTCTGCAGGGTTTTTCTCTGCTTTCTTTGCATTGTCAAAAGCTGTATCAAGGGAAGTCTGCTTATCCTTTTTCCCTCTGCTTTGATAAACCCTCCTGATAATACTCCTGCATCACATTGCCGACATAATCAGCAACAGTTGCCCTGTCATATTTGTCAGGACAGATATGCTCAACCTGATGCATGTCACACATTCTGTTAAGAATCTTACATGCATCCACAGCCCTGTCATGTGCCATGCGTCTGCTCTGGTCTAATGATACTATTTTATCCTGATACTGTTCAGTTGTCCAGCGTCCGGATGATAAAAATACCTTTGCAGTTTCGCCTGCGCAGACGTCCTCGTATACTGCATTGAAATATTTGCGGAAAGCATCAAACTGATCCTCCACAAACTCAAGATCCTCATCAATCGCGTCATGTTCAAAATTGCGGTTTGCAACCGCTTTCTGCAGTTCTGATAACTTCGTCATACTTAATCTCCTTTCTTTCTATTTATATGGAGAGTATGTTTTTTCTTTTTAAAACGAAGAAAAAAGACCTGTCAGCCGACAAGTCTTTCATCTTTGTTTAGCATCGCCTCAAGGAAGGTCTGCTTTTTATTTGTTTCACAGTTATAGAAAGCATGCTTTAAGGCTGTGTCCGTGGTGAATATCTTCACATTTTTCTTTGCCCTTGTTACCGCAGTGTAAAACCACTCCCTTGTATACATTCCGCAAAAACTGTTTCCCATGCCTACAATAACAGATGAGAAGCCGCTTCCCTGCAGCTTGTGGCAGGTGCACGCATAGCCGTATTCCATGTTCTCGAGCTGTGACTTTTCAAAGTTAATATCTACAATCTGGTCATTCTGAATAAAGGCAATTGTTACAATGCCAAATTCTATCTTTTTGACAATACCGATTTCACCGTTCATGCATGTTGCATTGTTTCCATGCTGGTCATACAGGTCTTTATATATGTTCTTTGTGTTAATCAGCTTATCTCCTACCTGTATCTTGAGCTCGTCTCCCGACTTCTTTTTAAGCTTAAGCTCTGCTTCTTTTAAAATGCCTTTTTCTTTAAGTTTGTTGTGTATCCTTTCATTTACCGCGGCACATTCTGCTCTCATTGCCATGCATATCTGCACTTCGCGCAGCGAGTTATAATTTTCAAGCTCTGCGAAGAAATAATTTTCTATCGCATCCAGGCCGTAGTCTGCTTCTGATATGTCTGAAAAATTATCAAGTATTTTATATCTTCCCTCAATGTCTCCCTCAACAACCTTGAATGAATAGGCAAGTATTCCACTGTCTGCATCCTGACGGCAAGGCTTTGTAAGGTTTGAATATGTAAATTGCTCGGAAAGAAGGATGTCATGGAATATCTGGCATTTTCCGATAGGCGGAAGCTGTTTTATATCTCCCATCAGTATCAGTCTTGTGCCGGTCTTTACATGCCTAAGCAGTGTGAGGAAAATTTCTCCGTCAATCATTGTGCTCTCATCAACAATGATTACCTTTGCATTATCAAAATTCTCATTGTTTGCCCCGAAATTTCCCATCAGTTCTGGAATAGCTCTGTGTATTGTTGAGCATTCCACTTTTCCAAGACTTTCTTTTAGATTTGCAGCAGCTCTTCCGGAAAGAGCACAGCCGTAGCATACTTCGTGCTTAAACAGGCTTACCACGCCCTGCACACTGTATGTTTTTCCTGTACCGGCAGCTCCTGTAACAACAGAAAGTGCTGAATTTGCAGCCTTTTTTACAAAATCAAGCTGGTCCTCATTGTATGTAATTAAATTGTCAAGGTGTTCCTGAAGAACAGAGTCTGATATCCTCTTTATATTTCCGGCAGCTATTCTGTAAAGCTCTCTCATTATGTCTGCTTCCACATTGTAAAGCTTGGACAGTGAGTACACTTTCTGTGTTCCGGTGATGTTGATACACTTATGCTCAACCATATAGTTAATTGCTGATTTGACATAAGGCGAAAAGTTTGGGATTTTGCACTCATTTACCATGGCATAAATCTGTTTTTCTCTCATATATGACCAGCCATATCTGTCCAGTGCCTGTATAAAACAGTAACGTAAACCTGCTATCATGCGGCGGCCATCGTTACATGGATAATTAAGGTCAAGCGCCTTTTTATCAATATCGTGGAATTTGATTCCATCTATATATGTCAGTGCATATATGTTTTTCTGAATGGCGCAGACCGCTTTTGTAATGTCCTTGTAGAAGTTCTTTATCAGCTTAAGCTGCGGTTCTGTAAATCCATATTTTCCAAGCGCAAGGGTAGCCGCAAGAAGACTCTTCTTTTCATTGTATTTATCAATGATAATCTGTGCGCGCGCGCTTCCTATGCCCTTAACAGTCTTTAGCTCTTTCTTGGCCTCATCGGGCTCTTTATTTAAAACCTCTATTATTTTCATTCCATATTTATCACTGATTCTTTTGGCAATGTCGCCGCTTGTGATTTTTGAAATAAATTTTCTGATTCCGACAGTTGAGTCAAGGTCATCATATTCAAGGATGCTGTCTATGACATTGGTTTCTCCGTATCTGGAATCATTTTCTGTATGGTATGTAACATGATACTCATCCCCTGTCTTGACTGTTCCTGACAGCATTTTGAATTTAACGGATTTCCCGGTTTCATCTGTGCATAAAAGCAGTGCAAACTCATCTTCTACATGCCTTGCTCCGTATGGATATAAAATTTTCTCCAGCAATACTTTTTTATATATCTGTTCCATAAAAATTAACCTCTTATTAATTACAAATCTCTTAATTCTCGTATTTCTACATATAGTATGTTAGATTTTCTGACCGCAAATGCCTTTCTATATAAGAAACACACGGTTTGCATATAATACACACAAAAAAGGACGGATTTCTCCGCCCCTTCTGATCTTCGTATCTTAGAATTCTTCAGCTATGTCCTCATCCCATTCGTCATCGTCTTTGCGATCGCGTTTTCTGACACTGACATATTTTCTTTCTTCAAGAATATCCCTAACGATTTTAACAGCTGCAACAGCAGCCCCGCATACTGCAGCTCCTGCGATGCAGCATCCTATGATTTTCTTTGCGCTCATTTTCTGCTATCCCCCTTTTATTCATCCACCGGAATCTCATCCTCTGGTACATCATCGTCAAAAAATTCATCTTCATCCTCACCGTAAATCTTTGCAAGGCTGTCTTTTAACTTTGCATTTCTCATGCTTGCAATTTCTTCATCTGTATAGAAATTACTGAGGTACTCCGTCGCGTAAGCGACTATCTCCATTGTTTTGTCTTTCCATGAATAAAACTCTCCGCATACAGGACATTTCATTGTACGTTTGACTGCTCTCGCCTGTATTGCTCCATCAATAAACACTCCCGAACCGCAGTGTAAATGGTTTCTGTCCTCTTCCGCATGTTCTCCGTATGTCTTCACCCACGGATAATCTGTCCTGTTTTCCGGCAGGTCTGTTTTTGCCCTGAATTTTCTGTTTGCGGCAATCTGATACTGTGTTAAAACCACACCTTTTTCAGTCTTTATCTTTTTAGGGTCTCTTGTAAGGTTTCCTATGAAGTAAATCTGATTGGAAATTTCCTTATGCTTTGCGAGATATTTTGCGGCTTCTTCGTCGCTTCCCATTTCCGCAATCTTTTCTGCAAAAATAGGCTCGATATAAGCCAGAGTTCCTGCTGATACATTCGCCTGATCATGTCCGGTCTCTGCGCAGTGCGGACAGTGTGATGTCTTGTTGATATTTCTTGTTGTGAAAACACCCTTGATTAATACTATGTCATGCTTTTTCCAGTTGCTCATTTCGGTTGCTATAACAGGTGTTTTTGTTATAATAACCGGTATGTCATGTCTTGCATACGAACTTCCATCTTCTACGTTTCGCGGACTTCTCACAACATCCACGTAGCACATGGCATAGGCATAACCGCCGTCTTCGGCAGCCTTAAGTTTCGGCTCTTTATATACCTGGCCGAGTAGAAATACTGTATTTTGTCTTGCCAATTTAATTAGCCCTCCTGTTAAAATTTCCGGAGAATTCCGGATTTTACTTTGATCTCACGGATAGTATGATTTTTTCTTTGTACAAAAAAAGACAGCCCCTGTCGAACTGTCTTTTTCCATGATACAAATTATTACTGTTAGATTTTTGTTCCCGGAAGCCCCATTACATCGTCTGAGACTTTGTAAAGAGCTTTTCTTAATACTCCCTGTGCGGTGTCAAAGATATAGAATGGGTGGCCTCCTTCCTGCACCTCATACTGCTTTCTGAATCCATCCTCTTCCATGATATGAAATGTCGGGTATGAAGATACTTCCATATAAATGGCTCTTTCCTCTTTTGCAACCCTCTGGGCATCTTCGATGACAAAATTAAATTCTGTTATCTCATTGCCGTTTTCATCCACATCGAGAACATCTTTTGTTACTTTTCCGGTCAGGATTAATCCGTAGCCTTCTTTTAACATGTCAGAAAGCCTTGAATAAGACTTTGTAAAGCATGAACACTTGACAGAGCCTGTTTCATCGGTCAGCTTAAAGAAAGCCATTGGCTTGTTGTCTGCTTTTCTGTATTTGATTTCAAGGTCATCGACAACTCCAAATATCCTTCTCTGAGACTCATCAATATTGATGATAGGCGTTGTTTTCTGCTTTGGATACAGGGAAATCGGATGTTCTGTAACATACACTCCGAGATATTCCTTTTCTTTCTGCATTCTTTCAAGCCTGTCCTCTATGATGTCCGGCACATGGATTTCTTCAATGTAGCCTTTTAACAGATCTATTGTTGTCTGGTAATTGTCGCGCCTCTTTATCAGCGTATCCTTTTTTACCAGCTTTTTTACTGCAATACAGTTTCCCTGTATTTTTTCAAGCTCATCTTCTGTTTCTATCTTGTCGTAATTGTCTATAACAAGGTTTATGCTGTTGAAGAGTTTTTCCTTGTCAGCAAGTTTTTTAGCTGCGTCCTTCACGTCACCTATGTTGCATGTCATTCCTGCGCGGTTTTCATTAAACTCATCAAGCGCGCCAGCCTGTATGAGGGACTCCACATTCGCAACGGAAATTCCGCTTCTTATTATGAAATCCTTTACAGACGTATATACTCCCTGCGTTTTTCTGATTTCAACAATTTTTTCAGCACTTGACTTAATGCCCTTTATGGCGCTTAATCCGAAAAGTACAGCATTTCCTTCTACTGTGAATTTTTCTGCTGACCTGTTTACATCCGGACACATAATTTTAACGCCGCATACTCTTGCTTCTCTTACCAGAGCTGCCATTTTTTCGCTGTTTGCAGCCCAGTTAAGCGCTGCTGCGAAGAACTCGGCAGGATAATAATATTTAAGCCATGCAGTAATATACGCATTAAACGCATATGCAGTGGCATGTGATTTGTTGAATGCATACTTTGCAAAATCCGTCATCTGGTCGAAGATTTCGTTCGCAACATTTTCAGCCTTCTTTTTCTCTGCCTCGGCTTCTGCCTGTGACATATTTTCAGCATTCACGTTTTCAAGGTGTACTTTTATGTATCCCTTGATGTTTCTGCCCTCGTCACCATAAATAAATGCGTCTCTCTCATGAGCGAGCTTTTCAGCTTTTTTCTTTGACATGAAACGTCTTACATTATCGGCATCACCAAGCGAAAATCCTGCAAGGCTCTGTACGAGCTGCATAACCTGCTCCTGATATACAATGGCACCGTATGTTTTGCTCAAGATTGGCTTAAGCTCTTCACACAGAAATGTCATTGGTCTGACCTTGTTCTTGACGTCTATTACGCCGTCAATATACTGAAGTGGTCCTGGTCTGAACATGCTGACGAGAATGATAATATCCTCAAAACATGTCGGCTTGAATCTTTTAAGCATCTGTTTCATACCATCAGACTCAAACTGGAATACGGCATTTGTAAGACCCTTTGAAAAGATTTCCTTATAGATGTGTTCATCTTCAAGATTTATCTTTAACGGGTCAATAATTTTTCCGCAATTCTTTTCTATAAGCCTCATTGCATCTGTGACGATATTTAATGTTTTGAGCCCCAGAAAGTCCATTTTGAGAAGTCCGTTCTCCTCAACCTGAACCATGTTAAGCTGGCAATCCATCTGTTTTGACGAAGAGTTGTACTTAAGCGGTACATAATCTGACACATCATTATTATCAGAAATAACAACACCGGCAGCATGCTCTCCATATGCGTAAAACATGCCTTCAATGCATTTTGCCCATCTTAAGACCTCAAGCGCATCCTTGTTGTCTGCATACTTTTCTCTAAGGACTTCATATACACTTTGGTAGTTATCCTTGCCTTCATCATTCTCATCATATGGTGAATCAAATGACAGATTGACTCTTGAAGGAATATCCTTTGACAATTTGTCTCCAAGTGCTGTGAGCTTTTCGCCATACATCTTCTGTCCGTAAAATCTCGAAGCATCCTTTACCGCACCTTTTGGGGCCTTTACAGCCTTTGTCATGATAAGACATACTGCTTTCTCACCATATTTATGGCGGACGTACTCAATTGTCTTTTCACGGACTCCCTTTGCAAGGTCTGAATCAATGTCAGGCATTGAAACTCGCGACGGATTAAGGAATCTCTCGAATAAGAGGTCGTACTTAAGCGGATCAAGGTTCGTGATTCCAAGCAGGTAGCACACAAGGCTGCCAACTCCTGAACCTCTTCCAGGGCCGACTGACATTCCCGGATTCTTATAGCCGCGGTCTTTAATAAACTGCTTTAACGAGTCTATTGTAAGCGGTGCATCAGGCAGTTCCTTATCAGGTACATATCCAAGGAGTCTGGCGTACTCAAGAAAGTCTCTTACTACGACAAGGTAATCTACAACATCCATCTTTCTGATGATGCCGATTTCATATTCCAGTCTTTTCTGGTACTCTTTCTCAAGATGTCCGTTGAATCTCCATGTAATTCCGGTTTTGATTAAGTCGTCAAAAATTTCATCGACTGTGCGGCCCGTGTTATCCTTAAACTTCGGATAGTGGTTTTCCTTGACAAAAGTTACATCAAGTGAATCAAAAAGCTTGTCAGTATTTGCCACTGCCTCATCAATTACATCCTGTGGATAAATCTCAGAAAGCATGTCGCGAAGCTCATCTTCTGTCTTAAGATATAACTCACTGTCCCCGGTTCCTTCTTCCTGCCACTCATCAAATCGTATTGAGCGCATTATCTGTCTTCTCAGTCTCTCATCGTCAGTCTTTTCAACAATATGCGCATCGTTAGAGGCGATAAGCGGGATGTTAAGCTTTCTTGCAATGTCAACCGACTTCTGGTAACAGTTTACTTCTTCAGGAATACCGTGATACTGAATCTCTATGTAGAACATATCGCCAAAGAGATTTTTGTACTTCTCTGCTTCTGAAACCGCTACATCCCAGAGTTCATCAGGTGTTTTAAGTTCCTTTTTAAGACCTGCCACTTCATCCTCAATTTCAAGCCATCTGCCAATTTCTTCCTCAATCTTTTTGAGCTCCCTGTTTTTGGCCGTAAGCTTTGCTTTTATGGATTTTATTTCCGGATTCAGCTTTTCAAGTTTCACTGCTGCTTCTGCGGCTGCCCTTCTGTCTTCATCAAGAAGCATCTCTGCTTCTTTTTTCATGTCTCCTGTCAACTTCGCAATCTGCTTTGAACGCTTTATAAAACTCTGTTTTGCAATTTTTTCAGCACTCTTCTTTTCTTCACTAAGCAGCTCTATGCGCTTTTTGATTTCCGAAACCTTAACCTGCGCATCAGCATATCCGCAGTCTGAAGGATTCTTTAACTTTTTCTGTTTTTTGACCAGTTTTTCAACCGTTTTTTCAATTGTTTCATTCTGTCTGAATATGGCAGGAATAACACCCTGCATGCAGGCAGATGTCACATACATGCTGTCTTTATACTGTCCATCTACTCCAAACAGTTCTTCCAGCATATCAAATGTTACAAGAGGAAAGCCTCCTTTTACATTTGTGTTTGACATTGTTACAAGCTTTGAAAGTCCTTTCCAGCCAAGATTGTTTTTTGCAATTCCTATAAGATGGAGTCTTCCTAAAATTCCTCCATCTACATAAAATTCGCATCCACAGCCAAGCTTGAGGTCATTCTCTGCAAACAGTGGCTGTAAATCATAAATGTCACTTACAACTCCATGGTTTGTAACAACCATTCCTTTCCATCCGTTTCCTTTGATTTTCTTCACAAGCAGTTTGTGATTCATATCCGAATCAAACAATGACTGTGTGTGAACATGTGTGTGTATCATATGTTGTTTTCTCCTTTCTTCTTTTCTCTTTTACGAAGAGTATGTTTTTTCTTTCAAAAAAGAAAAGCCTTCCATATGAGAAAGGCTTTTTTGGTATTAAATTTTGCTCTGCACTGCAAGCATGAACTCTTTTATCTCCAGTGCATTGTTCTTGTACACTCCGGCGATTGCCTGTCCGGATGCGGTTCTCGATTTTGAGAACACATTGGCAAATTTTCTGTATTTTTCGAGCATTTGCCTGCATCTGGTCCCGACGATGTACCAGAAAGCTGTTTTATCGGATAGCCAGAGCTGCTTTACAGAAAGTCCCGCTGCATACTGTTCTTTTGATGACAGAATCATGCCGTCTTTATCCGTCTCGCAGGATTTTATCTCGTTAAACCCTGTACTGGTTTTAAAGTCCAGTATATCCATCAGCTTTTTGCTGAGAGGAAATTTCTCTTCTGGCTTAAAACGTCCCTTGACAATATACTGTTCCCTTCCGCCTGCTGCATCGCCAAGAATGCCATAAATTTCAGAACCAGATACTATCTGTCCTTGCTTTTCAAGCCAGTCCTTTGCCATTCCATACGGTCTGTATGTCTTGCCGCATGCAAAACAATGGCATCCCCCGTTTCCTGGATATATCTTATTATGGGAAAATATCTTCTCCTCATGATGCTCCGGGTTTGGACATTCTGAAAAATACGTTGCGCCCTTCTTTTTCACCGGGATGCCCAGTATCTCACAAAGAGCGAGTGTATCTACGTTTTCACAAATTGCTTCTGTGTTGTAATTTACCTGTGCGCTCATTATTGCTTCCTCCGTTTCTCTTTATATATAAGAAGTATGTTAGAATTTTTAAAGCCGGACATATTGTCTGTTTTCTTTGCTTTTTCCTTCAAGTGGTGGTATTTTATATAGAAAGACAATAATGAGCTCTGAATCAAACATACTATATATGGAAATGCAGATAATCTGGCATTTGTGACGAATTTATATAGAAGGAATATAATTAAGCACTACACTATGTAGTAGCTTTTGCATCAGATATGGAGGAACGGAAAATGGGATTTTTCAGCATAGAACTAACCGATTACAATGGAAAAAAGTTTTATAATGTAACAACGGACAAATGGCTCAGGGAGTATCCTGAAGATTATAAGAATTACATAAAGAAGACATGGGAGGTTAAGGAACACAGGATGTATAAGCTGATTGCCCTCATGGACGAGCGCGATTCATACATGATAGGTCTTCTCAATGTATTTCAGGCAACACTGGCAAGAGACCTCAATGATAAAGATTACAAATTTGTGGCAAAGCTCATTGAAGTACAGCGCCGCCGAGTCTACAGGGAGGATATTTATCTTGGCCTGTTGTTTGCCTATATGCACAGGCAGACAAGAAAAGCCATATACAAGATGGTCTTTTCTGATGACATTGACAAATATGACGAGGAAAGCCTGCGTACAGTACTTGTATTTGCAGGAAACTTCATAGATATTACAGAATATCTGAAACCGGGCGAAGTTATCCCGGAGTCTGTGTATCTGGAAGCAAACAAGAAATTTTTCAACACTTTTGTAAGAAAAGATAAATTCTGGGAAGATTTTCTTGTTGAAGGAAGCATCAAAGCAAATGGCACAGAGGGCGGCGAAATTGTAAGACGCTTAAAGAGCCTCTGCGGCTGCTATTATATCCACGAATATGACAAGACAGGAAAAAAAGCTGAATTCGTCTGTCGAGACTATGACTACCTTACAAGTTCATACCGCGCGAACACCCGCGTCGGTGATATGATCTTCAACGCAAGGGAGAAAAGCGGACGAACATCATTTCGTAAAGCCATTCCAGCCAACAAAGCTAAAGAGTCAGATTATGCGAAACTGGGGAGCACCTCAAATTTTGGTTATGGAATCCTCTCATCCCTGACCATTCTTGTTGCGGCAAGTGGAGAGTGGGCTAAATGCCCTGATGTGTGCGAGGATGTTGATTGTTTTTACCCTGACGAGAAACTCATAGCCACTCTTGGTATTCCCATCGGTTATTCTATTCCTATCTGGAATTAATCATTTCAGATTTTCAGCAGGCTGTATTGTGTTTTTGCAAAGAAAAACCGCAGAAAATTAAATTTCTGCGGTCTTTTTATGAACAATATTAAATTAAGTTTTTATATAGCAGTTAAAAACTGCTATATTTTAATTGAATGGAAGCTCCTCGTCAAGCCCGTCCGGAATGTTCATGAAGCCATCCCCTGCTGCCTGGCTTGGTGCAGGTCTGTCTGCCGGTGCAAATCCGCCTGCATTTCCTGATGCGGCTGATTTAGACTCTGCAAACTCTGCATTCTCAACCACGACGTCAGTGGTGTATACCTTCTGTCCGTCCTTGTTTGTATAGCTGCCGGTCTGGATTCGGCCCTCAATAACAAATTTTGTTCCTTTATGGCCGAATTTCTCAAGAAACTCGCCTGTCTTTCCGAAAGCTACGCAGCTGATGAAGTCTGCTGTCTGCTCCTCGCCGTCTTTTTTGTAGCGTCTGTCTACCGCAAGTGAAAATCTTGCTATTGCAAGTGAATTATCCCCCTGTGAATAGCGGACCTCTGCGTCTCTGGTTAATCTTCCCATAAGTATTACTTTGTTCATGTTTGTTTCCTCCATTTAACTTTTATTTTTTATTACACATAGTATGATATTTTTTTTATTTTTCGTTTTCGTTGCCTGAAAACAGTTTCCTGTTCATCATGTTCTTTTTTTTGTTTTACGCGACAAGCATAATGTCGTGTTTCAAAATGTAATCAATAAAACGCAGTGTCTCAAGATAGCTTTCGTCATCGTCGAATCCGGCAATCCCCTTAAATGGATTGAAGCTGAAGAAAACGAGGTAATCAACAATGTCCTCTGTCTCCTGTCTGTCATTGCAGCCCAAATGCTCCCTTATCTCATCAATGGACGGATAGTACTTATCCTCCGGAATGTCACATCCATTCTCCTCATACTTGTCGAGAATTTCGTAAAATCGGTCTTCTTTAATCTTAAGCACTTTCTTTGTAAATCTCCTTATTAAATTTTTCTACATTGCAAGTATGATTTTTTTTTCTAACGTTTTTTCAATACACACCTGCTGTGCGAAAATATATAAACAAAGTACCCGATTCTCAATTATCTAAAAGCCACCCTGCATGATACGCAAAAAAAGTACAAAATAAAAACACCCCGGTATAAACCGGAGTGCATTTTTGTGGCAGAAACCTAAAACATGGTTCTGCCGTTTTTAATCAGAACCTCAAGACTGTAAGCTCCAAGCAGCTTTTCTATCATCTGCTCATCCTCTGGGCTCGTGAATGACCACTCTCTGCCAATAATGTCAAAATATACAGAGTGGTTCTTGTTATTGTTTATGTACAGTCTGCTGAGACTGCCTTTCTGCCATACCGTTGCGGAAATAGGAATAACAGCGGTCTGGTTTTTTGCATCCTCATCGCTGTACATATCAAGGACCTTCTCCAAAACTCTTGATGTTGCAATGACATCATCAATAGAGTTGTGAAACTCAAGTCCTTCTGTTACTTTAAGATGCTCAGCAATCGTGCCGAGCTTCTGGTTAGGCACTTTTGGACTCTTCTTTATCTTATCCTTTACAAAGACAAAGACATCAAAATCATCCTTTGGTGGCTCCCAGCCACAGCCTCTCACTCTTCTTGACATCTGGTCGATGAACCAGTTATCAAAATTATGGCTGTTATAGCCAGTGATTACGTCAGCAGATTCCAGAAAATCAATAATCTGCTGGCACATCTCTTTCTCTGTTGGACATCCAACAACATCTTTATTGCTGATATGGTTAATATCAGTAATAAAGTCCGGAATATCACACTCTGGATCCATGAGGATATCCATCCTCTTTTCCTCTTGCAAATGTCCGTCAACTTTTCTTACAATGATTGCAGAAAATGACAGAATTCTGCTTTCGGGCTTTTTGAGCCCTGTTGTCTCTGTATCGTAGATACAGATGGAGCCTCCATTATCAAGAATTTTCTTAACCTCGTATGCGTTTTTCATTTTTGTTTACGGCAGGGTGTTTCACCTGCCGTTTCTCCTTCCTTTTTCTTCTTTTGTCTTAAACAGCCAGTGCCTTTATAGCATCTACCTGCGCCTGAACACCGTCGCCGTAGCTTACAGGCGAATCTTTAAGGTTCTGCACGAATTCCTTGAACTCATTTGACTCCTTAATATCGCCGAACTTTTTACCCTTGAACTTGCCAAAGGCAATTACAGTGTCATCAGGCAGTGCCACCTGAGCCTGCTGCTTACCGCTGCCTGCTTTCTTTGCTTCCCTCTGTTTAAGAGCATTCATGGCTTTCTCCTTGCTGTCGAAGGCAAAAGCACTTCCGTCCTTATGTTTAAGCCATGACTTCTTGGCAACATCATAAATTATGACTTTGCCGCCATTCTCACAAATTTTACAGCCATAAGCCTCGGCTAAGACCTTCGGCCCTGCTGTCTGATCCTTCTGTTCTTTCGGCTGTGACTGCTGCTGTTTAGGCTGCTGTGCCTGCTCATGCTGTTTCTGATCTTCCTTAACTGCTGGCTTGACAAGCTTGTACTTCGCGATTTCATTGTTGGAGTACACCTTTCCCTCCGGCAGGTCAAGAAGCTGAATCAGCGCCCTGTCGTAAGCTCTGTAATAAGCCATAACTGCAGGGTTTTCCTTTGAAATCTCAGTCTTGAGACTCGCCGGATTACTTTCGCCGATCTCGACTTCTTTCTTTCCGGTGTCAGTGTCGAGCGCTGTCGCCTCGAACACGCACATCTGTGGTGTGAGTGTTAAAGGCTTCAACGTTATATTGAGCCTTGGATACTCACGTACCACCCTTCGTAATGTGTCGTGGGCTATGATGTTAAGCCCGTCCTCTGTTAATGTTGTAGGGATTTCAACCCCTAAAAGTTCTGATCTCATATTGTTCCTCCTTTTATCTTGTTTTGCTACACATTAAGTATGTTTTAAACTTTTAAAATGACATTACTGCCTGATCCTTGCCCTCCAGATATATATGCACGACATCATCGCTACCATTTAACTGCTGGTTTATTTTAAGCACTGTAATCGTATCCGCTATCTTTTCCGCGAACTGGGTGTCGAATCCAGTGGACACGTAGATGTTCATTCCGTCGGTTCTTATTCCGTCAAACAGCTGACTGCTTACAGCTTCGTTCCACTTGGCAACTTCATCTTTTGTAAATTTGATGTTAATTACCGTTCCTGTCTGAGATATTGAGTATGCTGGAACAACATCATGCAGAAAGTCAAAAACTTTATCGCTTGAATAAATTCCATAATTTGTATCAACTGATATGTTGTACAATTTTGATTCTTCGACTACAACCCCGCAGTAACTATCATCTGTATTCTCTGTGCTTTCTTCTCTCTCTGCTCCGCATCCTGCAAGTGTAAAACACAACATTAGCAGGATACATAAAATTTTCTTTTTCACATATCTTCCCACCTTTTCTTTTTTTCTGTTTTAAGTATGATTTTTTCTTGTCTGCATTTTTGCCTTCTATATAAGATTTTCGGTTTTCGCATTATGCCAGTGGTTTTTCGTTAACAATTTATGTAAAATGTAATCAAAACTTATATAGAAGGCTATAATTGCAAAATAAAAAAAACATACTATTTGTAGTAAAATAATCATGTTATCTTGTATAAGCGCAATTTAAAGGAGGAATTATCTAAAAATGGCCAGTTTAAAGGATCGTTATGTGGATGACCACGTATATTGTGTTCTTAGCGAATATGAAAAAGTATTACTGGGAAACAAGAAAAAGTTTTCAGTTCCAAAAACAGAAGATAAAAAGGATAAAGTAGATGATGTGGCTGCCTTGTGGTGGTCATATGCTATAAAAGACATATGTCACTGGGATTATGATCAGGCTGTAGCATTTGTCGACTCAGAATTTGTAAAGCAGATGCGTCTGGAACCGTCATTCCAGCATATTCCGGCAGATAAACGTCCTCATGTATCCAAAAACATGGACTATGAATTTGCCATAGCTCTTGTTTATCCGAAAGAAGCCCGTTATTCTGCCGCAAAACGCGCAATTGACGAGTATGAACGTGTCAACCATCTTGGAAAATATGTTAACGATCCAAACGATTACTCGTATTCAAAAGGCTTCTGGAACAAGCCGGAGAATACAGCTCTCTGCCTCGGTTACTGCATTCAGAACTTTTTAAGTTACAAAAACCAGTATGAACTCTACAAGTTCTTTGCCAGTCCTGATGCCTTAAAATTTATTAAAGAACACAATCTCCTTGACGCATTCCGTAAGAGTATTTGCGAAACCCCTCTTGAATTGTTTCATAAATCTCTTGACTATTCGGCAAGGGATGAATTTCTTTATCATATGGTGAAACGTGAGTCGGAACTGTCCACTGACAAATAGTGTCGTTTTGTACACGGAATGCCTGGAATGCGAAGATAGGAAGATGTGTTACGCTGGAATGCTACATATGTTTGAGGAAGAGAAAAAGAAGGACAAAGAAAAACCGGGGCTGTAAAGCCTCGGTTTCTTTTTGTGACATTTGCTATTTAAGATTTAATTTGATGAGGATTGTCGCTCCCTCATCATCGTCGAATGCATTTGCAATATCCGACATCTCCTCCTCCAGTTCATTGTCGCTTCTGACGAATACAGGGTGGAAAAATCCACATCTTCCGCCATAGCCCTGCTTTCTAAGCATTGGCTCCAGCTTATTGAATGCTGAACGCTGGATTTTTATAACATCCTTTTTGCTCAGCGATTCTCCGGTAACTTTTGACATTTCAATTACGAGTTCATCAATCGAGATGTCATTGAAGTATACCTGCATTACGACATACCTCTCTCTTACCGGAAGCCTGTCAATAAGCGCCCTTATGGCTTCCCGCTTAGCTTTTTCAGCTGCAATCACCTCTGGCTGCCCGTAATCCTCAGACTGCTCTGCGGTCTCTCCATTATACTCCTCATGCGTTGTGTTTGAACGCACAAAAGCAGACAGTGCTGACTGGTACGACACATCGGCTATCTTTGCGAGTCGTCTGATATATTCCTTCTCGTAAGGAATACCATACTCAGCAGCCGCCTTTTTAAGCTGCCTTTCGATGTGTGCAAAATGCCCCGTCAAAGACTCCGGGTTAAAGAGGCTCTGCACCGCATGACGAATTATATAGCCAAAGTATGTACTCGGCTTTCTAAATTCACCATTTGGTCCGATTGGCTCGTATCCTCCGATGTTTGCGATTACTTCTGTCTGACACTCAGACATCAGCTCCTCAAACGAATAACGGGAATTTTTAAATTTATTGCACTCCTCGACCATAAGACCATAAAGTGAGTTAACGAAGAAAAGCATAATCTCTTTCTTTTCTTCCTCGTCAGCCCCGTCGTTGTAGAAGTCGATCATCTCTTTCATTCTTTGAGGATCGTATTCATACTTCTCATTTTCTTTTGCTTTGATCACCTTTCCTGTTGTTCTGATCATTTTTCTTAGCCTCCTTCAAAAGCGGATTTGAATTGACTTTCTCCTCTGCCTTCTGAAAGGCAATAGCTTCACTAAATGTCATGTTCTCCTCCATTCTCCTTTGTTTCTGTTACAAAATAAGTATGATTTTTTTATTATTAATCATTATCTTATCTGTAACAATATTCAGTTACTAATCAGTATTTTATACCTGTATTCAGTTATATTCAAGATTTATTTTATAAAAAATTTATTTTTTATGTATTTTATCCAAAAAGTATGTTAATATATTTATGTAAATGGAAAAAATTGGCAATATTACTCCCCCTCCCACATCAAAATCCCCACAAAACACAAATTAGGATTAATAAAGAGGTAATTTTATGGACAAACCAATTGCGGATATTACTGATTTAGGACAGCGCATGAAATATTTCAGAGAATTATCTGGAATGTCACAGACAGATGTTTCGGCCAAAACCGGTATATCTAAAAACTATTTAAGTGCCGTCGAACGTGGTGTTAATATTCCAAGTGCAAATATACTGATTACATATGCTAAAGGATGCCACATATCCCTTGATGATATAGCAGGTCTGCCACGCGATGACGGCATTCTCCCAGAGCTTCGCATGCGCCTGTCAACTCTCGACATAGAAACGCAGCGCATCATACTTCAGATGATTAATGCATTAGACAGCAAAAAGACAAAAGAAACCCCGTCGGAATAAACCGGCGGGATTTTTTATTATGAGGCTGTATTGTTTATACAGTCTCTTTCAGGCAAATTAATAAATCTTTTGCCATCTCATAGCCGTCATTGTTAGCTCTTCTTATAAGAGCCCACACATGTTTGGCTACAAACGGCTGATATATTTTGACAAAACTTGTTACCTGGCCTTTTGACCAGTTTTTTATCTCATCAGGATCCATCGCCTGCACTGAGTCATGCAGGTACGCCCTGATGGCCGATATGTCTCTTTTCTCTGGAGGTAACGCCATCTGGGTTGTGAAATCGTCAAGCGACTTTATTTCAACTTTTCCTTTATCAGGCTCAACACCTGCGGCCGGAAACATCTCGGCGCCGTTTATGGCTTCCATAAGATGAATCCTTTCCTCTGTTGTCATTTTTGTAAAGTTCTTGTAGATGACGATAAAATTATCGCCATCTATGTATTTAGCTGTTTCTAACATTGTTTCTCCTATCTGCCCGTTCTTTTCACGAGCTTTATAAGTTTTTTGCTCAGTTCCTTGGCAAGCCCCTTTGTGTTCTCCATATGAAGAAAATCCTGTCCATAGACATTTTTAAAATATTCAGTGCCTATGTTTCCCAGTCCGACTGCAAATACGTCTGCTGTTTTTCTGGTCTTTTTTACCTCTTCCTTCATTTCCTGCGGACTTCCATAACCATCTGACAACACGAACACAAATTTATGTTCGCTGTTTACGCGGTTTATAATTTCTCTTGCAAATTTAATTGCAAGGGCATCATTCGTGCCGCCTGTTGCCCGCATCTTGATGAGACTTGAAAGCTGTTCTTTTGAGTGCTTCCAAGGCACAAGCTGCTTTGGTTCTCTCGTAAATCCCATAATGTAAACAGGGATTTTCATTTTTTCACACGCTTCTGCAATGACAACAGCTGCACATACAGCATTTTGTATGTTGTTAAAGTCGTTCATGCTGCCAGAATTATCAACGGCAAGCAGAACCGCCATGTCAGCCCTGTCTGCGGGCACGCGTTTCTTGTTGAACACCTTTGCAGTTTTTCCAATACTGCCTCTCATCACGTCGTATCTTCCTGATGTGAAAGGGACATATTCGTCCGTGTCCTCCTCGAAAAGACGTTTTAAAGAATTGGCCAGATAATTAATATCTGAACTTAATGCATTTTTTACCTTCGCGTACTGAACAACAGACACTGGATCTGCACTTACAGTATGATTTTTTATCTGCATTTTTTTGCAGACTTTTTCAGAATCTGAAAAGTCATCCTGCAATTTTCCTGATTCAGAGTCGGCTTTCTTTGCATTCTCCGACATTTTTTTCATGTCAGGTTTAATTTCTTCATCGGCCTTTTTGTCAGCCTCTTCCTTTGAAGCTTCAATACGTTTCAAAATGTCATCAGCCGCCTTCTCATCATCATTTTCAAGAGCTTCTGCAAGTTCTTTTGCTGCAGTTTTCCGCCTGTTTTCTGCATCGTTGTTATTCGAATTCTGTCCTGACTGTTTTTTGCCAGAACCGGCTATATTAATCTGCCCATCTTCGTTATCATCCTCATCGGGATTAAGTCCACAGTCAGCATATGCCCTTCCCATCTTTTCCCTCAGTCTGCAGAATTCCACATACGACTTCACATCGTCAATATCATAACAGTAAAGTGCATTGTCGCAGTGATATAACATCTTATATCCTGCAGCTTTTTCAATGTTATCTGCTGCCTTTTTAAAGCCCTTCACAAAATTTCTTATATCAGGATATGTACGCTCTATAATTCTAAGGCACACCTCGTCATAATTTCCTCTTTTTATGAGCTTTTCATTTCGTATGATGTCATCATGTGATATTCCGTATGTTTTGTATCTTTCTATCCTGTCAATAAATTTACTGCAGTTCCTGAAATAACGCAGACCTCCATCCAAGGCTTTTATGTAAATATCCAGATATATGCATATATCGTCCATTCCGCATCCTCTTTCTTTGGCATCATGCACAATGTCAGGAATGCACCATTTGGACTGTCCAAGCCCCGGGGTGTTCACTGTTCTTCTCACAATTAGGTCTATCTCGTCCCATGTAAGCTCCATCGCCGCAAGCTGCATTACCAGCCAGCGCATGTTGTACGTGCTTCCATATCTTTTTTCACATTCTGTTATGTACACCATTGCTGCATATGTTTTTTCAAAATTATCCGGTATGTATATTTCCTCGCATTCTTCCACGACATATATGAGCATGTCGGCGTGTTTTGCCAGATCAGCCTGATCTTTGATGTAAAAACGCATGAGCTTATACAGCTTCTTAAGTTCAGCAACATTGTATCTGCTCAAGCCTTTTTCATCATCCTCGAATATTTTTACAAGTTCAGGTATAAAACCTTGATTTTTAGCCTTTTCCAGCAGTTTCTCTTGTTCTTTTAACATAAAAAATCCTCTTTTCTATCCATGATCTATATCTATATAGAGTATGATATTTTTATTCCGGTAACGGTCATATTTTTCGCTATTCGTGCAGAAATAAAAATGTACGAATAGCTTTTTGCAGGAACAAAAATCATACTTTCCAGGATAAAACGGGAGGTGATGTCATGAGAAAAGAAGAGAAAAAGCTCTTTATGGCAGAAAAAGATGCGGCATCTGCATCAGGCTGCATAAAAAGGGAAACTGTCTGTATCATAAAAAGAAAATCTAACAGCAGTAGTATCTTCGGTCCGTATCCGTTCAGGATTAACATGAACGGCATGGAAGAATACAGAAAACAGTACGCTAAATGGGAAAAATACGATATAGCACTAATGGCCGCGACAGCAGCTGCCGCGGCAATAGCGGCCCTTATGCTTATCATTTCCACGTTGGCATTTCTGTTTTTCGTTAACAGCTCAATAAAAGCAGGCGGCATATGCCTGACACTGATGGTCCTGTCGGTTGTCATCCTTGAAGCTGCGAATTGCTGCTGCCTGCAGTCTGCGACGGATGCCAGAAAATCCTCTCTACATGACGGAATGGAAGATTTTCTTGATTTTCTGGATGAAACCGATTCAGGCTACGTGGTGTCCGTGGACAAAAAACATACTTTATGCATCTTATCTGGATACAAAAGCGTAACCATCCACAAGGTCAACATTGTATATGCAGGAAACAATGATGCAGGCATCTGGTTCTGCTATGCGCCAGGACAGAGAAGGCCGGACGGATTTCTGCTGTGCCTGCCCAAGGGGCTTGAGGACTGCTGATGTATCCTGAAGAAAAAGAAAAAGCAGAGAGCAATGCGATTTTATATAGAAAGCCGTTTTTCAGTATAAAATCTGTCATACTTATAATAGAGCTATGGAAAAAAGGAGAACTAAAAATGAAGTATTATTTATTCGATACCGCTCCGTGGGAGATATTTTACGATATTTCAGCCCGCACAGACGCTGAAGCCATCAGAAGTTTTGTTCATGCATACCCCGGAATATATTCCCACATGGAGAAATTCGACCAGAAGCTGCACAGGCCTGCAGGGCACACGTCGGCGATAAGCGACGGCAGCAGTCTGTATGTGATTCACACAAAAAACGGAGAGCTTGAACTCTGGCAGGCTGGAAACAGGGTTTCAGACATCACAGGATATATCATCCCCGGCGCGTATCATATAAGAAGAATAGGTACATTCATTCCGGATGAGCCGGATATTGCAGCAAAAAAAGGACATTCAGGAGAAAATTAGTAAATGCCACTTGTAAAAGAAAAATAGGAGAAAACTATGTCGAGAGGTAAAAGTGAGATAGAATTAAAAGTAGAAGAAATGAAGCTGCAAATAAAGGCAGATTTGGATGCATACATAAAAGGCTGTGTATCATTGCAGAAAAATGCTGTTAATTATGACAATATGGTACTTGAAAACGCAATTCAACAAATTGAACATCTCAAAAGAGAAGTTGACAGATTGATATAATATTCTTTTCCCTGTTCAAATCTTTACATAAAAACAACCCTCCCTTTTCTCTTTCAAAGAGTTTTGGGAGGGTTATTCTCTGTTTGAAATTTGCTTAACCTAATAACATTGCTGGCAGCAGTCAGGCGGTTTTATTATATGTCGGCATCTCTTTTTTCAAAAAATCAATCCTCTGGTATGTACAGTCTCCCGGGTACAGCGTAAACAAGTCTTCATCCGTAAAGCTTATCCAGTATCCATCGTCAGGCATTTCAAACTGCATGAGCATGGCATATGCATATATATACCCTTCCGGTCTCTCGCCGCCATACTGCTTCAGCTCCTGCCTTGTTACAATGCCGTCGTGCAGATATTTCATCCCTCTTTCAAGAAGAAATTCCTCCAGCTCAAAGTCTCTCGCATCATTCGAAAACACATACAGCCCGTATGGACATGCTTCAATCTCGAATTCCTTTATTTTTTTGTCATAGTTGAACAATATCGCTCTTATCCGCATTTCTTTCTGTCCTTCTTCTGTATCTTTGCTTTTCCAGCTCGTTCTGTCTCTCTTCAAGATTCCTGACACCAAGCTTTATGGCACGAAGCGCATCTTCCCCGGGACTTATTTCAAATTCGCTGCAAGCTTCCTTGTACATGTCGGAAAGCAGTTCTGCATCCGGTATCTTAAACGGTACTTCCTTTATCAGCTTAAGTTGTGCGCTTCTCTCCCTGCAGAACGGCATGGTATCATTTGACGGCACGAGGCATCTCCCCGAATCATACAGCGGCAGCAGGCGGCCGTCTGCAAATGCAAAATTATACAGATGCCTGTCATACTGGCATGTCAGTTCATCGAAGGTAAGCATGGAATTTATGCCTTCCTTGTCTTTTTCCGCAAGCACATTATACAGTTCCCTGTCTCCACATCCCTTTTTCCATTTATACTGCATGGCATATACCATGTCAGTGTGGCTGTCTGTTATGACACACGGGCATATACAGGCATGTCGTCCGGCAATCTTTACATGATTATATGGCACATGGCTCACTCCAAGCATCCGTGCCACCCTCGATGCAAACACTTCTCCGGCAGTTTGCTTTGCGCTCTCATGGAACTTAAGCAGATACGGAAGGCCGTCAGCGATTATCCACGTCTTTTCAAGCATGCCATCTGTTGTAAACGTCGGATGCGCCTTATCTGCTGGAATGAAGCTGCAGTGCGACACAACAGCCCTGCCTACATCATTTGAAAAAAGCGCATCATGGAAGTTTATGTCCTTCCATATAAGATTTTCTTTCTCCGGCTTCAGCCAGTATGTATCAGTCAGGCTTATCGCCATGCTCCCAAGCATTAGATCAGAAAAATCCAGTCCCGCTGCCCTTTTAAGCGCATCTCCAAAGACCCTGTTGTTCGGAATAGTCCTGTGGCCAAGCCACGTCTTGAACCGGCTGTCTGTAAAGCGGATGTCCATGTCTTTCCGGTACACTCCAACCGGCAGCTCCCTGTCATCAAGTACCTCAGTAAGCACTGCGCCATCTTTTATATACGCCGCCTCCGCATCCTCGTGCATTAGAATATAATCCATTGCTTTTTCTCCTTTGTCCTCGTTTTTCTACAATGAGTATGTTTTATTTTTTGTCTGCATCCGGCACTTGGACATGTCTTTCATTTTGTGATACAATGCCTGTATGCATATTATGCGAAATTTTTATATGGAAAGCCATTCGCGGTTTTCAAATCTGTCATACTATATGTAGAAAAGGAAAACAATATGAAACCAGATGCAGTATCAGCCTGCATTACTATATGGATTAACAGGGAAAGGATTAACCGGGCGCGTAAGGGAACTTATATAGAAAGCTCAAAAGGAGGAACGAACTATGGTACTACATTATGTATTAGGAACTATTAAATTTATATTTGCAGTGTTTTTTTATATATTAAAACTTCCATACTGCATACTCATGTCGCTTTTAAAGGCAGCAAACCTGTATCTTGCTTTTACAGCTGTTTTAATGTCCAAAAGCATACCTGTACTCGTATCTTTATTTTATTACCTGATCATATACGCCCCGGGCTACGTCGGATACGACATCAACCAGGACAAGCATTTTGGTCCTTCCCTTAAATATACGTGGGAAGCCATAAAAAGCGGATACCTGATTGACAGTTTCACCATGAAGGCTCCGCTCTGCGGCATGCCGGTCGGTATATTCTGCCTGCTGATATTTGCCGGTTCATTTATCTTTTTAAACATAGGATTCATCATGATTTACAAAAACACTCCTAAGCAGTTCATGAAAAAGGTAAAGGAAAGCGAACAGGAGTGCACCCTTCGTGAAATCTGGGGTTCTGAGGGCATAAAAAATGCCATCGCATACATGAAAGCCGGAAAAATCAATAAGTACTAAGAAGAACATAAAAAGAAAAAGACACGCGCGACGAGCATTACGTCGGTACGTGTCCTTTTTTTATGTCAAATAGGAAACGGCCGGTGTCATCAGCCGTTCCTCTCCTGTTTTTCTTATACAGTATTTCTTACTTCTAGTATGTAATATTTTTATTTTTCGGATGAGGAGGCAATGAGGATGATCTGAAAGGTGATGAAGGACATCAGAGTATATCCGAGCGATATAAGGAGCATGGAGATACGCACTGAAGCATTGTGTATATGTAAGAGTACACATTGAAGGAATGTGTATGTAAAGATATACCTATGAGAAAACTGAGAGAAAGATAAGACTGCGCCTGCGGCTTGCGAAAACGTTTGTGTACATTATGCTATACCCATGTCCGCATATACACATGCGAATATACACACAGATTATTGAACGTGTATATTAAAGCATACACATTATTATATTTGTGTATATTAAGCTATACACATTGCTACACTCCTGCCATTTATAGAAAACCAGAGGATGTATCGGAGAGGAATCCCGGAGGAAGAAGTGGCTGGCATATACATATTCTGCTATACACATCTGGTTGTGTACATAAGCTATACACATTAAGCTGCTGTTTAGGCGTAATGCCGGGATACATGTTTCGTTTGTGTATATTAAGCTATACGCTTTTTATTTTTATTGTGTATATAATGCTATACGAGTTTCAGAGAGGATGCGCGGAAGAACAAGGGAATTTTCCGAGAATAGCAGGCTTGGCGCGTACATATTGTGTATATTAAGCTATACATATTTTATAATGATTGTGTATATAATGTTATACATATACGACCTATATGGGGCGCGTGAGGGCGTCTGCGCGCGATTGTGTATATTAAGGCATACACATTTATATGCGGAGGGTTTAAGTTGTGTATAACGGCTATACACGTTTTTTAAACGGTGGATTTTGATTGTGTATATAAGCTATACACACTTTTAATGAGCGGACGCGGGCTTACATATGACCTTTTGGTTACGTAGCGGTTAGATTGTGTATAATAGCTATACACATTTATTCTATCTACGGCGATATTGTGTATATAAGCTATACGTTTTCTATATGACGGCAGCAAGTTTGCAGCGGTGATTTGCGAAGTTGTGTATATTAAGCTATACACTTTCCATACTACTCTCCTATTATCTTGTGTATACTAAGGCGATTATCGAGCATTCCGGTCTCTGCGATAGCGGAAAGCGGGAGAGAGTGCAGCTGAGGAAGTGTGGGAGTGAACAGAAGAAGCATGGGGAGCAGCAGTGAGGATTGCATGTGGTGATGAAGTGCAGAAACTGTAGGAAGCCCTATAAACACTGGGTTTGCGGGCTATATGCTAAACTGTAGTAACTGTAGGAAAACGTAGTATTTTATACGCTGATGCGGGGTGCGTGGCTTGCTTTTATACGTGAAGAAGCGGCGATATGACGTGAATTGAGTCGGAAGTGCGCGGAGACACCGTGGTGGCGTGTGGCACTTTGAACGCGTGTGCCTGCAATAATATACGTCTATATCCTCTGATTACGGATATTTTGGGCGTTATGCTGTGTAAAACTCTGGATGGGCGGCTGGCTGAAATCGGGCGAATGGCTTACACCGGCAAATTTTGGCTGAATTTAGGAGAGAAAACCGGAAGGGCGATGAAATAATGGGGCGCACTAGCCAGTGACAACTGAGTGGCCTGCGCTAGGCTTTGATTGATGTTTTTTGTTGTGGAGGTCGCCGGATACAAAGTCGTGATGTCGTGGATTAATATTTATTTTTGCGACAATACATAAACGTAGTACGACCTGTCGCAAAATATTATCTTTTTCATTGATTTCCCATAAAAAAAAGCCAGCCATTTCCGGCTGACCTTTCTTGTCTTAATTCAAAATTTCTTCAATAGTATCATTAATGAGTTTCCGTCTCTTTGTATTATCCTCAGAAGCCTTCTTTTCAGCCTGCTCACGTTCAAGCTGTTCTTCCTCATCCCGTTCTTCAGCTTCAGCCCTCTCATATGCCTCTTCGAGATAGTCATATTTCCTTATCATGTCATCTATGTGCTTTCTCTTTTTTCTTTCCTCATCAAGCTTTTCTGTGAGCTGTCTGTTGATTTCACTTAAATCCGGGATCTGGCTTTCAAGCTCCCTGCATCTAGCTTCGAGCTCCTTGTTCTTTTTATCAAGCTCTTTGTTTTTATCGTCAAGCTCGTCTATCTTCTGTACGTTGCGGGCTGCAGTCGCAAACACGTCTTCGATTCCATCTTCATCGTGAGACTGTACCATGCTGTGGACTCTGTCGATTAAATCCATCTGGTCCATCTTCTCTTTAATCTCTTTTGACATACGCTCAATGTCTTCTTCCATTTTTTTGCGCTTAAAATCATTTATCTTAAGAGAGCGGCATGAATTTCCATGTCTTGTCTTCTCAAGCTCAACTCCATGCTGCCTGCATATATTTGAGACGAGACGTCTCTCAACCGCTGAAAATGGAATTTTTGCATTGTTAAACCGGTCTTCCGGGCTGTCAAGGTCCGGTCTTTCATATCCAAGTTCTGCGAGCGCCTGTGTCTGATTGATTTTTTTGCCTTCATCAGTTTCAACGAACCAGACTCTTCTGATATGAGCATGAATGTTGGTCTCCTCCATATGAATGGCCGCGTCAAGTATATGACAGTTCTTGCCATAAATGTTTTCAAACTTTTTGATATAATCCCTTATAATGCTCTCGAAGGTCTTTGCGTCCGTGTATTTATCATGCTTATTTCCTATCTGTATGATAATTTCTTCCGGACGGGTTATTCTGCTTTGGTAAACATCTTCCATCGTCCTGTTTCTTTCTCCATGTCTGAAATTTTCATTTCGCCTGTTCTGTGCCTCTACCGCCTTTGAGAAATTCTTTTTATAATATTCATACTCCTGTTCTCTGAATGAGATGTTATCATCTTCCTTGCCTATATAAATATTGTCTTTTACCTTCGTCGGATCAATATGTGGTGCATATTTTATATAATCAAACTGGCGGTCTGCATGATTGGCGCTTCCTTTCTGCCTTTCGCTATGTACTGATAGTCTCATATCCTTAATTCCTCCCTGATATAAAATTCTCTTAAATCATCTAACCTCAGACATCCAAGCTGTCCATATTTTGGAGTGCCCATGCCGCAGTCAATTGCTATGGCTTTTTTGCAATACGATATAAGTGGAATACCTTTTTTATTGATTCGTCCATAATAAAGCCTTGGAGTTGGAGTGTGTCCAAAAATAATTCGGTATCCTTCAAAGCCCTTTTCTTTATGTGGGCAATTTGCAAAATTCCTGTCCCATGTGGCGTCTTCAATATCAAAAACAAATGCATCCTTGTACAGCAGAATGCTTTTTCTGTTCAGCCATCCGGCGTGCGTTAGATAAAATTTTCTATTGTTAACCTTTACATCAGGAATTACAACAGGACAATTTCTAAGATATTCAAGCATTTCATCCTTTTCTGCACTGCCCAGCTCATTAAAGCTATCCAGTGTCATCATTCCTCCGTTATAAAACCAGAGGTCATAATCATGGCTTAGTCCTGTCCTTAATGCATCCAACATCATGTGTTCGTGATTTCCTATTAACAGCGTAATGTTTGGTTTTGACATCACATACTTTATTATTTCTATCCCATCAGGCCCGCGGTCTATAACGTCGCCTAGTACATATATTTGGTCATTGTCTGAAAAGCATATATTTTTTAGCATCTTATAGAATGCGCCTGCCTGACCGTGAATATCACTCATTACGTATATCATCTCTTAGCCTCCTTTGGCATAAGTATGATTTTTGTTTACAAAAATATAGCGTTCTGAAAGCCCATCGTTTCAGCCGTGGAATGAAAGAATGGTGAATTAAAGCGTAAAGCTGAAAACTCCGGTGGCATTTATGCAGAAATCAATACCCAGACATTTAAGGCCAGCCAGTACAACCATGTGACAGATGAATGTGTAAAAGTCCCTCTCTCACAGAGATTTAAGCTTATAGGAAGTGACAGTGTACAGCGTGACCTGTATTCAGCATTCCTTATAAAGAATGCAGACAGTACCTTTGAGCATCCCGACAGGGATAAATGCATATATGAATTTGAAAACTTTGTAGCAGTCCATAATGAAACAATCGACTATATGAAAGAGTCAAAAATATCAATGAAACAGTGTTTTGGTTTTTAACAGCAAAAAAAACCAGCCGTATAACAGCTGATTTTTAAATAAAAAGGGGTCCGGCATCACTCCCTCGTCCCTAAGAAAGTAATACACTTCGTATGAAATCACTGGACGTAAATCCTGAATACCGGCAGCTATATCTCTGTCTATATGGCAGGGTGATCCTGTCAGGAATCTAAGGAATCCCATGGCGTAAACCGTGGGAGGATGTCAACTATTAACGCAAAATGATAAAAAACAGCCCTGTCTAAAACAGGACTGTCTGTATGCATTTGCTAGACAGCGTCTGCATTTTTTTCTGCGTCTCTTCGATATATATACTGATAAATCATGTCATGTTTTTCCTCGTCATATCCTATGATTCGTGAAATTTCCTGCACCTTAAAATCCTGAAGATACACAATCGTTTCAAAAGATTTAAGCATGCGTTTAGCTTGATCCATATCCCTTGCCCAGCCTCGCATTGCAAGATCTGCCATTTTATTGATAGTTTCTGTTGATGAAGGGCTGTGTACCGTAATTGCTGTACGGCATCCAGAGTTTGAAAGGGTAATGGCAGAACATATTTCAGCGCCTTTTGCTTCACCAATTACAAAAACATTTGCACCTTCAACCAGCGCCATCTGTCCAAGTTCTTCAAGAGTCACAGCCTGTTCATTCTTCTTCTTTGAAGGGTTTGTGACGACATGCTCAAGCATAACGCCTTTTTTGTATGTAAAAAGCTCATCACTTTCCTGTATTCCCATAATTTCAGCAGACTGCTCATATGCTTCTTCTATAAACCAGTTAAGAGCGACTGTCTTTCCGCTTCCCGGCGGTCCAGCAAACACAACGCCACGGCTGTTTCTGCCACAATCAAGAAGATAATCCCTTATTTTTTCATCCATCATTCCGGCTTTAATCAAATCATCACCAAGCATTTTGTGTCTTGCAACTTTTCTTATATGCAGGCTTGGCAAGCCTGACGAATTAATGTACGCAGATGTATATGAAACTCGAAGAATATAATTTTCATCATGTTCATCGGTCACAACCTGTGCTGGAAGGCTCGTGTCAATACCATTTTTAAGAACAACGCTGCCCATAAATCTCATATAATCATTTACATCCACAAACGTAATATTAGAAAGGTATGCTTTTCCGTGAATTCTGGCCCTGATTGAATCCGGAGCCGTTATCTTGATATCTGTTACCACTGGATCGTCAATAAGATCCTGAACCACATACATTTCAAAAAGAGCCTTTTCAATACGTTTGAGCATTGTTGATACATCTTCTTTAGGAAGTCTGTGCTTTCTTACATAATTTGTGTTTATGTATTCTTCCACACTTGACATAAAAAGTTCTTTTTGAATATTTCCTAAAAGGACTCCGGTATATTCGTTATATTCAGTACCTGTTACATAATTACTCATAATTTCAGCAAATATTTTTATAAACTCATCATATGGAGTAATGGTACCTGTCTGCATATCTTTAGACTTCAAGTCATAAATAAGAGGAATGTCATCCGCAGGGTCATACAGCTTATCTCTAACATAAGTGTCAATACTGTTAAGAAATGGCCTGTCTTTTGAGCATTCGTCCAAATATTTCTTTTGGCATCTTAAATCTGCTTCATGTTTATATATTTCCTCTTCCGAATATTTGACATTGGCAATTTCATCTGGTACTACAAGATTTCCCGTTGTTGGACCCGTTTCATAATCTTTTTTTATGTTTTCATTTAACTGATTATAGAACTCCTTAATGTCAGGAACCTCCCTGTAATATCTGAGAACCGCCTTCAGCATAATATAATCGCCTTCGATAGTTGAAGCAATTGAGAGAATATCACACGGATTTTTTTTATTTTCATTTTTAAAATACAATTCAGCTGCCTGACATAATGCCCTCCTTCCATTCATCGAATTATGAAGCGACATTATACATACATATTTTGCGTTGTTATCAACACTTCGGTCTGGGATGATTGACGCAATCTGTCTGTATGTATTGCCCTTTGCAAAAGTCATCAATTCAAATTCTACTCTTTCATTAGAATTATCAAATTGCGCAGTGCTTTTTTCAAAATCCTCAAGTGAATCAATATCATTTATTATATACACCTTTACAGGTTTTTTATTTGTTGGTTTTGTTATTTCCATAAAACACCTCTGACAAACCCCGCGTGAGTTCTCATAATCATAACCACAAGAATGAGTCACTTATGGGCAAATCCTTATCTTTCTATATTTTGCATAATCTGCACAAAAAGCTGTCTTTCGACAGCCTTTTTATTAACTAGCGGTTAGGGCTCGTAACTTTAGTCATGAGATACAGCCGCCCTTATTATTATTAAGTTGACATTGTTTAGACCATCAGATTATTGTGCATCTGTATTATTGGCACTGTTAGTCAGCGTATATGTTCTGCCTCCAAGATTTGTAATGGTAACTGTATACTCTCCGACTGCTGAGGCGTCATAATTAAGTACAATACTTCCCTCAGCTCCTTCTGTCGCAGTAAATTCCTTTCCATTAGGATCGGTAACTGTCATTGTTGCTGTAGTTGGTGTTGTTCCTTCTGGTGCCGCACCAAGAGTTACCGTCAAAGTTTTGTTTCCAAGTTCATTACTTGCAATGAAAAATGCCTCATTTTTCTGTTCTCCAGAATTCTCGTCATTTTCGTTTTCCTCTGGATTGTTATTCAGCACATTAAAATCTGTCTTTTTATCATATTTATCACCAATTACATATCTAAACATTCCTTCTCCATCCAAACAGTAATACCCGGTGTTAAACCACTCTGGTATGTTTACCTTGATTATGTTTGTTGATAAAAACATGTAATCATTTGAAACATAATCTTGATATGAAGCAAATGCTCTTACATCGGACTTAAAATTCATGTTAGTAACTTCTGTTCCGCCGTACACTTTGCATTTAAAGGTCTTGTCTGCAGGAAGTCCGTATATTGAACCACATCTCGAAATATTATCTTCTCTTATAGGCTGTCCACCAATTTCGTCTAAAATTACACTGTCCTGAGAAAAATTAAGCAGCTTTGATGTATCATGATTTGGATAAACAAACTTAGAATTTTCGTTTACCTCAAATTTATATCTTCCGGATTTTGTCTTCTTTAATCCAGATACACCAACCGTTTTCCCAAGGTCTTCATATCTTTCAAAATTAAATTCTTCTGCAAGTTCCTCTGTCGAGTAATATATGAGCACATCTCCATCATACATGGTTGGTATCTTTTTATAGTCCTCCGTATACCACATTGCACGGTCGGTCTCCGCATCAGGGTCTACGCTTGTTACTGTGCTTCCTTCATCGTATGTTGCATTTCCGAAATATATCTTTTTCGGAACATTGTTGTGAACGACATAATATCCTCCGTCATCCAGTCCTTTGACAACCTTCTTTATGTCAAATGTCTGTTCTTCTTTTTCCGTTGTTTTTTCTTCCAGTCCCGCGCAGCCTGTAAGCATAGACATACCAATCACCGACACCAAAAGCCCTGACAGTACTCTTTTTGCCTTATTTATCTTCAATTCAATATTCTCCTTTCCTGTAATGCAGCTATAGTATGATTTTTGTTTCTATCAAATTTGCGCGATCTGACAATATCTGCTATACTTAGTGGTAGAAGATGATTGGTGCAAGCGCATTGTCCATGTTGTCTATGTTGTCCATTTTATCTATATTGTCCAATTTATATATATTGTATTATTGTCTTAATCTGCACAATTTAATTATTTTATATAATTATTCATATTATTCTCGTTATTCTAAATGCATATGTTAAGCAAATTGTGCTATTACAATTATTTCACATAATTATACGAACTAATTTTATATGGTATGTTTTCATTGTTGTATTTATATTATACATATATTCTTTAATACCTATTGTGTAATTATATTTTATATAATATGCGTATATAATTAGGTACACATATTTTATTTTATTTATATATATTGTGTATTTAATTGCTCAAATAAAGTCTAATAATATAGCATTATATGTATGCTCAAATATCATTATTTAAATAACAGTATTGATATGTTTGATATATTTAACGAAATTAATGAATTTGGTTTATCTAACAGTATATATATACTCTATAAATTCATTATGCTTATTAAAACCAATATAGAAAATAGATTTAAAAGATTATATAAATCAAAAAGTATTTACGATTTTTATAAAATACACAAAATGGATTAGAAAAATAAAATACACAATAGACATATAAAAAATAATCTGATACAATGTATTAAACACAATATGAGAAACAAACAGAACGAACAAAATGAATTAATATAACGAAACGAGGGCATAAAAATGAATGTATTGATGTTTGCAAATCAAAAAGGCGGTGCCGGAAAGACAACAACAGCTCAGGAAACTGCCTATCTTTTATCTAAATCAAATACTGTGCTGCTGATAGATCTTGATGGACAGCGCAATCTTACAACAAATCTTGAACCCGAAGAAACAGAATGGAAAAACACAATTTATGACCTTTTCATGGAGACGGAAGAACTATCAGACTGCATATATGAGGTCAGAAAAAACATTGATATAATACCGGGCCACAGAAAAATCCTTTCACAGTATTTCATTTCTCCAGAAGATATATATAAGCTAAAGAAAATTGTAGATGAAATAAAAACATATGAAGTATACGATTACATTCTGATAGATGTTGGTCCAGAGGGAGGACAGCTCATGACAATGGCGATGGTTGCTTCAGATTATATTGTTGCATTAGCCGAACCTGGCAAAAACTCATATCAGGGACTTTTACAGATGGCAAAGGATTTAGACAGCTGCCAGAACATCATAAACAGCTTCAAGACAAAGGTAATTGGCATCTTAATTACGCAGGCAAAACTGAACACTAACATAATAAGAAACAGTAAAGAAAGACTTCAGGCATTGGCTGAAGTCCTTGGAACCAGCGTGTTTAATTCAATAATAAGGGAATCGACCATCGTAAAAGAGGCTATAGAGTTCAATCAGTTTCTGACAGAGTATGCACCAGATTCAAATGTGGCTGATGATTATGCCCGCTATGGAAAAGAGCTTGTTAAAAGACTTAAGGAGGTGAATAAATAATGTCATCTAATTTCAGTAAAAAACTCAAAGCAAAAAAAACAAGTGACACTGATATTAAGAATATCCGTGAAGAGCTTAAGAATGTCCCTGACAACGGTATACTTGAAGATATTAAAGCACCTTATGAAACTGCAGATAAAAGAGAAGAAGAGAACGTATCTGATAATATTAATGATATTACGAAAAATCAATCAGAAACCATTAAAAATGACATAGGAGCTGCTGACATTGCTACATCTGTAGAAAGTCAATTTGAAAGCATACCCGAAGCTGCCGTTCCAGATAAAGCTGACATTGAGGAAATTAGATCCGATAAAAAAGTGACATATGATAAAGCACCATACCCAGACGAACCTTATACAAGCAGTGAATCAGGCAGCATGTTTTGGAACTGCCGTCTAAGTCAGGATCTGGTTGATAAACTGGAATATAATATCTTCATACATGACAGTTCTATTAAAGAGTTCATGAATACAATAATAATGGAAGAGAAGCACTTCTACGACAGATATAACAGCATGATAACAACAGATATTATCAAGAAAAACCTTAAAAATCGCTATATTTATGACAACAACAAGGTCAAAAAGGGATTCACTTTGTATCCTGAATGTAAGGCTGTTCTTGAGATTTACCCAAAAAAATACGGCATGACAATGACTGCTTTTATTGAACATATAATAAATAAATACTGCGAATGACGCACCAAAAAAGAGAGGCTTTATGACCTCTCTTTTTTATGCGCTGAGCTCCTTGGCTTTAGCCCTTAGAGTCTCAGCAAGTGACGTTCGTATTTCGTCTTCCTCCCAGACTTCCTGTGAAACAAAGTCAACCTGCGGCGTAACCTTGCCGTTAAATTTGTTTTCTCCGAGGGTTCCAACCATTTCAAGGCGGTTAAAATCCTTATTTTTCTTGAAGAAATCTGCCTGATTAAAGGATATAGCTTCAAATCCCTTGCAGACAATCTTGACGATGTCTTTCTTGCCTCCCATGAATCTTATAAAGCCATCTGACTGTGGAAGAGCTACAACATTTTTTATACGAAACACTGGTTTAGGATTGCCTTTGCCGAATGGTTCATATTTGTTCTGTTCCTCCACATATGCCTTGACCAGTGAAGCCTCAATCTCAAAGTCTATGCTTTCAGCAGCTTTTGCTGAATCAAAGAAATCTGACCTTTCAATCAGTTTTTCCCTGAAATCATTAAGTCTATCTGCTTCGATGGTAAGACCGGCTGCACCATCATGTCCTCCATAGCGGTAGATATACTCACTAACCTTATCCAGATTAGCTTTCAGTTTATATCCTTCCGGAGCTCGTCCTGAGCCTTTAAGAAAGCCGCCTTCTATGTCTGTAAAGACAACAACAGGAACATTGAAGTCTTCACATATCCTGCCTGCGACAATACCTATAATACCCTCCAGAAGTCCTGGGATGTAAATGGTAATAGGATACTTGTCTGCAAGATGCTCGTCCGCAATGATTTTCATTGCATCCTCAACACCTTTTCTGGAAAGCTCTTTCCTCTTGTTGTTGTTGCCCTCGATCCACGAAGCTGTCTTCATTGCCTGTGGATATGGGCCATTAAAGCTCATGTACTTAACTGCAAGCATTCCACCATCATCATGAAGGCGGGAGAGCGCATTAAGCGCAGGGCCAAGCTTGTAACCTATACCGTCAGCACTGCAGTTTTCAAGCAGCCCCATTGTCTCTGCAAGTGCATACATGCCAGTAGTGCAGTAGTAAGGATATATAAGCTTTTTAAGCCCATCTTTCACTATCACATAGTTCTCCTCGACAAGATCCATGACATCACAGACTGTTGCAACCGCGGCCATAACCTGATATTTGCCAAGAATTTTTTTGTCGTTTTTGAACATTCTCTGGCACAGCTTGTACGCAATGCCTGCACCACAGTAGCCGTTAAAATCAGCGGATCCCGGGATTGCATTAGGATCAATGATTATATCAGCTTCAGGATACTGGACCTTTCCATCACTGCTTACATACGCAAGATGGTGGTCAGTGACAATAACTGTCAGACCTTTCTCCTTTGCACGTTTTACCTGTTCAATGGCCGCAATTCCATTGTCGCAGGTGATAATGACACCACTGTTGATTTCCTCAATCATGCGGTTGTTCATGCCATATCCCTCTGAAAACCTCTTCGGTATGCGGTATGAAACGTCAGTAAAACCTGCTTCTTTTGCCATTGTCACGAGTTCAAGTGTACTCATGATGCCATCCACATCATAGTCGCCTATAATATGGATAGGAGTATCTTTGCTTAAACTGTTAAGCAGTTCAACAGTCTCATCCAGCCCATCAATCCGAAAATCATCATTTCTTGACCGGATAAACCATTCATTCACGTCCTGAAGACTGTTTACCTTCATGTTACCGCAAAAGAATTTTTCCAAATCTTTTATCTCCATTCTGTTTCCTCTGTTTCCTCCATTCTGTTTTACACTATTCACTTTTTCTTCTTTTCTCCTTTTATCAGTCTATCTATTATAAGAATGATTTTTTTATTTTAAATGAATGGCCTTCCATATAAGTCATTCTATATATCTGGCAATTTACAAAAAAAGGGC
>ERZ772818.68-NODE-68-length-104973-cov-18.201557_pt1 | contig 104973 bp, 139 predicted proteins | sample MGYA00580837_ERZ772818 | MGnify/ENA primary metagenome ERZ772818 (study PRJEB29015, sample SAMEA2737671) | human gut metagenome | biome: human gut; feature: human-associated habitat; material: faeces | place: China | collected 2012 ...
ATATTGCAAGAGCACAGCTTAAAGATGCGATTGATGTGCTTGTGAACGGTGACGGAAATGAAAATCCCGCCGGCACACTTAATGTTGCAACAGGCGGCAAGATTACACATGAAGACCTTTTAAAACTCTGGACAGAGCTTACCCCGTATGAACTCAACACAATTCTTGCGTCAACCCCCGAAATGCAGAAGATTCTTTCGTTCTCTCAACTTCAGGATTCAAACGCAGGTCTTGATTTTCAGGCTACGGGCAGAATATTTACACCTCTTGGTGCACGCCTTTTTCACACTCCCGAACTTGAGGGCGGTAAGATTATCGGTCTTGACAAAAACTGTGCGCTTGAAATGGTTCAGGCAGGCGGTGTTGTTACCGATTACGACAAACTTATTGACCGTCAGTTTGAAAGAGCTACAGTTACTTGCACAGTAGGGTTTTCAAAAATTTTTACAGAGGCGTCAAAGGTAATGAACTGTTAAGGAAGGAGTGGAATAATGTTACAGTTTGTATGTTTTGTTATTGGAGCGATATTCGGTGGTTGTTTTGCAGCTACTGTAATGGCACTTATTTTTGCCCACACCGACTTATATGTAAAAGATGGTGATGATAACAATGAAGAAAAGTCTCCACAAGAGGGTGAAAGATAAATGTCAATGTGGACTCATTTGCAAGGTGTGATTGAAGTTCGACCAATGTGTAGGACAGACATTGAGAGTAAATATATCTTAGAAACTGTGTTGGCTCATTTGCCGAAAGTCACAGGTAGTGAAAGGGATATGCGAATTAATATTGTTCAGCCTGATTTTACTGCTAAATCTTACTCGGAACACACTTATGACGAATTTGGCAATTGGACAAATTTAGGAGAAACTTGTGGGAGAGATTATGACAAGCAGTATGCTTATTTAATAGTTGTCTATGGCGATTTTCGTGACCGAGTATTTGAAGAAACTTTTTTAGAATTTGAAAAGTGGTTAGAGCGTTTAGCTAAAAGAATCTATATCGAGAATGGCGAGATGATTGTAAAACTTGATGGCTTTGATAAGGATTATATTGAGAAGTCTTACATTTTTACAAATGATAACTATAAATATTCAAATATGTATGAGCAGGAGGATAATTGGTGTGACTATCTTGTGTGGGGTGATGGTACGATAAAATTTCCAGATGAACTTTGTAAAAAATATCATAAGTAATTTATAGGTTTTTGCTAATGCAAATAAAAGAGGAGTTTTAAAAACGAACGATCATTCTCAATGATATGTTGATGAACATATGCCTATACTCAAAGGAACTGATAGAGCATATATTGATAATTTGATTTATATTGGAGAGTAATACAGCATGAGTGAAAAAGGGTGGCTGAGTAAAGGATTGGACAAAGCAGTAATTCCGCTCGTGGAATTTTTTAATAAGAACGGGTTATCTACAGTAATGTCTTGTCAAGGACATAATAAAACCAATCAGTCAATGTTCTGGATACAATTCGACAAGTCCGTATCTGAAGATGATATTTTGAATTTTATGAAGCATCATTCTAATAAGTACGGTTCATTTTGCAGTTGTGGAAGATTTGCAAAAAGAATTTTTGGGTTCCGCAATAGGTTCAACGGTGTATATGAAAAGGATAAAAGTTGGAATTATTTTGCGGCAACAGTTGATGCTGCCTATAACGATTTAAGAATGTGGAAAGGTGATGCATATACATATGAGGGACAGACAGGGAAGATTTTAAAGAATGATGAATGGATAAAAGTATAGTTTTACAGCTAAAACCGTGATTTCCGTTTTTATCCTTCAATAATTGCATTATAGCAGCAAAATGAGCAGGTAAAAACAGATATTGCGTAATTAACCAAAGGGGATGAAGAGTATGAAAATTTATATTATTACAAAAGGAAGTTATTCAGACTATCATATTTGTAATGTAACAACCGATTATGGAAAAGCAAAACGATACAAAGAAGCTTACTCTGATAATTGGGGGAAAGCTTGTATTGAAGTATATGAAGATGGAGAAAACGGTAAAGACAACTATTGTTGGGCGTATAATCCTGTTAGCAATACAGCAGAAATAAGTGACTACAACGAAAAGGAAATCATGAAAAATAGAGAAGGTAAAATTTGCAGGATATATATTTACGCTCCAGACGAAAAACACGCCATTAAAATAGCACAAGATATGATTGCTGAATATAAAGCTGAACAGGCTGGATTGTAAATCGTAAATACATATAAGAATTTGAAACAAGGGAGAGCGTGCTCTCCCTTTGGCATTTGCATTGTCGAAAGACTGCTTTACTTAAAGTAAAGTATTAGAAAGGTTAGGAGTAGAAGACTCATCCAACGAGGATGCAGCAGATGGAGATGCTGGCAGGTTGAATTTGCGACCAGCAAGTTAGCGTTAATGAGTACTCAAGCCCAAGATTCTCTACTGAAAGGAGCTTACGAATCCACGATTTGTTGCTAAAATAGCCATATCAAAGCTATAATTACATCAACCAATCCCAAAGACCAAGCTTCCCGCAGGCGTCTTGCTACTGTCACAATTGTATTTAGAAATGCCAAAATCTAAGGAGGAATTAAGTAAATATGTTTGCTTTAACTAAAATTGATAGTATACCAGACAATTATCAAAAATATCATATACATAATAATTTACTAATATCTAATAGAATACGAAGTCATCTGGTTCAGAGATTTCCTAATTGTCATTGGGAAGTCACAAACAATGATATTTATATTAATGTGAGTCTTAAATCTTCGCCTTGGGAGAAAAATAGTAAAATTGTTCATGCGATTGCTGATTATGCGTATTATTATGCAGATAGCTATAATTACGATCACACTGATATAAATTCTGATTATTGTAATATGAATTTTTTCGGCGTATACAAGAACAATATTATTGCGAAAGATTATACACAATTAGGAGCAACAAGCAAAACTCGACAGATGGAGCTTGAATTTATGCGTCAGTATAATGAAGCATTTACAAATGAATAAGAAATAAAACAGCGAAGACAAAAATCTTCGCTGTTTTTGTTGTAAGGAGACATCTATGGAGAAATACAATTATGTCGAAGCAGTTAAAGAAAATGTCAGAAGTTATATTAGAGATAATATAAAAATTCTGGAATATATAAGCAGAGACGAGAAAGAAGAGATAATTAGTAATGGGGTACTAACTGAATATATGAATCCTTTGTTAGTGCAAGCAAATAAAAAGTTCGCAGACATTGAAAATTGGACAGCCGAAGAACATTTGTGTCACAATTTTGATTTGCTATTCAAGGCAGTGAATGTGTTTGGTTTAGATTTTGAACAGACATTGACAGGACAACCAGCATATGCAGATGGCATAGTAAGATGTTATGTTGTAGAAAGAGCGGTATCTGAGGTTCTTGATGAGTATGAAGATTCATTAGATACGGAGGAATGAATATGACAGATGTTTACAAGATATTGAACGATGGTAAAGTAAACAAACACACATTTGCACTATCGGCAAAACAAGCTCTAATTGCTTGTATTATGCAAGAGAGGTTCCATAACTACAACACTTGGGAATATCCATGTGACATCAACGGTATTGTGTCTCACAAAAGAGGTAATGTTGTTCGTTTTGTGTATGACTGTGGTGATTATTGCTTTTGGTGCAAACAAAAGAATGAGGTGTTGTAAATGAGTAAAATTATTTGTTTTGAAAAATGGGATTATGATTGTGGCACGCTTGACCAGATGAGTTTTGAGTTTGATGATTCTATTACAATAAATCAGATTTCTAAGTTGGCAGATAGAATTTTAAATGACTACTACGATGAATCAGAAACCAATGATGAAATCGAACTTGATGAAGTTTATATTTATAACAAATGTTATGAATTTTGCAAAGAGCAAGGACTTATATTTAATACAATCAAACCTGATATTACTGTCAGTTTAGACACGCAGAAAGTACATATAAAAGAAGAATTTTATAAATAATTAAAATACGCAGTGATACCGGCGAAACGGTTAGAAAGGTCAAAATATTGCAGGTAAAACAATGTTAAAAGCAACAAACATATTATGGGGTATTGATTATGATGATGACGGAGAATTGCCGACAGAAATTGATATACCTGAAGGAATGACAGACGAGGACGAAATATCAGACTATCTATCGGAAGTAACAGGATATTGCCATCAGGGCTATGTATTGGAGGGAAAATAAAATGACAAAGGAATTGAAAACAGCTATTATCCAATGGCTTTTGGAAAATAAAAATCAGTGGCAGAGGGTGAATGCTTGCACGGAAGCCTTCAGAGAATATATTTACAATAAAAGCGGAAATTATCTCATTGGTGGAGAGGCTGTGGCGGAATTTATCAAGACAGCCGACAAACTAATTTATAGTAAGTAAAAAGGACAATTACTACCAGCAGGGGTTAGAAATTATCGAGGAGAAATAATCAAAATGTTTGTTGTGAAGTATCACGCAAAAGGACATCGGACGAAATATCTGGGAGACAAAAAGGAAGTTGTAAATAAAAGATATGCTATTGCTTTTGGTGAGGGCTTGCGGGAGCAATTCGAGCAGGTAGAGTCCGAGCATTGCACTTTGAAAGATATAAAGGTATCTGACACTGCTGAAATGATGTATAAAAACAGTTATATCAAAGTCGGAAACATTAAATGGTAATAAAACTAACATCTCATTGATATTAAGGAGGAATTATAATGTCACGGAAGATAATCACAAAATCAGATGCAGCTCATGAATGGGTAAGAGAATTTAATGCTATTGACAGAGGTATTATTGAAAAACTTATGTCAATAGATATTGATGACTGGCAGGAAGTTACAACACCTCGTGTATGCGATAGAGTGTATTGCTTTGATTCGGATACATATGGAGAGGTAGTCGATATTGATAATAATGATTATACAATTAACCTTGATGATGGAACAGAAATCATTTTAAGTATTTCTGATTTTGAGGTTGAAAGGTATGACTTATTGCCGATGTGGGGAACGATGTGGTCGTTTGGCGATAGTCTGGATGATGAATGGTTGTCAAACTATGGCGGTATTAAATTAATGTCAGAATGTGGTTTCAGAATTTTTCACTCAGAAGAGTTCGGGTATTTCTTCGGCATTGATGGAGCAGGATATAATTTTTACGAAGCACACTGGATACCTCTTTACGAAGCAAGAGGATTACATTGGCACGAAGAGGAGTGTTAAAAAAAATGAGAATATATAGTGAATTGGACTTAAATACATTTGAAGCTTGGAGCGGAGCAGTTAATACTCTTGACAGAATACGCCGTGAAGGCAAGTGTGAGGAATTGGAAAGTATTCTTGAAGAAAACTACCCTGAAGGAATTGATGAAACAGCGTTAAATGATTTGTTGTGGTTTGAATCAGAAACAGTTTATGAGTGGGTGGGTTTGCGAACAGAATCGCAGATTGAATCTGAAATCGAAGAAGCTAAATCAGAGCTTGCTGATTTAGAAGATGACTTAAAAGATTTAGATGAAGATTACAACACCGATTGTGAAGATGTTTCAGAAATCGAGCGTGAGAGAATTTGGATAGAATCTTACAAAGACGACCACAATTCTTTAATCAATGATATTGCAGAAATTAAAGAAAACATTGCCGAGTTAGAGGAAGAACTGAAGGAGGTTTAACTATGACTCAAATAACTAAAAAGGAGTTTATTGAAACTCTGTCAAATAATGAAACCATTTTAGTAGATAGCTTATTCCGCTATAATGATAGAAAATGTATTAACGCTATGGAACGCACCATGGAACGAATTATAACCATTAACAAAAATATCAAACGCAGAACCGTAACAGAAGAACATAGTAATTATATTGTGCTTAGTGATGGTAGTCGCCTTGACTTTAATCAGGCTGGAACGAAAAAATATTTCAGTTACACAAATACACATGGAATTCATTTCTTAATTCAGAAAACAGAAATATATGATGACTTTGACGAAAAATTCTATAAGAATTATATTGTGTATTTCGTGGTGGTATAAGGAGGTTTAATTATGTTTTTTGACGCACATTACTTTAAAGATTTATCTGTTCTTTTAGAATCCGATACTGGCAAAAAGATATATGGAAAATTTATGAATATTGCAGATGAAACAGCACAAACTTGGCTGCAAGGTGTTATGGATTCGACAGAAATTTTGCATATAGATGTACAAGGGTTAGATGTGCTTTGGAATCTTGTTCAAGAGCATGGTGTATCAACTATAAAGAAAATATGTAGGGAGGCTGAATTATGGATTTAACAGAATTCTATCCTAAAGAAATAGCTGAAGCACTATGTAATTTAGCATATGATAATCCTACAACAGAAGTTATAAATGGCTGTAAAGAAGGTTTGCTCGGATTATTGGCAACAGCTAAAAATCCATATAATCCAGAAGGATACAGAGTATTGTATAAAGTGCTGGAAACAATTGTAGATGTACAGGAGGTTTAATTATGGGACAGTATTATAATGTTGTAATTAAGAATAAGAATACAATAACCACATACAACAGAGAAGTTGACGGCAAGTACACAATGGCAAAATTGACAGAGCATTCGTGGTGGTATAACCCATTCGTTTCTTCAATTACAAAATTGTTATATAAAAATCCATGTCAAGTGGCGTGGATAGGTGATTATTCTGAAACGGAATGTGCAGAAGAAATCAATCCGATACTCTTTGAGTTTGCTTGGGGAGATGAGGTTGAAAAACACAGCATACATCAGGATGAAATGTATCTTGACGGTAAGTATCTTGTTAATCACACGATAGGAGCATATCTCGATTGTGACAAGTATAAAGCAAGATGTAATAATAATGATTGGATTTTACATCCATTGCCATTATTGACAGCCGTAGGCAACGGTTTAGGTGGTGGAGATTATTATGGCATCAATAAAGATCAAGTTGGCGGTTGGGCTTGGTGTACAATATCCGTTGAAGATGATATTCCGGTTGGATATGAAGAACTTGAATATATATTCAGAGAAGATTAAAACGGCACTTTTAAGGAGAAATATAAATGAATAAATCAGAGTTTTTGTTATACATTGAAGAAAACTTCAATATAACTGGTGAGAGTTATCGACTGATTAGTAATATTCTTGATTTCGTTTCAAACAATGCTACTAATGAGAATGAGCAATATAATATGTTATACAATCTTCTTGATGGAACAATCGGATTATCAGATATGGAGTTGCGTAAAGTGTATTTGTAAGTAATTACTTTTAAGATTGTTTAATAGTTATATTCATAAATGAGGTGCAAAAATCTTATATAAATGGTATGACGGCAAAAAGTATAGAACCAATAAAAAAACAGAAGCAATCTTTATAAAATGGAAATCAATTGATAATGCTGTGGATATGAGAAAAAATAAATTAACTTTAGTACAATATGAAACTATACCATATATTTGGCACGATTTGGTGCAATTAGGTGTAGGGAGAACAATCTCACCAGAAGTTGCAAATTGGTTTAAGAAACAAGACTGTAAGGTTCAGATGGATTTAGATGGCATTAATTATATAATAATGATTTGATTACGGCAAACAGAGATTATAACTCGAACTTGTTTATATAACATTACATTAAGAAATTAAGGAGAGAAAGTAATGAACTATGATGATAAATTTAAAGAGGAAATAAGTCTTGATGTAGATGACGCTATTGGAGTGTGTAACGATTTATTGGACAGACATCGTAATGATGAGAAAGCGGAAAATATTATTTTGGAAGCTTTTGCTGACTTGTTTAATTGTTCTGTAGATAAATTATTGTTTTTGATTGATACATATAGAGACTAAGGAGAAGCAGTAATGAGAGAAATATTATTTAGAGGCAAAGCGATAAACCGTGACGAAAGTTATCATCGAACGGAATACCAGAATGGCGAATGGGTATATGGGTTAGTTACAAAATTGTATGATGAGCAGTTTAAAAATCTACCCGCGGAAATGACGAATACAAACGGCATAAGTGGTATCGAAATTGATTACAAAACAATCGGGCAGTACACCAATATGCTCGATAAGAACGGTCAGAAGATTTTTGAAGGGGACATTGTTCGTAATAAAAATAAATATTTTCAATTTGTGGGAATCGTAAAATATCAAAATGGTCAATTTTTGGTTGATTGGAAGTTACATCAGAGAATGTCAGAAAAAGTAATATCATCTACGGTTACTCATCATTTAGGTAATGCTGATGAAGTAATTGGGAATATTTTTGATAATCAAAAATTCTTGAAAGAAGGAGAATGAAATATGTCATATAAAGATAAAGCAACATTTAATGAACTTTATGTTAAATATGTGCCACAAGTGGGTAAAGCATATACTGTTGCTGGGGAACTATCAAGGGCTACCGCACGCATTTATAACAGATATTATAATGACGAAGATATGATTAACGAAGGGTACGGAAAAGAAACTTGTAATAAACCTGCTCATTATCTGTGGGCAATGGGTGGTGCAAAAGTTAAGAAAATAATTGATAAAATGAAAGACTCTGATTGTGATTATGAAGAGCATTTGGAAATGTTAGTTACAGAAGTTGTCAATCATATTAAAACTTCTCCAGAACTTGAAACAGAATATAATGATTGGGATTCTTTTATAGACGAAGATTGGGAAAGCGATTGGACAGAGGATGACAAGGAAAGGATGTATGTAGAATGACTAAGGATGAGAAAATACAAGCATTAATCGACAAAGTTTCCAAGTGTTTGCAAAAGATTGCAGATTTTTATGAAATTTCGACTTCAAAGGTTATATGGATGGGCACAAATAGATTTAAGGTTATCAAAAACAACGAAGAAATTATAGTGTTTTATTTAAAAAACGGTACAATTATAACCAAGGAAGAGCGAGATAGAAAAAGATATGAGACATTTAAGTTAAAATGGCTGATAGAGCATGGTTATGGTTTAACAGATGTGTTAAAAGAAATAGATTGGTATTTGCAAGACAATTTCTATAAGATAAGTATTTGGAGAGCTTCTGATTTGTTTGAAGAGTATGGTTTTGAAGGTGGAATGATTTATCCTTGCTTTAAAGAGTGGGTAGATAACGAAGGTAAAGTAACACAACCGTGTTATTATGATAATTACTGGATATAAAACCGAGATTTTAAGGAGATGCAAGAAATGGATATAACCAAAACTGATTTATTTAATAATGTTTATATAAAATCTTGGACATGGGGTAGACTATCAGAAACAGAAAAACTATCTTTCATAGAAGTAATAAATAAATTATTATGTTGTCATAAAATAACCGAACACTCAAAACATTTTGAGGTGGTTGTAGATATTGCATATATGTCATTCTTATACGGTTTGGGGTATAAATGCGGTTTTGTGGATTGGAGGGAATAATACGATGAATAAAACAGAATTAAGAAGTGCTACAAGTGCAATCAACAAGATTATTAAACTAACGCCAAAAGCGAGAAAAGACTATGCAGGTTGTTTCTATGACAAGCAAGGTCGCCAGATTATTATATCAGACTGTATTGCGATAAGATTAAATGAACATTTACCTGTTCCAGAGGCAAACATTCCGTTTGGCAATGTTGATAGTTTGTTCTTGTCAGCTTGTCAAAGCACTGAACAGTTAGATTTGTTAAGTTTGGAATACTTAAAGGATTACATACAGAACGCCAAAGATGATGAACCTCAAAGATATAAAGGTAGAGGACATGAATCTATTGTTTACGATTTTGGTGAAGGATTGCCTATGGTAAATTCTGAATATATGTTGCTTATTTATAGGGCTTTAGGTTGGCAGAATTTGACAGCTAAAGTTAATGAAGATAAATGGGGGGCAAGTCCAATATATTTCTCTTCGGATAGGGGTGACGGTATTTTAATGCCGATAAAGAAAAAAGGAGTGTGTAAAGTGAACAAGATAGAGAGCATATTTAGCGTTGAAGGCTATAATAAAGATGCTGACACATATGTACCCTACGGATCGTTTGGAACATATATCGAAGCTAAAACTCATCTTAATACATTATTGCCCTTACTGAGAAAAGGTTTACTCACAGACAGGAGAACAAAAGAACCGATAGATTGGCTTAACATTGTGGAAAATAGTAAAATATTAGCGAGTTTCACTTGAAATATTGTTGATATTATGATATAATAAAGGAGAATACAAAATGAGACAATATACAATTGAAGATGAAAAACGGTTGATATCTGATTTTTGTGAAGAAGAATATGGCTCAACTGCTGACTTTTCAAACCTTGAATGTATCGGTATTGCCTATACGACAACAGAAGATGAACGGTTTGAAATCCAAACAAACATTGATTTGATACACAATACAATAGATTATTGGTTGCATGACAAATGTATTAAAACAGAAAAATATTTTTCAACTACTGATTTGTGCGTTAGGGCATTAAATTGCTTGGCATTTGATTGGTTGGTTGAACCGCAGACAAGTTATTATGATGTGGTTTATGGATATTATAATGATTAACATATGAGTATGGCGGTTTGGTAAAATGTAGTTCTGAAAGAAAAAGGGCAAAATGAAAAAAGAATTGACAACAAAAATCTATAAAAATGTATTTGATGTAGAAGAAAATCACAAAAATGTAAATAAGTTCGTGAAAGCCGTAGTTATTAATTTCGGCGATAGTAGAGGTGATATTATCGTAAAAAATGATAATTTCGGCACAAGAAGAAAATACGCAGATTTCACCAATGGTAAAAAAGAAGCAGGGCTACACCCTTTACAGATTGTTTTCACAGGTTTAGAGATTGCAAGAATAACGCACGAAAGATATATGAATGAAAAGAATGAAATTTGCTATTTCTAATGCAGAGTGACCACCTGAAAGGGTGGGGAGTGCAGACGGTCACAACTCCGACAGACACACAACTTAAAAAAGCAAAAGGAGAAAACACTATGTACAGAATCGCAACAGATACAGAATATGTTTTCGACAACAAATGCCTTACTTATGACGAGGCAGTCGAAACTAAAAACAACCTTGAAAAAGAAAACCCGACTTGCAGATTATTCATTTACAAGGAACAGTTTATTGTGTATTGCAACGAGGCAATGTGTGATAAAATCTTACTCTACAATGATGAAATTGAAGAGTGTAATGGACTTTATCACTTTGACGGTTACAAGATGGCTGAATATTTTTTCACAGACTCGGAGGAAAACAATTGTAATCCTTCCAATTACGATTGCCCACATAAAATCTTCGATACAAAAGAAGATGCAGTCGCTTTCATTGAGAGCCAACTGAAAGAAGGTAAATACAGAATCCATAACATAGAATATGTGAAACAGGATTGTCTCGGTGATACAATTGGGAAAGAAATCACATTCTCTGCTCCGATGTTAGCCCTTGAACAATATTTGTACTCTGTTGACGAGGCAGGCAACATTGATGACGAATACTTCTTTACAATGGATATTCCAAATGAATTCTATTCTCTGTCATTTGACATTAGGTTGCGGTAAGGGGAAATATACAATGAATAAATCATTTTACAAAGTTATTGATTCTGTTATTACATTTAATTGTAAGATACTTAACTTAGGACAACCTAAAGTTAAGTATGAACCACCAAATAAATTCGCCACACCAACTACGAAAGCAGGTATTAATCCTGACAAGAATGTAATCGCTATTAATATTAACACCGTATGGGAAAGCCCTGTAGAAATATGGTGGGTAATATCACACGAAATGAGGCATTTGTGGCAGGTACAAAATGGACAGTTTAGCGTAGACAACTACAATCCATCACAAGAAAACAATCTAACATCCTATGCAATGCAATTTGAGGAAGTTGATGCTAATGCTTGGGGTGTATATGTGATAATTTCGTTATTTCACACACGCCCTTTGTTGGAAAATATCTATGGTGAACAGGTGTGGCAACAAATTTTGCAGAGGGTTGAGGAAATAAAGGCAGAATATAAATAAAATTCTTTTTTAAAACAAGACAGTGCGGTGATTATATGAACAAAGAAAATAATAAATTGCTTGTGAGTGATATTTTTGTTCAGTATTGCAAAACAAAAATAAAAGAACAATACTTAACTTATTACGAGATAGCCAAGAGAAGTCAATACTATCCCTCAACAATGGGTTTTTATTTCGTAGAAAGTAGTAATAATAAAAAAATGTCTTATAGTATGGCGACAGTAATTTTGGCAGTGTTACACGGTAGACGCTTTGTTAGTGTTGATGAAAGAGTTCAATTCCAAAAAGATATTGAACATAAATTTTATTTTGCTTTTCGTCAGGCATTTGATGCACTTGACGAGACTTATATGCAAGTTGAGAAAAAATATGGTATTTCTCATTCGACTGCATTTTGTTATTATAATCATAAGAAGATACCTTCATTAGATTCGGCATATAGAGTTTCAACACTTTTTAAATTCGATCTTCCTGTATCTATTGATGAAATTTTTGTACCTTCTAAACGAATAACGATAAAAGAAGCTCGTTTGTGTGCGAAATTAACGCAAGAAGAAATGTCTGAAATTTTTGGAATGAGACAGCAGACAATTGAAAGTTTGGAGAGTGGAAAAAGGGTACTATCTCGTTGGATTGAAAATTTAATCATTGATAAATTATTATTAATTGCAAAAAACAAAGAAACAACAAAAAGGAGAAAACATTATGACAATCAAAGAAGTTAAAGAACAGTACAAAGGACAATATGTTGATTGCGAAATCTACAGATTTACAGGTTCAGTACACAACATTCACAGTGATTTCATTTATACATCTGACGATATAGAGAATGACCTGTACAATGAAAATGAAGAAGTTGTGTATGAAGAACTTATGGATGAGGAAGAGTACGGTATGACCGTCATTGCTAATGGTGATGTTACCGCAGATTTTGAAGACTGGTTCGGTGACAAGAATGCTCAAATCTTGGTTATTATTCTTAGCGAGAATCCGCCAAAATATTGGGTTGCTTACGCAGAAACAAAAGAGTTAATTGACTCTTTCGACACTCACGAAGATGCAAGCCAGGCACTTAAAAAGTACGAAGAGCAAGACAAAGCTGACGGCATCTATACTAAAGATTTTTACGAAATCCTCTATAAGTGATGAAGAGTAAGATTGAAAGGATGTTGAATCCAACCTTATGAACCTAATTTGTATTGACGAAAACACTTACACATACTTTCAACAATGGAATTGCAACATTATGGACAAGGTTATGTCTGCAAAACCGTATTTTGAGAAATGTGCAATCAAAATCAAAGAATGTCCCGAATACATACTGTATGTCACAGCTTGTGTTAAGAATAATATCCCGAAGCAAAAATTTTCTTTAAAGTACAATAAGAAACAAATTGTCAAAGGAATGTTTCACAAATCACCTGAACAAAGCGATTGCAATTTAAAGGTAGATTACCAAATTGTTGAACGCAATATTGACAATCAACAAATGCTTGATGACTGTCTTGAGGCGATAGAATACATGATTGATTCATATATCAACGCTAATGCTTTCCTGTGGTATGGCAATTATCTTGATCGAGATAAACGAGAGTTTTCCGCCGTTGGTAAAAACGATAATCAAGATAAGGCTATTGTATTTAGACCGTTTAAGAATCAGCTTTATGCTACATCAGTCGGTCACCACCGCAGTCCGGAAGGTGTGTTTCAGGTTCGTGGACATTTCAGAAGATATCAAACAGGATAGGTAGTGTGGATCGATGGTTATATGAAAGGCATAGACAAAGACACTAAATCCAAATAAAGAGATTATTCGAGTCATCAATCAGATTATCCTGAATACGAGGTAATACAGTACAAAAACAGGGTAAGAATGCAGCTTAAAGGCGGCAATGTTGCTTTATAATAAGTGGATTCCAAAGTATTAGTGTATTAACAATAAAAAAAACGCACACTGTTATACAGTGTGCGAGGTCATCTTTACGGAAGAAAGGATAAAAACTAATCTACCATAGTAGAAATTAAAAAACAAACTTCCGCACTTATATGATACTACTTTTTCAGTTTACAGTCAAGCTTTTTGTACAACAGAAAAGACTCAGCTTTTGACTGAGCCTTTTCCGCTTAAAAAAAACTAATAGTTTATGCTTGCGTAAGTAAATAACAAAACCTTACACAACATTATAATACATCGTAATTTTACAAAAGTCAATACTTTTTCAAAAAATTATCTTAAATAAGGAGGAATGTAGTTTTATGAAAAGTCAATATAGAGAAATCAGAAGCAACTTCATTGATTATGATAAAAATATAATGTATATTGACGCTTGGAGAACAACAAGTTCCAACGAAGAGGGTAAAGTAATTGCCAAAATCAATCTTGCTAATTCCGAGGTGGAATATGTTGACGAGAAAGCTAAAACTGACGCTTATGCTCAGACAGTAATAAGGAGGGTGTTAAATGCCGTGGTTTGACAATAACGATAAACCCATCGAAGTTAGTCATACCGAGATGATAGAAAGAGTAGAAAATGACATTCGGCTCTATGGTAAAGATTTGAAATGTTATGTTGTTATTTCGTCTCGCTCTGTTGCAAATTCGCCTGACATACAGATAGTAAGTAGATTTAGTTTAAAAAAATCTATTATAGGAGGTATGACAGACAAAGAGTATGCCCTATCAATTACGCTTGAAGAATTGTTAAATAGACTGCGGTACGAACATTATGTATCGGAAGATGTTTAAAACAAAGGTTTTATATAAAAAAATAGACATCACTCCGACCTGCGAAAATCTGGTGATGTCTATACCAAGTAAGCTATCGAAAGATGGTCAGCGTTAGCCTACCCATTTTCAAAGCCTAATATAATGATACACTATTGGGAAAATTTTGTCAATGTTATTTCCATATTTTGTGGGTTGATTATAATAAAGAAAAAATTTACAATAATAATGAAAGGTGAATGAACACATATGAATAATTTGAACTACAATTGAAGAGGTGGATAAGTATATTTACTTAGTAGGTGATGTAATTGCACAATATAACAAACTCTATTGACAATAGCTTATTCTCTTGTTATAATAAATAATCGAACGGATGTTCTAAATACAAGGGTGATGTGTATGATAGTTGCATTAAAAGATTGGGAGAGTGTACTGAAAAACTATTATTTTGTATTCAACGACAAAAAATATGATACGGTAAAATGGTCGATATTGAATGATAGAGTAATACAATTCAGTAATCAAAAAGAACCTGTAGGCAGCAGTGTAGTGTTTGCAGGAGTAAGATACATAGATATTAATTGTGCAAAATTACTAATTGTGCTTAACAATGGCGATAAATATTTAGCATACAAATATGCAAAACGAACTTGACATTTACGAACTGTGTGATATAATAAAGCCAAGAAATCCAGAAAGGAGGGCTTGAATGTTAGGAATCAAGCCAAAGATTGGCGAAGTATATCTCATAGATTTTCCACAAGATGGACACACACAGGGCGGAATAAGACCGGGGGTAATTTTTCAAAATGATGTTGGTAATAAATACAGTCCTAATGTTGTTGTTCTTCCTTTGACTACTTCGATAAAAAAGATATCTCAGCCTACGCATGTGTATATTAGCAGCAAGAATTCTGGTCTTAGGTATGACAGCATGGTATTGTGTGAAAACCCAATATCTATTTCTAAAGATCGAATCTCCAAAAAACTTACAAAACTCAGTTCATATCATATGACTCGCATCACAGAAGCAAATTTACTTGCTTCTTCTGCAATTGCGTATTTGTCATTTGATGAACTACTGCATGTTTGGGAGAAAAGTCAAGATTTTGCAGACAAAAGGTTGGTGATGGCGTGACTTTTGGTCAATTAATCCTCTGCTTAGTTGTTTTGGCAGTAGGATATATATGGATAAAACTTAAATAAGAAGAGGTGTTATATATGATAGGAGAATTATTATTGGTTGGTTTGGCAACAGTGACGGAAGGTTTGAAGACCACTTTGCATCATTCAAAATCCGAATGGGCTAAAGATCGAGTGAATTCCAGACATAGATACAATAAAGAAAGACAGTCCGAAATTGAGGACGCTTTGTTTGGGTATTATACATCGGAACGAGGACGCAAAAGAGAGGAATATCAGCAGATATTAGATGATGCAGGTGTTACTTATTATGATGATTACGATATAATAAAAAAGATTGCCATTATCGAAGGGTGGGAGTATTATGATTTTTGCGAATGGAATCGTGAAGTGCAAAGAGAAATGCGTTAATATGTAACTTTTTAGCGATTGTTTCTGTTTACAAATAATGCCAAATGTGATACATTATACATATATAAATTTATTCGAGGTGCTGATGATATGTATAATGAGACTACGAAAATGGCTTTTGTATCGACATTATCGTCGAAACAAAATATACTGTTAGCGACGGCATTGTTTAATAGTATAGAAATTTTTGAACAAGAATCTGAAAAGGACATTTCACGGTTCACAGAAGAAAATCTTCAGAAAGTTCAGGCTAAAGTAGCGGGCAGTAAAACATATGCTTCGCGGAGGCAAGACGCCTCGATGCTAAGAACTTACTTAGATTGGGCGTATAAGAATCATATTTGTGATACAAACATATCTTCATATGTGTTGCAGGCTATGGATATTAATGCTAATACGGTATTGGTTTCGTCTCCACAACACTTACAATTGCAACTCAATGCTGTATTTTCACCGGAAATAGAAGATAATGTTGATTTGTTGTCGAGAGGGTTTGTTTGGATGGCTTATATGGGCATCCCAAAAGGAGACACGATAAAGATTACAAGCAATCATGTATCTATAGATAACAATAACGAAAAGAAAATTATTGCATACAATAATACGCTCTACGAGATTCCAACTGAGGCTTATATAACGATCAACAAATTGTGTTCTTTGAAATATTTAACCACTACAACAAGGAGTGGTATTGTTCGTAAATTCGACAGAGTTCAAGGTTGTGAATTGTTAAGAGGTACAACCCGTCTTAACAATATAACAGTGGAATATTTAAGAACTCGCATAACCCGCAAATCAAAAGCATATCGTTTATCGAAATTATTATCTTATGATTCGTTATATAAAAGTGGAGTGTTTTACAGGCAGTACATATTGGAACGGCAGGGTTTCATGCCTACATTTGCTGAACTAATGCATTCTCGGAGTTATACCGAACACGATGGAAAAACAGATGTTTATTTCCAAGATAAACTAAAAACTATACACGCAGAATACACTGCTTGGAAGGATAAGTATTATTCACTTATATAAAGTTTAATAAAGATTTTTAAAGGCGAACTGTACCGCCTTTAAAAAATAATCATTAAGTCAGTTTTGTATATTAGAAAGTATAAAACTGCAAGGAGGTGGTGCTTATGATTGTACTAAATTAACAAAAAATTAATATATAGGGGGAATTATTATTTCTGACAACAAGTCAATTTATCAAACATTATCATCAATTGATGTGTCTGGCAAGGTCAAGCCTAAAAATGGTATGAATTATTTACCATGGGCGTCTGCATGGGCATACATAAAAGAGTATTTTCCAAAGTCGTCATATACCGTAGTTAGAGACGATAACGGTAATCTTTATCATACTGACGGAAAAACTTGTTGGGTTGAAACATTATTATCCATTAATGGGGAAACTCAAGAAGAGCAGTTGGCTATTATGGATAACCGTAATAAGTCTGTATCAGCCGATCAAGTAGAATCTACGATGGTAAACAAAGCTATTAAGAGATGCCTAACAAAAAACGCAGCATTATTTGGTCTTGGTTTGAATCTTTGGTATGGCGAAGAATTGAGCGATGAAGCAAAGCGTACCAAAGCTAAGAAAGTATCTGATTTAGATGTGCTTAAAGGCAAGGTAGTGTCTATTTGTAAAGAACTGGTGTCCAAAGGCGTTGATAGCAAAAAATTATATGCTTCTATTGCAGATATGTCAGGACATCAAAATCCGACCAAAATTACAGATATAGAGACGCTAAAAATTGTGCTTGAGCGACTTGAACAATGGGAGGTTTAATATGAATACAGTATGTGAAATTGGAAGAATTGTAAACGAACTCGAGCTTAAAACAACAACTAATGGAAAGTCGGTTGTTAATTTTAGAATTGCAGTAAGGTCTTATGGCAAAGACAACGATGATTACTTTTTTAACTGTGTGGCATGGGGAAGTGTTGCAGAATTTATTTGTAAGCATTTTTCAAAAGGAAGAAAGATTGGAATTGATGGTGAACTGACTTCTCGCACATACGAAACAGAAAAAAAAGAGAAGCGTCAGGTTGTAGAAATTATGATACGGGATGCAGAGTTTTGTGACGACAAGCGTGGCGAAAGTGGTGATGACGCAAATATAACTACGCCGTCAAAGGCAGAATCTACTACATCTGAAACAGAGGACGAGTTACCATTTTGATTAACTTAAAACAATTAAAAAAGCGGTACTGGTCGTTTTCCAGTATAAATTCTTATCAGACTTGTCCTCGTATGTTCTTCTTATCATATATTGATAGGAAACCCCAAGAGGAAAACGCTTTTAGTCAATGGGGCTCTTTATGTCACAAATTGTTAGAAAGTTATTACAAAGGTCAAAGCAGCATTTTCGATCTTGAAGAGCAGTACAAAAATGCTTATAAAAGAACGGTTTTATCTGATTTCCCTAAAAATCGCTATGTTGATATGAATAAGAAGTATTACCAAATAGGTCTTGAATATTTTCGAGGTTTTGAGGATGTTTTTTCTGAATATCAGGTAGTCGGTGTTGAACAGAAGATTAAAACCAAAATTGGCGAGTACAACTTCGTTGGTGTTATCGACTTAATACTTGAGAAGAATGGCGAGTATATTATCTGCGACCACAAAAGCAAAGGAGCTTTTAAGAACGAACAAGAGTTACGGAAGTATCTTTTTCAGTTGTACCTGTATTCCAAATACATATACGAAACATATCACACATATCCTACAAAATTGATTTTTAATATGTTTAAGCTCGGAGAAATGAAAATCGTAGATTTTGACAAGAGCGAATACGAGAAAGCTTTATCTTGGGCTGAGGCTTCCATAAATGAAATTCTTGAAGAAGAATGTTGGTTAGATAAAGTGTTCGTGCAGTATGCCGCTAAAGACAAAAATATTAATAATTACAAGTGTGATGATTTCTTTTGTAACAACCTTTGTTCGGTACGGGCGTTTTGTGAGCGTTCTAAAAGCTATACTGAAGAGGACGATTTTGATTTTCTTGAGGAGTGATTATGTTTGCTTATTGAAAAGGACAAAATTCATAAAGCAAAAGAAAAATTAGGAGAGAAGAATGCTTTTGAAATAGCTCAAATTTTAGAAGTTGAAAATTTTGATGAGAGTCGTTTGAGAGCATGTTGCCCTTTCCACGAGGAAGATACTCCAAGTTGGATTTACAACCCAAAAACATATAATTTTCATTGTTTCGGATGTGGTATATCGACTGACATTATTGATGCTTATATGATTAAAGGACATACATATTTGGAAGCAGTTCAGTATTTATTTGAAAAAGCAGGCATTAAATATGCGTTTGGAGAGATGGGTGTAAAGACTAAAACCCAGTACCGATACCCAAAACCTGTAGAATGTCACTCAAAAAACAAAATCGAAGAATACTTAGGTTTACGAAAAATATCACCAAGCACAATTGACTATTGCGATATTAGACAAGACTCTCATGAAAATATAGTTTTTAACTATTACGACACGAACGATGTGCTTACTTTGGTTAAATACCGACCAAGCCATAAGATAGATAAGAGCAAAGGTGAAGTAAAAACATGGTGTCAAAAAGATGCAGATACAAGTCCAATATTGTTCAATATGAATCGTGTTAATGTTGACAGTCCTTTGCTGATATGTGAAGGAGAAATTGATTGTGCTTCAGCTATAGAAGCGGGATTCACTAATGCAGTTAGTGTCCCGCTTGGGGCTGGAAACTTTCATTGGATTGAACATAATTGGGATTGGTTAGAACAATTCACCGATATTATTGTATGTGCAGATAATGATGAAGCGGGACAAAAAATGATTAAAGAGGTTTCAAGTAGACTCGGAAACTGGCGAACAAAGATTGTACAGTTGCCCACAAAGGTAACAAAATCAGATGGTAGTCAAGCTTTTATTAGCGACCTCAATGAGACATTGTATTGGTTTGGAAAAGAGTATGTGCTAAAACTTATATTGGATGCAAAAGATTCGCCTGTCGATAGCGTTATTGACTTTTCAGACATTGAAGATGTTGACCTTTCTCAAATTGATGGTATTTATACTGGCATTACAGAGTTAGATAATAAGCTAATGAAAATGTTTTATGGCACAGTTACAATTCTGACGGGTACTAATGGCAGTGGTAAATCATCTTTACTGTCACAGTTTATATGTCAATCACTTGACCAACAAAAGTCTGTTTGGTTGTATTCTAAAGAGCTTCCTAATTCGATGATGAAAAACTGGATTGATTTTATATTTGCAGGTAGACATAACATTGATCAGTTTCATGACAGTAAAGGAAGTGTATATTACAAAGTTAGTAAAAGTGCTCGTACTAAAATTGATGGATATTATAAAAACCGTCTTTATATTTATAAAGACGATTATGACAACTCAGTCGATAATATCAAAAAATCAATGGAGGATTGTGTTAGGAAGTATGGCTGTAAAATGCTCATATTGGACAATCTTACGGTCATTAATCTTGGAGCTACCGACAACAATAAAAACGAAACACAAAACGCATTCATGTCTTGGTTGACCAAATTTGCAGCCACATTTCAAGTTGTTATTATTTTGGTTATTCATCCACGAAAAGGACAGCAGGTTGCTCGCCTTTGTAAATATGATATTGGTGGTTCTGGAGGTATGTTAGATCTCGCTCATCGAAGTTTCTCGTTATATAGAGTGAAACCCAATGAAAAACAAACTGGTGACGAATTAGTTAAAAATTATGATGTTATATTGGATGTTTTAAAAGACAGGATGAGAGGACAGGAGAATTTATCAATTCCAATGTGGTACGATCCGCCATCTCGTAGATTTTACACCAACGAAATGGAGTTTGGAAAACAATACGCATGGGATAAGAACAAGTACACAGAGTCTATTCCTTTCCCACATCCAAACGAGACAAGTGAAGTGTTCGGAAAGGAAGATTAATATTATCGACAATTATGTTGCTTACCATATACATACAGACTATTCTCTTAAAGACAGTGCTACCAATTACAAAGATTATGTTGATAAAGCAGTAGAGTTGGGACAGCATGCAATTGCATTTTCGGAACACGGCAATATACAAGGTTGGGTTAAGAAGAAAATGTATTGTGACTTAAAAGGTATTAAGTATATACATGCAGTTGAGTGTTACTTAACAAAAAATCATACAGACAAAATCCGAGACAATTATCATACAGTTCTTATTGCGAAAAACTATGAAGGTGTTAAGGAACTCAACCGGCTTATAAGTTTGTCAAGAACTGACAAAAATCATTTTTATTATGTTGGCAGAATCTCGTTTGAAGAATTTCTTTCATTGTCTGACAACATTATCAAAACAAGTGCCTGTCTTGCTTCTCCTTTAAATAAATTACCTGTAGAAGATACATGGTATGAACAATTAGTTAAAGGGTATGATTATCTCGAAATTCAACCACACAATTGCAAAGGACAAATTGAATACAATAGACATTTAGCATATCTGTCTGAGAAATATCATATTCCGCTAATAGCTGCAACAGACGCTCACTCAGTTAATTCTTACAAAGCGGAGTGTAGGCAAGTAATCTTAGATGCTAAAAAACAACATTACGAAGGCGAAGATAAGATGGACTTAGTGTATAAGTCTTACGATGAATTAGTGAAAGCTTTCGCAACACAGGACGCAATACCGAGTTCTTTATACATAGAGGCTATTAACAACACCAATGTTATGGCAGATAGTGTCGAAGAGTTTATGCTTGATACATCGATTAAGTACCCTATTTTGTATGGCAGTGCTGAAAAAGACGAACAAAAATTTACTTCATTGGTATATCAAAAATACCAAGAGAAGCTTGATAATGGCGTTATTTCATCAGAAGAAAAGGATAGATTTGATAAAGCAATACCTGAAGAACTGAGAGTCTTTAAGAAAGTAGGCATGTCGGGTTTTATGCTTTCAATGAGTGAAATTCTCTCACATTTTAGAAATCAAGGAAAACCAATAGGTTTTTCAAGAGGTTCAGTTGGTGGTTCAAGAACAGCGTATGTTACCGATATTATTGACTTAAACCCTGAAAAATGGGGTACAGTATTTTCTCGATTCTGTAATGAAGACAGAGTAGAAGTAGGAGATATTGATGTTGATGTTGTAGAATCGGATAGACCAGAAATGTTTGAATATATTATAAACAAATTCGGTAAAACAAAAACAGCCAGAGTTCCTACATATTCGACACTGAAAGATTTAGCTGCTATTGATCTGATAGGACAAGCATTTCGATTTAATTGGGAATTAAGCCACCCAAAAACCGATTTTAGTGAGTGTAAATACTCTATTCAAAAAGTCAAAGAAATCAAGCAATGCTTTAACGCCGATCCTGATTTAGCAAGACAAAAGTATCCGAAATTGTTTTATTACTATGATGGCTTGTTAGGTGTTAAGCATGCACAGTCGGTACATTCAGCAGGAATTGTTATCAGTCCAATTACTTTAGCTGACAATTACGGTGTGTTTGAGAAAGATGGATACTGTACTCTTCAAATTGATATGGATGAAATTCATGATGTAGGGTTGACCAAATATGATTTGCTTGTATTAAAGACAGTACAAGTTATTAGTGAAACTTGCAAACTCGCTCATTTGCCTTATCCAAAATCTCACGAGATTGATTGGGATGATCAAAATGTATGGGAAAGTATGTTAGAAACTACAGGTTCTATTTTTCAGTTTGAGTCTCCATTTGCCATAGATTGTTTAAAAAAATATAAGCCTAAAAGTATTTTGGATATGGCAATAGTCACGGCTGCTATTAGACCATCAGGTTCTTCTTACAGAGAGGAACTATTTAAGCATATACCTCATAAAAATCCGTCAGAGGTTATAGATAAACTGCTTAATAAAAACAATGGATATTTAATATTTCAAGAGGATACAATTAAGTTTCTTCAAGAAGTATGCGGACTGTCGGGCAGCGAAGCTGACAATGTGCGTAGAGCAATCGGACATAAAGATGAAAAGAGATTGGCTAAAGCATTGCCGTCAATACTTGAAGGTTATTGTCATAAATCAAATTCTCCAAGAAATGTTGCAGAACTGGAAGCCAAAGAGTTTCTTCAAATTATTCAAGACAGTGCCAGTTATCAATTTGGTATGAATCACGCCATTGGATACTGTATGATTAGTTATTTGTGTGCTTATTATTACTACTATTATCCGTATGAGTTTTGCACAGCATATTTAAACTGTGCAAAGAATGATGTACAAATACAGACGGGAGAAAAAGCTGCTAAAGCAAAAGATATTGAAATTACATTACCTAAATTCGGAATTTCGTTAGGAAACTATTATTTTAACAAAGACCTTCACGCAATTGCAAAAGGTATTGGTTCAGTTAAGTTTTTATCTGAAGAGGTCGCCACAGAACTTTTTAAAGTTTACAACCAACAGCCGACCAGTTTTATAGATGTAATTCGTCTCTCTGACCAAGAGACTTCTGTGGGACTATCTAAAATAGAAATTTTAATTAAAATAGGTTTCTTCGACCACTACGGAATTCAATCGAAACTATTATACATACTTGCAACTTATCAATTCTTTAGAGCATCTACCGGCAAGGGATTTCGCAAGAATATTAAGAAGTCCGTATTACAAACAGAGCATTTTGAATTGTACGGCATGGTAAAAAATAATAGTACAGACTTAAAGAAAGATAACACTATTAAAGAATCGTTCACTATTCAAAACATAGATAACATACTAAATGGCATCGAAACTATTGCAAATCAAATGAATTTCAAGTCTTGGAATTATAAACGCATTATTCAAACACAGAAAGAATATTTGGGGTATATTGATTTAACCACACACAAAGCTGAAGATAGGCAGAAACTGCTCGTAAAGAATGTCTACCCTCTTAAAAACAAACAAACTAACGAGGAATTTGCAAAAAGAATTTCGTATCGTTCGGTTGGTACTGGAAAAGAAGGAAGTTTAACATTAAAGCACTATCTTTTTGCATCATTGCCATTGAAACAATATGATGTAATTTATGTGCCTTTAGACGGTATTTACAAAGATAAAAAGGGGTATTGGAATTTAACAAAATATAAATTGCTAAATTAAGAAAGGTGATTGAATGAGGCAAAAAATTGAACTTGTTACACTTAAGGATGTGTCTGATTTTACAGAGGCTGTAAGTCAGATTGACGAAGAAGTAACTCTTATCGGTAAAGACGAAAATGGCAAAGATTGGTCTATCAGTGGTAAATCATTTCTTGCAAGTCTTGTTCTTGCAAACGGTGTTGAAAGAGCAAAAACCAAAGCAGCACATAATGTCGATTGGAATACTATTACTTGTGTGTGTGACAAGGATATTTACTCAGTAATTAGTAAGTGGGCAGTAGGCTCAGTTATGGAGTAAGCTATAAAATACATAGAACAGTAATGTTACACATTCAGCTTCAGCGAGATGATTTTGACGATTTTCTTCACATAGCAGATGAATTAATGAGTGGCATTATTGAAGTAGCACAAGGCAAGGAAGTGTTGTCTGGTAAAAGTCTACTTGGATTAATGCTTATAGACACAAATAAACCACAAACACTTATTATCAGAGGTTTTTTCACTGATGATTATGTGGATAAATTTAGAAAATGGGAAATTAAGGAAGGGTGATTATATCCGATTTGGTAAGAAGATAGTAAGCTTATGGGTAATGTTAGGTATGATGTTTGGCTTTTCAGCTTGTGGAGAACCAAACATCTCAACCCCTGACACTGCAACACGAGATACAGCCACTAAAGATACGGCAGTCAAATCAACAACGCAACCTACAACCGTGCATGCCACAACAAAGCCAACAACAGTAAAACCAACTGAAAAAACTAAAAAAGACAAAAAGAAGGTTAAAACAACCTCTCCTTCTACAGAATCACCAACAGAAAAAGTTGAAGTTCAAGCAGAAACAAAAACTATTACAAAATCAAATAATACATATAACACATCGTCAGATGAGATAGATTTGTTGGCAAGAGTGATTTATTGTGAAGCGGGTAATTGTAGCGAGTATTGTCAGTGGTTGGTAGGTTCAACGGCAATGAATTTAGCTGACAGTAACGGTGGACTGAGAGCAGTAGCTTTTGATTATAATGCATTCAATGTGGCAGGTATTCTTTACACAAGAGATCCGAGCGAGTTGTCTTATTCGGTTGCTCAAAGGATATTGAGTGGTGATAGAGATTATAATGTCAGAGCTTTCAGAATGAGTTATTATCATTCATTTGGAACACCGTATGCAGTGGTAGATAATGTTTATTTCAGCAGTTACTAAAAGGAGGCTATAATGGCTGTTAAATCAATTGTATTAGTTCTCGGAGCTTCAGGCTCTGGCAAGGATTACTTAGTAGACAAAGTTTGTAAGAAATATAATCGCACAAAGGTTGTGTCTTATACGACACGACCAAGAAGAGATAATGAATCTCCAAACTCACACATTTTTGTGACAGATGAGGAATTTGATAAACTGACCAATATCGTGGCTTATACCGAGTTTAACGGTTACAGATATTGTGCAACTCAACAGCAAATTGATGACGCTGATTTTTACATAATTGATCCGAGAGGACTTGAAGATTTCAAAAATAATTACAAAGGCGATAAACTAATTGAATCTGTACTAATAGATTGTCCTGCTGTTGAAAGATTCTTGAGAATGAAGAAAAGGTATAAAGACAGCAAAACAGGAACTGTAAAAGCTATGGAGCGTATTATTAACGACCGTAAAGAGTTTAAAGATATTGAAGAAAAAATTAACTATGTAATTTCAAATCGCACCGAGGAAGATGCTCAAAAATGTATGTTCTTTCTCAAAGCAATATCAGAAGCTATAACACCATGTTTTATAACACAGAATGGGTAAACAAGTTTGTAGAAGGACAGGCAAAATATGACAAAGAGAAAATACGATAAAGTTAATAGAGGTGGATTAAATGATTGATTGTACAAAAACTGAAAATTACTTCAATGAAAAGTTGAGGATGACGAAAAAACATAAACGAAAGTTCGGTGGATATCTGTGTGAACTTCATTGTCCTGACTGCCCTTTGAGTAGCTCTAATAATGGTTCAAGTGATATGTTGTCGTGTTCCGACTTTGAATCGTTTTACCCTGAAAAGGCTATTTTAATAGTCCAGCGGTGGAGTGACACACATCCGCAGAGGACTTATTTGAGCCAGTTTTTGGAACATTATCCAAATGTTCAGCTTTATGATACTGGAATACCCAAATGGATATGCCCATATCATTTAGGACTAATGAGCAAAGATAATTGCAGAAAAGACCATAACTGCATTGAATGTTGGAATCAGCCTATTCCTATTGAGAAAGACGAAGAGTGATAACAAGAGATAGCCTTGAGAAGTATCTTGATAGCGGAGTTTTTCACAAAGAAAATTAATGAAAGAGGTGTAAAAATGACAAAGTATGAAAGTGTTTGTAATTCTGATGTGCTTGATGAAATCAATAGTGGGGGAACTATCTTTTTGCTCAACAGGGCAACAAACGATGTTAGATGGGTAAATGATATGAGCGTAGATAGCCTTGTAAAAGTTTTTAAGCACGACAATAAAGATAACAGATATGAGTTTTATAAGGAAGTGAAAGTAGATGAGAGTCTATCAGTGTGATAGTTGTAACAAAGTTATCGCAGATCCGTACACAGTTAAAATGAAGGAGTTTTATGTAGAGATTGATACTGAATACTTTACTCGGATTAAAACTCTTGTCAAAAGTAAGAGAAAAATTAAAATACAGCTATGCGATGATTGTTACAAAGGCTTACATCTTATTGCTAAATTAAAAGGAACACGAAAACAATGTCTGAATTAAAAATTAAGCCTAACAAAGTGATCGTGCGTGATGTTTAAGAAGTTAAATACAGCGAAATAGGGCGTTTATAAAGGAGTGATATAAAATAAGAGAAGTTACAATAGGAGATTTTGTAACAACAATTCACGATATTAACGGTATTTTGATAGCCGTAAAAAGTGGTTGTTATGGTTTAACTGCCTTTATTGCAACCGCTGATGAACGAACATTTTATTGTCCAGTTAATGATTTGAAAAATTGTGTTTATAAGGAGAAGTGAAAGCAGTGACTAATTTTGAAAAGATCAAATCAATGAGCAAAGAGCAAATGACACATTTTATGCTTGATATTATGCTTGATACATTAAATAACAATGTTTGCGGTTATTGCGAAAATTGTGATGCTCCTTGTCTTGAAAATGAAGAAATTATTAGAAAATGGCTTGAAGGTGAGGTTGAAGAATGACATCAAAAGAAGTTTTGCAAAAAGCAATCAACACATATGGTGTGGAAAATCAGATGATAAAGACGGTCGAAGAGTTGTCTGAATTGTCGCAGGCTTTGTGTAAAAGCCTTGTAAGATTAAATTATACTAAAAAAACATCACTTGAAGATGATTTGAAATCTGTTGATAATATTTTTAAAGAAATGGCAGATGTTGAAATTATGCTTGAACAATGCAAGATAATGTTTCAATGTGATAAAGAAGTGAATAGATGGAAACAGAAAAAGATTGAGAGGTTTGAAAGAAGAATGGGGGAAGATAGTGATAAATTGGAAAGAGACAATAATGATTGAAAAAGAATATATAGAGCGTGAAGCTGCACAGAAAGTTTTAGCAGACGATTACGCTTATAATGCCGCAAAATTGCTTGATACAGTACCCATCGCCGACGTGCAGGAGGTTGTCAGGTGTAAAGATTGTATTTTTGGCAAATATGACGATGATTTAAATATGATTTTATGCAAACGAATTTACAACTTAAGCGACGGTGAGTACGTCTATAATGACTTAAATGATTTTTGCAGTTACGGTGAGAGAAAGGATGGTAATGGTAATGGCTGAATGGATAAAAGATTATGATTATAATGGAGATTATTATTATTGCTCTGAATGTGGACATTATTTAGAACCGTATGAATTATTGCCACATTTGATAATACCTAATGAATGTCCTGATTGTGGAACAAAGATGGATACTGACGATGACATCGAAATAGATAATAACAATAAAGAGATTTCATTTTGAAAGGTGGTGATGTATATGCTTGTAAACAGCAACGCTGATAAATAAAGTTAGGAGGAATTGATTGAATGAAGCAATTTGAAAAAACAGTGTATGTCAGTCACAAATACGGTGGCGACAAAAATAACCTCAAAGAGGTTGAAGAAATTATTAAAACACAGCAAAAGAAACATCCGAATTATATGTTTATTTCACCGTTACATATGTTTAGTTTTCTGTACAATGATATGTCTTATGAAGATGGGCTTGAACTTTGTCTATATCAGCTTGCCGAATGTGATGAAATATGGGTGACAGGCGAAAAATGGTACGATTCAACAGGTGTTATTAAGGAAATTGAGTACGCAAACGCACATAAAATTGATGTTTTATTCGTAAAAAACGCAGAAGATAATCCACACAAAGTTGAAGGTTATGATTATGTCAAAGGTTTGATTGATGGAATAAAGGCGAGCAAAGTTAGTAGTGATAAGACGCCTGTACCAACAGCACCAGTTATACATAAATATGACAATACATGCGAGAACACTAAAAGTGCATACATAAATGAGGACAATATTATTCGTACATATATAGATCATAATGTTGATCCTCTTGTAAGGAATTTTATGAGTATATGTGGTGTACAGGTTCTTACTAAATGCCCTTTCTGCAAATCTGTAAATAAAATCACACTTAAGGATAAAAGTCCAGTAAGCATACCTTGTAACAATTGTCATAACCTGCTTAACTTTAGTCATCTTACATATGGTGATATTCTCAGGAAGAATGGGTGATAGGTATGAAAGTAATTAAACGAGATGGTCGAGAAGTTGATTTTGACCGCAATAAGATTATTTCTGCGATTGGAAAAGCAAATAGTGAATCCCATACAAACCACGAAAAAACTCTTTCTGAGGACGAAATCAAAAGTATTGCAACTCGTATTTATGACAAAATTAGAAAGAGCAATAGGATTTATTCCGTTGAAGATATTCAGGATTTGAACGAAGAATACATAGATAAATACGGATGTTTTGCTTTAGCAAAAAGATATACTCTGTATCGTTACAAGCAGAGTTTAAAGCGAAAGAATAATACAACTGACGATGCAATTCTTTCACTGATTGATTTAAGTAACGAAAACATCAAACAAGAAAACTCAAATAAGAACCCTACCATTATTCCTACTCAGCGTGACTATATGGCAGGTGAGGTCAGCAAAGATTTGACTGATAGAGTTTTACTTCCTCAAGATATTGTTGAGGCTGACAGGGAAGGAATTATTCATTTCCACGACAAGGATTATTTTGCACAACACACTTATAATTGTTGTCTGTGTAGTCTTGATGATATGCTCCAGAACGGAACGGTTATCAGTGGCACTATGATTGAGAAACCACATAGTTTTTCAACGGCTTGTACAATTGCAACACAGATTATAGCTCAGGTTGCCAGCAGTCAATATGGTGGACAGAGTATCAGTCTTACTGCCCTCGCACCGTTTGTGGATATTAGCCGACAGCACATTAAAGATGAGTTGAGAAGAGAGTGGAGTCAGTGTGGATTTGAAACTGACGAAAATAAGATTGCCGAGATAGCCGAAGAAAGACTTCAGAAGGAAATTAACAAAGGTGTTCAGACAATCCAATATCAAGTGGAAACACTTTTGACAACTAATGGACAAGCTCCTTTTATCACAGTGTTTATGTATCTTAATGAAGCTAAAAACGAGCAAGAGAAACACGACCTCGCTATGATTATTGAAGAAACACTTAATCAAAGGTATAAAGGTGTAAAAAATGAAAAGGGTGTATGGATTACACCTGCGTTTCCAAAGCTTATTTATGTACTTGAGGAGGATAACATAACAGAGGACAGCAAGTATTGGTATCTTACGGAGCTTGCTGCAAAGTGTTCAGCTAAAAGATTAGTGCCGGATTATATATCTGAAAAGGTGATGAAAAAGCTAAAAGAAGGAAATTGTTTCCCTTCGATGGGTTGTAGAAGCTTTTTATCACCGTACAAAGAAAATGGTGAATACAAATTTTACGGCAGATTCAACAAAGGCGTAGTTACAATCAATCTTGTTGATGTAGCCTTATCTTCAGGTAAAGATAAAGAAAAGTTTTGGAAGATTTTTGACGAGAGGTTGGAGTTGTGTCATAAAGCCCTCTTGTGCAGATATGAGAGGTTGAAAGGAACAGTGTCGGATGTAGCTCCGATTATCTGGCAACACGGTGCATTAGCAAGACTTCAGAAAGGTGAAACCATTGATAAGTTGCTTGTTGGTGGTTATTCGTCAATATCACTTGGTTATGCAGGATTGTATGAGTGTGTAAAGTATATGACAGGTAAATCTCATACAGATCCGGAAGTAACACCATTCGCACTTGATATTATGAGATATATGAACAAAAAGTGTGATGAATGGAATGAGCAACTTGATTTAGGTTTTTCGTTGTATGGTTCTCCAATTGAAAGTACGACTTACAAGTTTGCAAAATGTTTACAGCGAAGATTTGGCATTATCGAAGGTATTACAGATAAGAACTATATTACAAATAGTTATCATGTAAATGTCAGAGAGCCTATTGATGCCTTTGCAAAACTGAAACTTGAATCACAATTTCAGGCATTAAGTTTAGGTGGAGCAATTAGTTATATTGAAACTTCTAATTTGCAAAATAACACAGAAGCTGTCCTGTCTGTTATGCAATTCATCTACAACAATATCATGTATGCTGAACTCAACACCAAAAGTGATTACTGTCAATCGTGCGGATATGACGGAGAGATTGAGGTAATAGAAAATGAAAACGGTAAACTTATTTGGAAATGTCCAAACTGCGGCAACACAGATGAAAGCAAATTGAACATCTGTCGGAGAACTTGTGGGTATATAGGAACTAACTTCTGGAATCAAGGAAGAACACAAGAAATCAAAGAAAGATATGTACATTTAGGTGGCAACGAGTGAATTATATAAAAATCACTAAACACGATATTGCAAATGGTATTGGAGTTAGAGTTGTCTTATGGGTGAGCGGTTGTACAATGCATTGCCATAACTGTCAAAATTTTACTACTTGGGATTTTAATGCAGGGCAAGCATTTACTAATGACACTATGACTGAATTACTTGAAGCGTTAAGTCCTGATTATATATCGGGACTAACGCTCTCAGGTGGACACCCATTGGAGCAAGCAAATCAACAACAGGTGTCTAATATTGTAAAAACGGTCAAGACCAAACTACCAAGCAAAACAATATGGTTATATACAGGTTATACATATGAACAGATATTGAAATCTAAGTTTATTGTAAACGAAATCTTACCTTATATAGACATCCTTGTTGATGGTAAATATGATGAGTCACAAAGAGATATTTCTCTTGCTTGGTGTGGCTCAAGAAACCAAAGGGTAATCAAAGTTCAAGAAAGTTTGAAATCAGGACAAGTAGTAACACTATAAGGAGATGGTAAATATAAATTATTTGAAAAATCCTTTTAATTATATTGGCGGTGAAACTAATTATTAAATTATTACAAGGCGATTGCCTTGAATTGATGAAAGATATTCCAGATAAAAGCATTGATATGATATTGTGTGATTTGCCTTACGGTGTTACTCAAAATAAGAAAGATATTATAATCCCTTTTGATAAACTTTGGAAACATTATGAAAGAATTATAAAAGATAATGGTGCAATACTTTTATTTGGACAAGGTGCATTTTATGTTGATTTGGTAAATAGCAATCGTAAACTATTTAGATATGATTTGGTGTGGGATAAACAATTAATAAGTGGTTTTCTTAACGCAAAGCGTATGCCTTTAAGACAACACGAACAGATTGCTGTATTTTATAAAAAATTACCTACATACAATCCACAATTTACACAGGGCAAACCTTTACACAGCAAAGGTGTTTCTTATAAAAATAAAGAACATACAAATCAAAACTATGGTGAATTTCATATGACAGATGATAGTAGAGCAGGTAGCACAGAAAAATACCCTACAAGTATATTATCATTTAGTAAACCGCACCCAAGTATTGCAAAACACAGAACTGAAAAACCTGTTGAATTGTTGGAATATCTGATTAAGACATACACCAACGAGGGTGAAATAGTGGTTGATAATTGTATGGGAAGTGGTTCAACATGTGTTGCGTGTGTAAATACCAACCGAAACTTTATCGGCATAGAAATTGAAGAAAAATATTTTGATATAGCAAAAGAAAGGATAGAGAAAGCAACAAAGAATAGAGGAAGCAACACGGCAAATAAAATAGATTATCTAATCAAAGATTACAATAATTGCAACTACCACACTAAGGTAAAAACAGGCAACAGTTCAACGGAAGTTTTAATCACAAATTATTAAAGGAGATGACGAAAATCAAAACAGCTAAAGAGTTAGAAGATACAATCAACTTTTTTACACAAACAACAGAAGATTATCAAAACAATACTGAAAACGAATCATTACACGACTACGAAACACAAGATATCTTACATAAACTTGAACTTGAAGATGTGTCGTATCACGACACTGCCAAACTTGGAAAAGCCCTAATGAAAGTTAGAGAGAACCGCAGGAAAGCAAAAGATAGTGTAGAACTTAATGCTCCATTAGCAGAATGGATTCAGTCACATTCTGATGTGTTGAAATCATTACAGAAAGTTCTTGGAGAAACCAGAAAGATTGAGGACAAACAGCGTAGAAGAATGTATGTCCCAAGAACGAAGATTGTTGAGGAGGTAATTCATTGATAAATACAGGGTGGGCATTTAAGTCCAATGAGAAAGAACTTCATGAAGAAAATCTTGCAATATACAAGAAACTTGCACCGAAAGCAAAATCGATTTGGCTGAACTTTCACACAAAGAAGTACGATGTTACACAAGATGATTTGCAGAATTATATGTGTTACACGCAGGAGGGATATGGTTACGGCAACATTACATACAAGGTGTTAAGTAATCCGTTCAATTTCACAGAAGATGAACAGGCTCTGATTTGTGATGGCGGTAATCTTTGTTTCGGCTATCGTAAATTGGGCAACTTAATTACGATTTATATCGATTAAAGTGTTCCAATTCAACATTAGTTAGCTTAGATACACAACACACAAACAAGAAATGAATGTTTGTTTCGATGAAAAGGAGAACAATAAATGATTCATTTTGTGAGCAGAAAACAGATTGACGCTATCATTAAAGAGTGTCAAAAGTTAGATGAGCTAATGGTACTTGTCGTAATGCAAGAAGATGGAAGTGGTTTTACTGTTGTGTGTGATCATATTGTGTCGCATTGTGATGATTTGATTTACACACACATAACAAAAGGATATGCTTCGTTTGTATTTAGCAATAATAGTAAGATTGAGGTGGTCACAGACAAATACAAAGGTAAAGGTAAGAAATACAATAGTATGATTATAGACAAAAACATTGACTCGGAGTTTATTAAAACCTTCTGTGCTCCGTCCAACCTATCTTACAAAGAAAAAATGGAATTAAGAAGGAGAGGAATAAATGAATATTGTACAAGTAAGACACATACAGGACAAAAACGCAAAAAGATATACATACAAAGTCCCAGATAATGAATCTCTTAATAAAGGAGATATGGTTCTAACACGAAATGTTAATGGTAAAGAGAGTGTTGCGATTTGTGCTACAGATAGCGAAAACCTTTCAACTAATGCCATTGATATGATTATGTGTGGTGCTGAAGTGCTGAGTGAAGTTATTGCAATATATAAATTTTGTAAGTTTGAAACTGAACCCGAAATAGATTTGGAAAGCACCGTAAGTAAATACACACAAGCAATGGCAAAATATTATACGGCAACAAATCCAGAGGTGTAAAAATGGCAGATAAAACACGAGTTTTAAAGGAGCGTGACAATGAAAATCATCAAACAAGGTAAACCTGAGTTGCAAATCAAACCATCAAAACCAAATACAACATCCTGTTCAGAATGTGGATGTATATTTCAATATTGCGATTATGACACACATTATTCCACAAGCACAAGTCACGACTGGGAGGGCTGGGAGGAATGGATTGTTTGTCCTTGGTGTAACACAGAAATTTATGGAATCTTTGATTTTGAGGAGAATTAGATGTGCAACATGTGCAAAAACTTGCCTTGCAAACCCACTTGTTCTCATGCTCTCAATTCACCAGTTATGGCAGTCTGTCATCAGTGTGGTAACAAATTAAGATATGACTATACATATTTTCGAGATAAATACGACAATATCTTCTGTTCTTGTGAGTATGCTGAGGCGTATTACGACATTCAAGAATATGATTGGACTGAGAGCGATATAAAACACAATGTAATAAAGGAGTGTACCTATGGAAATTATTAGGCAAGGCAAACCTGAACTGCAAGTAATTGAAACAATGTACAAAAAAGAATGTTCGAGATGTCATTGTCAATTTCGTTTTAATGTGAACGACACACATCTTATATCTTGTGCGATTGATGTTTATGAGTATGTTATATGTCCTTGGTGTAAGTCTAAAATGGAAGCTTATTGTTAGGAAAAAGGAGGATTAAGTTGAGAATTATCAGCGAGGGAAGCCCCACTATGAAGAGGCATCCTCTTCTTGCACAGGCAATAGTTTGTGACCATTGTGGTTGTGCTTTTGAATATACATTACTTGATGTACATAGTTGTGATGAAGAAGGGCATAACAAAACAATCTACAAAGAATTTATTTATTGTCCGTGGTGTAGCGAAGAGGTTGAATCTTTATCGTGCAAACTGAATTAATAAAAGAAAGATTTTAATATGTTGCAAATGCAACGAAAGGAAAGGTCGTAATGACACACAAGAGACTTAGAAAGCTTTTACAAGCAACAGGTATACAAAGAAACAATGTAGAAGATGTTATTCGCAAATACCGAGAAGATTATTTTTATACAACAAATGAAGATGTTTACAATCGCTATTGTGTGCGTGAACTGTTTAGTGTGGTAGTTGAATTTGCAAACAGGAGCGAATGAAATGATTCAAATTATTAGACAAGGTAATTTAAAAGAACCTGTATTTAGATTTGTTTGTCGCAATTGCGGGTGTGTATTTGAAGCCGACAGAGAAAGCTATAAACAATGTTTTACATCATATAATACATTTATTTTTTCGGCAAATTGTCCTTGTTGTAAAACTAATGTGAGCTATGAAGAATCATTGTAACATATAGGAGATATATGACACAGAAGGAGTATGACAATGATAATAATGGCAAGGAGTATTAAATGATTCAAGTTCTCAAAGAAGGCGATCTTAAATCACCAGTAATTAGATTTAATTGTCTTAGATGTAAGTGCGTTTTTGACGCAGATAAGGATGACTACAAACTGATAGCAACTTCAGGTGACTTAGCATATATAACAAATTGTCCGCATTGTCACAAAAGAGTGGCTCGTATGATGATAAAAGATAGGAGATATATATGATTTACTATTTAACTGATAGAACTCTTACAAGAGCAATTGAGCGTTGCAGTAACGAAAATTATAACTACCTTATTGTCCTTAAAGATAACAGAAATTTTGACGAAATTGCTGTTTCGATTCTCGAACAGGCAATTATGAGCGATACATACTTAAATACTTCGTCATATTTAACCTATGACCGTATTTCCTTTAGAACAGGCACAATCACCATCTATAAAGATTCGTCAATTACAAACGATTTTAAGAGCGTTTATGATGAGATACTCATTGACGAATTGGTAGAAGATAGTAAATGGGAAATGCTTGCTGAACACACAAATAGACACGGTTCATATAAAGAGAAGTATAAGTCAAAGGAGGAGCTTAGTTTTGCATAAGAACATTGATTATGAGTCCTTGCTTAGTTTTGTACAGGACAACCCTAACGCCGGCATATCACTGACAATATCAGAGAATGAATTTGACCAAGCAATTAAGACTATTATATCGGCATTGATTACCAACGAAACGCCACTAACACAATTAGTTAGCTACTTAGAATATAGAGCTCATTATATTTACATTGAGTTTGCTAACGAAGCAACGCTTGAAATAAAGACAATTGAGGGGTGAGATGAAAATGAACGACTATAAAACCAGACTTTTATCCGAGTACAATGAAGTCGTAGATAGGATTAGTAAACTGAGGGTGTTCCTTAATAAATGGGACAACGGACAACTTTCGTTTGTCCCAAGGCTCTCAAGGGCAAACTATTCAAAAACACTTGAAGCAATGTGTACTTACAAGAGGCTTCTTGAAAGTAGAATGCTGGCAGACAGAATATCCTTTAAGGAGGTTGAAAATGTTTAAATTTAAACCATACATAACGGTTATTGGGGAAAACGGCTTAACGGTAGATTTTGAGTTGTCGCAGTTAAGCACCTTTATGGCAAACAATATTGATATTGATAATGGGTTAATTTGGTGTAATGAAGTTTATATTGAAACTAAGGCGATTGATTTATCGGTTATCGAACACAAAAGTTCTCGTTTTAAGTTATTTGCCGATACTGTTACACAGATTATTCTTCATCCTTATAGAGTAAAAAGCAAATCTCTAATCTTGCATTTAGACACCGATGCCAAAGTTATACATAATAAAGACACAAACACGATTATTATTTCCAACTTATCAAATATAGAGAGGATGATGTAATGAGTAAAATAAAACAATCAATAGAGATAGCAACTAACAGATATAAAGCAAAGCCAATTTTTGCCGAAGAAAAAAAGTTTATCGAATCACGATTATCTCAAATTGCACCTCTTCCAGATGCGTGTTGGATATATGGTGGTGATACAAAAACTGTTTGGGTAGATTTATATTCTTCACAATATTTACTGAAATTTAAAGTTGAAAATGGAGGAAAATTTTCTGTATTAAAAGACAACAGGTCTTTATTTAAAAACTACACCCCTGTATCGCTGAAAGATACATTAGAGCGCGAAAAAGAACGAGTAAATAATTTATATAATAAATGCGTAGATAGACTATCTGATTATGTAAAAAACAATCCTCAAAAGATATATAAGATAAATCATTCAGGTGGTAAAGATAGTGAACTCACAATGGCTATTTGGAATGATATGTTAGATATTATTGGTTTTACACCTGATTATGAATTTGTATTTTTCAATACTTCAAACGAAACAGCAGATGTATATAAAAGAATTAAACAAATTCCCAATATTAGAATTGCAAATCCCAAGACGGGATGGAGACAATGGATACAAGATAAGAATTACATGCTGCCTTCAGTATTTAGACGATCCTGTTGTTCCGTGTACAAAGAAGGACAAGCACAAAAGGTATTTGACAAAGAAGCAGAAATTGCACAGGTATTAGGTGTTAGAAAGTTTGAAAGCACTAAACGAGCAAAATATGAATTTTTTATGGATTATGATTTTGATAAATCTTTATTTGGATTTTCGTGTTTTCCAAAAAAATGGATTAAATTAGCTCCGATTATAGATTTACAAAATGTAGATGTGTGGCTTCTACTAATGATGAAAAATCTACCAATTAACCAGAGATACTTAAATGGTGCAAGTAGAGTTGGATGTGTAATCTGTCCTTATTCTTCAAACTATGAAGATGAATTAATAAAAATACATCAGCCACATCAATATGAATGGTTTGTTAAGGCTACACAGCAACAGTATGATATAACCACAGCTAAAAGATTAGGGTATACCAAACAAGAGTGGGTAGATGGAGCTTGGAAAAGACCTGTATGTAAAAACAATGATTTTCTAAAAAGGCAGCCGACCAAAGAAAATGTGAGATGGTATGCCGAACTTAAAGGACTCTCAGAAGATATGGCTAAAAAATATTTTAATAGAATTTGTGGAAATTGTGGTTGTGCAATGAAGGAAAACCAAATTGCCATGTTTTATAAGTTATGTGGTCGATTTGAAAATAAACCAGACAATAGAGAAGTTTTATGTGCTAAATGTTTTTGCAAACAATTTGGTATAACTATCGAAGAGTATAGACAAAAAAATATTGAATTTATAGAACAAGGATGCAATTTGTTTTGATAAAAAAAATACATAGAAAGGAAAACTAAATGGGTAAAATCACAATCTTACCAGAAACAACCATTGATCCAATCTCTCTTATAGGTAGAAGAGCCGGTGTATGTCAGGGTAGAGATATTACAGATAAAGATAAAAACTACAAGCGTGGTCTTGAATGTATTAAATCTAATCACGGTAGAGCATTTGAGTTTGTTAATGTTGAATCAATTATTGAAGGATATTCTGCCAGAGTGATTAGAGAATGGTACACACACATTGGTGGCAGTCCTACACGACTTCAGAGCAGTACACGATACATAAAGTATAACGATTTTGATTACATTATGCCAAAGTCGATAAAGACCGAAGAACAGCAGGCTTTGTTTGTAAATGCTGTTAATACAATCCAACAGACTTTATGTAACCTTGAAGATAGTGGTGTGGCTCGTGAGGATGCAGCTATGTTGTTACCCCTCGGTATGACAACTAAAATTGTAGACAAGCGTAATGCGAGAAATATTATAGATATGTCAAGACAGAGAATGTGCTCCCGTGCCTATTGGGAGTATAGGGAACTTTTTTATGAATATCTTAAACAGTTAAGCAAATATTCAGAGGAATGGATAACCCTGATTGAGATGACTATGATGCCTAAGTGTGAGGAACTTGGATATTGCCCTGAGAAATTTAGCTGTGGAAGAAAACTACAGAAGAAGTGATAAATTGTGGGGGTAAATATATCCTACTTAATAGTAATTTGTCCCCCAATACATTATTAATATAGGAGGAATTATTTGAAAGATTGGACAGGGAATAGTAAAAGTGTTCATTCCGTTTTAGGAGCTTCTAACCACTCTCTTAAAGAGAGGGAAACAAATGATTATTATGCCACAGAACCTAAAGCTGCTGAACTTCTACTTGAAGTAGAAGATTTCGCTCCTAATATTTGGGAATGTGCTTGTGGAGAATGTCATTTGTCTAAAGTATTTGAGGCTCACGGTTACAATGTTAAGTCAACAGATTTGATTTACCGTGACGGAGGAATGTCTGAAACATTCGATTTTTTAGCAGAGTCAAAATCTAATTCGTGGAACGGTAGTATTATTACAAACCCACCTTATAAATATGCTTATGAATTTGTAGAAAAAGCGTTAGATACAGTTACAGAAGGCAATAAAGTGGCAATGTTTCTTAAACTGCAATTTCTTGAGGGTAAAAAACGAAGAAAATTATTTGACAGCAATCCGCCACAAACAATTTATGTATCGAGTTCAAGACTTTTGTGTGCCAAAAATGGAGAATTTGATAAAATGCGAGCAGATGGTGGTAGTGCAGTAGCCTACGCTTGGTATATATGGCAAAAAGGGTATAAAGGGGACACAATTGTTAAGTGGATTAACTAAGGAGGAATTATGAGAAACAATTGGTTATACACAGTTTGTGAATTTATCTGCATATTTGGTATAGGTTTTAATGCAATGTTATGTAGATATGCAAGAAAAAATCCAAACACCAATATAACAAAACTGCAAAACATTTATGACTGTACAGCGGTAATTGCATTATTGTCTGCAATCGTAATGTTATGTAGTTTAATTTTCAAATAAACGAAGGAGGAAAATTTATGAAATACATTAAAAAAGCAATACCGATTGAAGCCTTTCAGTATAAAGGCGATTTTATTGAAAATGAGGAATATTGTATTCCTGAATGGGCGATTAAAGCGTATGAAGATGGCTTGCTTTATTATAAAGATGAATGAGATTTATATATCCATACGCTTGAAGGTGAAATGAAATGCAGTTTTAATAGCTACATAGTTCAGGGTGTAAGAGGTGAGATTTATGCTTGTAGACAGGATATCTTCGAGGAAACATATATAAAGGTGGAAGAATGAAGAAAAGAATACTTGCTTGTGTTGTGACTATTGTTATGATTTCGGTATTATGTAGCGGTTGTGCATCTGACAAGTTGTCAGCCCCACCCACTGATATGTTTGAATACGCAGGACGAGATACAACGGCTGGTGCCAAAATTATCTATGATAAAGAAACTAAAGTTATGTACGCCGTTGCTAATCACAAATCTATAACTTTACTCGTTGACGAAAATGGTAAGCCAAAACTTTGGAAAGAATAAAATTTAGGATTTAAAAGGAGAGCAAACAAATGGAAAGATTTATTATGCCAAGAGGAACAGGAAAGACATATCAGTTGATTTTAAAAAGTGCTGAAACAAACCAGCCAATTCTTGTACATAACAATGTACTAAAGAAATATGTACAAAAAATTGCGAATAACCACAAAATCGAAATTCCCACCCCAATTTCAGTAGGTGATATCTTATGTGATAAGTGCAGAGGCAGACATTATGATGGGGTGTTGGTTGATGAATTAGAAACAGTTATGAGACAGTTCGTATCATACTTTTTGTCAGCTCCTATGACTGGATATGCAATGAGTATTGATAACTAAAGGAGTGTTCGATGCTTTACATTACTGGAGATTTACATGGTGAATATGACATACACAAACTGAGTTCTAAACGATTTCCAATGGGTAACAATCTAACACGAGATGATTACCTAATTATTTGTGGTGACTTTGGCTTAGTGTGGAATAATGGAAATTCTGAAATGTATTGGCGAGATTGGCTTAATAACAAACCGTGGACAACCTTGTTTGTAGATGGAAACCACGAAAAATTCCCCTTGCTGAATCGTTACCCTATAACTAAAAAGTGGGGTGGAAAGGTGCATCAGATTGAAGATAATATTTATCATCTAATGCGTGGACAAGTGTTTGAAATTAACGGTAAAACATTTTTTACAATGGGCGGTGCATCGAGCCACGATATACAGTATCGCACAAAGAATGTTGACTGGTGGGAAGAAGAACTACCCAATTACGCTGAAATGCAGGAAGGGTTGGCAAATCTTGATAAGTATAACTGGAAGGTAGATTGTGTAATTACGCACTGCGCTCCAACCGGATTTATCGCCACTTGTATCAATATGGGGTACAGTCCGGACACTTTAACCGACTACCTACAGCACATTGATGACAAGTTGGATTATGAACATTGGTATACGGGACATTATCACCTTGATGCTATATTTGGTGCGGATTCAGAAAAGCAAAAGCACATTTTGTATAACTATGTGGATGTGATTGATTAACATAGAAAGGATGACAAATATATGGGAATGGTATTTTTCTTATATCGCTTTATTTACTCAACGCAAATGGAATTATAGTACCTGATGGATGCTTTATTATTGCATGGAGTTTTGCTATTGTGACTGCGGTAGCAACTTTACTTTCAGCAATTGGTCAAGTAATGAGTGATAAAAAATAATTAAGGAGAATAAATATGGAAATTAAAATTAAATACTTTACAGACATCGAAAAGATTAAGCAAATCCCAAACGGAGATTGGGTTGACTTAAGGTCGGCTATTGATATTACACTCAAAAAGGGTGAGTTTGCTATTATTCCACTCGGAGTAGGAATGAAGTTGCCGTTCGGCTATGAGGCTCATATTGTGCCAAGAAGCAGCACTTACAAAAATTATGGCATTATTCAGACAAATCATATGGGAGTAATTGATAATTCCTATTCGGGTGATAACGACCAATGGGGTATGCCCGTAATTGCAATGAGAGATACAACCATACATAAGAACGATAGAATTTGTCAGTTTCGCATTACACAGAAACAGCCTGATTTTGAGTTTACAGAAGTAGAATGTCTTGACACAAAAAGCCGTGGAGGCTTTGGCTCAACAGGCAAGCAGTAAGGAGGAATAACTGTGATTACATATAATGATTTTGAAAGATATCTTGCCAAAATTCAAAGAATCCATGAACTTGAAGATAAGATTTTGAATCTTGGTGACGAGTATAGTGATTTGGTTTTAGAGTATGTGTCGCCATTTGCATATCATGGCGTAACTATGGAAGATGAACTTATTGACTGTCTCGAAAAAGGTTTAGACCTTAAGCCTGATGAATACGGTGACACTTGGGTATCATATTGGGTTTGGGAGACAGATTGTGGTCAAAGAAATACAATTGTAGAAATTGACAATAAAGAAGTAAGCATTGCAGAAATTGCTAACTTGTGGAAAGTTATCGAATGGGAAAGGTCGGGAGAATTGAATGAATAAGCAAACGATTGTAGTTAATCTTTATGGTCAGCCTTCCTGTGGTAAATCCACAGGAGCTGCTTATATATTTAGTCAGTTAAAACTGAGGGGTGTTGACACGGAACTTGTAACTGAAACCGTTAAAGATATGGTATGGGAACATAACGATGACGCTTTGACGAATCAGCTATACATATTGGGTTTACACTCACAAAGATTTTGGAGACTGAGAAATCAGGTTAGAGTAATTGTAACTGACTCACCAATCCTGTTGACCGAAATTTATAACTCATTTGAAAAGTGTGGTTTTTACCCCTCAAAATCCATTGAAAAGTGTGTAAATGACACAGCCGAAGCATTTAGTGCTCTCTTTGATAGCTTAAATTTCTTTGTTAAGCCTGTTAAAAAATATAATCCAAATGGCAGATTGCAAACCGAAGCTGAAGCAAATAATATAGGTACACGAATTGAATCAATGCTAATTGAAAAGAATATCCCATATGAAATTATCAAAGGCAACCAAAAGGGGTACGATAAAGTCATACAACTAATTGTGGATTACATTGACCGAGAGGACAAGATGGATGCTGTTAAAGAGGATAGAGAAAGGAACGGATTGAATGTTGTTTGAGGTTTATAAAGACGGACAAGGTAAATTTATGTGTAGTGATACAAGTTGTTTGCCAACGGAAAACCAGCTTAAAAGCATGAACAAAAATGGGTATGAATTTAAGTTGAACGGCAAGAAAGCAACGCTAAAAAGCGTATTGAAATTGATTGAAAAGTAAATAAAGATAATAACAATTCAATATTAGTTAGGTAGGTGTTCATATGAAACCAATGCTTACTCCAAAGGATATTATGGAAATTTTTGGTGTCAGTAAAAACACTGCGTATAAAATGGTTAGACAAAAAGGCTTTCCTTCGATTAAGGTGGGAAACAGGTATGTTGTTAGAGAAAGTTCCCTTGAGAAATGGATTGAAACGAACGAAGGTCGAGAATTTATTTTACTTGAAAGAAAAATTTGAAATTACATAAAAATTTACCATAAATTTTTTCAAAAACTCTTGACTTTATTCGTTTCATCCGTTATAATAGTCACTGTTGAGTTGAGAACAGACAACATTTTTAAAGTCACAACTGTTGTCAAACTGTTGTCAAATTCAAATTTTGAATTCAAAAAATGCAGTGTTTAAGCCAAAAGTAGGCACTTCGACTAACTGCCTTCTAAGCAGTAGGTCAGGGGTTCGAGTCCCTTTTGGCGCGCCACTTATGGTGGGATTAGCGTAGTTGGTTAACGCGCCAGTTTGTGGCACTGGAGACCGCCGGTTCGAATCCGGCATTCCACCCCATTTGACTCATTAGCTCAGTTGGCAGAGCACTTGACTTTTAATCAAGGTGTCCGGAGTTCGAATCTCCGATGGGTCACCAACAGCCGCTGAAGAAATTCTTTGGCGGCTTGTTTTTTTAACAATCAATAAAAGTAGAATATATACTGAGCCGTCGCCAAGCGGTAAGGCAACGGACTTTGACTCCGTCACCCGTGGGTTCGAATCCCGCCGGCTCAGCCATGAAACAGGCACTTGCAATTATGTAAGTGCCTGTTTCAATTATAGTTACCTGTCGAGGGTTATGCTATTGCGTTGTAACGATATACATAAAAAAGAATGCAAAAGATAAATTTTTTAAAAATACTCTTGACCTAAAGTTAGCTTGAGGTTATATAATATAGCTAAAGAGAAATATCTCTGATTTATATTTAAAATTTATATGATAAGGAGCTTTGATTACGATGTATATTGAAAAAATAAACGGACCGCAGGATGTTAAGAAACTCAGTATTGATGAACTTAACGCTCTTGCATCGGAGATGCGTGACGCTTTACTTCACCGTGCAAGTGTTCACGGCGGTCACTTCGGCCCGAATTTCGGTATTGTAGAGGCTACAATTGCCCTTCATTATGTATTTGATTCACCACAGGACAAGTTTGTGTTTGATGTTTCACACCAGTCATATCCGCATAAAATCCTCACAGGCAGAAAAGAGGCATATATTGTGCAGGAGCATTACGATGATGTAACAGGCTATACAAGCCCCATAGAGAGCGAACACGATATGTTTACTGTCGGTCATACATCAACCTCTGTCAGCCTTGCCTGCGGACTTGCAAGGGGCAGAGATGTAACAAACGGCAATGGTAATGTTATTGCACTCATCGGTGACGGCTCAATCAGCGGCGGTGAGGCTCTTGAAGGTTTTAATGTTGCCGGTGAAATGGATTCAAACCTGATTATTATAGCAAATGATAACCAAATGTCAATTGCAGAAAATCACGGTGGACTTTATAAAAATCTCAAACTTCTTCGTGACACAGACGGCAAGGCTGAATGTAATCTTTTCAAGTCAATGGGGCTTGATTATGTATATGTCAAGGACGGCAACAATATTGAAGAGCTTATCAAGGCTTTTAAGTCTGTAAAAGACATTGATCATCCTGTTGTTGTTCATATTAACACTCTTAAAGGTAAAGGTTATAAGCCTGCTGAAACTGACAAAGAAAGCTGGCATTGGTGTATGCCGTTTGATATTAAAACAGGCAAAACTACTGTTATTTTTCCTGATGAGGAGGACTACAGCTCAATTACAACAGATTATCTTAGAAATAAGATGAAGTCTGATAAGTCAGTTGTGGCGATTACAGCCGGCACTCCCGCACTTTACGGCTTTACTCCTGATGAGAGAAAAGCATTCGGCAGACAGTTTCTTGATGTAGGCATCGCAGAACAGACAGCTGTTGCAATGGCGTCTGCTATTGCAAAGAACGGTGGCAAGCCCGTATTCAATGTTTACAGCTCATTTATTCAGAGAACCTACGATCAGCTTTCACAGGACTTGTGCATTGACTCAAACCCTGCAACAATCCTTGTTCAGACTGCGTCGGTAAACGGTATGACAGATGTTACACATCTCGGAATTTTTGATATTCCCATGATTTCAAACATTCCTAACCTTGTTTATATAGCTCCTACAACCAAAGAAGATTACCTTGCAGTTCTTGACTGGAGCATTGAGCAGACAGATTACCCTGTTGCAATTCGTGTTCCCGTTGCAGAACTTGTTTCAACAGGCAAGCCTTGCACAAAGAATTTTGCAGAACTTAATAAATATGAAGTTGCTCAGCATGGCGGTAAGATTGCCGTAATCGCACTCGGTTCATTCTATGGAATGGGCGAACAGGCGGCAAAGCTTATTGAAGAAAAAACAGGCACAGCGCCTACTCTTATCAATCCTTACTACATTACAGGCGTTGACACAGAACTTCTTGAAAGCCTCAAGAAAGACCATGATGTTGTTGTGACACTTGAAGACGGAGTGCTTGACGGTGGTTTTGGTGAGAAGATTGCCCGTTTCTACGGTCCGTCAGATGTTAAGGTTATCAATTTCGGTCTTAAAAAGGAATTCCTTGACAGATATAATCCTGCCGATGTCCTCAAAGAAAACCACCTTACACCCGAACAGATTGCAGAAGATGCAGCAGCATTGATTAAATAATTAAAATATAAGGCATTTAACTTAAAAAGGGACTGTTTCTGATTCAATTCAGAACAGTTCCTTTTGTTATTGAAAATTTGTTTTGTTGATGTGTTGACATAAAGCTGACTTTAGGTTGTATAATTATAACATAATCTTTTAGGAGGTAATATCAATGGTAAAACAGACAGCAGGAAGAGATCAGCTCGGTGAGTTTGCACCGAAATTTGCAGAAATTAATGACGATGTGCTTTTCGGTGAAGTGTGGAGTAGGGAAGACAAACTTTCACTTCGTGACCGTTCACTTGTTACAGTTGTTGCACTTATGTCACAGGGACTTGTAGATTCTTCTTTTAAGTATCATCTTTTGTCAGCCAAAAACAACGGCATTACAAAGGAGGAAATTGCAGAAATCATCACTCATTCCGCATTCTATGCAGGATGGTCAAAAGCTTGGGCAGCTTTCAATATGGCAAAAGAGGTTTGGACAGAAGAATAAAGAGCAGTTGCATATATATTTCTCTTGTGATACAATTAACTGTAGTTATTTTAAATCTTAATTTTTACAAAGGGAAATATCATGAAAAAGACTAAATTTATAATTACCTTGTTAACGGCTGTTCTGATGACTTTTTCATCAGTCTTTTGTGTAAGTGTGTCTGCGGCGTCTTCGCCCGATGAGGCGGTGATTTCGGGCAATTATGACGGCATTGAGCCTATTCCCACAGAAAAGCCCGAGGACAAGCCCGTAAAGCACGGCAAGGGCTTTTCAAGCGGAGATTACGCCTTGTTCTATACTCAGACAACATTCCTTGCACTTCTTGCAGGATACCTGATTATCTTCAAAGTAAAGGGCACAAAGACAAAAGAGAAAATGCACGGAAGAAAACTTGACCGTAAGTGATAAAAAATCAAAAACAAAAAACGGATTGACTTGCTGAAAACTTGTCAACCCGTTTTTTATTTCTGTATTTGCATTAAAACAGCCCGACCAAATTACGGTCGGGCTGATAATTTATGCGCTTTCAGCACTTAATTCTTTAGCTTTTTTCAAAGCAGCATCTTTTTGCTTTTTCTTCTTGATTACCTTGAGTCGGCTGAATTCCTCACGATCCTTTTCGTCAAGTGCGTCGGAAATGAACTTAACTGTTTCCTCAAAACGGGGAATCATAATGTTCTTGAGAGCGTTTGCTCTCTTCTGAGTTTTCTTGATTGAATCGGCAAGGCGGTAAACGCTGTTCTCAATCTCGGCAAGCTCAACTGTAAGATTTTTAACTTCGGTAAATTTCGTATAAACCTTATCAATTGCCGAATTTGTTGTGCGCAGACCGTAGTGTAGGTAGTTATGGTCCTCTCGTTCCTCAATAGTGAGAATCGGAATTTCAACACCCATAACACTTCTTGAATCAAGCTTCAAGCCGTTCTCATAGGGAATAGCGTTAGAAATATCTTCACAAAAGCCGTTGGTAACATTTGCCGTCTGAAGTGCTGTGTAAGCCTCTGCATAAGCGTCATCAATTTTCTGCTGGATTGCGTTTGCATGGTCGATAAGCGTCATCATTTCTCTGATGAGAATGTTACGCTTTCTGTCCAACAGTTCATAGCCGTTTTTGGCGAGTGCAAGGGATTTCTTAGTATTCATAAGATTACCCTTGGTAGGTACTGTCTGTACTGCCATAAATGCTCACACTCCTTTCTTCAAACGATTATTTGTCACCCTTATAGTACTGATCAAGTAAAGCATCGTCGACACGGTCAAGTTCTGCTCTTGGCAATGTTGAAAGCAATTCCCAACCAAGGTCAAGACTCTGTTCAATACTTCTGTTTTCATTAAAGCCCTGATTAACGAACTTTGATTCAAACAATCTGCCAAACTCAATGTACTTCTTATCAGTAGGAGAAAGCTCCTCTTCACCGATAACAGATGCAAGCGATCTTGCGTCAATTACCTTTGCATAAGAAGCGAAAAGCTGGTTTGCAAGAGGCTGGTGATCGGCTCTTGTATAACCCTCACCGATACCGTCCTTCATAAGACGGGAAAGGGAAGGAAGAACATTAACAGGCGGATACAATCCCTGTCCTTGAAGTGAACGGTCAAGAACAATCTGTCCCTCTGTAATGTAACCCGTAAGGTCGGGGATAGGATGAGTAATATCGTCGTTAGGCATTGTCAAAATCGGAATCTGTGTAACAGAACCGCTGTGACCTTTAATCATACCTGCACGCTCATAAAGTGATGCAAGGTCAGAATAAAGATAGCCGGGGTAACCCTTTCTGCCAGGAATTTCACCTTTTGATGACGAGAACTCACGAAGAGCCTCGGCATAAGATGTCATATCGGTCATAATAACGAGAATGTGCATATCAAGCTCAAATGCAAGATATTCAGCAATTGTAAGAGCACATCTCGGTGTAAGAGTTCTTTCAATGATAGGATCGTTTGAAAGGTTCAAAAGCATTACAACTCTTGAAAGTACACCGCTTTCTTCAAAGCTCTTCTTAAAGTATTCTGCAACATCTTTTTGAACACCCATTGCGGCAAATACAACACCGAAGTTAGAGCTGTTTGCACCGCTGATTTTAGCCTGTCTTACAATCTGAACGGCAAGGTCATTATGCTTCATACCTGAGCCGGAGAAGATAGGCAGCTTCTGACCTCTGATAAGAGTCATAAGCGTATCAATGGTTGAAATACCTGTGTTGATGTAGTTTTTAGGATAAACACGGGAAACAGGGTTGATAGGAGTACCGTTGATATTAGCCTTTTTAACAGGGAAAATATCTCCGAGTCCGTCAATAGGTTTGCCCGCACCGTCAAGTACACGGCCGATAATTTCAGGGGAAAGAGGCATCTCCATAGGATGACCTGTAAGTCTTGTTCTTGTGTTTTTAAGGCTGATTCTTCTTGTACCCTCAAAAACCTGAACAACTATTCTTTCGCCCTCAATCTGAACGACACGACCCTGACGCATTGTACCGTTATCAAGACGAATGTCAACAATTTCCTCGTTGGAAACGCCCTTAACACCGTCCATAACTATAAGAGAGCCGTTAATTTCTTTAACGCCTACATAATCTATAATCATTATTGCGTTCCCTCCTTATTAAGAAATTGCAGCAAGCTTTTCGTCAATTTCCTTAATGTAATCGTCAAACATTTCAGGCTTGCTGTTAGGAATATCATACTTCATCTTTGTAAGCTTATCAAACAGACCAAGGTTAAGAATCTTGGAAAGCGGAATATTCTGAGCAACTATATCCTTAGCTTTGGCATGAAGATGAAGTATGGTTTTCATCATAAGCTTTTGCTTTTCAAGCGGAACATAAGTATCATCAGCATGGAAGGCGTTCTGTTGTAAGAAACCTACACGAATTACTCTTGCTGTTTCAATTACAAGCTTCTGGTCATCGGGGAGTACATCCGAACCGATAAGCTTTACGATTTCCATAAGTGAACTTTCTTCCTGTAAAAGTGCGCTTATTCTGTTTCTGTATTCAATAAAATCTTCACCGAGGTTTTCCCTGAACCACGGATCAAGGTCGTTAAAATACTCGCTGTAGCTGTCCATCCAGTTAATGGCAGGATAATGTCTTGAATAAGCAAGAGCCTTATCAAGAGCCCAGAAACATCTTGTAAAACGCTTTGTGTTCTGTGTTACAGGCTCAGAGAAGTCTGAACCCTGCGGAGAAACCGCACCGATAAGTGTTACAGAACCTTCACCGCCGCTGAGAACCTCGGCACGACCGCCACGCTCATAGAACTCGGCAAGTCTTGAAGGAAGGTATGCAGGGAAACCTTCTTCGGCAGGCATTTCTTCAAGTCGGCCTGAAATCTCACGGAGAGCCTCAGCCCAACGAGATGTTGAGTCAGCCATCATGGCAACATGGTAACCCATATCTCTGTAATATTCGCCAAGAGTAATACCTGTGTAAATTGAAGCCTCACGAGCCGCAACAGGCATATTTGATGTGTTGGCGATAAGTACGGTTCTGTCGGTCATAGGACGCTGTGACTTTGGGTCAATAAGTTCTGAGAATTCCTCAAGAACCTGGCTCATCTCGTTACCACGCTCACCGCAACCGACATAGATGATGATATCGGCGTCGCACCATTTTGCAAGCTGGTGCTGAGTCATTGTTTTACCTGTACCGAAACCACCCGGAATAGCTGCTGTACCGCCCTTTGCAATAGGGAAGAGAGTATCAATAACTCTCTGACCCGTGATAAGCGGAACAGATGATGTAAGTCTTTCCTTAACAGGACGGGAAGTTCTGATTGGCCACTGCTGACAAAGGGTAAGGTTGTGCTCAACGCCTTCGTCATCCTTGATTACAACAACTGTATCAAAGAGCTTGTAGTCGCCGTTGGGATTAACCTTTACTACTTCACCCGAAAGCTCAGGCGGAACCATAAGTCTGTGTTCAATGATAGGAGTTTCGGGGAGAGTAGCGTAAATCTGACCGCCCTCAAGCTTGTCACCGACTTTAACCTTCATTGTAACATTCCACAGCTTCTTGTCATCAAGAGCAGAAACCGAAGAACCACGGTTAATAAACGCACCTGCTTCTTCTTCAATAGCCTTCAGTGGTCTTTCGATACCGTCAAAGATGTTATCAATAATACCGGGGCCGAGAAGAACATTCATAGGAGCACCGGTACCCTCAACGGGATCGCCCGGTTTAAGTCCTGTTGTTTCCTCATAAACCTGAATAGTTGTGATGTCGTCTGTAATACCGATGATTTCACCGACAAGCTTTTGCTTGCCTACATGAACCATTTCCATCATCTCAAAGCTGTCGGTATTTTTTACGGTAACAACAGGTCCGTTTATTCCATATATAACATTGTTGTTTTCCATATTATTACCATCTCTTTCAAAAGAAATTAACAGTCAGCAAGATTAAAGCACACTCAGTCCGGAATTTTCAATAAACCATTCTTTCTGTGCATAGAGCTTGCTGTCAAGAGTTTCATCGGCAACAATATTCATTGCCTTGCAAAAGCCTTTGATTCCGCCGATTCTGATTGACTTGTCGGCAACAACCTCGGCGCTTCCTGCAAAAACTGCCTTGATTTTGTCTGAGTTCTTCATATCTCTTTCGTTGACATAAACAACACAGTCGTTGTCTGCAAAAAGCTTAGCAACTTCCTTTGCACTTTTTACAAGGCTGTTTGAGTAATCTGATGTTTTTGTGTATTCAACAAGCTTTTCTTCAGCCTTTTTAAATACGCTTTCAGTCATTTCAGCTCTCTCGAGAAACAGTTTTTTCTGACCTTCCTGAATTTTCTTTGCAAGAATACCCGTCTGTCTGTTTCTTGATTCTTCAAGTTTGTCCTTGATATATTTTTCGCTGTCATGTCTGCCTTTTTCGGTTGCCTCTTTCAGCTTTTCTTCTTTAAGCTGAGCAACCTCTGTCTGCATGGCACTTCTTTGTTCATCAGCATATTTTTTAATGGCTTTCAGAAAGTTATCTGTTTTGTTTTTGGAGTTTTCCATTAAAAATAACCTCCCTGAATAAATTCAGATATGTGATAATTACAGCTTTACGCCGATTGCGTCCTGAACATATTTTGTAATACTGTCCTTGGTTCTTCCGTTACCGTGACGGTCGGGAATTTCAACAATAAGCGGCTGTTTGCGGTTAAGCTTGAGGTCATAAATAAGGTCGGGACAGAGCGAAACAAGTGTTTCCGTAATAAGAATAACTGCAATATCATCCCTGTTCACAGCCTTTTCAAGCTCACTGCGTACCTCATCCTCCTGATGAACAACTACGCCTTCAATACCTGCAAATCTCATACCCATTTTGGTATCGACATTATCACTTATAAGAAAAAATTTCATAATAATCAATCCTTAACGAAACTTAAATCGCTTAAATTATCTTGCAAAGATAAGAAGAATTGAAACGAGCATACCGTAAATAGCGATACCTTCACCAAGTACGACGAAGATGATTGCTTTACCGAATGCCTTAGGATCTTCACTTGTAGCACCGATAGCGGCAGGAGCAGCGTTACCAACGGCAATACCGCCGCCGATACATGAAAGACCTGTTGCAAGAGCGGCACCGATATATGCAAGACCGTCAGCCATACCCGATGTAGCTGTAGCGGCATCACCTGTAGCAGCACTTGCTACGATAGGGCATACCATGCAGAATGCAAATACAGCAGCGAATGAGCAAATCTGAGTAAGAACTGTTTTCTTTCTGTTCTTTCCATGCTCAAAAGCCTTTACTGCGAGGATTGCAGATGCGCAAAGAAATACTACCGGAACAGCTAACATAATTAAATTGAATAACATAATAATACCTCCAAAAAATTATCAATCAATATTTAATTTAACAGGTTCGTAAGGTCTGCCTTCACCGGAATAGAAACGGCTGAACATCTCGTAATATTCAAGTCTTAACACCTGAATTGCAACAAGAAGCGCCTCAAGAACCATTACAAAAACATTACCTAAAACAACTACGGGCCAGTATGCTACTGCGGGAGCTGTTTGGGCAAGTACGAAAACAACCGTCATCATACCTGCGTGTACAAGAACGAATGCACCGACTCTTAAAAAGCTTACCGTGTTTGTAACATACTCAAGCAAAAATTCGATTGACTCGATAGCATGCTCAAGAATATATCCGCCCCAGCTTTCGGGCTGCCAGTCTTTTTCACCGGCGATAAGAAGTCCGAGAGGCTCACCAAAGAAGATGAGCAGATAGGGGAGAACGATAAGACAAAGAATGTATGCAAGGGAAAATACCTGCAGACCCAATACGAGCTGTCCTGCAACACCGAAAATAATTGAACAGTAGAATACAAGACCTGCGCAACCGCTTGATCCGAACAAGGCTCTTCCCACATCTCCCTGCTTGAAGGAGCTGTAAATATTAAGTCCCATAGCAACCACAACAAGCGAAATACCTATTGCAACAGCCGCAAGAAGAATCATTACAATTGAGCCTGATGACATTACTTCAATCGGTTTTTCATCAAGTCCGAAGAGTGCCTTGTAAAGAGGATCGAGCACATGCTCAAATCCAAACACACTTCCGAACACACAGCCGAATATCGCAGAAGAAATTCCGCACGGCACAAGAATCTTACCGATTTTCATTTTCCTGAGTTTCCACATAAGCGCACCGACAATTGATACACAAATGCCCTGACCGAGGTCAGCAAACATTATGCCGAATATAATGACATAAGTGATAGCGATAAAGAGTGATGGATCAATTTCGTTATATTTCGGAACACCGTACATCTCCGTGTAAAATTCAAACGGTTTTGCAAGGAAACAGTTTTTGAGTTTGACAGGCGGCGATTTTGCAATCTCCGTCTTGCCGTCTGAAAAATCTACATTGACGCTGGCAATTTTTTTGAGTCTGCGTCTGAGAGGCTTAGCCTCCTCTGTAGGAACCCAACCTACAATGATAAAGCTTTTGCTGTACTGCAATGCTTTTGTGCGGATTTTGGCATAAAGATTAAGCTCTTCAAGCTTAGAAAGATATTTACAGATTCTAACCTCATACTTGTCAACATAATCGTCAACTCGCTTCTGAGCTTCTTTAAGCTTTTCCTCAAGGCGGGGAATAAGGCTCTCAAGTTTTTTCAGATGAATTCTCGGTGTGTCATTAACTCCGAGAATATCACATTTTTCAAAGTACAATCCTGAAAAGATTCTGTCAATTTCCTCGGTTTTGTCAATCGGAGCAAAATAAACGCCCCAATAATGTGATTTATCCTCGGAACAGACAATAAAATCCACATAAGGATTATCTTTATAGGCTGAAAGCTTTTCAAAGCTTTCCTTAGGCAATCTGCCAAAGCGTGAACTGATATACTTTAAGGTTAAAACCTTTTCAATTTCAACCCCAAGTCCGACAAAGTGTGTTGTTTCAACAAGATTTTCCTTTGCCTGCATCAACTGCTCTTCAACAAACAGCCTGTCATCTGCAAGAACTTCAATGTCGCTGTTTATCTGATTTGTAAACAGCTCAATTTCTTTAAAGGTCGGATTAAAGTCACTTACATCAACAAGATTAAACTTGCGTTTTGTAAGGCTTAATGTTGCTTTAAGAGTGTTAAGAGGTTCAGCATAGATGTTTTTTGATTGCAGATGTGTAAAATCCTTTGTGTTGCTGTAGAAAGATGAAACATCATCGGGATGGAACACACCTGATTCACCAAGTACCGATATTACATTATCAATATCCCTTGTAAGTCCGATAATGCTTACGGCCTGCATGGTTGAAACAGCCAAATTATAATCACCTCTTCTTGACAGTCAAATAATCATTTAATGAGCAATGACTGTGTAATTTTATTGTCAAGTTCATATCTTGTGCCCTCAATCAGAGTGACAATATTCATCAGCTCTGTTTCGGCAACAAAAATATATGAAATCATTACAACCGAAGGGTTGTTGGAAAAGTGCATATTTTTCTTTGCAAGTCTGTATTTTACTCTCGGTGAAATATCGCTTGCATAAACATATCCGATTTTATCAATCAATCTTCCGTTATGCGTATTCTGCATAATTGAGAATATCTCGCCCGAAGATTCCGCCTTACACATCATGTCAACGGTCTTTTCGCTGAGATTTGTGTAATCAAGCAAGAGGTTTGCTTTGATATCATCGGGAGAAAGCTTATAATACTTTTTCAATCTCAGAATTCTCGAGAAAATATTATAATCGTTAATCGTAAAGAGAAAGTTGATAAGCTCGTGCTTTTCCTGTCCTTTTGTTGTAGCTTTAATCAGTTTTGTCAGTTTTCCGAACACCAAGTTATACAGCTTGTTCTCAATGTCCGATATTGGAAGTCGATTTTTCTCATCTGGAGAAAATTGCTTGAGAATATCGTAGAATTGGGAGGACTGTGTGGCGTTCAGAAACTCTTCATAATTTTTTGCGTTGGCAAGCTTGTTAACATCTATTTCCGTATGCTTTGAAATATACGCCGGGAATTGATAGATGAACTTGTCAGTCGAGTTTGAACTGAGCAGGATAAGGAATCTTATAATCTGCTCAACCTCTAATGTCGAGATAATGTATGATGACAAACCCGAGCTTACGCTCGAATCGTATCTGCACAAAGAGTCAAATTCATAGAAAAGGTTTTGCCTCAAAAGAGCCTCAAGCCGTCCTCTGTGAATTTCACGCTCACTGACATCCGTCAGAGCCTTGGAGTAATGCGTATTATTTTTAAGATACGACATAATCTCCCCGACACTCTGGCATGCAAGCAAGCTTTGGTAATCCTTTTCGGTAAGTCTGTTACCGAACTTTGACCTTGCTTTTGTCAGAACTGCAAACGAAGTTTTTGACATTATCCGCATACACCTCCTTGTAAACAGTAAATGGAATGTTACTGTGCAACTGTTCTTTTGACGATTTCGTCAACCCACTTGTCACAGTTGAGTTTAAAATCAGAGTCAAGCTTGATATGCACTGAATTGTGCTTGCTCTGAATTTCCTCCCATTGCTGTTCGGCTTTCTTTGTTTCCTGAATGTCGTTGCGTTTCACAACCTCTTCAGCTTTTGCCATGAAGTCGTCATAAATCTTCTTCGTTTCGGCTTCAATAGTTTTGGAAAGTTCCTCTTTTTCTTCAAGAGTATCCTTTTCCATGGCTTTGGCTTCGTTGTCGGCATCAACGATTTTTTTAATCATATTCTCCACAAAACCACCCCCGTGAAAAATTAGTTTTTAAGCGCCTGAAGCGGAGCCGGAATTCTTCCGCCACGCTTAATAAATGCCTCCGGTGAACCTTTCCTTACAGGCATAACGGGACCTCTGCCGAGCAGTCCGCCAAAATTAAGTTCTTCGCCTGCACTTTTTCCGATAGCCGGAATAAGTCTTACCGCAGTTGTTTTGGTATTTACCATACCAATTGCAGCCTCATCTGCAATAATTGCAGAGATAACCTCGGGAGTGATGTCACCGGGTACTACAATCATGTCAAGACCAACCGAACATACGGCTGTCATTGATTCAAGCTTTGTAATATCAAGGTAACCTTCAGTAGCGGCATGAATCATACCTGCATCCTCGGAAACGGGGATAAAAGCACCGCTCAGACCGCCGACATGGGAAGAAGCCATAACGCCGCCTTTTTTAACAGCGTCATTAAGAAGTGCAAGAGCGGCGGTTGTACCGTGGCATCCGCACACTTCAAGTCCCATCTCCTCAAGAATATATGCAACACTGTCGCCGACAGCAGGTGTCGGGGCAAGTGAAAGGTCAACAATACCAAAGGGAACACAAAGTCGCTTGCTTGCTTCTCTTGCAACAAGCTGTCCCATACGGGTGATTTTGAATGCAGTTTTCTTAACCATATCTGCAATTTCCGTGATGTCTTTTCCTGCACCGTCTTTTGCAAGAGCGGCTCTTACAACGCCGGGACCCGATACACCGACATTGATAACAGTATCGGCTTCGCCGACGCCGTGGAAAGCACCCGCCATAAACGGGTTATCTTCGGGAGCGTTACAGAATACAACGAGCTTTGCGGCACCGATGCAGTTTCTGTCGGCTGTAACTTCTGCAGCCTGCTTAACTACCTTACCCATCATCTTAACAGCATCCATATTGATGCCGGCTTTTGTAGAACCGATATTTACGGATGAACAAACGAAATCGGTTTCGCTCAAGGCCTGAGGAATACTCTCGATAAGAGCGTAGTCACCGCTTGCAAAACCCTTCTGCACAAGAGCGGAATAACCGCCGATGAAGTTTACGCCGAGTTCCTTTGCGGCTTTGTCAAGAGTGTGGGCAAACTTGACAACATTCTTGCTCTGACACGGAGCGGCTACCATACCGATAGGGGTAACTGAAATTCTTTTATGGATAATCGGAATACCAAATTCCTTCTGGATGTCTTCACCTGTTTTAACAAGGTCTTTTGCATTTCGACAGATTTTGTCATAAACCTTTGTGCAAGCCTTATCAATGTCCTCGTCAATGCAGTCGAGCAATGAAATACCCATTGTAATTGTTCTTACATCAAGGTTTTCATTGTCTATCATATTTATGGTTTCAAGTATATCTCTTGTTTCTAACATATTATGTATATCCTTTCAATTCGGTAGCACTGATCAAATTCTGTGCATGCTGTTAAAGATGTCCTCGTGCATAACATGAACCTTTGTGTTTGTTGATTCTCCGACAGCCTTGAGGTTTGTACGGAGCTGCTCAAATCCGATGTTGGATTTGTCAATTTCAACAAGCATAATCATTGCAAACATATCCTGAAGAACGCTCTGTGTTACTTCTACGATATTAACATCAGCCTTTGAACAGGCCTCTGAAACTTTTGCAAGGATTCCAACGCTGTCTTTACCGATTACTGTGATAACTGCCTTCATTTTTTACCTCCTGTTTATGCAGATTTTCGTTGGAATTCTGCATAAAACTGCTTTTCTTTATTTGTGCATATTATATAACTAATTTTTAATAAAGTAAAGTGCAATATTGAAAAAATTTTTTTCATATGTTATCATCTTTTTTGTGAGGTGTTTTACTAATGAAAATATGTGATATTCATACCCATTCAAGCAACTCTTTTGACGCTGAAAATACAGTTGAAGAAATGTGCAACAGTGCCTGCAACAAGGGACTTTTTGCACTTGCAATCACCGACCACTGCGAAGCTCCCGAGATTTTGCTCGGCTCTGAAAGTGAGTACGGAGATTTCAGCAAATTAATTCCAAAATCGAATTATGAAACTTCGATTATGCAAGATAGATACAAGGGTAAAATCAAAATACTGAGAGGCATTGAACTCGGTGAGCCGATGCACAATGACGAATGTACAAAAAAAGCACTTTGTTTTGGAGATTTTGACATAATAATCGCATCCGTGCATAACCTGAGAAACGGACCGGATTTTTATTATATGGATTTCAAAAAAGAAGATGCACATATAATTCTCGATATGTACTTTGATGAACTTCTCGAAACCGCCTCTTTTGACAGCTTTTGTACTCTTGCACATCTTACATATCCGTTGAGATATATTAAGCGTGATACGGGCGTTATTCCGAGTCTTTCACCGTACAGAGATAAGATTGACCTTATCTACGAAACACTTATTAAAAAGGATAAGGCTCTTGAAATTAATGTTTCGGGACTGTTCAAGGGACTCGGTGAAACTCTCCCTGCATTTGATGAAATTAAACGCTATCACGACCTTGGAGGCAAGTACATAACCCTCGGAAGTGACGCACACAATATAAATGATGTCGGCAGAGATATTGAAAAGGGGATAGAGCTTGCTTTTAAAGCCGGATTCAAATCATACTATATATATGAAAACTGTTGCCCTTATGAAATAACAATTGAATAACAAAGAATTAAAATAGTTCTTAAAAGCAAAAAGAGGATTTCGCACTGATATGATGTGAAATCCTCCTTGTTTTTTTGAATCCAATATTTAACTGCAGCACATTATACTGCACTTTTCTGAAAATTGCAATACCTATTTACAAAGTTTTTGCAAGATTTTTTATGTAATCCTTCAATAAATCTTTTGTTTCAGGGTGTTCAAGCCCAATTTCTATCTGAGCCTGCAAGATTCCGAATTTATTGCCCATATCGTATCTCTTGCCCTCAAACTCAACGGCAGTCATTCCTTTTGTTATTGCAATCTCTCTCATTGCGTCTGTAAGCTGAATTTCTCCGCCGATTCCGGGTTTTGTATTTTCGAGAATTCCGAAAATTTCAGCCGGGAGCACACATCTGTCAAGAATCGAATAAAGCGAAAGAACTTCTTCGGGAGTCTGAGGCTTTTCCTTCATATCCGTGCAGGCAAAAACATTGTCGTGCATATGTTCAACTTTGAGTGAACCGTACTTGTGAATGTCTTTGGCGTCAACCTTTTTTACGCCTACAACTCCTTCACCGTATTCACCGTAATGCTCAATGAGCTGTTTGATTGCAGGAACCTTGCCCGTAATAACGCCGTCACCGTACATAACGGCAAAAGGTTCATTGCCTACAAAAGATTTTGCTTTAAGAACGGCATGACCAAGACCTTTCATTTCTTTCTGTCTGATAAAAGAAATGTTTGCAAGGTTTGAAATATTTCTGACTGTTTCAAGAAATTCTGTTTTGCCGCTCTTTTCAAGCAGACTTTCAAGTTCGGGAGAAGCGTCAAAATGATCCTCCATAAGTCCTTTGCCACGGTTTGTGATGATGAGAATATCTGTAATTCCTGCCGCAACAGCCTCCTCAACTATGAACTGAATAGTTGGCTTGTCAACGATAGGATACATTTCTTTCGGCATATTTTTTGTTGCGGGAAGAACTCTTGTACCGAGTCCCGCCGCCGGGATAACCGCCTTTGTTATATGCATAATATTCCTTCTTTCTCATTAAACTTTTTTCTTATTATGTTTCTATACATTTATTACGGTGTTTCTGTCGTTTACATTAAGAACATCGGCAGATAATTGACAACAAGGAAAGCAAAAGCTACAGAAACAGCAATCGGGAGATTTACTCCGCCTTTTGTTTCGAGTGCCTCATTCAAAAGCTCTTTATTTGTTGTACTTTTTATATTTTTAATTTTCTTAACAGAGTGATTGTAGTAACATTTATTTGCAATTAAACCGCTGATAACCATTACTATAAGTGAAACCGCATTTGCAAGCAGAGGAGAGAGAAACAGTAAAAACTCAGTCGGTGAAAGTCCGAAAGAATTACCAAGCGAAAGCACCTGTCCGGATTGCTGAGCCTGTACTATGCCTGTGTAGATAGATTTCCAAGCGGGAAGCGATGAAATATAAGCAGAACCTACCATTGAACCGAGTACGAGAGCTGAGAACAAAACGCCTAAGCCGTACATTTTTCGGTACAGAAAATATATTCCCGATAAAATAAATGCAGAAAAATTGAATCTGCTCTTTTTAAACTTATTGATAAAGCTGAAAATCCTCAGATAATAAGGGGTGTTCTTACCAATGAATTTTGCGGCTTCACCTGCAGTGATATCGTCAACAAGCGGTTCGTCGCTCTTCATTCCTGCCATAGGATCAAAAGCGGCAGCCATTTGCGGATTTGCCTGACCAAAAGGAACACCGAACGGCGGCATACCCTGATTCTGATTGAAATTCGGGTTAGGCTGACCGTTATTTTGATTTTGCTGAAAGTTCGGATTATTCTTGTCATCACCGTAAAGCGGTGCGCCGCAGTTACAGCAATAGAACATTTCTTTCGGATTTTCCGCTCCGCAGCTCTTACAAAGAACTACACCGTCTTTAGCGTCCTGCTCTGCCTGTTGTTCGGCCTCTTCCTGCTGTTCTTTTTCAAAAGAAAAGTCAGCGCTGTGTCTGTCTGCAAAATGACAATGACCTTCTTTTTCGTAACATTCTCTGTGATGCGGTGTTCCGCACTCAGGGCAGACTACAACATCGTCACCCTTTTTGAACTGTTTATCACATACCGGACATTTGTATTCTGTAAATTCCATTATAAACCTCCAAAGAATACACGATACTGTGTACCTATACACTTTAATTATAACAAATAGTATTGACAAATGCAACTTGTTTTTGTGTATAAGTTTACTTGTGAATAAAATAGCTGTTTTTCTTTACTTTTGTGGATGTTTTTGCTATAATATTAAATTGTGAAAGAATAAACTATATTCAGAAAGGTACATGTTTATGGTACAGTTTGAGGAATTACTTTTAAAGCTTCAGGCTCTAAAGCCCGAAATAGACGATTTGTCCGATGCACTCGGCATGAAAGGTATGCTCTCGGAAATTCAACAGCTTGAACTCAAGGCAACCGAGCCGGGATTTTGGGACGATGTGGAAAAATCACAAAAGGTTTTACAGCGTACGGGCTCTTTAAAGGGCAAGGTTGAGGCTTACGAAGGTCTTGTTGCCAAATACGAGGATACTCACGCTTTGATTGAACTTGCAAATGAGGAAGAGGACGAATCTCTTCTTGAAGAGGCAGAAAGCGAAGTTGAGGCTGTCAAGGAAAATCTTGAAAAACAGCGTTTGCAGACTTTGCTCACAGGCGAATATGATAAAAATAACGCAATTCTTACATTTCACGCAGGTTCTGGCGGAACAGAGGCTCAGGACTGGGCTGAAATGCTTTACAGAATGTACACCCGTTGGGCAGAGGCTCACGGCTTTAAGGTTAAAGAAGTTGACTACCTTGACGGCGATGAGGCAGGACTTAAAAGTGCCGTGCTTCTTGTTGAAGGTGAAAATGCTTACGGCTACTTAAAGAGCGAGGCAGGCGTTCACCGTCTTGTTCGTGTATCTCCGTTTGACTCGGCAGGCAGAAGACACACAAGCTTTTCATCTCTTGAGGTTATGCCCGAAATTGCAAAAGATACAGAAGTTCACATTCCGCCCGAAGATATCAAAATGGATGTTTACCGTGCCAGCGGTGCAGGCGGTCAGAAGGTCAACAAGACTTCATCTGCTGTTCGTCTTACTCATATTCCTACAGGTATCGTTGTTGCCAGTCAGGTTGAGCGCAGTCAGTATCAGAACCGTGATGTTGCTATGAATATGCTTATTTCAAAGCTCGTTGAAATCAAAGAGCGTGAGCATCTTGAAAAGATTGAGGACATCAAGGGCGTTCAAAAGGAAATAACCTGGGGTTCACAGATCCGAAGCTATGTGTTTATGCCGTATACAATGGTAAAAGACCACAGAACAGGCTTTGAAACAGGTAACATTCAGGCTGTTATGGACGGCGATCTTGACGGCTTTATCAACGCATATTTAAAGTGTGCAAGTCTTGGTACACTTCAGAAATAAATTTCATATTATACGGAAAGGCTATGAATTAGTATGAAGTATTTAGTAATGCTCTGTGACGGTATGGCTGATGAGCCAAACGCACAGCTTGATAATTCAACTCCTATGGCAAAGGCTGTTAAGCCTTGCATGGATTACCTTGCCTCAAAGGGCGAGGTCGGAATGGTTAAAACTGTTGCCGAAGGACTCAAACCCGGCAGCGATGTTGCAAACCTTTCGGTTCTTGGTTATGAGCCTGCTGTTTATTACAGCGGTCGCTCTCCGCTTGAGGCGGCAAGTATCGGCATTGACCTTAAAGACACCGATGTAACATTAAGATGTAACCTTGTAACTTTGTCCGATGAAGAAAACTACGAGGACAAGTCTATGGTTGACTATTGTGCAGGCGACATTTCAACAGAAGAAGCAAGAGAACTTATCAACTATGTTGAGGAAAAGCTCGGCAACGATATTTTCAAGTTCTATTCGGGTGTCGCATACCGTCATTGTCTTGTATGGAAAAACGGCAATCCTCATCCGGGCGAACTCACACCTCCTCACGATATCTCAGGTCGTGTAATTAAAGAATACATTCCAAAGGGTGATGATACTGCCGCTCTCTATGATTTGATGAAGAAAAGCTATGATTTGCTCAAGAATCATCCTGTAAACAAGGCGAGAGTTGAAAAAGGACTTCGTCCCGCCAACTCAATCTGGCTTTGGGGTGAGGGTACAAAACCCGCTCTTGACAGCTTCTTCGGCAAGTTCGGCAAAAAGGGCAGTATGATTTCTGCTGTTGACCTTCTCAAAGGTATCGCAATTTGTGCCGGCATGAAGAGTGTTGATGTTGAAGGTGCAACAGGCTATATTGACACAAACTTTGACGGAAAGTGCAAAGCCGCCATTGATGAATTCAAAAACGGTGCGGATTTTGTATATATCCATGTTGAAGCTCCCGATGAATGCGGTCACAGAGGAGAGATTGAAAATAAAGTAAAGGCTATTGAACTCATTGATGAGCATATTCTCAAGCCTGTAACCGATTTTCTCAGAACTTTTGATGATTTTGCCGTTCTCGTATGTCCCGATCATCCCACACCTCTTTCTATCCGCACACACACTTCAAATCCTGTTCCTTATCTTATCTATGACAGCAAAAACGAAGTTGACAGCGGCGTAAGCAAATTCTGTGAAGAAGAGGCTAAAAAGACAGGCAACTATATTGAAAAAGGTTTCACAATGATGGATTACTTCCTTTCTAAATAATTTTTTGCTCTGTACTACATAATAAACCAAAAAAATAACATCCTTGCAGATATAATGAAATTAAAAATCTGTAAGGATGTTTTTATGTTGTGTTTGTTCATTATCATAACAATAATGAGTGTGATTACCTTGTTTGTAATTGCATTTTCTTATGCAGTAAAATTCCTTATCGGAATAATAATTAAACTTATACGCAAAAACGATTTAGATAAGTTTTAATGCTTCAACAAGAGCCTTTGAGAGCTGATCGGGGCAGGATGTGCCTCTGCCACGGCAGTCAATGCCTTTTAATCTGTCAACAGCGTCTTTTGCGTCCATACCTTTAACAAGCATACAAATGCCCTGAGTGTTGCCTGAACAACCGCCCACAAACTCACAGCTTGTGATTTTGCCGTTGTCATCAAGTTCAAGATTAATCTGTCTGGAGCAAACTCCCGTAGGGAAATATGAATATTTCATTGTAATACCTCTTTTCATAATTTGAAATCATATTATCACAGAAACAGAAAAAAATCCAGATAATTTTATTTTTTTGTTTTTAAAATTGAAAATCTATGTTATAATTTAAGTACAGATTGCACTTTGTTACAAACTTTGCTCCCTGTTATGAAAGCAGAGCGTTGTTTTAATTGAAATCCAAGTGCAGATGTTCCACAGCTCTGATAGAATGGAACTATTATAAATATTGTAACAGACATTTACAAAAAGCAAATCACAGAAAGTAGGATATAATGTCAATTAATATAGATTTGGGAGCATGGAACTCGATTTTTGCAGTTCCCTCCAAAGTAGTCGATGAAGGATTAAAATTTTCTGACGGCGTAAAGCTTAAAGTCCTTTTGTTTGTCCTTCGTAATGCCGGTCGTTCCGTTGACGACACAGAAATTTCAAAGGCAACAGGTGTCAATGTAACCGATATTCCCGAGGCGCTTGACTATTGGGTAAGTATGGGTGTGTTTAATCGAATTGAAAATACCTTTACTCCCGTAAAAAATAACGATGAATTTGTTTCTGCACCGCAAACTCCTGCTCAAACGGAACAGACACCGCAACCTGTTCAGACTGTTTTACAGCCACAACAGACTGTTTCACAGCCTGTTCAAGCGGTTCAAGAGCCTGTAAAACAGGAAACAGAACAGTCACCAAAGGAAAACGCAGAAGAACCGCAAAAACATTTTACGGCTACAAGACCGCAAAAGCCTGATTTTGTATTTACGGCACAAAGGCTTGCGGTTGATGAAGAATTAAAAATGCTTGTTGAAGAAACGCAGACAACACTCGGAAAGGTTCTTTCAAATTCCGATATCGCAACTCTGCTTATGCTCAAGGACACCTGCGGACTTCCGCTTGATGTTATCTTTATGCTTATACATTATTGTGCAAGCATTGATAAGGGCAATATCAGAACGATTGAAAATATCGGTATTCAATGGGCAAATGACGGTGTTTATTCGCTTGAGGCGGCTGATAACAAGATTAAGCAGATTCAAAAAACAACGGCAAACTTTTCAATTGTTTCAAAAGCATTCGGACTTAAAAATGTCGGTTCTCCTACAAAGAAACAGCTTGAATACGGTGACAAGTGGGTAAGCGAGTGGAAGTTTTCGCCCGAAATGCTCAGAGAGGCGTATGAAAGATGCGTTGATACAAAGGGAACAATGAATCTTCGCTACATTGACGGAATCTTAAAGCGTTGGAATGCAAGCAATCTGCACACGCTTGACGAACTTCATAAGTATGAAAAATCAGCATCAAAGCCGTCTCAGAAACAGTCGTCATCTTATGATATTAATGAACTCGACAAATTTAATTCACTTGATAATTTTTAATTAAGAGGTTGGTATGGGATACAGCAGTAGTGTTTATAAGGCTGCTTCGGATATATTATATGAACGCAGACTTAATGCCGAAAAGGCAGCGGAAAGAAGAAAAGAAGAGGTTTATAAAAAATTTCCCCGTGTAAAAGAACTTGAAAAACAGATTTCCGTGGGCGGAATCAAAACAGCCCGTGCGGTTCTTGCAGGCGGAGATGTGAAGAACGCCGTTTCAAAGCTTCGTGATCAGAATCTTGCAATGCAGGCAGAGGTCAGGAAAATCCTTACAGATAACGGTTATCCCAAAAATTATTTTGAGCCCGATTATTTTTGTAAGAAATGTAATGACAAAGGCTATTGTGACATAAACGGCAAAACTGTCAGATGTTCATGCCTGAAGTCTGCACTTATAGCCTGTGCATGTGCTGAGCTTAACAGAAACGCTCCGCTGTCACTTTCTACATTTGAAAGCTTTAATCTTGAATATTATGACAAGACTGTTGATCCAAAGCTTAAGGTGTCTCCTTACGACCATATGAGCAGAGTTTTAAGATATTGTCAGAATTATGCCGACAACTTTAACTCACATTCGGAAAGTATACTTATGAAAGGCGCAACCGGACTCGGCAAAACTCATCTGTCGCTTGCAATTGCAAATGAGGCAATAAAGTGGGGATACGGTGTAATTTATGCGTCTGCTCCGCAACTTGTTTCAAAGCTTGAAAAAATATATTTTTCAAACAAGGAAGATGATTCAACATTCGATATGCTTGTTGAATGCGACCTTCTTATTATAGATGACCTCGGAACGGAATTTCATTCTCAGTTTTCCGTATCACAGCTTTACAACATTTTTAACTCAAGGATGTTGTCAAACAAGCCCGTAATTATAAATACAAATCTGACAATAAGAGATTTGCAGGAGAATTATACTGACAGATTTGTTTCAAGAATCTGCGGAAATGCCCGTCAGCTTGATTTTTTGGGCAGAGATATAAGGATCAGACGAAAATAATTTTAAAATATTTTCGTCAAAAATCCTGTTGCTGTCGGCTGTTTTGAAGGTCTGAAAACTTTTTTGAAAAAATTTTAAAAAAAGTATTGACTTTTTGAACGATATGTCTTATAATTCATATCGTTGCAAGTTCGGTAGCAATTACATCTTGTGGAATAGTGTAACGGTAGCACGACAGACTCTGACTCTGTTTGTTGGGGTTCGAATCCCTATTCCACAGCCACAGCCCCGAAGTTATTCGGGGCTCTTTTATTTCGAGGTGTAGCGCAGTTTGGTAGCGCACATCGTTCGGGACGATGGGGTCGCAAGTTCGAATCTTGTCACCTCGACCAGTTTGGCGCCGTACTTTTTTAAGTTCGGCGCATTTTCTTTTTTAAAAAATTTGGAGGTAATTTTATGAAAAAAGTAATTTCGCTTGCAGTTGCTCTTGTTCTTTGCCTTTCGATATTTGCAGGTTGCGGTGCAAAGGAAGTTAATCTTGCTGATCTTATGGATAAGATGAATTCCGAGTACAGCGTAGATGCAACAAAGTATGAAACAAAGGATGATATGTACAAATATTACAATATCAATGCCGACGATATCAAGCAGTTTGCCGCTGAGGTCGGTAAGTCTGATACAGACAGCAAAAATACAGAGGTAGTTCTTGTTGAGGCAACTGATTCAGATGCCGCTTCAAGAGTTGAAACTGCTCTTACAAACCGCTATAATTCAATCTTTCAGCAGAACGCTTCCTATTCGGCTGAAGAGCTTGATATGGTAAAAAATTGTAAGGTTACAAAAGACGGTAACTTTGTTACAATGATTATCGGCGAAAAGGCATCCGATATGCTTACAATGTTTAATGACAGCATTAAATAATTCATTTAAAATTTACTGAGGGCGAACATCGTTCGCCCCTTTCTTTTGCAATATTTTAAGGCAGGTTAAAAATGGTACAGACTGAGATTCAAAAAAATTTTTCACATATGAATGATATGCAGAAACAGGCTGTTTTCTGCACAGAAGGACCTTTGCTCATACTTGCAGGTGCCGGTTCGGGCAAAACAACTGTTCTTGTTAACAGAATAGCCTACATTTTGCAGTGTGAGCTTTGTAAACCATGGCAGATACTTGCCATTACTTTTACCAATAAAGCCGCAGGAGAGCTCAAAGAACGAATCTGTGCGGCAGTTCCCGAGGGCGGTGCCGACATCTGGGCGGCTACCTTCCATTCAACCTGTGCAAGAATCCTTCGCAGATACGGCGACAGAATCGGTTATACAAGTCATTTCACGGTTTACGGGACTGACGATCAGAAAAAACTCGTCAAGGATATTTTAAAGCAACTCAATATTGCCGAAAAAACTTTGCCTGTAAAATCAATCCTCTCCGAAATTTCAAAGGCTAAGGATAAAATGCTTACTCCCGAAGAAATGCGTAAGGAGGCTGAATTTGACAGCAGAAAAGCACAGATTGCAAAGGTTTATGAAATCTATCAGACAAAGCTTAAAACAGCCGACGCAATGGATTTTGACGATATGCTTTGCAATACCGTAAAGCTTTTTGAAACAGCACCCGATATACTTGACTATTACAGAAATCAGTTCAAGTACATCATGGTCGATGAGTATCAGGATACTAACAAGGTGCAGTATAAGTTTGTAAGTCTGCTTGCAAGCAAATACGGAAACATCTGCGTTGTCGGTGATGATGACCAGAGTATCTACAAATTCCGTGGTGCTACAATCGAAAATATTCTTTCTTTTGAAAATACATTTAAGAACGCAAAGATGATTCGCCTTGAACAGAATTACAGAAGTACACAGAATATCCTCAATGCCGCTAACGAGGTTATCTCAAATAACACAATGCGTAAGGGTAAAACTTTGTGGACCGAAAACGGTCAGGGCGAGAAAATTAAGGTACATACAGCCGAGAATGAGCGTGACGAGGCTAATTTCATTGCTCAGACTATTCTTGACGGTGTTGCCGACGGAAGAAAATATTCCGACTATGCAATTCTTTACAGAATGAATGCCCAGTCAAACGCAATTGAGCAGGCTTTGTCACGAAGCGGTGTGCCGCACCGTGTAATCGGCGGTCACAGATTCTATGACCGTGAAGAAATTCGTGATATGGTTGCATATCTTCAGGTTATAAATAATCCTCATGATGATGTCAGACTTTCAAGAATTATCAATGTTCCTAAAAGGGGAATAGGTGCGACAACCGTTTCCCATGCCGCAGACATTGCCGCAGGACTCGGCGAAAGCATTTACGATGTAATCAAGGAGGCGGAAAACTATCCGCAGCTTTCTCGTGCCTCTGCAAAGCTCAAAGCTTTTGTTGCACTTATTGACGGACTTATTGAAGCCGAGCAGAGTGGCGAATATTCTCTTGCAGAATTATATAACCTTGTGATTGAACACACATCATACGAACAGTATCTTAAAACCGAAAAGGACAACCCTGAGGTTCGTATTGAAAACATCGAAGAACTTTCTTCAAATATCGTCAAGTTTGAAGAGGACTACGGCGATGAGGCAGACCTCTCTGCATTTCTTGAAGAAATTTCTCTCCAGACCGATATTGATAACTACGATGCAGATGCAGATACCTGCGTAATGATGACATTACATTCGGCAAAGGGACTTGAATTTCCTGTTGTATTCATCGCAGGCATGGAAGAAGGAATGTTTCCGTCCGTTGCAACAATGATGAATCCCGATGAACTCAACGAGGAAAGGCGACTTGCTTATGTCGGAATTACAAGAGCAAAGGAGATTCTCTATTTCACGAAAACAAATTCGAGAATGCTGTTCGGATCAACAAGCTATAATAAGGGCTCAAGATTCTTAAACGAGATTCCCGATAATCTTCTTGAATACAGCGGCGGAAGAAAGCAGATGTTCACACAGGCGACTTCCGGTTTTGCATCGGGAACAGGTGAAAAAGTTTCTGTCGGCAAATCATCGGGTAGCTCGTATTCACCGAATAAATCGTTCGGATTTACAAAACCTCCTGTTAAGAGCGGTGCTGTATTCAATGTAGGAGATTGTGTTCAGCACAAGGTGTTCGGTAAGGGCATGGTAATGAAAGCCGAGAAAATGGGCAATGATACTATGCTTGAAATCGCCTTTGATAAAGCCGGCACAAAAACTCTTATGGCGAACTATTGCAGTAATATGAAAAAAATCTGAGGTGATTAAAGTGCTTATATCATCAAAAAAGGTTCTGTGTCTTGTAATTTCTGTGTTGACAGCTTTTTCTGTGTGCCTTACAGGTTGCAGAAAAGACACGCAGTCTTCTGTATCTGCTACAGAGAAAACAACCGCCGTGGCTGCCTCACAGCCTGTAACAAAGGCGGCAACCTCCGATGAGCAGACAAAAGAACCAACATGGAATTATTCCGAACTCAAAAGAAAATCTTCCGATATTTCCGAAAATCTTGACGCAATAATAACCGATAACAAATTCAGGGGAACGGTTTATGTCAAAATCGGAAATGCTCTTGAGTATATCGGCACTAACGGATTTTCCGACAAGGACAGGCACACAAAGAATTCTACGGACACATGCTTTAGAATTGCTTCGCTCACAAAGCAGTTTACTGCTGTTGCGGTTATGCAGCTTGTTGAGAAGGGAAAGCTTTCACTTGATGATACAATCGACAAATATTTTCCGTCATATAAATACGGCAAAAAAATCACCGTTAAAAACCTGCTTACAATGACAGCGGGCATAAAGGATTACATCAACAAAGACGGCGATACAAATACTTATGCATACAACGAATCTCAGATTGAATATAAGGTTTCAGCCAAAAATTCCGCAAAGAAAAATAAAAAAGCCGTAATGGACTGGATACTTGATCAGAAACTTAATTTTGAACCCGATGAGAAGTATATGTACTCAAACAGCGCATATTTTCTTCTCGGTGATATCATCGAACAGGTCAGCGAAACCTCGTACGAAAAATATATTAAAGAGAATATTCTTAAACCGTCGGGAATGATGAACACAGGCTTTGAGGGCACTGATAAGCTCGCTGTAGGATATCAGGATATTTACGATAATGCGTGGACATTGTATCCCGGTGTAGGATATTCTGCAACTGGTTTAATTTCCAATGTTCCCGATTTACTCAAATGGGTTGACGCTCTTTGTACAAACAAGCTCATTTCGGAAAAATCTTTTAAAGAAATGACAACACCGTACAAGGGCAATTACGGCTACGGTTTTGTTGTATCAGAAGAAAGTAATGCGGTTTCTCACACAGGAAAAATCGACAAGTATAATGCCGCTCTTGTTTTTACCAAAGACGAAAATCAAATTTATATAGCACTTTCAAACTATTCAAACAGCAGTCCGATTAATCTGTTTAATAACATTAATAAAACACTTGCCCCGTTTTACGGTTAATTTTCGGCTGTTAATCACCAAAAATCAAAACCTCCATAAAATGTATTGTTACAGTGCATTAATTGAACTGTCAATACTTTTACGGAGGTTATTTTTATGTCAGATGTACCTTTCTGTTCCTCGGAAAATGCATGCACCGAAGGCGGCGAGCAAACTAACGGTTGTGAACCTGTTTGTATCAATGTTTCACGAATCTATGACAGTTGCGGAGCAAAAGATTGCCTTTCAAATCTTCCTGTTATGTTTACCGAAGCAAACCAGAAAATTATTGATGGGGCTTGTTCCGTAAAGATAAGTAATGTGCGCATAATTACATCTACGGTAGAGGTTGAGCCTGTTGCGTTCCATCGCGGCTTTTATTCGGTTGATATGATGTACTATTTTGCCGTCACCGTTGAAGCCTATACAACCGCAGGTGCGATTCCCGAAACTGTCACAGGTCTTGCAATGTACGGCAAAAGAGTTGTGCTTTACGGCGGTGAAGGCTGCGTAAAGTCATTCTCCAGCGACAAAGATGTTGTTTGCGATACATCAGATTCGGATTGTCCGTGCAAATACCCCTATTGCCTGCCGAGAGCAACGGTTCAAATTTCAAATCCAATGGCATTGTCTGCAAATCTACAGGATTACAATAATGCAAATCCGATGACTGTTTGCAGAACATTTCCGAATTGTGTTATTGATTACCTTGACGGAGAACCTGCACAGCCTGAAACACAGCGAGTGCTTGTTACAATCGGTATTTTTACGATTACAAGGCTTGAAAGAGATGTACAGATTATGATTCCGTCCTATGATTTTTGTGTTCCCCGCAAGGAATGTCCGTCAGCGCCCGATGATCCGTGCGAAGTTTTCAGTAAAATTGATTTTCCTACAGACTCATTCTTCCCGCCGAACGCAATACACCGTGGCGACCGTGACTCTTCTCATACATCTTCTTTTAAATGCGGTTGTGAAAACTGATTATACAGAAAAACGGGGCTGATTTCAGTCCCGTTTTGTTATGCTATTTTGAAATTGTTTCATAAAGTAATTTTATTCCGCTTTCAATTTTTACATCTTTTATTCCCGAAAAGCTTAACACAATCATATTTTCGGCTTTGTTGAACTGCATAGTTTTAATTAATGCGTCGTCAATTTTCTTTATAACAGAATCGTCAATCGTTTTGTCCTTAAAAATCAGCGAAACATAAAGCGAAGTTTCGTTAAACACAATTTTAACGGAGGTTCCGAAATGTTTCTTTATGTTTGAAAGCATAAGGTTGCTTTTTTCAAGATAAATTCTTCTTGCTTTTCTCAGATGAACATCAAGCTTACCGTTATTAATATACTTTGCAAGGGCAATTTGTTCTGTTTTTGATGCTGTCTGATTTGTGTATTTTTTGATTTTGTTGTATTCATCGGTGAGTTTTTGCGGAAGAACCATATAACTGATTCTGACAGAGGGAAGAAGTATCTTTGAAAAAGAGCCGAGATAAACCGTGTTTTCGGTATCATAATTCTGTACGCACGGCATAGGGTGCGTACTGTATCGAAGCTCACCGTTGTAATCGTCTTCAATAATCAAAACATTATTTTCTTTTGCCCATTTGATTATCTCAAGTCTGCGTGTAACAGGCATTGTAATGTTGCTGTTTACGGTAAAATTAGGATTTATAAGAATTATATCGGGATTGATTTCTTCAAGTGAATCAATACAGGCTCCGTATTTATCACATCTGAAATATTTGATGTCATAACCGTGACTGTTGAACACATATTCGCTTTGAATGTAGCTGTAATCCGCAAGTGCGATTTTCTTATTATTGCCGAGAAGTGAACAGAGTATGTGCAAAAGCGTCTGAGTACCTGCTCCGACGATAATATTTTCGTATGAGGTGTTTACACTCCGTGTGCCGAGGCTGTATTTTTGCAGAGCATTTCTCAGAATTTCTTCACCCTGTTCTTCACCGTAGGAAGTGAGCAGATAGTTTTGATTTAAAACTTCTTTAACATATTTTTTCCATTCGTTTATGTTGATTATACCGTCATCAATGCTTTTACTGCTGAAATCATATTCATAGTATCTTTTTGTTTTGTTGATATTTGAAGACATTTTATCGCTTTTTGACGGGGTACCGCTGAACTGTGCCTCAACATAATATCCGCTTCGTGGCCTGTTTGATATATATCCCTCTGCACACAACTGTTCATACGCTCCGTTGACAGTAGTTTTTGAAACATCAAGGTCGGTACTCAATCGCCTTATTGACGGAAGCTTTGTTCCTTTTTTCAGACTTCCCGTTTCAATTGATTTTCTGACCGACATATAAATCTGCCTGTAAAGCGGAGTTTTGTCTTTTTTATTGATAATTATAAAATCGTACAGCATAACATCACCTACCGTATTTTAACATTTTAAAAATATTATTGCAATATCAGTGTATTACGGTTGAAATTATTTCCGTTAAAATGTATAATTGTATGGTATGGCATAAAGTCACTGAAATGGCATAAAATACTAATTGCAGAGGGGATTTTACAATGAATGCTATGGCTGATAAATTTTTTGACAGTATAAAAGGAAAAAAAGTTACTTTTATCGGAATCGGTACAAGCAATCTTCCGCTTATAAAACTTTTTGTTGAAAAGGGTGCAAAAGTTACTGCTTGCGATAAGAAGAATTTTGAAGATTTGGGACAGAACGGTATTAAGGCTAAGGAGTACGGTGCAGAGCTTTTACTCGGTGAAAATTATCTTTCCGAGATTGACGCCGATATCGTTTTCAGAAGTCCGGGCACACCTTTTTATAAAGATGAGCTTGTTGCACTTCGCAACAAGGGCGTTGTACTTACATCCGAAATGGAAGTTTTCTTCGACCTTTGCCCGTGCAGGATTATTGCTGTGACAGGCTCTGACGGCAAAACAACCACAACAACGATTATTTCGGAATTTTTAAAGGCGGCAGGTCTTAATGTACACCTCGGAGGTAATATCGGCAAGCCGCTTCTTCCTGAGATTGAAAGCGTGAATGACGATGACTGTGCAGTAGTTGAGCTTTCAAGTTTTCAGCTTATCTCTATGAGAAAGAGTCCGGATATTGCCGTGGTAACAAACCTTGCTCCCAACCATCTCGACATACACAAGGATATGCAGGAGTACATTGATTCAAAGAAAAATATCATTCTTCATCAGAATGCTTTTTCAAAGGCTGTTCTCAACCTTGATAATGAGATTACAAACGGCTTTTCCGACAGCGTAAGAGGTCAGCTTGCAAAGTTCTCCGTAAAAGAAAATGTTTCAAACGGTGCTTTTCTTGACGGCGATACAATCTGCTATAATGACTACGGAAAAATTACCCGTATTATGAACATTCATGACATCAAAATTCCGGGTATGCATAATGTAGAAAATTATCTTGCCGCTATTTCAGCCGTATGGGGACTTGTTGATGCAGAAACAATGGTAGCCGTTGCAAAGACTTTTGGCGGTGTTGCTCACCGTGCAGAGTTTGTAAGAGAGGTTGACGGTGTTAAGTATTACAACGATTCAATTGCGTCAAGTCCTACAAGAACCGCACTCGGCACACTTTCACTTTACAAGCAGAAAATCTGCATTATTGCAGGCGGATATGATAAGCATATTCCTTATGAGCCGCTTGGCCCCGTAATCAACGATAAAGTAAAACTCCTTATTCTCCTCGGTGATACTGCCCCGAAAATTGAAAAAGCCGTTAAAGAGGCTTCAAACTATGATGCAGATGAAATTGAAATCGTCAATGTAACAAATATGGAAGAGGCTGTAGCTGTTGCCCGTGAGCGTTCAACAAAGGGAGATATTGTTTCGCTTTCACCCGCAAGTGCAAGCTTCGGACTTTACAAGAATTTTGAAGAAAGAGGTAATCACTTCAAGTCAATTGTCGACGCTTTGAAGTAAGATATACAATGAATACAAAAGAACTTATTTTTGAACTCTGTTGTGCAATGGGTGTGTCGGGCAGGGAAGAACCCGCTTTGTCTACTGCCGAAAAGTTTTTATCGGATTACACGGATGACATAAAGATATCAAACGGCAGTCTTATGGCTGTTTGCGGTAACAAAAATTCAGATAAAACTATATTGCTTGACGCTCACATTGACCGCATAGGATTTATGGTTACCGAAATAAATGAAAACGGATTTGTAAGAGTTTCTCCGTGCGGAGGAATTGACGCAAGAACTCTTGCCGATACTCTGCTTTGTCTGCAAAACAATCCTGATATAACAGGTGTTGTATGTTGTATGCCTCCTCATCTTTCCGACGGAAAAGAGGACAAGGCTATGCCAACCGACAAAATCTGGGTTGATTTCGGTCTGCCGTATGATGAAGTTAATAAACTCATTTCATTCGGTGATATGCTGACATTTGCCTCAAAGCCAGCAAATCTTTTGAACGGCAGAATTGTTGCGCCTTGCCTTGATAACAGATGCGGTGTTGCATCACTTGTTAAGTGTGCGGAGTTATTAAAAGACGATGAAACGGATTATAAAGTAATTATCCTTTTAAGCTCTCAGGAAGAAACATTTGGCACAGGCGCTAAAACAGGTGCTTTTACAGTTGAAGCAGACGAATCAATTGTTGTTGATGTAAGTTTTGCATCTCAGCCGGATGTTTCGGGATTCTATTCTTCGGTTGAACTCGACAAAGGACCAATGATTTGCATTTCTTCAATTCTCAACAAAGAAATGAGCAAATCGCTTGAAAGCGTTGCAAAGAATAAAAATATACCGTATCAGCTTGAACCGATAGCAGGCAGAACAGGTACAAATGCAGACCATATTTCAATCAGCGGAAAAGGTGTAAAAACTGCTGTTGTATCAATCCCACAGCGATATATGCATACACAGAATGAAGTTATTTCTGTAGCTGATGTTGACAATACGGCAAAGCTTATTGCCGAATACATTAAATGCGGAGGTGCTTTCAATGATTGACAAAAAATTGCTTGAACAGCTTTGCCTTTGCAACGGTATTTCGGGTGATGAGGGGAATGTTCGCAATCTTATAATTAACGAGATAAAAGACTGTTCCGATGATATTAAAACAGATAATCTCGGCAACCTTATTGTGTTTAAAAAGGGAAAAAAGTCTGCAAAAAGCAAACTTATGGTGTCGGCACATATGGATGAAGTTGGTCTTATGGTAACGGATATAACATCTGACGGTTACCTTAAATTTGACGAGGTCGGAGGAATTGACAGAAGAGTTCTTCCCGGTAAGCGTGTATGTGTTGGCAGAAACGGTCTTAACGGTGTAATCGGTGTGAAACCGATTCATCTTACAAACGGTGATGAAAAAACTGCTGTTCCGAAAATGAATGATATGTACATTGATATCGGTGCCGAAAGCAGGGAAGATGCGCTTAAATATGCAAACTACGGTGACGGCATTAATTTTGAGGGCGACTTTAAGATTAACGGCAAAACTGTTGTTACAAAGGCACTTGACGACCGTTTCGGCTGCTATGTGCTTATTAATCTTATAAAATCCGAACCAGAATATGATATGTATTTTACATTTGTTGTTCAGGAAGAAGTGGGATTGCGTGGTGCAAGACCTGCGGCTTTTACGGTTAATCCTGATTTTGCTCTTGTTATTGAAAGCACAACTGCCGCTGATGTTGCAGAGGTTGATGCATCTCATCAGGTATGCAATTTGTCAAAAGGCGCAACGGTTACCGTAATGGATAGGGCGACAGTTTATGATAAAGAAATGATAAGTGCCGCTTTTGAACTTGCCGAAAAGAATAACATAGCTGTTCAGTATAAGAGAGCAGTTGCAGGCGGTAATGATTCGGGTGCAATTCATCAGAGCAGAGGCGGAGTGAGAACTCTTGCGGTATCACTTCCGTCAAGGTATATTCATGCTCCTTCAACTGCGGCAAACCTTGATGATTGCGAAAGCGTTTTAAAACTTGCAAAAGTATTGTCCGATTATATTGCGGGCGGAAATTTAGCGAAAGGAAAGACGGTCTGAATGATAGTAACCGCCAATGAAAATTATATAAATGTAATTATGAACCTGTCGGCGGAAGATCCGTTTGCGTGCAGAATAATTTCTCAGTACAACAGTTACGATTCATCGCTTGCTTTCGTTGACTACTGGACGATAATTGACGATAAAACAGATGAATGTACAGGTGCAATTTCCCGATGCGGAACAAACTTCATTTTATTTCTCACAGATAAAACAAATCTTGAAGAAGTTTCGTCATTTATGCGTGTTGCAGGTGCGTCAAGCGCAATATGCAGCGGAGATTTTAACCTTAATTTATACGGCAGTAAATCCGTTTCGGGTGTTATTCTGAAAAAATCAGAACCGTTTGAAAATGTTGACGAAAGTATAAATTTTGATGTTCCTGATATTAAAGAGGTTTATAATCTCATCGTAAGCTGTGCCGATGAAAATTTTGTTCCGCCGCCGTTTGATGATTTTTATGTTGATGTGAATCACAAGCTTCGTCATAATGCAACGAGAATGTACGGAGTTTATGACGGTACAAAACTTGTTGCAATGGCTATGACCGTTGCCGAAAGCAGTAACGGTGCCGTGTTGGGTGCGGTATCGTGTCATCCCGACTACAGAAAGCACGGCTACGGTTCAACTGTTGTAAAGTACATATCCAACAGACTGATTGCCGAGAACAAGACCGTGTATCTTCACAGAGCCAAGAATGCAAATCAGTCGTTTTATAATAATCTCGGTTTTGAACAGTGCGGATCATGGCAGGAATATTATTTTGAAAGGTGATATATTTGAGTTTTTTTGATATAGATGAAAGAGTTATAAAAGCATCCGAAAAGGCAATGGAGCTTTGCAAGGACAAGCTTGCGGAGATTGACGATATTCAGGAATACAACCAGCAGAAGATGATAAAGGCTTTTCAGCTTGCAGATGTTCGTGAAAGTCACCTTTGGGGTTCTACAGGCTACGGATACGACGATGCAGGCAGAGAGGCTCTTGACAAGGTCTATGCTTATGTTTTTGATGCAGAAGACGCACTTGTCCGTCATAATTTCGTAAGCGGTACTCATGCCCTTACAGTTGCACTTTTCGGCGTTTTAAGACCTGGGGACACAATGCTTTCCATAACAGGAATGCCGTATGATACAATCCGTTCCGCTATAGGCATTGAGGGTGACTATCCCGGTTCACTCAAGGACTTTTCAATCAATTTTGAAATGACCGAACTTAATCCTGACGGCACACTTGACTATGACAAAATCGCAAGCGACATTGCAGAAAAAAAGCCTAAAATGGTTTACATACAGCGTTCAAGAGGCTACAGCACAAGACCTACGCTCACATGGAGAGAAATCAAAAAGCTTTGTGAAATTTCAAAAGCCAATTCGCCCGAAAGTATTATTATGCTCGATAACTGTTATGGTGAATTTATTGACAAGGTTGAACCTTTGTCGGTGGGCGTAGATATGATGGCAGGCTCTCTTATCAAGAATCCGGGCGGCGGTATTGCTCCTACAGGCGGATATATTGCAGGTAAGAAAGAACTTGTAGAGATGTGTGCCTACAGACTCACTACTCCCGGTACAGGCAAGGAAATCGGTGCTACTCTTAACGCAAACAGAGAACTTTTTATGGGTGCATACCATGCTCCTCATGTTACGGGTGAAGCACTTAAAACTGCAGTATTTGCATCGGCACTTTTTGAAATTCTCGGTTATGAAACAAGTCCTAAGTACAATGATGCAAGAGGAGATATCATTCAGCTTATCATGCTCGGTAATGCAGAAAAGGTATGCCGTTTTTGCGAGGGTGTTCAGAGCGGTTCGGCTGTTGACAGTTTTGTATCTCCGATTCCGTCGGATATGCCGGGTTACGAAAGTCAGGTAGTTATGGCGGCAGGCGCATTTACTCTCGGTTCATCTATTGAACTTTCTGCAGACGCACCGTTGCGTGAACCGTATGCAGTATGGATGCAGGGAAGTCTTAACTTCCACAGCGGTAAGCTCGGTGTAATGCTTGCAGCAAGTAAGATTTTAAGAGATGAAAAATAATATAATCTTGAGAGATGAAAAATAATATAATCTTGTTGCTTTGATTAAAACTGCAAGTAAAAAATCCCGCTTTTGTAAGCGGGATTTTTGCTATGATTTTTTATTGCGTAAGTTTTTAAAAAAGTCGGTGAGAAGTTTTGAACACTCCTCCTGCATAATACCGCCGACTGATTCGGGCTTGAAATTGAACGGCATTTGAAACAGATTCGTAATTGTACCGCAAGCGCCGTTTTTTAAGTCGTAAGCACCGAAATACACCTTTGGAATATGAGCGTTGATTATTGCACCTGCACACATAGGGCAAGGCTCAAGTGTTACATAAATTTCACAGTTCCACAATCTCCAACCGCCAAGCTTTTTACAGGCATTGTATATTGCGTCTGTTTCGGCATGAAGAAGAGCGTTCTTGCCCTGTTCACGGCGATTTCTTCCTGTGGCAACAATTTCATCATTTCTGACAATTACCGCACCGACGGGAACTTCGTTTTCCATAGCGGCAATCTCAGCCTGTTCAATAGCCTTTTGCATATAGTATAAAGTTTTATCCATTGTTAATTAATCCTAAATTTGTGATTGTAGTTATCAGAAAAAGTACAAGTGAAAGTATGATACCGGGATTCACAAGAAATGCAGTCATTTTCTCTTTTAAGCTAAGTTCACTTACAATTCCGTCTTTCTTATCAGACATTTTAAAAAAGTTCTTATCATTTTTGGCAAGTACGATATATGAAATGAAGCCTGCAATACAGAAGAAAATAATCAGGCTGTAACTGATTATTGTCGCCGCATAATCGGAAACAATGTTTGCATCTCTTAAAATGCTCATGGAAACAGCATATAGGTTATTAAGAAAATGGATTGCAATTGACGGAAGAATGGAATTGAATTTGCAATCGACATACGCAAAAATAAGCCCGAGAATAAACGCAAACGGAATTTGTGATATATTCTGATGCATTGCACCGAACAAAATTGCAGAGCCTATAACTGCTGTTGTGTCACCAAACTTTCTCAGAGAACCCATAACTATTCCTCTGAAAGCAAATTCTTCGGCAAAAGCGGGGACGATTGCTGTTGAAATTATGTTCAGAACAATACTCAAAACACTTGAATCTCCGATTGTCAATCCCGAAGATGTGTTTTCAATTCCGAAAAGCGAGAAGTTGTCTGCGATAACACTCGTGGCAACATTTGCAATCATCGCACCCCCCATTCCGAGAAACAGAATGGGTATCATACTTTTTTGTTTTACATATTTTGTGCTGATAATATCATTTAAACTGTTTCTTGAAAGCTTTATATAAAAAAATGCAGGAACAACAACGGCAAATACGGAAATAAATATATCCATAAAGTAAGTCAGTATTGAATAATTGTCAGAATAAATATATTTTGCCGAACCAAAAGCCTTGAAAACTTCTACAACTATCATTGCGCTTACTGTCATTGTAAGCGAATACGCAAATACAAAAAAACCTAAACCGCTTGATCTTTGCTTGAGATTATCGTACTGGAACTCTTTTTTGAAATTGCGGTTATAATTAAGGTTATTGCCGTAAAACGGCATATTATTACCCGAAAACTGGTTATTTATCAAATTATCACATCCTCAAAGCTATTCTAACATAGAGGCATATTATTTTCAAGGATTAAAACATCCGTATAAAGTATTTGCATGATTAAAATGATGTTACCCGACAAAAAGCAATTTTTAAATACAGTATAATAAATTCACCCAAAATCGACGCAAAATAAGAAAAACCGTTTATATTTTCACACAAATTGATTCACCTCTATTTACAGCGTGGAAATTAAGACAAAAAATTTAAAAATATAACTTGATTTTTCCTGATTTGTATTGTATAATATGTTTTGCATTTGCCGGTGTGATGGAATTGGCAGACGTAGCGGACTCAAAATCCGCCGGTAGCGATACCGTACCGGTTCAAGTCCGGTCACCGGCACCAAAAGGACATTAACTCTTAGGGTTAGTGTCCTTTTTAGTATATTTCGGAGGGCGATAATTATGGGCGGAATAAGCGTTATGTTTTTAATGGGAATGCTTTCGGCTATGTATATGTTCTTTATAGCAGTAATTGTTGTGCTGATTATTTATTTTGCAGTAAGCTATGTTTTTGAGAGCATTGCGGCAATGGGTATGTGCAAGAACTTGTACTATAAGCACAGCGGTACAGCGTGGATTCCGTTTTATAATAAATATCTGCTCGGTAAAATTGCAGGGAATAAGGCTTTAGGCATAATTGAAGGTGTGCTGAACCTTTCAATCGCAACCGTTGCCGTTCTGTTTTTCTGCTTTGAACTGGAAATCGGTATCATCGGCTTGATTGCCATGTTAGCTTGTGTCATTGCCTCATTTGTGATAGATGTAATTATTTCGGATAAAATATTCAAAAATCTTAACATCAGATATTCGGATGTTCTCACAGTGGTAAATGTCCTTACCTTCGGACTTTTAAGACCTATAATTCTTTTTATATTCAGAAATAAACAGAATACAGTCAGATTTTAATTTCAAAGGAGCAATACACGCCGTATTGTTCCTTTTCCTTTTGCAAAAATGCCCTGTTTAAGATTATTTTTGTTTCATAATTTTTTGATACAGGCAATTTTTAAAAAAATTCGTCAATTTTTTTATTTTTAATTCTCATATGGTTGCTTATTTTTGATTTATATATTATAATGTATCTTGTATTGTTTTTTAATTACGGCGCAAAGCCGCATCTTTATGGAGGATTTGATTATGGAAAAGAAAGAATTACTTTACGAAGGAAAAGCTAAAAAGGTATTTTCTACAGAAGATCCCGATCTCTGCATCGTTTCCTACAAGGATGACGCAACTGCATTCAACGGCGAGAAAAAGGGCACAATCGTTGGCAAGGGTGTTGTAAACAACCGTATGTCAAACTTTATGTTCAAGCTTCTTGAAAAGCATGGCATTGCAACAGACTTTGTTGAAGAGCTTAACGACAGAGATACAGTCCTCAAGAAGGTTGAAATTGTTCCTCTCGAGGTAATTTTAAGAAATAAAGCTGCCGGAAGTCTTTCAAAGCGTCTCGGTCTTCCCGAAGGCACACCGATGAAGACTCCTGTTCTTGAATTCTGCTATAAGAACGATGAACTCGGCGATCCTATGGTAAATGAATATCACATCCTCGCAGCAGGCTTTGCTACAAAGGAAGAAATCGACACAATCACAGAAATGGCTTTCAAGATTAATGAGATTATGATTGAATTCTTCAAGCAGTGCAAGGTTGATCTTATCGACTTCAAGATTGAGTTTGGCAGATATAAGGGCAAGATTCTCCTTGCTGACGAAATTTCTCCCGATACATGCCGTTTCTGGGATATGGATACTCAGGAGAAACTCGACAAAGACCGTTTCCGTCGTGACATGGGCGGTGTTGAAGAGGCTTATGCCGAAATGATGAAGCGTGTAGGTCTTGCATAATAACTACATTGTGAATTTTTGAATTAAGATATGTGAATTAAACTTTGGATAGTTATTTTGATTAATCGGATGGTGGCACCTTGGAATTTTCTTTCGATAATTTTGCAAAAGAAGGTCTGCACGAAGAGTGCGGAGTATTCGGCATATTCAGCGACGGCACAATTAACCCTGCATACGCTTGTTATAACGGCTTGCTTGCTCTCCAGCACAGAGGACAGGAAAGCTGCGGCATCGCTGTATCTGACGAAGGTGTAATTGATTATCACAAAGATATGGGCCTTGTTACCGAGGTCTTTAACAACAAAATTCTTGATTCTCTCAACGGACAAATGGCGGTTTCGCATGTCCGTTACTCGACTGCAGGCGGTTCTGTGCTGGAAAATGCACAACCGCTTGTTATGCGTTATGTAAAGGGTACGCTTTCAATTGCCCATAACGGCAACCTTACCAATGCGCTTGAAATCCGCAGAGGTCTTGAACAGCGCGGCGCAATCTTTCAGACAACAATCGACAGCGAGGTTATCTGCTATGTAATTGCCCGTGAAAGACTTAAATGTCATTCTGTTGAAGATGCCGTTGCAAGAACAATGCAGGTAATTGAGGGAGCTTATTCGCTCCTTGTTATGAGCCCGAGAAAGCTTATTGCGGTTCGTGATCCTCACGGATTCAGACCGCTTTGTATGGGCAAGTACAACGATTCCTATGTTTTTGCAAGTGAAAGTGCGGCTCTTGATGCCTGCGGTGCAGAATTTGTCCGTGATGTTGAACCGGGTGAAATCGTAATTGTAGACCAAAACGGTGTCCGCAGTATGAAACCCGACTTTGGTGACAAGAAAAAGGCACTTTGCATTTTTGAGTATATTTATTTTGCCCGTTCAGACTCCTTTATTGACGGAGTAAGCGTTTATGAGGCAAGAAAGCAGGCAGGACGAATTCTTGCAAGAAAATACCCTGTTGAGGCGGATATGGTTGTCGGTGTTCCCGAATCGGGAATTGATGCCGCAATCGGTTACAGCGAAGAATCCGGAATTCCTTATGAAAAGGCTATTGTGAAGAACAGCTATATCGGCAGAACCTTCATAAAGCCAAGTCAGAAGGAACGAATGAAAAGCGTAAAAATTAAACTCAACCCGATTGCCGACAAAATCAAAGGCAAGAGAGTTGTTATTATTGATGACAGCATTGTGCGTGGTACAACTGTTGACCGAATTGTTACAATGCTCAAAGAGGCAGGCGCAAAAGAGGTACATATGCGTATCAGTTCACCTCCGTTTATGTGGCCGTGTTATTACGGTACAGACATTCCGTCAAGAGGAGAACTTATTGCCTGCAACCATACAATCGAAGAAATCACAAAGCTCAGCAAGGCTGATTCACTCGGATATCTCCCTGTTGAGTCACTTCGTGAGATGATTCACAACGCTCCAGTAGGCTTTTGCGACGGTTGCTTTACGGGTAATTACCCCGCTCCTATCACAAAAGAAACATTTAAGGGCAAAGAGCGCGGCGGAATGAACTTCGATGAAAACAATAAAAAGGACAACTAATTGAAAGGATGTAAATAATGGTAAAAGATACTTATGAATCACCCTTGTCAGCCCGTTATGCAAGCAAGGAAATGAAATACATTTTCTCGCCGGATAAAAAATTCAGAACATGGAGAAAACTCTGGATTGCTCTTGCAGAATCGGAAAAGGAACTCGGACTTCCAATCACACAGGAGCAGATTGATGAACTCAAGGCTCACGCTGACGACATCAACTATGAAGTTGCACAGGAAAGAGAGAAAATTGTTCGTCACGATGTAATGTCACATGTATATGCTTACGGTGTTCAGTGTCCGAACGCAAAGGGCATTATTCATCTCGGAGCAACCTCCTGCTATGTCGGTGATAACACAGATATCATCATTATGACAGAAGGACTCAAGCTTATCAGAAATAAGCTTATCACCGTTATCCGCAACCTTTCAAAGTTTGCCGATGAATACAAGGCTCTTCCAACCCTTGCATTCACTCATTTTCAGCCTGCACAGCCTACAACAGTAGGTAAGAGAGCGACTCTCTGGCTTCAGGAGCTCCTTATGGATCTTGAAGATGTTGAGTATCAGCTTTCAAAGGCTAAGCTTCTCGGTTCAAAGGGTACAACAGGTACACAGGCAAGTTTCCTTGAACTCTTTGACGGAGATCACGAAAAGTGCAAAATGCTTGACCATAAGATTGCAGAAAAAATGGGCTACAAGGCTTGTTTCCCTGTATCAGGTCAGACATATTCAAGAAAGCTTGATTCACAGTTCCTCAATGTTCTTGCGGGAATTGCTCAGTCAGCCGCTAAATTCTCAAATGATATCAGACTTCTTCAGCACCTCAAAGAGGTTGAAGAGCCGTTTGAAAAGAATCAGATCGGTTCATCGGCTATGGCTTACAAGCGTAACCCAATGAGAAGTGAGCGTATAGGTTCACTTTCAAGATATGTTATGGTTGATGTTCTCAACGGTTACTTTACAACTGCCACACAGTGGTTTGAAAGAACACTTGATGACTCAGCCAACAAGCGTCTCAGCGTTCCGGAGGCATTCCTCGCAGTTGACGGCATCCTTTCACTTTATGCAAATGTTGCAGACGGTCTTGTCGTTTATCCAAAGGTAATTGAACAAAGACTCAGAAAAGAACTTCCGTTCATGGCAACAGAGAATATTATGATGGATGCAGTTAAAAAGCGTGGTGCTGACAGACAGCAGCTTCACGAGAGAATCCGTGAGCATTCAATGGCTGCGTCAAGAGTAGTTAAGGTTGAAGGCGGCGAAAATGATCTTCTCGAAAGAATTGCCGCAGATGAGGCATTCGGTGTTACTATTGAAGAGCTTGAACACATTCTCAAGCCTGAAAATTACACAGGCAGAGCAAAAGAGCAGACAGAGGACTTCCTCAACGAGTGCATCAAGCCTGTTCTTGAAAAATACGCAGATGTTGAGTCTGACAAGCCTGAAATCAATGTTTAATTAAACTGATTTAATCGAACCTTTGGTTCAAGTATATATTTTATTTATAGCAGACAATGCGTCTGTAAAAAGGAGTTTTGTAAAATGGTAAAAGCAATTGTAGGTGCCAACTGGGGCGACGAGGGCAAGGGTAAAATTACCGATGTTCTCGCAAACGACAGCGACATCGTAATTCGTTTTCAAGGCGGTGCAAACGCAGGACATACAATTGTCAACGATTACGGAAAATTTGCTCTTCACCAGCTTCCTTCGGGTGTTTTCCATCAGAATATCACCAATATAATCGGCAACGGTGTTGCTTTCAGCGTTGAAAACTTCGTTAAGGAAATGGCTCACCTCAAAGATCGCGGAGTTCCCGAGCCAAACATTATTATTTCTGACAGAGCACAAATTGTTATGCCTTACCATGTAGCATTTGACTGCTATGAGGAAGAGCGTCTCGGCAAAAATTCTTTCGGTTCAACAAAGAGCGGTATCGCTCCGTTCTATTCTGACAAGTATTCAAAAATCGGTTTCCAGATTAATGAACTTTATGATGATCCCGATTCACTCAGAGAGAAAATCAGACACGCTCTTGAAATCAAGAATGCAACTCTGAAAAACCTCTACAACAAGCCCGAAATCACAGAACAGGAAGTTTTTGACAAGCTAATGGAATATAAGGAACTTCTTGCTCCTTATGTCGGTGACGCATTCACTTTTGTTCATAATGCGCTCAAAGACGGAAAGAATATTCTTCTTGAAGGACAGCTCGGTTCACTCAAGGATACTGACTTCGGTATTTATCCTATGGTTACTTCATCCAATACAATTGCAGGTTACGGTGCTGTAGGTGCAGGTATTCCTCCGTATGAAATCAAAGAAATCATCACAGTTGTCAAGGCTTATTCAAGTGCAGTAGGCGCAGGTGAATTTGTTTCTGAAATCTTCGGCGATGAGGCTGACGAACTTCGCAGAAGAGGCGGTGACGGCGGAGAATTTGGTGCAACAACAGGCAGACCGAGAAGAATGGGTTGGCTTGACCTTGTTGCAACACGCTACGGCTGTATGGTTCAGGGTGCAACACAGGTTGCGTTCACGGTTCTTGATGTTCTCGGATATCTTGATGAAATCCCTGTTTGTGTAGGTTATGAGCTTGATGGCAAGGAAATTGACTACTTCCCGTCAACAACAAAGCTTAAAAGATGCAAACCTATCCTCAAAAAGCTCAAGGGCTGGAAGTGTTCAATTTCAGGTATTACAGAATATGACAAGCTTCCTAAGGAATGCCGTGAATACATTGAATTTGCCGAAAAGGCTATCGGTGTGCCGATTACAATGGTTTCAAACGGTCCTTCCAGAAACGATATTATTTACAGATAATTAAAATATTAATTGAATACCGCACAAACTCTGTGCGGTATTCTTTAAATTTGAAAGGAATTTTACTATGAGCAATGCTACAAAAGAAACTGTCATTGTTCTTGATTTCGGCGGTCAGTACAATCAGCTGATTGCAAGAAGAGTTCGTGAGTGCAATGTGTATTGCGAAATTCTTCCTTATACCGTTGATATTCAGAAAATCAAAGACATTAACCCAAAAGGTATTATCTTCACAGGCGGTCCTAACAGCGTTTATGACGAGTCATCACCGCACTATACTCCTGAAATTTTTGAACTCGGAATCCCGATTCTCGGCATTTGCTACGGTTGTCAGCTTATGGCATACACACTCGGCGGCAATGTTGTTTCGGCTACAGACAATTCATCAAGTGAGTACGGCAAGACAGTTACAAGATATAATAACAATGATATACTCTTTAAATCCGTAAAGAGTGAAGGAATTTCATGGATGAGTCACCGTGACTATATCAATGAAGCTCCCGAAGGATTCAGCATTACAGCTACAACAGATGTATGTCCCGTAGCCGCAATGTCATGTCCTGAAGAAAAGTTTTACGGTGTTCAGTTCCATCCCGAAGTTAACCATACAGAAAACGGTAAAGATATGCTCCGTTCATTCCTTTATGATGTTTGCGAATGTAAGGGTGAGTGGAAGATGGAGAGCTTTATTGACACAACTGTTGCACAGCTTAAAGAGCAGATAGGCGACAAGGGTGTAGTTCTCGGACTTTCAGGCGGTGTTGATTCATCTGTTGCCGCAGCACTTCTCAGCAAGGCAGTCGGTAAACAGCTCACCTGCGTGTTCGTTGATCAGGGACTTATGAGAAAAGACGAGGGCGACTTTGTAGAGCAGACCTTTACGAAGCTTTTTGATATGAACTTTGTCCGCATTAATTGTCAGGAAGAGTTCCTTGCAAAGCTTAAAGGCGTTGAAGAACCCGAAGAAAAGCGCCACATCATCGGCACAGAATTTTATAAGGTGTTCTGGAACAAAATCCGTGAAAGCTACGGCGAGGGTTATTTTGCACAGGGCACAATTTATCCCGACCGTATCGAAAGCGGTAAAGGCGATGCCGCAAAAATCAAGACGCACCATAATCAGGTTGGTATCCCGGAAGATATCGACTTTGCAGGTGTAATTGAACCACTTAAAGACCTCTTCAAGGATGAGGTAAGAGTAGTAGGTGAGAAGCTTGGACTTCCGCACGACCTCGTATGGCGTCAGCCGTTCCCGGGTCCGGGACTCGGTGTGCGAGTAATCGGAGAAGTTACAGCCGAAAAGGTTCGTATTCTTCAGGAAGCTGATGCAATTCTTCGTGATGAAATGGATAAGTGCGGTTACGCAGATAAAATGAGCCAGTTCTTCGCAGTCCTCCCGGGTGTTAAAACCGTTGGCGTTATGGGTGACGCAAGAACATATGACGAACTCATCGCTCTCCGTGCCGTTACAACCGATGATTTTATGACAGCCGACTGGGCAAAAATTCCCTACGAAATCCTAGGCAGAGTCTCCAACCGTATCATAAATGAAGTAGAACATGTCAACAGAGTAGTCTATGATATAACAAGTAAACCCCCCGGAACAGTAGAGTGGGAATAAAAAACAAGACTTCAAAAATGCCGAATTTACGTCGTTTTTAAAGCCTTAAAATCTCAGTGATAACAATTTGATAACAGGAAGTAAAACTGAAATGTTCTGCATTTCAGGCGGTTTACAGGTCACGCCACTCTTTCGAGGGTTCATGTTTACCGCAGTCATCGGTCGTTTTCGGCCAGTTAAGCTTCCATTCTGTATATTCGGCCTTGCTGATCTTAACGTCAGCAAGGTCTTTTTTTCGTCTCTGCCACTCCGCAAAGAAGTCGTTCAGAAGAATAGAGCCGAAAATAATGCCCTTACGTTTGTTTCCGTCCTCATCTGTACAGTCCTCAACGCTGATCGGGTAATGTTCGTCCAGTTCAAAGAGCATCATCATAACGCCCTCCGCTCCGAGAATTTCATCATCAGCAAGGAAACGAGGGTTTACATCAAGCACCTCGGCAAGCCGTTCCACAAGTGCTTGTTTTGGTGTACGAGTGCCTGATTCGTACTGTGCGATGCGGACATCGGCGGATTTCTCATCAAATCCGACAGCCATACCGAGCTGCTTCTGTGTCATTCCACGGAAATCACGGATACGGTGTATTTTATCTCCCATTATACTCATGGTGGTTTACTCCTTATAATATCGTTCTGTTAGTAGAATCATTATAACATATATGTTTAAGTCAGTCAAGAAATACTAAACAAAAAAATTTAGAAAATACGCAAAAGTGTCTTGACAAAAGCAAATTTGTTTAGTATAATGCAATTAAGCAAAAATGTTTAGAACAGATTTTGCGAATACAGAACACAGAAAGGAACAAATGTATATGTCAGAAAAATTTATTCGTGCAGAGGAAGTTGCTGAGGTTATGGAGATCTCTGTTGCCTATGCGTACAAAATCATTCGTAAACTCAATCAGGAACTTTCCGACAAAGGGTTTATCACAGTAACAGGCAGAGTGAACCGTGAGTACTTTAACGAGCGAGTGTACTCGGTGAACCCTCCCAAAAAGAAAGCTGGTAAGGAATAATGCCCGTATATAAGGATAAAAACGGCACTTGGTATGCTATGGTTCGTTATGAGGACTGGCATGGGGAGCGAAAACAAAAGTGCAAGCGTGGCTTTGTTACCAAACGTGAGGCACAGAACTGGGAGCGAAGATTTCTGCTTCAAGCAAACAGTGACCTTGATATGCTGTTTAAGGACTTCTACAAGCTGTATGAACAGGATATGAGATCTCGCCTGAAACAGAATACATGGGAACATAAGGCACACGTCATTCAGTCGAAAATCCTCCCTTATTTTGGGGATAAACCGATGAAGGATATTCAGGCAAGAGATGTGCTTTCGTGGCAGAATGAACTGCTTCGTCACCGTGACAAAAACGGAAAGCCCTATTCGGAAACGTATTTGAAGAATCTGCACAATCAGCTTTCCTGTATCTTTAACCATGCGGTTCGCTACTATGATCTTGGCGTAAACCCAGCTGCCAAAGCTGGAAGTATTGGCGTAAAGAATGCCAAAGAGATGAACTTCTGGACAAAGGACGAGTATATGCAGTTTTCTGAGGTCATGATGGACAAACCAGTTTCGTTTTATGCCTTTGAAATGCTGTATTGGTGCGGTATCCGTCTTGGCGAACTGTTGGCTCTCACACCAGAGGACTTTGATTTCCAGAATCGAAAGCTCTGCATTAACAAGTCCTATCAGCGTATCAAGGGGCAGGACGTTATTACAGAGCCGAAAACCAAGAAAAGCAACCGTACCATTGAAATGCCTGATTTTCTTTGTGAGGAGATGCAGGATTATCTCCGTATGCTTTACGATCAGAAATCAGATGAGCGTATTTTCACAATATCCAAGAGTTATTTGCATCACGAGATGGACAGAGGGGTAAAAGAAACGGGTTTGAAGCGTATCCGTATCCATGATCTGCGTCACAGCCATGTTTCGCTTCTGATCGAACTTGGGTTTTCGGCTGTTGCTATTGCAGATCGTGTGGGACATGAGAGCATTGAGATCACATACCGCTATGCACATCTGTTTCCGTCGAAACAGGCGGAAATGGCGAATAAACTCAGTGAGTTGAAGAAAGGAGATAACGCAAATGTCAGCGAAAAACCTTGACAGCAAAGGCAGATTTCGTTCCAGAACCATCGGATTTCGGGTATCTCCCGAAGAAGAAAAGCTGATAAATTCAGCAGTGGCACTTTCAGGACTGACCAAACAGGACTACATCGTAAAAAGGCTTCTCTGCCGTGATGTGGTAGTGCAGGGCAATCCGAGAGTATACAAAGCTCTGAAAAATCAGCTTGCCGAAGTCCTCAGCGAACTGAAAAGAATAGAGAACGGCTCTGCTGTGGACGATGAGCTGCTGTCCACGATACAGCTCATTACAACAACTTTGAATGGTCTGAAAGGAGACAGCGAATGACCGAAAAAAGAGAAATGACCGCCCCTATGACCTCTGTTGGCGCAGAGGTCGGGCAGTCACTTAACAACTATAACGATATTATACCAGATTATGGAGAGGAATTCAATCCCTCGGAGGAATTGTTTGAAACGCAGATGCGGTATGAGCATGAAATGCAGGCGCTTGCGAAAGCGGAGCGTGAATCCGCTCTCGATTTCATGCAGACAGTTTCAATGCCGGAGCTTTATGAAATGGTCTATCCGGGCAAACCGCCGATCATTGAGCATTTTCTCTATCCGGGAACTTACCTGTTTGTCGGTGCTCCAAAGGTCGGCAAGAGTTTCATGATGGCTCAGATTGCCTATCATGTAAGTTCAGGCACACCGATGTGGAACTATTCCGTCCGCAAGGGTACTGTGCTGTACCTCGCCTTAGAGGACGATTACCGCAGATTGCAGGAGCGTTTGTATAGAATGTTCGGAACAGAGACAACGCCCGATCTCTTCTTTTCAATTGCTTCCAAGTCGCTGAATGAAGGGCTGCTTGAACAGCTTGACGGCTTTATTCGAGAACATCATGATACCGGTTTGGTGATTATTGATACCTTACAGAAAGTGCGTGAAGCCGAAGGCGATACATACAGTTATGCCCGTGATTATGACATCATCGCAGGGCTGAAAGCGTTTGCGGACAAAACTGGTATCTGTCTGATGCTCGTTCACCATACCCGCAAGCAGAAGTCCGATGATAATTTCGACCGTATCTCCGGCACAAACGGTTTGCTCGGTGCAGCGGACGGAGCGTTTCTTATGTATAAGAATAAACGCTCGGACAGCGAAGCTACTATTGAAGTGTCGGGCAGAGATCAGCCGGACAAGAAGTTCATGCTCTCCCGAAATAAAGAAACGCTGTGCTGGGAACTGAGCGGAGAGAAATCTCCCGAATACACTGAACCGCCTGAACCTGTGCTTGAAGCGATCGGCAATTTCGTCAATGAGGACAATCCGACTTGGGAGGGGACGGCGACCGAGCTTATTGAAAAACTGGAGCTTGACATCAAGCCGAATGCCCTGTCGCTGAAACTGAATGTCAATGCAGGAAAGCTGTACAATCTTTATTTCGTTCAGTACACAAACAAGCGTACTCACAAGGCAAAGCTGATTCAGCTTCGCTACGATGCAGATCACCCGATTGTAGTCTCTCCCGCACCCTCAAAAGAAGAAGTTGAAAAAGGTGCAGATGATGTTTCTGCTGCTAATGGTGAAATCATTAGCAGCACCGATACCGTTGACGATATTGCAGGTGAAGATTTCGACCGAGCTTATCAGCAGATGATCGACAATGCTTTAGCGTGACGATGTGCGTCGATGCGTCGATGGTTTGAGGGGTGTCTAAAACATCGTTACCACCGACGCACATCGACGCAGTTACAGCTATGTTTTTCAAAAAATGTAATGCGGATTTTTGATTCCTGTACCCACGATTTAGGCTGCTTCGACAGCCTTTCTTCTCCCGTCAGGGATAGCCCCGCAGGGCGGAGTAGTTCTTGTGGCGGTCTTATGCTGCCACAAGTATTACGGAGTTACAAGCGGCGCTCTGCACCGTTGTAATCGGCGCTCCGCGCCCCTCTCGCCCGTCAGGGCTTGGCGATAGCCATTCCGCATCAGCGGTCATGAAAGGAAGTGTTGCCCATGTAAATATGATTGGATTTAACAGAAAGAGATAACCAAATCCAATTAGAAATGAGGTCAATAAAATGAAAGAAAAACGAATCTCATTTGGTCAGGGAAAAGGTTCTCTGACTCACAACAACAGGGAGTTCGTTGCGGGCAATGTTGACGTGTTCCGTACTCCCGATAATATCATTTTCGTGTGTCAGCCGATTGGCGAAGCATACGATTGGCTTTTTAAGAAATCAACCGAGCGTTATAATGCTAAACAGAAACGTAATGACCGCAAGGTTCACGGCAGCTACTATAAGCATCTTTTCGGTGTGAAGCCCTGCAATACTGTCCGTACTGCCGCAGACAAACGCAAGAGCTTTTATGAGGATGTTGTGCAGATCGGCAAGAAGGAAGATTCGGGTTACGGTACTGAGGACTTTCAGCTTGTGGCTGACTGCCTGAAAGAGTATATGGAGGGTTTCCAGAATCGCAACCCGAACTTTTACGTCTTTAACGCTGTCCTGCACATGGACGAAGCAACTCCGCATCTGCACATCGACTACATTCCTGTCGGTCACTACAAGCGAGGGCAGGACACGCAGAACGGTATCGCTCAGGCACTTAAAGAAATGGGATACGGCGAGGGCAAAATGGCTATCGCCAAATGGCGAGCTGCCGAGGTTGAAGTGCTGAATAAGATATGCTTTGAACATGGTATCAAGCCTCTTGCTCCAGAAAAGGCGAGAGGGACGTTAGAGGTACCTGAATACAAGGAGAAGCGCAGACAGGCAGATGAACTTGCTTTGCAAAACGCTCAGGTAGAAGCGGAGCTTGGCGAGAAGCGTGAAATACTCAAAGTTGTCAAGAAGAAAACTGCTAAACTTACAGAGATAGACGGTATCGAAACAGGCAAGACCGTATTCGGCGGTAAGGTCACAGTGTTGCAGGAGGACTGGCAGAACGTCACTGATCTTGCAAAGAAAGAAGTTGCAACGCAGAAGCAGACCAAGAAGCTCCGCAAGGAACGTGACGAAGTTGTTCGGGAGCGTGACGAACTGAAAGCGAAACTATCGGCAGTTTCCTCGGAGCTTGCTACATATAAGAAGAAAGAGGAGGATGCTCGTTATTTCTCCCGTGAGAAGATGAAAAAAGAAGCAACCCGAATCAGCCGTGAGGACGAGCTGTCACGTGAACTGAAAAAGGCTAAGGCTTTTATTTCTGCCTGCGGACTGAGTGCCGATTATCAGCAATTTAGGTATAACAGCACCACAAGAAAAAATGTGCTGGAATAAGGAGAAAAACACTATGATTATCAGAAGCAAAAACAAGGTTCAGGTAGGCGGCAAGAACAAGCCCGTATGGGTGCTCGACACCGATGCACTGACCGTCACCTACAACACACCAGATGCTGAGCCGAGCGTGACAACATTCAGCTCCGACCACATCAAGTATCACCTGCACTACTCGGAAGAGTACCGTCCTGATAAGGTGAAAAGGCTTGTCAACGATGGCACGATACTTGACTATTTGATCGAGCTTGACCGTGCTGTTACAGAAGCTATTGAGAGACAGGTCGAGAAGTGGAAGGCAGCCGACAGGGAGTATCTTGAAGCAGTAGTTGTGGGTGATTTCAACAGGGCAGACGGATTGGAGAATATGCTCCGTCTTTGTGCGAAAGATCCGATTTATGAGGCTATGGTGTATGTGTGATATAGTATGACGAGAAAATTCCTGCTGAATACATATCAGTAGGAATTTTTCAGTTAGGTACTTGTTTTTTTTGGGTAGTATGTGCTATAATATATATAGTTCAGCGAATGCAGATTTTAATTCTGCGATTCTTAACTACAAATTCAGAAAACGGAGAGCACCCTAGATGGCGATAAGTTATAAAAAACTATGGAAGATGCTGATAGATAAAGACATGAAGAAAAAAGACCTTTGTATTGCAGCGGGAATCAGTCATGCTTCTATGGCAAAGCTCGGTAAGAATGAGAATGTTACAACAAGTGTGCTTGTAAAGATATGCAATGCTCTGCAATGCGATATAGGAGATATTATGGAAATGGTGCCAGAAACGGCTGTCGAAAGGATGCAGAGTGATGAGCGTTAAAACAATGAAAGCTCTTGCGGCAAAGCCTATTTTGAAATGGGCCGGCGGTAAGACGCAGATGCTTGGCGAGCTTATGCCGAGAGTTCCGAAAACATACGGCAGATATATAGAGCCTTTTTTTGGCGGCGGAGCTTTATTCTTTTCTTTGAAGCCTGATAATGCTATCATAGCCGACAGCAATCCTGAACTGATAAATATGTATCTTCAGGTTGCACATCATGTTGATGATGTTATCGAGTGCTTGCAGAAATATGAAAATACAAGTGAGATGTTCTATGAGGTTCGTTCTCTCAATTGGCAGACACTGCCGAAAGCCGAAGCTGCTGCCAGAACAATATATCTGAATAAAACTTGTTTTAATGGCTTATACCGTGTAAACAGAAATGGACAGTTCAATACTCCGTTTGGAAAGTATAAGAATCCAAAAATATGCGATATTGACGCACTTCGTCTTGCTTCTGAAGCACTGAGAAAGGCAGACATTCTTTGCGGTGATTACACTCTTGTACTTGAACACTATGCTCAGCCAGGAGATTTTGTATTTTTGGATCCACCATATCTTCCCATATCCGAAAACTCAGATTTCAAGAGATATACCAAAGAACAGTTTTATGAGGACGATCATATTGAGCTGGCAAAGATGATCGGTACACTTCATGAACGTGGTTGTTATGTGATACTCACTAATTCCAATCATCCTCTTGTTCATCAGCTTTATGAGCAGTATAAGATAGAGGTTATCCAGACTAAGAGACATATCTCCTGTCATGGTGATACCCGAAAGGGTGAAGATGTAATTGTTACAATACCGCCTGAAAAGAAAAAGGAGGCAAAAATCAAGCCTCTTTCCGATCAGGTATCATTATATCCACCGACACGCTTTATGGGTTCCAAGAGGAAACTGCTCGGTGAAATATTGAATGTTGCATCACGCTTTGAGTTTGATACCGTAGTTGATCTGTTCTCAGGTTCGGGAATCGTCGGATATATGTTCAAATCTAACGGCAAAACGGTAATCAGCAACGACTATATGGCTATGTCAGCAACATTCACGAAAGCTATGGTTGAGAATAATGCTGTAACACTTCCTATGGAAGAAGCTGAAAAACTGTTGATACAGCAAGGCGAGATAGATCACTTCGTGTCTGATACATTTAAGGATTTGTATTATACCGATAAAGAAAACGAGCTGATAGATATACTGCGAACTAACATAGCTGCGATAGACGATCAGTATAAGAAAGCTATTGCAATGACAGCTCTTATCCGTGCCTGCACGAAAAAAAGGCCTCGTGGAATATTTACATATATAGGACACAGATATGATGACGGAAGAAAGGATTTGCAGAAATCTCTTTCTCAGCAGTTCCTTGAAGCAGTAGAAGCTGTAAATAATGCTGTCTTTGATAATCATAAGGATAATAAGTCTGTAAATGGCGATGCAATGGCACTTTCTGTTCCGACTCCCGATCTTGTCTATATAGATCCCCCATACTATTCGCCTTTATCGGATAATGAATATGTGCGGAGATACCACTTTATCGAAGGACTTGCCCGTGATTGGAAGGGCGTAGAAATCCAGGAACACACCAAAACGAAGAAATTCAAATCCTATCCCACACCTTTTTCAACAAAAAGTGGCACATATGATGCTTTTGATAAGCTGTTCAGTAAATTTTCTGACAGTATTCTGATTATATCATATTCCTCCAACAGTTTGCCTACACAAGAGGATATGGTAGCATTAATGAAGAAGTACAAGGCTAATGTTGAAGTAGTTCCCATAGATTATAAATATGCCTTTGGCAATCAGGCTGATGCAAAAACACATAGAAATACTGTCCAGGAATACCTTTTTGTTGGGTATTGATAGGAGAATATATTATGGAAGAAAATATTAAGATTTGGCTTGTTGGCAACACAGGTTTGAGAAATCCTAACAGAATACAGGAAGGTCTTACAGTATACGCCAAATCTGCCTTTGTCGGCAAGCTACACGGCAGGGAAAACGAAATAGGTTTTATGAATCTTCTGAATAAGGAAGGCATTATTCAGAACGAAAGTGGTAAAGACGAATCAGGCAGTCATGCTCGTAAGTGGCGTTTGATGTTTGCTAAGAACGGATATATCTATCCCCAGGTAAGCAAGAAATACGGCAATCAGGGCGATCTCGGAGCTATGGACGATATAACTCCGTTCGGCAGAACATTCCTTAAAGCAGATACTTTTCCTGCGGTTCAAGAGTGTTTCCTCAGAGCTATGAGCGTTGAGCAGTTCCCAATGCCCGAAGGCGAAGAATTTTTCTCTCCGCTCCGCTGGATGCTCGCTATCATGTTAGAGTTAGAAAAGCAGACAGGCTCTACGGAAATGAGCCGTATTGAGTTTGCCTTGTGGGGACACACAACTAATCCAAGCTATGATCTCTACGAAGTTGTAGAGCATATTCTTGATCTTAGACAGCGCAGAGCAAAAGCTCCTACAAAGCGTACCTTTGATAAGAATGAGATCAAAGAACGTGGCAGACATTACGACAAAAAAGCTGACAACTTTCTTGATTATAGCGATATGAATATGCGTTATCTGCGTATATCGGGAATGTTTCAGCGTAAGGGCAGAGGTATTATGATTATACCTGCGAAACACCTGCTTGCAGAGAAACTCGCTAAAAGTACAGCAACATCAGAACCGCTTATGGAAGCATATAAAAAGCTTTGTTCTGGTGCTCCACTGCCGACGGATAACATCGATGTAGCTAAAACTCTACTTGAAGATCTCAAAAAGCAGATGAAGAAACGGCATATTGTATACGATATTTCTGATCTTTCGCTTAACACTTCTGCCGAGATCAATATTGCAAGACAGCGTTTGGAAGATACACTTGCCAAAACAAACGAAATACAGTACGCTAACGATCAGCGTAACCAGTGGAAAGAAATAGCCGATTATATGTCGCTATTGATAAAAGGTGGCGGAAAGCTCGTCTACGATGAAGATAACGCTATTGAAATACCGAAAGACGAAACTCCTGCATATTTTGAGTGGACACTTTGGAGAGCTGCACTTGCGATAGATCATATGATAAACAAGCCGTATGAGGTTCGTGGATTCAGACTTGACTCCGACTTTTTGCCAGTAACCGCGGCAGGCGGAGGAAAAGGCGATCTATACTGTGAATTTGAGGATTTTATGATCTTGACTGAAGTAACAATGTCCACATCTTCAAGGCAGGAAGCAATGGAGGGCGAGCCAGTCCGCCGTCATGTATCCGATGCAATATTGAATTATGATAAGCCTGTTTATGGCCTTTTCCTTGCTATCAAAATTGACACCAACACCGCTGAAACATTCCGTCACGGTATTTGGTATGCCAAAGGTGATGTTAAGCAGCGCCTTGATATTGTTCCGCTTTCATTGGAGCAGTTCCGTAGGCATTTTGTTTCAATGTTCGAGGGCAAGCAGGCTCGTCCTGAACATCTGAGAGATTTGATACTCCAGTGTGAGACGGAGCGTGATAATTTGGAGGCTCCTGCGTGGATGAGGTATATAGAAACCGTGGTAGTTGAGAGATCGAGTATGGTTTGTGGGAGATGATTGATTTATGAGTAAAATATTTGAACAAGGTGCTTTCAGCAGGTATTCTAAGAGATCTTTGGAAAATGCTACTTCCCCAATATTAGAACACTCTCAGTTTTCAGCAAAAACTACAGTATTTATATCGCATAGACATGATGATCTCGAAGATTTACAGGGAGTATTGGGATTTTTAGAAGATGAATATAAAGTAAAAGTATATATTGATAGCAAAGATTCTTCTATGCCGATAACAACGTCAGCAGAAACAGCGATTAATCTTAAGGATAGAATTCGGAAATGTGATAGATTTATTCTCCTTGCAACAAATGGTGCGATTGAATCAAAATGGTGTAATTGGGAATTAGGATTTGGAGATGCAAATAAATATCCAGATAAGATTGCAATTTTTCCATTGAAGCCAAAAGGGACATACGATTTTCAGTACAAAGGAAACGAGTATATGCGAATATACCCATACATTGAATTTTCTGACGGAACTGAAAAATATAGTAATGGGCAACAAATTACAAGGGGATACTATGTGGTTACGCCTAAAGATGGAAAAAATATATACTGTTCTTTGAAACAGTGGCTGTCTAAAGGTAGTATTTATTAAGGAGGATTTGATATGGCACGTAGAGTCTTTTTCAGTTTTCATTATGATAATGACATCAATAGATCTATGACGGTTAGAAATAGCTGGGTTACACAAGGTAAAGAAGCTGCTGGATTTGTTGATAAAGCTGAATTTGAAAAAATAAAGCGTACAGGAAAAACAGCAGTTCATAACTGGATTGACAGCCAGCTGAATGGTACATCTGTAACTGTGGTTTTGATTGGAAGTGACACTTTGAACCGTCCGTTTGTACAGTATGAAATATGTGAAAGCCTAAAAAGAGGCAACGGCGTTATAGGCGTTTATATTCATAACATCAAAGATATGATCACACAAAAAGGCTCCGTGAAAGGAAATTCACATACGGTTATAGGATATTATTCAGATGGGTCTCCTGCATACTTTGATAACGTATGTGATGGACTATATGACTATATCGAGCAAGATGGTTATAACAATCTTGGAAGTTGGATTGAAACAGCTGCAAAAGCACATAATAAATAACACAGGAGGTTGTTATGGCAGTTACAAAGGAAGAATTTATACGAGAGTATACCAAAGCTATTCGGGAAGGTAATGCTGCTATATTTGCTGGAGCTGGATTATCAAGACCATCAGGGTTTGTTGATTGGAAAGGTCTGCTCAAACCACTTGCAGATAGCATTAATCTTGATGTTAACAAAGAACATGACTTATTGTCTGTAGCTCAGTATTATCGAAATCAAAGAGGTACTCGTACAAGTATAAATCAATCTATCATGAATGCTTTTTCTAAGAATGTCACTATTAACGAAAATGTGCGGATTGTTGCACGTCTTCCCATATTCACATACTGGACCACAAATTATGATGAGATAGTTGAAAATGGAATAAGAGCAGCAAATCGCAATCCAGATGTTAAATCAGAATCTGAGCAGCTTTCAGTAATCAAACCAGATCGAGATGCAATCGTTTATAAAATGCATGGAGATGTAAATAATCCGGCCAAAGCCGTTTTGACCAAAGAAGACTATGAACTCTACGAAAATCATCGACCTTTATTTAGAACAGCTTTACAAGGAGATTTGGTATCAAAAGTCTTTTTGTTTATTGGCTTTAGTTTTGAAGACCCAAATATTGATTACATTCTCAGTCAAATTCGTTCGTTGTTGGGAGAAAATATTTCTACACACTACTGTTTTTTCAAAAGAGTCCAACAATCAGATTATAATGATCCGGAAGAGTATGGATATAATAAAGCTAGACAGGATTTACAGGAAGAAAATCTTCGGAATTATGGCATTCAAACTGTTTTTGTCGATGAATATGATGAAATAACCGACATTCTTCGTGACCTTGAAAAAAACTATAAGATGAAGAAGGTGTTTATTTCTGGAAGCGCTGATGAATTTTCCGATCTGTGGAGTAAAGAAAATGCTGAAGAATTAGCAGGGAAACTTGCGGGTGTATTAGTACGCAATGATTGTCGTATCACTTCTGGGTTTGGACTTGGAATCGGCTCGGCTGTTATTAATGGAGCATTGGACGTGATATACGCTGAGAAATATAGACACATTGATGAACATCTGTGCCTTCGCCCATTTCCTCAAAACATTAGTGATCCGACAAAACGAGCTGAAAAGTGGAAAAAGTATAGAGAAGAAATGTTAACGGAAACAGGAGTATCCATCTTTATGTTTGGAAACAAAAAAGATGCAAAAACTGGAAACATAATTGAAGCTGATGGATGTATGCAAGAATTTGAAATAGCAAAATCAAAAGGCAATATAATTATTCCTATTGGCACTACAGGGTTCGTAGCTAAAGCAATTTTAGATAATGTAAAAAGGAATATAGCTAACTATGCCTATTTATCAGATTATATCGATGTATTAGAAAAAGAAACTAATATTGACCGAATAATTCAATGCGTGGTAAAGATAATAACGAGTAAACTATATTAAGGAGTGAGTCTGATGGGCAGAAAGATATTTGTCTCTTACAAGTATAAAGACAATGACGTGGAAGAATTGTCAGGAGTTACCCAGCCAACTTGGCCATGTGACTATGTGAACTATATCAAAGACAATATTTTGAATGATGATGACATCTATAAGGGAGAGAATAGTGATGAGGATATTTCTTCTTGGAAAGAAGAGGATATATGGGAGCATCTAAAAGATAAGATTTATGATAGTACGATTACGATAGTTCTAATTTCGATTAATATGAAAGAGCCAGGGAAATGGCAGAGATCGCAGTGGATCCCTTGGGAAATATCATATTCTCTCAGAGAAACTACCAGAAACGACAGAACAAGCCATAATAATGCTATACTTGCAGTGATCCTACCTAATAAAAAAGGTTCATATGATTATTACGACAAAGATGACTTGTTTCCGATATTAAAAGATAATATAGACAACGGCTATATCTATGTCGTTACATGGGAGGATTTCAAAAAGTATCCTAACGCAGATATTAAACAAGCATTTGACTATAGAGATCAAACATCGTCATACAAAATAAAAAAATCACTTTAATACAATTAACTACTTGACAGTTCCTCCAATCTGCGCTATAATACCGAACAAGGAGCAAGCCACCAGGCACACATTGCCTCCACAAGTTGCACAGCTCATTATCAAACGTGCTAACAAAATGATAACGGAGCATCAGCAGCCAAGTACAATACAGAACAAAATGTATAATTGAGATACCACGGCTCAAATCTACTAAACAAAATTGTTTAATTTGGAGGGTGATTTGAGGAGTGGGAATAATATCAAGTGTTATTGTGCAACACCTATTATCCTATAATGTGTAAATTTTAGTATCCTTAAGCGACCTTGAAGAGCAATCTTTTAGGTCGCTTTTTCTATGCCCAAAAGTCCAATGTTTATCGGTTTTTTGGCAATAAAACTCCAGTTTTATTCGGAGTTTAAAAAATACAGACAGTGGATAACAAAAATTACCCCAAAGAGAGTAGAAGGACTTGTACAATGACAGACTTTGTTATTGTGCAACACCCATTATCCTGTAATGTGTAAAATTCAAGCAGTTGCAGGAGGCTTTGCTGTACAAATATTTATATTTTGATACCTAAACCGTAGGTGACTTAAAAAACGCCGCTAATTTCTGCGCCGTTTTTATCATATACTGAACCTCCAATATGTACAGCGTCTTTTGCAAGACCTGCATATCCACGCATAATGACAGATACGCTGTTAAAGAAAAAAATCTGTGAGTAAATTTTGTCTGTTAATGCTGACAGATTTATGATACAATAGTGCTGTTAGTTTGAATTGAAAAGTGGGTAGAAATATAAAAAATGGGGAAACTGAATTTTACAAAAGCACTTAAAAACGCATTACCGTATGTATTAACGATTATACTTGTCGGTATAATGACTTTTGTTGCGGAAATATTGGATGAGGGGGAGATAATCTTTCCTGAAATAACAGCACTTGCAATTGGTTATATGGTTACACAAAAGCAAGGTTGGAAAGTCAATGACAGCCGAATGATTGCGTTAATTGCGATTTGCGCTGTTGCGGGTGTGATGACAGTCCGATACATAAAAGTCGGGCTTTATCTTGAAATATTGATTGCATTTGTATTTGCACAAATTCTCTTTATGTTTTCGGGAACAACATTTGCACCGATGATTTCGGCAATTGTGTTGCCCGTTATGATGCAGACCGAGAGCTTTATATACCCGATTGCCGCATTTTTGCTGACAATTGCGGTTGTATTATTCCGCAGATTTCTTTTGAAAGTTAAAATAAGAGATAAAGAGGATTTTCAGTCAGTAAACCTGCATGCAAAGAGCGATGTGATTGACACAGCCGTAAGAACAATCTGCGTTGCCGTTGTGGGATTTTTCGCAATTTGGTTGGGCTTTAAATTTGCAATTGCACCCCCGTTGCTTGTGGCGTTTACGGAATTTTCCCGTCCGAAAAATAAGGCTCGCAACAAGCCGGTAAAGACGGTTTTGGTGATAACAGTCTGTGCATTTGTCGGAGCGGTTTCAAGATATGTGCTGAATATGACTCTCGGATTGCCGTTGACAGTTGCCGCATTGACAGCCACGGCGATAATGCTTGTAATTGTTTACTGCACAAAAATGTATATTCCGCCTGCCGGAGCATTGACAATTTTGAGTATGATTATTCCGAGTGAAAGCGTACTTTTGTACCCGTTGCAGATACTTGTCGGAACTGCGGTAATAATGCTGATTTCACGGCTTTTGTTTATGAAACGGCAAAATTAAAAAAATCTTAATTTAGTTATATTATTCTATAGAGGAAATTAAATGGATATATTTATTACAATTTTAGTTACATTTTTTGCAGGAATGGGCGCAGGTCTCGGAACAGGTTTTGCAGGAATGAGTGCGGCGGCTGTAATAAGTCCGATGCTCATAACTTTTCTTAATATGGATCCGTATATGGCAGTCGGAATCGCACTTTCGTCCGATGTTTTGGCGAGTGCAGTTTCAGCTTATACATACCATAAAAATAAAAATCTCGATGTCAGAAACGGTTTGATTATGATGGCGAGTGTGCTTGCGTTTACGATTGTCGGCAGTTATGTTGCAAGCATTGTTCCATCAGCTACAATGGGCGGATTTTCCGTGTTTATGACATTTTTGCTCGGCATAAAATTTATCATCCGTCCCGTTATGACAACTAAAGAAGCTATGCTCGGTGTGTCGGCAAAAAAGAGGGCAATTCAGTCTGTAATCTGCGGAATGTTAATCGGCTTTATCTGCGGATTTATAGGTGCGGGCGGAGGAATGATGATGCTTTTGATTTTGACGACCGTGCTGAATTATGAATTGAAAACCGCTGTCGGCACAAGCGTATTCATTATGACATTCACCGCCCTTACAGGTGCTGCTTCGCACTTTATGATTGGTGGCACTCCCGATTGGTTTGTGTTCATTCTCTGCATAGCGTTCACCCTTATATGGGCGAGAATTGCCGCCGTCTTTGCAAACAAAGCTAAGCCCAAAACCCTGAACCGTGCAACAGGCATTGTCCTCGTGGTGTTAGGTGTTGTTATTATGGGATTTAAGCTTTTAGCAAAATAAAAATTGACAGTTTAAAATTTTAAATTCAGGTCGGGCAATAGATTTGTAAAATGCAAAAATTTCTGTTGCCCGATTTTTCAACGGTTATGTTGGGGCTAATCGAGTAGGGCGAAACAAGTGCTTGCTTTGAACAATATTCAGGGGGAAAGTATGCTTTTTTAACAATTGCATTATTATTTCACAAAAAAACAAAGGAGCTGCGAAGAACGAAGTCTTAAACTTCATTTCTTCACAGCTCCTTAAATTTTCGTGTCAGATGTGCTGTACTCAGCTTATTCCCATAAGCTCCATAACTTCAATAAGTTGTTTTCCAGCATTATCGGAGATCACAACCTTGCTATCTGTTATGACACGACCGACCGATTTGCCTTTATGAATAAATCCTGAAACCATTTTGTCCATCCGATGACTGCCGACAAGGAGTCGGAAGGCATATCTTCAAAGAGCTTTTCAAAATCCTTCATCGCTCTGCCCTTTCCGACCCATAAGATATCTCCCTGCTCCAAATCCATCACGCAGGTTGCGTAACTCAGTTAGTGGGCAGACTACTTTTAAAACTATAGCTTTTGAGTAGGGGTGCAAAATGAATCTTTAGTTATTATAATTCATTAACAGAATTATAATCTTCCGACTTAATCTATCATTTGTGGAGTTATAATTATAATTTATTGTAGCATGCAATCGTTTGATAACGATAATAATTATAAACTTTTAGGTTTTGCACATGAGTTGCGAACTTTTATTGGACACGGCAGATAGACACGCATAGGAGAAAAATAATCAGTGCTTTTAGATTTCATCATATTCAAAATAAATCTAATGCCGTAAATACCCATTGCATATACAGGTGCGTTTACCGTAGTGAGCGGAGGGTTTGTATATTCCGAAAGCTCCGTGTTATCAAATCCCATAACAGAAATATCCTCAGGAATTTTGTAACCGTTTTCTTGCAGAGCTCTCATTGCACCGATTGCAATATGATCACTTGCCGCAAAAATAGCTGTGGGGAGATTCCCTTTGCTGATCATTTCTGACATCATTTTATAACCGGATGATGTTAAAAATTTGTCCTGCATAATAAACCCATCATATTTAATGTTTAGTTCATCGCAAATGTCTGTGAAAGTGTTGAGTCGTTTATCAGGAAATATCGTTCCGTCCTCAAGCTGTTCAATGCCTCCGATAAAGCCAACTGTTCTATGACCTAAATCATATAGATATTTAATTGCATCGGACACTGCCTGACGAAAGTCAAGTGATACGGATGTGATTTCAATATTCTCAACGGTCATATCAAGAAAAACAATTTTATTATTCAAAGAATGCAGTAATTTTATTTCTTGTTTACTAAACTTTCCAAGGCAGATTATGCCATCAACATCACAGAGTACATTCTGATAGTCATTGTCTGTTTTAAAGGTTCGTACAATGCTTATATTATTTTTTGAACAGTAGTCCTCAATGCCTTGCCTCATTAAAAAGTAATAGTTATCTTCAATTTCCTGTTTGGAAGAGAACCATTGCAGAATACCTATTCGGCATTTTGGCGTTGAAACTACTCTTTTTTTCTTAACATAATTCAGTTCTTTAGCTGCTGCAAATATTTTTTGCTTCGTTTCAAGTGAGGTGCTGAGGGTAGTGTCATTATTAAGCACTCTTGAAACAGTAGCTACTGATACATTTGCCTTTTTGGCAACAT
>ERZ772818.73-NODE-73-length-103032-cov-14.612176_pt1 | contig 103032 bp, 82 predicted proteins | sample MGYA00580837_ERZ772818 | MGnify/ENA primary metagenome ERZ772818 (study PRJEB29015, sample SAMEA2737671) | human gut metagenome | biome: human gut; feature: human-associated habitat; material: faeces | place: China | collected 2012 ...
ATAAAGGGCATTTCCTCCAGCCCCGCCAGTTCACTGCCGTGGGTACGGCGATGGCCCGCTACAATTTCATAGCCGTTTCCGTCTTTCTCCGGGCGGGCAAGACCGGGAACCATTACACCGTTTACGCGGATAGAAGCAACGATTTCCTGCATCTTCGCATCGTCCCGTACCTTAAAGGGGTGCGGACGGAATGTGTGAAACGGATGAACCTCGGAAAGTTTCAGATAAACCAGCTTGCCTTCCTCAACCGGGCGGGGCGGTGTGGTCGGCTCGGGAGCCGTCTGTTCCGCAGTAGCAGTTTCCTTCGGTGCCGTATCCTGTGCGGGCTTAATGGGCTCCTTGGCATCCGGGGCCTTTCCATCGCTTCGGGACACTTTGTCTCGTTTGGACGGCTTGGGCTTGTCAGGGGCCGCCTTATCCGCCTTGGGTGGGCGGCCCTTGCGGGCCCCAGCCGATTTCTCCGCTTTCTGATTTTCAGTCGCAGCCTTTTCCGCTTTCGGCGGACGGCCACGGCGCGGCTTTTTCGGTTCCTCCGTATTGGCGGGCTGCGGTGTTTCTCCGGGGGCTGCCGCCTCCGGCGCTTCGGGGGTTTCCGCCTTTTCGACTTCGGCGCGGGCGTTCTGTCTCTTTTCTGCCATAAGCTCATTGATTTTGTCAAAGGACACAACCACATCGCCGGGCTCAGGTATGGCAGGCCCGGTCTGTTCCTGCTGGGATTCAGATGCTGCGGCCTGTTCTGGTGTGGCGATAGGCTCGGCGGCCTCCGGGGAAATATTCTCCGCAGGGCCAGTATTCAGTTTTTCATCGGCCATTTACGATCCTCCTTTTCGTTAAAGTTGCACAAATTTGAACGCTAAAATTTTGTAGTTATTTTTGTGCCTCCTTTCCGTCTATCCACGCAAAAAAGCCGCCCGTTTTTCATGCCGGACGGCTTTTTGCGTAATGTGATAGATCAAATATTATTTTTTCTGGTTTGCAGGCTCCGAAAAGCCTTGTATTTACAGTGTTCCTAATAGGAAGTAATCATAAGCAACTGACAGGACATATCAACGAAAAAGGCTGACAGATTATCTTGCGAACTTGTTTCGCAAGATAAGATGGCAGACTAACAGGGTGTGGGATGTTCCCACTAATATATTATATCACAAACAGTTGGTCATTTCGCTTCTTACGAAGCTCATGCCCTTGCATCCGTTCTTACGAACGTCTGCAAATAAAATCAGATAGAAGAAGGAGAATATTTAATATGAAAGTAGAAAATTTGAAAATAGGAAGAACATATTATATGCCAGCAAAATACAATCCAACAAGTTATACCTATGGTGAACTTATTGCGATTACAGAGGATAGGAAGGCTGTACTTGTAAATAAAAAGGGTGAACAATTAACTGTATCACCAAATAAATTACATACTCGTGCTGACAAAACAGTAAGAGGAAGGAAAGCACAGGAACGTGTTAGACGAGAATTAAATATCAAAAGCAATAAGCCTACAATCGACTATGACAAATTGTGTAAGTCATTTGATGCTCTTATGAGCAGAGTTGATAAGGCAGAATTGGATGATAAATTTAAAAGAGATTTATTGAACAAGATGTTGTATTCGGTAAAATCGAGAATTGATGAACTTAACGGAACCAATTATTAGTGTATAAAGGATTTTATAATGGCAAATAAAAATAATCAGTTTTGTTATATGTGCGGTAAATCCGTAAATGAAGTAAATAAGTTAATCAAAGGTGAGTATGGTTACATCTGTGATAGCTGTATATCTATAGCAAGTGATTTACTCAATGATGAGGAAGAGGAATCTATCACAAATAATATGCAGTTGGCTACACCTTCACAGATAAAAGCACATTTGGATCAGTATGTGATTGGACAGGATGAAGCAAAAAGAACACTTGCAGTTGCGGTCTACAATCACTATAAGAGATTAAAGCAAAATAAAAAATCTGATGTTGAAATACAGAAATCCAACATTTTAATGATTGGTTCAACCGGGAGTGGTAAGACATATCTTGCACAGTCACTTGCTAAATTCTTAGGTGTGCCATTTGCTATTGCTGATGCTACAACACTTACTGAAGCTGGTTATGTTGGTGACGATGTAGAGGTCATGTTAAGAACACTCTTACAGAATGCAAATTATGACATTGAATCAGCACAGAGAGGAATTATCTATATTGATGAGATAGATAAGATTTCTCGTAAAGGCGAAAATATGTCAATCACTCGTGATGTATCTGGTGAGGGAGTTCAGCAAGCATTACTTAAAATTATTGAGGGTACAGTATCAGAAGTACCAGTAACAGGAAGTAGGAAACATCCACAGGGCGAGACAGTGAAAATTGATACATCTAATATACTTTTTATTTGTGGTGGAGCTTTTGACGGAATTGATAAGATTATCGGCAAAGAAGAGACGCATAATGCTATTGGATTTGGTGCTAATGTTTCCGATAAGAAAGAATCAGTTGCCGATTTGTCAAAGGTTGAACAGCACGATCTTGTAAAGTATGGACTTATGCCAGAACTTATAGGCAGACTTCCTATTATTACAGCACTCAATCCGTTATCGGAGGACGATTTAGTATACATTCTCACAGAGCCTAAGAACGCTATCACAAAGCAGTACCAGGAGTTGCTATCAATGGATGGTGTGAAACTGGAGTTTGAGGACGAAGCATTAAAGAAGATTGCTGAAATGGCTATTAAGAAGAAAACAGGTGCAAGAGGTCTTAGAAGTATCATTGAATCAGCTATGCAGAAGGTTATGTTTGATGTTCCTGATATGGCAAGTGCAAAGAAAATTGTTGTAACTGCTGATTGTGTAGAAGGAAAAGAGGATGCATTGGTTTATGGTGCAAGGAATAAGAAGATTGCGTAAGTGGAAACTGTTTCACTTAGAGCCATTTGATGCTAAGTCATTGTGAAGGATACGAAAAAAATTCGCATCCTAACTACCGAAACTTTCAGGAGAGGTACATCCAGAACCTCACCTTATGCAAGGTTCAATCAGACCTGACAAGGCGATTTACCGACTCAGATTAGAGCATAATGGACGAATCAAGGTGTGTCCATTTGGACACAGGGCGTTTGGTTGTATCATCTTGTCACAACTAATGATTCAAATCCGAAACTTTCGGACTTGGCAATTCTGAATAATTCTAAACGGCAAAAGGAAAAACTTTTTACTTTTGCTAAAATACTTCCACGAAATTGTAGTAAGTGATAGAAAAGCACAAGCCCAAATTGGACATGTGCTATCAAATGAAAAAAGTTTTTAATTTGATATAACTTAGAAAGACCATCATGGACTAATCATGTTTACCAAATTTGGTAAAGTTGGATAAAGGTTACGGTAAATTTACCAAAACGAAAGTAGGAATCCCAACTTGGGAATTCTATTCAGATATGCACACAATGCACTTCCCACGAAATCGTGGTCGGTAAATTTCAGAAGGAGAATATATAATATATGGATAATAATTTAGGTAACGGTTACCAAAATAATGATAATGAAGAAAAAAGAAAAGTAGGAAGACCACAAAAAATAGATCCAAGAATGATGTTAAAATTAAAACAAGTATATTCTGGAACAAAAGCAAATAAAAGACATTTGCAAAATCATTATTATCAGATGTGTTCGGTAATGCCAATAATAAGATATAATACCGAACATCCCATAGATAATTTCTCGTTTTTATATAAAGACGATGTCTATATGAAAGAAACTGTTTTCACAGAATTAGGAAGAACTGAAAAAATGTTAGAAGAGTTTTTTACAAATGAAGAAGCAGAGCAATACATTATAAATATGGCTATTGAGATATGTGAGTTAGCTAAAACTCAAAAACTCACATCAAGAATAGTAGAAAGAATTGTGAGGCAAGATCGACAAGAATTGAAGGAAAAGTTGAAACGTGGTGAGTGATTAAATTATGTATATCGTTGCAAGATACAGAGATAAAAAATATGAAATCTCAATGAGGCAGTCATACAGAGAAAATGGAGTTGTAAAAAAGAAAGAAGTTTATTTAATGACATATAAACTGTATTGGTTAAATAAGAAAAGTGACTATCCTCAGATTGAGAGAGAGTATCCATTGCAGTTTGATAATATAGCTGTAAATGCACATACATATTTTGAAGAAGATGATAATTTGATGAATAAAGTTGTATGTAAGGTCATTCAAAAGGAGATTAAACGAAAGCAGTATATTGATACTAGAAAACATAATATGGATGAGGAAAATAAAAAATTTAGAGAAAGAAAGCAGACATTACTTAATTGTGGGGGGACGAATAATTTCCCCCACCCACATGTGATTCAGAAAGAGAATATACAATATATGGATAAATTTACAGTAACAATAGGAAACAAAGACACAGCCGAACTGAACAGACTAACAAGGGCGATTGCTTTACATGACGTATGGAACAGACAGTATCACAACACAGTTAGCAGTATGTTTCAAAAGTACAAGAGTTTAGATGATTGGTCACAGGATGAATTGATGAAAGTAGCTTTATGTGGTGTAAAATATATCAAATATGTTGCAGATATTGAGCGTGAAAATCAGAGATTGGATTCAAGCTATAATACACCATTTGCAGTCAAGGAGAATTCCTTTAATCTGATAGATGTTCTGTTTGGTATCATAGGTCGTATCAAGCTGAAAAATCTGATTAAGATATTCCCGATAGATAAAACCTATGATGGCGATAAATGGGGCTACAAGGATTACTTTTTCACAATGGATGTTCTGAAGGAAAAAGGTCTTGATAGTGCAGTTGGTCGCGATGGTGTATTCGATCTCATGTGGGATTATGAGAACAGAGATTTGAGAGAGTTTACGGTATTCTATATGAGCTGTATGAGTGCTATGTATAAACAACAGACTGGTGTTGGTATTGCTGAAAAGTTTTGTGAAGATAATGGAATCGGTACATATACGATAGACAGAGAAAATGGTTTGTTGATTGATAATCAGAGTGGAGAAATCGCAAAAATGAGCAATAAGCCTAGTTTTATGCAGATTGTGAAGTAAAATGCTGAATTTTGAAAATCTCAATTGCTGAAACCCTTGTAAATAGGGCGTTTTAGAGGTCGAAATTGCCAATGAAATTAGACTTTCATATTAGGTGGTAAATGTACATTGAAAATTGAATATTGAAAATAAATCGATTAAAAAATTTAAAATGATAAATTTATGTGATAAACTATATAATATTATTATGAAATGGAGAAATATATGGATAAATTAATTGAAATGTGCGATGAACTCGAAAAGGAAAATGAAGGATATGATATTGAAAGTGTTAGAAAAAAATTAAAAAATTATATTGGAAATGATTATGACAAAATATTACAATTAAGAGCCGAGATAGAAAAACATAAGAATTTTAAAGAAAAAAGTTTAGCTAATTATTCATTGTTTTTTTCGGTTTCTTCTGTAATTATGGGAATATTTTATAATGCATATTCAATTTATAATGATTTGGTAACAGGAAGTAATAAATATATTATAGGAATTCTTATTATATGGATATCTATATCAGTTGTGGCAGCTATCATTCTAATTTGTATTATAGTTAGTTTATGCAATAGTAAATTTGAACATAAAAGAGATGAATGGGTAGCATATATTAGTGTAGTTTTAGATGATATTGAGAAAAGTTTTGAACTAAATGAAAAAAATAATATAGACAATAAAAAGAAAGACAATCAAAATATGATAAAAAAATTATATAATTTCTTAACCAATCATTAGCTAATAATGGTTGGTATTTTTTACCATTTTCAAGAGTTGTTACATAGGTTTTCAATGCTTGTGTAATGGCTTTTCGTGCGTAATTCACGCAACTATCCATAATGATTCAGATAACAATAGAATAATCAAAAAAGTTTCTTCCTAAGTGGAGAATATATTAAATAGAGAGCAGTTTATAAACATAGCTTAGTAGAATAGAGAGGTGGATTATCATAGGAAAGAAAACTATAAATTATACAAAAGAATTAAAACCAGTATACATAGAGTCAATGCAAGCAAATCAAGTGTATATAGGTGCGTTAAAAAATAAGGGAATTGTAACTCACAAGATAAAAGACAAATGGATAGAATTGAATAGGGTATCTACTAGAAAAGCAGTACTTGCTGATAGTTTATTCCTTAGATTTATGAATGAGAGTATTACCAGAGTTGGCGGTAAATTCAGTAAGGACTTCATCATATTAAAGTTTGATTATGATGCTGAATATAAAATAAATGGTGGAGAACCCCAAAAGATAAAGAAAAGTGATTTAAGAACATATTATTATACGAATGGAGTGACATTTACTTCTGAGGTCAAGGACACAAAAAAGAGGAAACAGGCAAAGGAAGAGGAAAGATGTCATTCAATACATTATAAGATGCTTATGCGCTCACCTGGTAAAGCAAAAGATGGAGAATGTGTATTTATTAGAGAAAATTTGCATCATAAAGCTATAAATTTTTTAACTATGGGATTATATGATTTAATGGATGAGCAATCGAAACAGAATCCAGATAAAATATTTAAGATAGTCGAATTATCAGCATATCTTACATTAACAACAGCATCTGCCAATGGTTATATAAGGATTCCTTGGAATAGAATACTTGTTGTTCCAGATGAGGAAGTTTATTCCAAGCCACAAAAGGCTGTAATTGTAAGCAATAAATCTGTGCCATATACATATGAGGAAAAGGAGTTTTTTATCCATTTTGATGATTCTCATATTGAAGAACTTATTAACAAGAAGGGCTTTACATTTGATAAGAATAAAGCAATCAATGAAAATCTTAAATACATTGAGAAGACAAAGGAAGCTCTTAAAGATAATGGTATTAGATGGAATGGAAACTATGGTCATTCAGAGATAACTAAAAAAGAGGAAATAAGACAAGAATGTGATGCAAAATATGTTTCTGATGAGAGGGTAAAAAATATTCTGTGGGATGGAATGGGATTAATTGATGAATCAATTTTTCCTAAAAATATGAATGGATTTATATACTGTAGGTCACATTTCTTCAAGAGTTGTTTGTTCCGTGGAAACATCAAAGAGTTTTTTAAGGATTATTGTGCAGAACATAATATTGAGTATGATAATTTTACCACAGAGAAGATTGACCTGTTTGGACGTAAACTCAGTTTGTCAAATATTGATGTTGTGATTACAGACAAATCACTTAAATGGCTTAAATTTATTGATATGATGGGTGGTACAAAAAAGAAAGCATTTGATTACTATAAACAATATATGAAGGAGCATGATAATTGGTTTACGATTGTAAAGACAGCTCATTCCAGTAAATGGGAAGATATGCAGTTAATGGCTTATCAAATGAATAATTCTCTTCCTTCCACAGACCAAGAGACTCTTTCAAGAATTTCTGATATGTCAGTAAATTATCTTAGAGAGTTGAAAAAAACAAATGATGAGACATATTTGGAGTATCTTAAAAATAAAAAGAATAATTTTAATATTAATGAGGTCATTTTATCTTTGGTAAAGTGGAATCCAGATTTTAGAAAAACAGCTTTCTTTAGAGACAAAAAAACCAAAGATATTAGCAAACTGAAAAATGAATATTTTAAGCAGGGAAGATTATTACAAGAAGGAGATAATCTAACTGTTATGGGGAATCCAATTGCTTTACTTATGAAGGCTGTTGGAGATAATCCTTTAGAAGAAAATATTTTTGAACTAGAATCTGATGCGATTCAATGTTATACTGCAAGATTTAAAGATAACGAAAGACTGGCTTCTTTTAGAAGTCCTCATAATTCTCCGAATAATATTTTACATTTTCACAATGTCTATTCAGACAAATTATCCAAATATTTTGCAAATTTAGGACAAAATGTAATTGTAATAAATATGATTGGGACAGATGTACAAGCTAGAGCCTCGGGAATGGATGAAGACACCGACTTTGTGTATACAACAAATCAACCAGATCTTGCGGATCTTGCGAGAAAGGCTTATACAAATTATCCTACTATTATTAATGGTGTAGCAGAAAAGGGCAATAGTTCATATCATTTTAGATTAGAAGATTTTGCACAAATGGACAATCAAATTGCAGCAGCACAGCAATCTATTGGTACATCTACTGATACAGCCCAACTAGCTTTGAGTTATTACTATGATGAGGGGATGGATGAAGGGCAAGACGGGGAGGAATTGAAGAAATGTTTTGTTATTTTATCTGTAATCGGTCAGATTAGTATTGATCTTGCTAAGAAGGAATTCGATATAGATGTAGTAAACGAAATCAATCGTATTAAAAGGTTGCCATGTATGAGAGGGAAGGACATCCCAGAGTTTTTTGCAAATACGAAAAAGAGTCGAAATAATAAAGAGTTTGAAGAAGACAAAATTCGCTCAATGAATTGTCCGATGGATATAATTGCCAGAAATATAGATAGTAGAGTTGTGGGACGAGCTATGGGGGTGACGAGACTTCCTATATCAAAATTTCTTAATAACAATATTAAAGGCAAGGAAAATAAATATAAATGGAAAAAATTTATAGAAGCGTCAGAAGTGTATAATAGGTCAATAAAGTATATAGAACAACACAAAACTCAATATACCAAAAATAGTTACATAGATTTAAAAATGGATTGTATGAGTCATTTTTTGAATTGCACAAATAACAATTTAGACCAAGAAACAGTTATGCTATTAGTTAAGTATGCCTTTAGTAACGATAATTCAGATGTATGTAATACCATTTTAAACTTCCTTTATAGATATAATTGTGATAAATTTATGAATTGCTTTGTGAAAAAGTAACAAAAAACCACTATATTTTTTGTAAAAATATCATAAAACGTAGGGAAAACAAGCGTTTTTAATATCTCCTTATGAAGAAAGTACTGCGCATGAAAAGACCGTAGGCTGAGTAGTGTGTGGGAAACTTTACTCCTATAAACCTCTATGGTTTTCACTATTTAAAGAGTGGCAGAGTGTAATAGCTCTGCACTTCTCCGATAATATCACCCTATGGGTGTTTATTATATATTTTGAATATCATACTATGGGCAGGACGTTGATGCCTGCCCTACAAAAACGATAATAATGATTGTCACCTTGAGCAAGTGATAATTTTTATTATAAATTAGCTGATGCATTGTCCTCAAACAGCAGTGTGTTGGTAGAGTACCGAATGTATTCAAACAATTTACAATGATTGACCGGACAGACTGATTTCAAACTAGGTCTGTTCGGGAAACATGAAAACGAAAGAAATAGAAAAATAAGTAGTATTCTGTCGATTGTTGATGTATAATAAATATAATTATAATATTAACAATGGGGGGAAATGCTAATGGGACTCCAATACAAAAGTAATGAAAGTAAAATAAAAAATGGAAAAACTGGACGTGTAATAAGTGGGCATATAAATTCTAAAGAAAATTTTTCAAGAAGACCTCCACATAAACCGCCGAAAAAGTCAAAAGAAAAATCTGAGGAATAATGAAGTAGATTAGAGGTGATAATATTAAGGATTTAGCGGAGTGTTTACCACAAATAATCATATACGTTGTGACAGGATATGTATTTAGTAAAACATTTCATTTTGTTGCTTTAAAGAAAAATTCAAATGATATTGAACATATATTAACAGTATCATTAGTTATAGGATATATTTATTGTAAAATAGCATCTTTAATACCTATACATATATCAAATGAAGTAGATATTATTTGTATTGTATTTTCAGCTTTAATATTGGGTTATATATTTGCACGTATTGTTAAGAGTAGATATATAGTGCCTATTTTGGATTTTTTTAAGATTCGTGATACAGGAAATACATATTATTGGGATGATTTAATGGACAATGAATATCCGATGAAGGTAAGAATAGCGTGTGATGATATTTGTTATGAAGGAATGTTGCACAATTTTGAAAGTTATTCAAATGAACCACATATTGTTCTTGCTTCATATATTATAAAAGATAAAACGAATAAAGTATTACGAGATTTTACAAATGACAATACAAAAATTATTGTACTAGATACGTCTAAAGCTGCATATATAGAAGTAATATATGCAAAAAATAGTAATATATGTAAAGATTTGAAAGATATGTGTGATTCAAATAATGAATTATACAATCATGATGATTAAGAGGGCAGGATTTTAGTCCTGCTCTTTTAATATATGCACCAATTAATAAAGTGCGCAATGGTTATGGTACAGTCATGTAAAATAAATGTACTACCTTATATGCACGAATTTGATTATAGAAACCAGTGTAATTGATTTTGCACTGGTTATTATTTTTTTATCTACAAAAATAGCAAAGGAGGCTAAAAATTGTCACAGGAAGAATTACGTGATCTGTTAAAAGAACGGACACGAAAGGAAAAACAGATTTATATTGCCAATGTCACAGGCATTGACAAAGATGTACTATCAAGATTCAAATTAGGAAAAATCAATCTATATCCAGCATTATTTGCAAAGCTGGAAAACTATCTATTAAATTCATAAAATTCAATTCAAATTTATCTTAGGCGAAAGCCACAATCTGATTATTTCAATCCAAAATCTCAAAGGAAAATTATGCTAAATATCGGAAATCGAATTAAGTACAACAATACAATTTATAGAATAGTTGGGATAAATTTCTCAACTTATTATCTTCGGGCTGATAATAGTACAAGCAGTTATGATTATGATATGCAAGACGTTTACAGACAATACAAGGATTTTGAAATCTTAGAAAGGAAACAAATATGATAACTATGAATAATTTAACAAAAGGAATATTAAAAACACTTATTCAGTGTAATTTTATGAATACACTCTATTTAAGAAAGATGCCAATTGAAGATATTATAAAAGTATTCAGCTCTAAAACAGAGTATGATCAAGCAGTTACAAATATTAATAAATATGATGATGATTGTAAGTACATACTATTATCTGAATTAGAAATGATATGGAACAATTTACAGTAAAGACATATATAGGAATAGATAAATAACGAATAAGGAGATAAACAATGTTTACATATGTAAGAATGAAAAGAAAAGAACACAGAGTAAAGTTAGCAGTATATACAGCTATCGACAAGATAATCAAGGAGCAGGAGGGAATTACTAAACTTGTAACAGATTTATATAATACACTCAAAGATGTTCCAACTGATGAGCTTCAGACAAAGTTTATTACAGCACTTGCAGAGATAGCCCAGGATAAAGCTAATGGCTAAAATTACAAGCTATGCAGAACTTGAAAAGCAGATTAATAAAGCGTGTTCAAAGGCAGTACAGAATACATGTAATAAGTTGTTAGAAGTATTACAGCAGTACATTATGTCAGAGTATTATGATGTATTCAATCCGAAGAAATACCATAGAACTATGCAGTTTTACAGGTCAGCTATGACAGAGATGTTATCAGAGACTTGCGGTATTATATTTATGAATCCTGATGCAATGTATTATCCGATACAAAAAACTGGATGGTCATGGGATGGGGCTTTACAGATATATGAAGCAAATGAAGGCTCTCATGGAGGATGGACAACGGAAGAATCTGTTAAGCATAAGTACTTTTATGAGTTTGAAAAGTATTGTGCTAAAAATGCAGTTAAAATGTTAAAACAGGATTTAATAAAACAAGGTATACCAATTAAATAACTGGAATTGTAGGTGTAATAGCCTACCTTTCTACTTCTTAATATCTATATCACATAGATATTTTTTTTATTTTCAGAAAGGAAACGACAATGAACGAATTTCAAATAGGATTGGTTGCAAGTCTTGACAGTTCTAAGTCTAAACAGCAACTAAATTCAGACATTGATGCCTTGAAGAAGCAACTTACAACAGTTGAAGTTCAAGCAAAGTTGGGTAAAGATGTCGTTACAAATCTTACTCAACAACTTAATGCGGTTCAGATAAGTCTAAACAATGTCAAAGTAGACCAGACCGCAATTAACAATATGATTTCTCAGTTTAATACTGCATTTAGCAAAGTAAATATTAATCTGGGAAATATCAATACAAATGGAGCTACACAATCTGCGCAGAAAACCGGTCAGCAGATAGGTAATCAGCTCGGCAATTCTATTAATCAGAGTCTACAGGCAAATCTTAATCATGTCAAACAAGATATTCAGAATATATTTTCTTCATTTTCAGTACAAAAATTAAATAACGCTGATATATTCAAGAACTTTAATCTCAATAGAGCAAAGATTGATCCGTCCGTAACAAAAGATGTACAGTCTCTAACAGCAGAAATTAACAAACTAGCTCGTGAAGCATTAAAAACTAACTCTGACAGTGCATGGGAAGGTATTACACAGAAGATAAGCAATCTTTCTGATGTACTTAATAAGTTTGGAGCTACAAGAGATTTAAGTGGCTTTAAAGAGCAGATGGACTTACTTGATTATTTTCAAGGAAAGAAAATCTTTGTAGGTGACAAAGCCGAAGCAATACAAAGCACTGGAATGTCAATACGTGAGCTTAATAATCAGTTCAGAAACTTAGGAGTTACATTTACAACAGTAGAGAATGGCTCAACAAAACTTGACCAGATTTGGAGTGAGTTATTTAATATCAAGCCTAATTTTCAAGGTATTGATTCATTTGGCGACCAGATAAATGCGGTTGTAAATGCACTTAAAATAGCTAAAGAAGCAATGTATGGTGATAGTAATTTAATGCCAGCTCAAAGCACTGGTGCGACTACCACATACTTAAACACATGGCTTGAGATGTTGGAAAAGCTCTCTCAAAAGATTGAAATACTTAAGGCAGAACAAACTAATTTACAGAATCAGATGGCACAAGCATCTAATAATGCTACTAATACTGTTGTTGCTAATCAACAGAAACAACAGCAAGCATATCAACAGACAGGCAGTGCAATTCAAGCAGTTATTTCTAATACATCAGTTATTGGTAATATACCAAAAGAAGCAAGTGATATTGGAGACGCAAAAAATCAACTTAGTCAGTTATTACAAAATGAAAAAGCTGTAATTGCCACAACTCAACATTTTGATAATGATGGTATGATGCGAGCTTTTACACTGAATGTAAAACGTGCGACTGGTGAAGTAGAATCTCTTAACTATGCTTTCAGACAAATAACAGATAACAATGGAAATGTTACTGATACATATTTTGAGAATACAAGCTCACATCTTAATGATTCAGGAGCTATTAAGCAGATAGACGCTATTGAAAAAGCATTCTCTGATTATACAACAAAGATTGCTAAATTCAAGTCAACAAATGCTGAAATACTTAGTGGTCTTGATACACCATTAAAGGATTTTGAGATTAAACTTGCAGGACTGAAAACAGGGGCAAGTACAGTTAATGAAGTAAAGAATGCATTTAATTCACTTAATACGGAAGCTGCTAAAATTACACAGAATTTTAGTAAACAGCTTAGTCCTATTGACCGAGCAGTATCTAAAATCGCAAATGGTTCAGAAACTATTAAGGGATTACGTGCAGAGCTTAAGGGACTTGATAATGCACCAAAGGATTTATCAAAAGAACTTAATCAGTGTGCAAAAGCATTACAGAAAGTCAAGGATATTGAAGCTAATGAAGGACGTACTGAAAATTGGTCAAAGGCTTATAAACAGTGGGCAGAATCAATTGATGCAGTAACATCAAAGATTAAGACTCTTAAAAAGGAACAATCTAATGTTGCTTCTACACAAGTATTTAATACAAGTGACTTAAAAGCCAATAATATAGCTTATATGAGTAAGGTTCACAATACCATTGAAAAACAGATGGTAGAGATAAACCGACTCGCTAATGCTAATGGTTGGTCTGATGTAAAGGTTACTGGTGTTGAAGAAGCAAGCGGTAAGATACAAAAACTTACTCTTACAGTGCGTGATGCCGAAGGTGCTTTAAAGCAGTTCAATATGCAACGTGAAAAGATACAAGGAAACGGCAAGGCGCAAGCAGGACTTGTACAGACTGGTGATGTAAAGGTACTTGAAACTGCGGTACAGTATGCAGAAAAGCTCAAATCTATTGAGACTTCTATGGGGCAGTTTGGAAACACTACTACTTCTATTACAAATCTTGAAAATTCCTTTACAAAGTTAGGACTTTCTACTGATGAAGTAAATTCTAAAATGGAAGCAGTCAAGACTGAATATGCTACTTTACAGAATATGATGAGTAGTGGTGCAAGTGGTAATGAGATAGTAAATCAGTTTGAAAAAGTGAACAGTGTGTTACAAGAGACACAGAACTTTTTGAAACAGACCAAAGCGGAGTATAGCTTACTTGCAACAGAATATCAGAGATTAACACTTGCAAACGACATAGAAGAGTGGAATCAGAAAAATACTGCTGCGACTCGTGAGGTTATAGCACAGAATGAAATCTATATTTCTTCGCTTCGTGATTTAGATGTTGCTATGACAAAAGTTGAGCATAATAATATAGCTACTTCATTTAAGCAGACAGAAAACTCAATGCGAGCTTTAAATAAACTGGGAGCAAGTTTTTCAAATCAGTTTAGACAAGCTATTGATTCATTCAAGGTGTGGGTATCAGCTACAACAGTTGTTATGAGTGCAGTTAATCTCATAAGACAGATACCAACAGTTGTTAATGAACTTGATACTGCATTGGTTGATTTGAGAAAAACTACCACTATGACAGATGCACAGTTAAAAGAGTTTTATACAGATGCACCTAGCATTGCAAAGCAAATGGGTGTAGGTACTAAAGCTATTATTGATCAAGCATCGGCATGGTCACGTTTAGGATACAGTTCAAAGGATGCTGCTACAAAGATGGCTAAGTATTCTGCTATGTTCAAGACTATTTCTCCTGGCATGAATCTTGATGACGCAACTGATGGTCTTGTGTCAGTAATGAAGGCTTTTAATATTGGTAATGAGAATGTGGATGATGTTGTTGACGGAATTATGTCAAAAATCAACATCGTTGGTAATACTCAAGCAGTAGATAACAGTGATATAGTAAACTTCCTAACAAGGTCATCAAGTGCGATGGCAGAAGCAAACAATACTCTTGAACAGACAATAGCCCTTGGTACTGCTGCGACAGAAATCACAAGGGATAGCGATTCCGTAGGAAATGCCCTCAAGACAATTTCTATGCGTGTGCGAGGATATGACGAAGAGACAGAAGCCTACACTGGTGATGTAGAGCAATTAAGCGGTGCAATCGCAAATCTGACAAAAACAGCAAAAACACCGGGCGGTATTTCGCTTTTTACAGATAGTTCAAAGCAGACATTTAAGAGTACATATGAACTCTTGAAAGAAATTTCCCAGATATATTCACAGCTTTCAGATAAGAACCAAGCACAGTTACTTGAAGCGTTGGCAGGAAAGCGTCAAGGACAAATTGTAGCTTCGATCATAGATAATTTCTCTGCGGCTGAAAAGAGTATGAACTCAATGGCAAATTCAGCAGGTAACGCACAAGCCGAGATGGATGTTGCTATGGATTCTATTGATGCCAAGGCTAATAAGTTAAAGCAAACTGGTGTTGCAATATCTGAAAATCTCTTATCACGAGATAATGCAAAGACAGTACTTGAAGTTGCAAATGGTATAGCCGAAGGTTTTGAGCTTGCTACAAAGCACTTAGGACTATTTAAGACAGCATTATTAGGTCTTAGTGTTGTCGGAAGTGTAAAGAATATAGGTCTTTTTAAGACAACAAAGAATGATAGTGAGACTTCATTATCAGGTCAGAAAATCGTAACGGCATTTACATCAAGAAAGATAGCACAGGAAGAAGCCACTAAACAAACAGCACTTGATATAGAGTGTTTACAGAAATATGAAGCAGAATGTCAAAAAGGCTCTGTTTCAACAGAGACATTTGCAACCACAATGAAAGGTGCATCTGTTGAAGCTCAAAAGTATGCAGTAAATATCAAGAATGGCACAGGTTCAGCACAGACATTTGCCACAAATCAGAAAGCAATTCAAACATCTGTTACTAAAACTGGTGTAGCTTCAAAAGTTGCAGCAGTGGGACTTAATATTTTTAAGACCGCACTGAATATGGGTATAATGCTTGGAGTATCAGAGCTTATTACTGGTGTAATAGAACTTGCTACATATTCAGATAAACTTGCTGATAGCGCACAGTCGCTTGGTAATGATTTTAAAGATTCAGAGAATGATATTTCTGATTATAAGGACAGAATCCAAGAGCTTAATGATAAAATAAATGACTCTTCTACACCATATGCAGACGTTATTCAAGCTCGTAAAGATTTAATGACCATACAGAATGAAATGATTGAAAAGTATGGTGATGAAAAAGGTGCGATAGAGGATATTACCAATGCAATCAAAGGTCAAGCTGATGCGTTTAATAATCTTAATATGACACAGTATAATAAGATGGTTAACGATTTCAATAAGACTGGCGGTATTGTTGGTAAAATTTAAAATGCTTTTGTAGGCTCAAACTTTGAGCAGATGAAGAAAGATGAAAAATCTTATTCAGATAAAATTGATATGAGCTACAATTCAGACCTTGATGACTATATCAAGAGTCTAGGTGCGAAACAAGTCATATCTGATAGAGGTTCATATTTTGAATTAAATGGTACTCTTGAAGAAGTGTATGAGAAAATGCAGAGTATTCAAGAGGTTGCTAATCAATTAGGCGAAGATAAATATGCTAATAGATTATCAGACCAGATAAATGATGCGAAAGAGCTTACTGATAAGTATAAAGATATGTATGATGCGTATGTACTTTATGAGCAAGTATTAAAAGATACTGATTATTCAAGTGCATATCAAAAGGCTATGTCGGATTATCAGAACTATCAGAAACAAGCAACAGAGAATGGTTTTGATTCAGAAGAAGCAAAGAAAGCATCAGAACAGTACGCTCAGAATATGTCAGAAGCTATACAGAAAGCTCTTGAAAATGGCGATGATGAAGTTGCTGATTATTTTGAGAGTTTATATCCTGACCTTCAATCTATTGTCGAAACATGGAAATTCAAAGCTAAAATCACTCCCGAATGGGACGATGGCTCAACGAATGACAACTACGACAAAGAGACTGATAAAGAGATGAAAGAAGCTCTTGGTGTATTTAATAATGCGGAAGAGATTAAGAATTTCAACTCTGATACGGCAACTAAAGAACAGGAAAATGCAATGACAACATTGCAGAAAATTGCCGAGCAAAATTTCCACAATGATATTGATGCTTTAGTAGATGCTGCAATTGCATTGTATGGACTTGAAACTCAAGGGGAACAAGACTTTATTGATAAGCTAAATGGCAAATCATTAAGTAACAATAAAAAGAGGAATCAAGAAGACCTTACAGCAGGTGCATCAGCTACAATGTCAAATGCCACATCTAAGTCAAATACCACATCTAATAATAAGGTTGATAATAAAACTGCAAAGGAGTTTTATAATTCTCTTACTTCTGACGAGGATAAGGCACTTGTAGTAAGTGATGATTTTAACAGGGTATTAGCGCAACAGACAGGAACATTGGAGAATGGTAAGTATTCTGTTAATAGTTATACTAATGCACTGAAACAATTGAAAGACGCTCAAGATGGTGCTAATGGTTCAGCAAGTGAGCTTTCTATCTCCGATGCAATCACAAAGATAGATGACCTTCAAACAAAAATGAAAGACCTTGATGGTATCATGGCTGATTTTGTATCTGGTGATGGAATAGACGTATCAAATCTTAGTGGTATTGTTGATTCATTCCAGAAAATGAAGGACGCAGGACAAGACGTTGATATGACCAATGTCGAGAATGCTATTAAGCAGATTTCAGACGCAAGTTCTCTTAATGAAGCTCAATCAGCACTTGATTCATTATGTACTGAATATGTATATGCTTCGGGTGTGTTGGATGGTCTTACTGATAGTAATGCGAGTCTAATAGCGGAACGATTAAAGGGTATTGGTGTTGCGAATGCTGAACAAATAGTTGAGCAACAACTTGAAGCACAAAAGTTAGCCACTAAGGTTGAAACCGAAGGATTGACTGAAGCTACTCTTGCAGAAATTCAAGCTTATATGGATGAGCAAGGCTATTCAGAACAAGCACAACAAGCACTTTATCAGTTACTTCTTACTAAGATTGATATTGCAAATAACCCAATTAATACGGCAAGTGATATTCAACAGTTAATTAACTTGGCAAATGCAGCAGGTACAGCAAGTAATTATGTTGAGAAATTACAACGACTTCTTAATATGATGAATGGTATAAACACATATACCAAGGCTGCCACTGATATAAATGATGCGAAGAAACAACAGCGAGACGAGCAAGCATATTATAGACATGCTGAAAAACAAGGTAAAAAATCAAATGGTAAGTATGAGACAGTTGATGAATACGCTCTTGCTAAAGCAAATGAATATGCTCAAGCTATAAAGAATGTCACACAGACTAAGCTAAATGCAAATAACTTCATTACCAAACCTCATTATGGAGGTGGAAGTTCTACAAGATCAGCACAGAATAAAGCTAACAAATCTGGAGGCAGTGGAAGTTCAGGCGGTGGTTCAGGTTCAGAAAAAGAACCAACAAAGAAGGACTACGATTGGATTGAGACACTTATCTCGCGTATCAATCGACAAGTTTCAAATCTTGGTAAGACTGTATCGGCAACCTACAAGACTTGGAGTACACGTAACAATGCACTTGCTCAGGAACTTGGATCAGTTAATCAGCAGATTTCAGCCGAGCAACAGGCATATAATAAATATATGCAGTTGGCAAATTCTGTCGGTCTGCCAGAAGGATATGCTTCATTAGTTCGTAATGGTACGATTGATGTCTCTACTATTCAAGATGATGACTTGAATGATAAGATTGAAAAATACCAGAATTACTATAATAAAGCCATCGAGGCTTCTGATGCAGTACAAGATTTACAAGATAAACTTGCAGAGTTAGCTAAGACTAAGTTTGATAATGTAAACTCTGAATATGAAGCGCAGCTTAAGCAGATTGATCATAGTATCAATGTGTATGATAAGATGATAGATACGGCTGAAACACAAGGCTATATCGCAAGTCAGAAATATTATAATACTCTTATATCTACAGAAAGTTCTAATATTTCTAAACTTCAATTACAGTACTCTTCTCTTATTTCTGCTCGTAACGAAGCGATGAAAGCAGGAAACATAGCCAAATATAGTGAAGAATGGTATAGCATGACTGATTCTATCAACTCAGTTGAAGAAGCTATTCAAGATGCGAATAAATCTCTTATTGAGTACAAGAACAATTTAAGACAAGTAAATTGGAACTTCTTTGACAAACAAGAAGACTATATTTCTAAATTACAGGATGAATCAGACTGGTTTATAAATTTGATTACTACAGAAAATAAGTTGTTTAATTCTGATAATGGAAAAATTACAAGTTCTGGCAAAGCTGTCGAAGGATTACATGCAATAAACTATAATGCGTATATGACTCAGGCTAATGATTATGCAAAAGAAATCAAGAAAATTGATGCTGAAATTGCCAATGATCCAGCTAATACTACACTTATTGAGCGCAGACAAGAACTTCTTGAACAGCAAAGAGACATGATTAAATCGGCTGAAGATGAAAAATCTGCTATTAAAGATTTAGTTTCTGATGGATATGATGCTTTATCCGAAGCTCTCAAAAAGATAGCAGATAATTATCTTGATACGTTAAATGCCCAGAAGGATCTTTACGATTATGCTAAAACAATTCGTGAGCAGACAAAAGCCGTTGCACAATATGAAAAACAATTAGAAGCTATCAAAAATGATACTTCTGAAGAAACTAAAGCACAAATCCAACAGATTAAAGTTAAATTAGAGGATGCCAAACAGGATTTGGCTGATTCAGAATATAATCAGTGGATTAGCGATCAGCAAAATATTGTAGATACTTTTGAATCAGAACTTGAGGACTGGATTAACAGTCGTCTTGATGACTTAGACGAATTAGTACAGAATGTAATTGACCAAACAAATACAAGTGCCAGTGAAATCAATGATGTTATTGAGAAAGAAGCTGGTGATGTAGGATATACCGTGTCTGATGCAATATCTAAAGTAATGGATGTAGATAGTACCAATGGTACTAATATGGTCAACTTCTATGATAAAACATTTCCAAATGAAATGACAACAACCAGAAATTCAATAGATGCTATCAAGAATTTGTTACAAGCTATGAAAGATGCTGCTGACAAAAAGGCGCAAGAAGAGATAAAGAAACAGCAAGCTGCACAACAAGCTATTTCCAAACCAGCAAGTTCTTCTAGCTCAAGTTCAAGCAGTAGTTCTAATAGTAACTCTTCTAATAATAGTGGAACTTCTAGTAGTAGTTCTGGTTGGGGAAGTTGGTTTGTTCATAAAGCCGACAGCTATCCAAAGTCAAAATTACGCATAAATTCCAGTATCGTAGATCGCTTAAAGCTCCATAATTTTGATTCATCTCAATCGGCTAGAGCTGGTTATTATAAGGCGATGGGTGGTTCTGGCACATATGTCGGATCGGCTTCACAAAATACTTGGATGATTTCTGAAATGAGAAAGCATGGTTTTAAACAAGGTGGTACTATTGGAAAGCTTATTCGTAGTGCTGGTGAAGATGGATTTGTTCTTGCTCGTACTGGTGAAGAAATTCTTTCTAAAGAAAAACTTATTATGTTAAAGAATGCTTTACAATATATTCCTCAAAACTACAATATTGCTTCAACATCATTACCTAAGTTTACACAAAAGGCATCTAATTCCAGTGTAGATGTAAAAGTAGATTTTGGTGGTATTACTATGAATGGAGTAAATAACCCAGAAGAATTTGTCACAGAACTACAGAAAAGTAAACGTTTTGAAAAAATCGTACAATCCATAACTGTTGATACTGCAATGGGTAAGAACAGTTTAGGGAAATATAGATTCTAACAATTCAGGACAGAGTGAAATATCTCTGTCCTATTTGACTAAAGGAGAGTTGCAACGTGTAATAATTGCAAAGCAATAGAAACAGATTGCAAGTATGCAAGAAGAAATTGACCGATTAAAGACAGATAACTACCTTTATGAAAATGTGAAAAACGAAGGGTACAATGAAGCAAAAGAGCTGATAGTAAGGCTTGAGAAAGACAGACTTATACTTAATGATGCTATCAAGAAGGCACGTATAGCAGAAGAATCTTATAATCAGATGATAGAAAAAATCAGACCTTTAATTAAGAAATATGCAAAAGAGCTTAAAGGTCTTAACGATGCAATAGAAGTAACACGTATGAATATTGAAAAATAGGGCTTAGCTTGTGCTAAGTCTTATTTTAATGGGAGGGTACATGACAGAAAATAAGACAATACCTTTTTGGTTAAAACTTAATATGACAGTAAAAGAAGCATCTGCATACTCTGGGATAGGTGAGAAAACACTTCGTAATATGCTATCTCAAAGAGGGTGTTCTTTCTTATTTAAAATAGGAAACAAGAATATGGTTAAGCGTAAGGAATTTGAAAAATATCTTGATACAGTACATTTTGTATAGTTTTACATGACATAATTTATGTGATATAATCATATAATCATATGGATTATGCTCATAGAAAGGAAATAGATGGGCAAGGATCTAAAAGGAAAAGAGCTTGGACACGGAATATGTCAGAGAAAAAATGGAAGATATGATGCTAGATTTGTAGACCGATTTGGAAAAAGACAATCTATATCTGGAAAAGACTTAAAAGACGTTAAGCGTAGATATAACGAAGCTTTATATGAGAATGAAAAGCAAATTAATATTAAGCAGAGTATCATACTTGACGAATGGTACAGTGAATGGATGAATGTATACAAATTTGATGTAATACGAGAGAACACCAAAAGGTACTACAATCAGATTTATAAAAAGCACATATCCCCGACACTTGGTAAGCTGAATTTAACAGATATTGACCAACTTACAATTAAAAAGCTAATAAAAAAGCTTAAGCAAGATGGTTATGGTTATGAGACTCAGAATAAAGTCAAAGTGGTTCTCATAGACATTTTCAATAAAGCTCTTACAAATGAATATATAAGGAAAAATCCCGCAAAGGGGATTTCCGTAAAAAGAGACGAAAAAAAGGAGGTTAAAGTTCTTTCAGAAGAAGAACAGATATTATTCTTTGATTGTGCAAAAGGAACATTTTATAATAATCTGTTTGTCGTGGCAGTTTCTACTGGTATGAGAATTGGAGAGTTGGCAGCACTTAGATGGTCAGATATTGATTGGGAGACAAATGTTATAAAAGTAACGAGAACACTTGTATATCAGAAATATGAAGGTGATGAACAAAAAAGCTTTCATTTTGAGAATCCTAAAACTGCTACTAGCAAAAGAAACATTCCAATAAATCATCAATGTGAAATGGCATTAAAACGACAATATATGCAGAAAAATGTTATAGCACAGAAAGCACCTAAGAGTAAATCAGTAGATAAGCAATACGCTGATTTGTTATTTACAACTAAATTTGATACACCAATTAATTCACAGATTATATGTGAAGCAATAAAAAAGGTAGTTGATGAGGTAAATCTGACAAGAGATTATGTTGATGAGATAGATGTATTCTCACCACATTGTTTTAGACATACTTTTGCGACACGTTGTTTTGAAGCTGGCATTCAACCTAAAACAGTACAAGCGTATCTAGGACATGCTTCTTTGCAAATGACGATGGATTTGTATACATCAGTTATGCCAAAACATATGAGCAATGAAATGGATAAAGTGTCAGAGGTGCTTGACAGATTAAGTACAAATGGTGATACTATTACAGAAGATAGTTACAATAAAGCAGTTCAAAATAACAAAATTATCTCATTTTATGGTGATTCCGTGGTGGTATAGTATATGCTCGTGGTGTCAAATAATGGAAGAATGGTTTAAAATCAACGTTTATAGAAACTATATGGTGACAATATGAGATTCTTATTATGTGTACCAGGAGGTGCCGTACGAGTTCATAAACAACCGCGAGATAATTGGAAAATAATGACAAAAATTATAGTTTTTTTTAGTTAATTTTGAATTGCATAAATGCCAAAGTGTGGTAAAATATAACTATAAACCATTATAAAAAACCAAAATAATTGCAAAAGCTAACAAAAATTAAACAAGGGGGATTTTAATATGGCAAAAGAGCTAGTTGCGATGCTTCTTGCCGGCGGTCAGGGCTCCAGACTTTATGCACTGACACAGAAACTTGCAAAGCCGGCAGTTCCGTTTGGAGGCAAATACAGAATTATTGATTTTCCACTTTCTAACTGTGTTAATTCAGGTATAGATACAGTTGGTATACTGACACAGTACCAGCCGTTTGTATTGAACGAGTACATAGGAAATGGACAGCCATGGGATCTTGACAGATTATATGGAGGGGTACATGTGCTGCCACCGTATCAGAAGGCTTCGGGCTCTGACTGGTACAAGGGCACAGCCAATGCGATTTATCAGAATATAGCATTTATCGAGAGATATGATCCTGAGTATGTTATCATACTTTCGGGAGATCAGATTTGTAAGCAGGATTACAGCGATTTTCTTAAGTTCCATAAGGAAAAAAATGCGGAGTTTTCTGTAGCGGTTATGGAGGTTCCGTGGGAGGATGCGTCACGTTTTGGCCTCATGGTAGCAGATGATAACGACAAGATTACAGAGTTCCAGGAAAAGCCAAAGAATCCTAAGTCTAATCTTGCATCTATGGGTATTTATATTTTCAATTGGGATATACTTAAGAAGTATCTTATTGAGGATGAAAATGATCCGGATTCAGAGAATGATTTCGGTAATAATATCATTCCAAACCTTTTGAGGGATGGCCGCAGGATGTATGCATATCATTTCAATGGCTACTGGAAGGATGTAGGAACAATTCCAGCTTTATGGGAAGCCAATATGGAGGTGCTTGATCCGGAACACAGCGGTATCAATCTGTTCGATGAGAACTGGAAGATATACAGCCGTAACAGCGGTCATACAGGACATTTCATCGGCAACAATGCAGAGGTTACAGACTCTATGATTACCGATGGCTGTGTAGTGAAGGGCACAGTAAAGCATTCAATTCTTTTTGGCGGTGTCGTCGTAGAAGAGGGCGCAGTGGTAGAGGATGCAGTTGTCATGGGCGATACTGTGATAAAAAGAGGCGCTAAGGTTACACACTGTATAGTTGCAGAGGGTGTTACGGTAGGCTGTGATGCAGTTATTGGAGAAAAGCCTGAGGAGGATGTGACAGGTGATGTTGCTACAATTGCACCGGGAGTTACAATTGGCGACAGAGCGGTTATAGGACCAAAGGCTATGGTATATAATGATGTTGAGGAGGGCCAGGAACAATGCTAAACATGAACAACGAAGAGGCTTTGGCCGTTATTTTTGCAAACAGCTACGATGCCCTCATTCCTGAGATGGTATCCGAGAGACTTATGGCTTCCATTCCGTTTGCAGGTCGTTACAGACTCTGCGATTTCCTGATTTCAAGCATGGTACATAGTGGAATCGACAATATATCTCTCATAGTTAAAAAGAATTATCACTCTCTGATGGATCACCTGGGCTCAGGTCAGGAGTTTGATCTTGCAAGAAAAAATGGTGGTATTAATATAGTTCCGCCTTATGCACAGAAGCAGATTAAGGTGTATGAGGGCCGTGTTGAGGCAATCGAAAGTCTTAAGGGCTATCTGAGAAAGTGCACTCAGAAGTATGTTATCATGGCTGATGCCAACTATGTATTCAATTTTGATTTCAGGGAGCTGATTGAAGCACATAAGACTACAGGGGCTGATATCACTGCAATGTACCGCAAGCAGGAGGTACCGAAGGTATTCTTAAGACCAAACGGCAACAATGATGAGATGTACTATACATTTGATATAGATGATGGACGTATCAAAAAGATATATATCAATGACAGGGATATGGGCAAGGTAAACTTTGGCATGAATATCTATATCATGGAGAAGGAGCAGCTCATTAGAATAGTGGATGACGCTTTTGTACATGGTTATTCTTATTTTACAAGGGATCTGATGGCTACAAACACTGATTCACTCAATATCCAGGCATATGAGTACACAGGTTATGCTTCACAGATTACAGATATGAAGAGCTATTTCGAGGAGAATATGAAGCTCCTTGATGAGGATAACAGGGAAGCATTGTTTAAGAGTGGCAATTCTATCTATACAAAGATCAGGGATGATAACCCTACAAGATACATAAATGGCTCAAAAGCCAAGAATGTCATGGTTGCTGATGGCTGTGTCATCGAGGGAACCGTGGAAAACAGCATCCTATCAAGAGGCGTCAAGATAGGAAAGAATGCAAAGGTCAAGAACTGCATCCTGCTACAGGATACGGTAATTGAGGATGGCGCCAATCTGGAGTACGTGATTACAGACAAGAATGTTCGCGTATCAAGAAATAGATCACTTACGGGAAATGACTCATTCCAGGTTTACGTGGCAAAGGGACAGACCGTATAGCCGGTTAAGGAGGAACATGGACATGGCAGAGAATAGAAACACAATAAATATCAAATCAGATGAGTCTGGCGAGATCAAGGTAGCAGATGAGGTTGTAGCTATCATAGCAGGTCTTGCTGCCACTGAGGTTGAGGGAGTAAGCTCCATGGCAGGCAATATCACAAACGAGATTGTCAGCAGGCTCGGTATGAAGAATCTCTCAAAGGGAATTCAGATTGAGATAGCAGACAATGAGGTAGTGGTTGATGTAGCACTCAATATTGCTTATGGATACAGCATCCCTGAGGTTTCTACAAAGGTACAGGAGAAGGTTAAGTCTGCAATTGAGACAATGACAGGGCTTTCTGTGGCTACTATCAATGTTCGTATAGCAAGTGTTGATATGGGAGAGAATTAAATAATTCTTTTTAAATGATCACAAATGTAGTATAATTAAGGATGTCGTACAGACATCCTTAATTTATATAAAATACTATTCACGAGAGGAATTTAAATGACAAGAAGCAAGATAAGAGAAAACGTTTTTAAGATGCTTTTCAGGGTTGAGTTTCATGACAAGTCTGAGCTTGCAGAGCAGATGGAGCTTTTAAATGATGAGCTTACAAATCCTACAGACGAGGAAAGACAGTATATTGATGAAAAATGCAGTGCGATTATTGAGCATATGGCAGAGCTTGATGCACTCATCGATGAGAAGTCTACAGGCTGGAAGACCAATCGTATGGCAAAGGTTGATCTGGCAATTATCAGATTGGCAGTTTATGAGATAAAGTTTGAGGACGATATTCCTACAAAGGTTTCAATAAATGAGGCTGTTGAGCTTGCAAAGAAGTATGGTGCAGATGAGTCAGGTGCATTTGTAAACGGAGTGCTTGCAAAGTTTGCATAGCTTAAGAGGAACAGCGATATAGAGCATTGAACATGGCAAATAGAAATATATATTCGGTAGCGCAAGTAAATAGCTATATTAAAAATATGTTCGCTCAGGATTTTATGCTCAGACAGGTGAGCATAAAGGGCGAGGTGAGCAACTGCAAGTATCACACGAGCGGTCATATTTATTTCACAATAAAGGACGCGGGAGCAGCCATGAACGCTATCATGTTTGCGGGCAGCAGGGCGGCAGGACTTTCTTTCCACATGAAGGAGGGAGACCAGGTTATTGTGACAGGTTCCGTTGAGGTGTATGAGAAGACCGGCGCATATCAGCTTTATGCCAAAAAGATAGAGCTTGACGGAGAGGGCAATCTGTATCTCAAATTCGAGCAGCTAAAGCATGAGCTTGAGGAAATGGGCATGTTTGCCGCAGAGTACAAGCAGCCTATTCCACGGTATGCCGGCCGTATTGGTGTGGTTACAGCACCGACAGGCGCGGCCGTGCAGGATATAAGGAATGTATCATCGCGCAGGAATCCATATGTACAGGTCATACTTTATCCGGCACTTGTGCAGGGAGAGGGTGCGGCTAATAGCATAGCAAAGGGCATACAGACATTGGATGCGATGAATCTTGATGTGATAATAGTCGGCAGAGGCGGAGGCTCCATAGAGGATTTATGGGCCTTTAATGAGGAGATTGTGGCGAGAGCCATATTTGACTGCCACACGCCAATTATCTCGGCAGTAGGTCATGAGACCGACTGGACGATAGCGGATTTTGTGTCAGACAGGAGAGCACCCACACCTTCAGCGGCTGCAGAGCTTGCAGTCAGTGACTACAGGCAGACGTTGGAGCGCCTTGACAATCTGCGCCGCAGGATGGACAGAAATCTGACAGGCCGGATTGATTTTTTCAGGGAAAAGCTGTCACATATTAAAACAAGACTTAATTTCCTTAGTCCACAGAATAAACTAAATGAGAATAAAAGGCGTCTGGCAGATATCGAGGATGCACTTGAAAGGATTATGAAGCAGAGGCTTTCGGACTGCAGGCAGCGTCTGGCGCTGCTTTCAGGTACACTGGATGCATATTCACCGGCCAAAAAGCTGGCACAGGGCTATGCGTATGTCGAGGTGGAAAAGAAAGGTGCACTGCACAGTGTATCCGATATCAATGCAGGCGATGACATAGATATATATCTGATAGACGGTCATGCAAGGGCCGTAGTTTCGGAGGTTATTAAAGATGAGCAAAGAAAATGAAAAAACACTGACACTCGAGGAGCGCTTTGCACACTTAGAGCAGATAGTGGCGAGGATGGAGGATGCGGATGTATCCCTGGATGAGGCCTTTGAGCTATATAAGAAGGGGCTTGATGAGGTAAAGAGTGCCAATGATATGGTACAGGGCATGGAAAAGGCCATGCTTGTGCTAAACAGCGACGGACAACTGGAGGAATTCTGATGAGCTTAAATGGAAATTTAAATAAGTCACAATTCATGGAAGAGCTGCAGCAAAAGGTAGAGCATATAAACGATGTGCTTGAGAAGTTTCTTCCCGCTGAGGAGGGACAGCAGAGGATTATTTTTGAGGCCATGAACTATAGTGTGAGAGCCGGTGGAAAAAGGCTTCGCCCTATCCTCATGGAAGAGACTTACCATATGTTTGGCGGAAGCAGTGCAGTGATTGAGCCATTTATGGCAGCAATCGAGATGATACACACCTACTCGCTGGTGCATGATGACCTGCCTGCCATGGACAATGATGAGTACAGGCGTGGAAAGAAGACCACACATGCTGTGTACGGTGAGGCTATGGGCATTCTTGCAGGTGATGCACTTTTAAACCTGGCATATGAGACCGCAGCAAAGGCTTTTGGCATGGAAGTGGCTGATGCGCGTGTGGCAAGGGCATTTGCGGTGCTTGCAAAAAAGGCAGGCGTGTATGGCATGGTTGGAGGACAGGTTGTTGATGTGGAGAGTGAGAAATCCGATGACTGCCCTATCACAAGGGAAAAGCTGGACTTTATCTACAGGCTTAAGACCGGCGCACTTATAGAGAGCTCGATGATGATAGGAGCAATCCTTGCAGGGGCATCGTCTGATGAGGTATCACGCGTGGAGCAGATAGCGGTAAAGCTGGGGCTTGCATTTCAGATACAGGATGATGTGCTTGATGTCACAAGCTCACTTGAGGTGCTTGGAAAGCCGGTAGGCAGTGACGAGAAAAATAATAAAGCGACATATGTCACATTTGAGGGATTGGATAAGGCAGTTTCTGATGTGGAGCGCATCTCTAAGGAGGCAGAAAAGCTGCTTGATGATTTGGGATACGACGATGCATTTCTTAAGGAGTTATTTGAATATCTGATCCATCGGGAGAAATAGGATGGTTTTAGAAAAGATACAAAAGGAAAATGATATAAAAAAACTGACACATAAGGAGCTTGAGCTGTTAAAGGATGAAATAAGGCAGTTTCTTATAGAGAGCATATCGGTGACAGGCGGTCATCTTGCATCAAATCTCGGAGTAGTGGAGCTTACCATGGCGTTGCATCTGTGCTTTGATCTGCCGAAGGATAAGATAGTGTGGGATGTAGGGCATCAGTCGTACACACACAAGATACTCACAGGCAGAAAGGATGGATTTTCATCGCTCAGACAGTATGGCGGCATGAGCGGCTTCCCAAAGGCGGATGAGAGCGACTGTGACTGTTTTAATACAGGACACAGCTCCACATCTATCTCAGCGGGACTTGGACTTGCGACAGCCAGACAGGTGACCGGAGAGGACTACCACGTGGTTTCTGTAATCGGAGACGGTGCGCTGACCGGAGGCATGGCATATGAGGCGCTCAACAACGCTTCAAGCGTGAAGGGCAATTTCATCATAGTGCTAAATGACAACAATATGTCGATTTCAGAGAACGTCGGAGGTATCAGCCAGTATCTTTCAGGCTTTCGCACAGCGGATGCATACAGGGATTTTAAGAATAATGTCATGAATTCCCTAAACCATATACCAATCTACGGAGAGCGTATGGTAAAGCATATCAGGAATACAAAGAGCAGCATAAAGCAGCTTTTTATTCCGGGTATGTTCTTTGAGGAGATGGGCATTATCTATTTGGGACCTGTGGATGGCAGTGATATAAAGGAAATGTGCCGTGTGTTTGATGAGGCAAAGCGTGTGGATGGTCCGGTGCTTGTGCATGTGCTCACGAAAAAGGGAGCAGGCTATGGACCGGCAGAGCGTTATCCTTCCAGATTTCACGGGGCAGAGCCATTTGTTATAGAGACAGGGCTTCCAAAGAATAAGCGCACGAAGGCCAATTACACAGATGTCTTCTCAACAGTTATGAAGAAGCTGGGCGAGAGAAATCCAAAGGTAGTTGCGATAACGGCTGCCATGGCAGATGGAACAGGGCTTCGCAGGTTTCACCGTAATTTCCCGGATAGGTTTTTTGATGTGGGAATAGCCGAGGCACATGCCACGACCTTTGCGGCAGGGTTTGCAAAGGCAGGACTTATCCCGGTTTTTGCGGTGTATTCGTCATTTTTGCAAAGAGCGTTTGACCAGATACTTCACGATGTGTGTATACAGAATCTGCATGTCATATTTGCAATCGACAGGGCAGGGCTTGTAGGCAGTGACGGAGAGACACATCAGGGTATATTTGACATATCATATCTGTCGGTCATCCCGAATATGACAATCATGGCTCCGAAGAATAAGTGGGAGCTGTCTGATATGATGAAGTTTGCAGTGGCATATGACGGTCCGATTGCACTCAGATATCCAAGAGGTGTAGCCTATGACGGCCTTAAGGAAATCAGACAGCCGATAGAGCTTGCAAAGAGTGAGCTAATCCAAAAAGGAAGCACGGTGGCTATCATGGCACTTGGCAGTATGGTAAAGACTGCCGTTGATGTGGTAAAGCTGCTTGAGGCAGATGGAATCTCTGCTACACTTATCAATGCGCGTTTTGCAATGCCTTTTGATAAGGAAGCAATTAAGGAACTGCCGGCTGAGCACAGCCTGCTTGTGACCATGGAGGAAAACGTGCAAAGCGGCGGTTTTGGTGAGCATGTGACGGAGTATGTCAAGACTAACGGCATAGCTCTTGAGGTGTTGACAGTTGCACTTCCTGACTGCTATGTGGAGCATGGCAATGTCGAGGTGCTCAAAAAGGAGCTGCATGTGGATGCCGAATCGGTGGCTAAGCGTATAATAGCAGCATTATAGATAGAGGTAACATACAGTATGAAAGAAAGATTAGACGTATTACTTGTAAACAGAGGCCTTGCACCATCACGGGAAAAAGCAAAGACCATGATTATGGAGGGCAATGTTTTTGTAAATAACAACCGTGAGGATAAGGCGGGAAGCACATTTCCTGATGACTGCAATATTGAGATTCATGGAAAGACACTGCAGTATGTGAGCCGTGGAGGTCTAAAGCTTGAAAAGGCTATGAAGCACTTTGATATCACGATGGATGGCAAGGTGTGCATGGATATAGGTGCTTCAACAGGCGGTTTTACAGACTGTATGCTCCAAAACGGTGCTAAAAAGGTGTATGCCGTGGATGTCGGATATGGTCAGTTTGCATGGAAGCTGCGTCAGGATGAGCGCGTGGTGTGCATGGAAAAGACCAATATCAGGTATGTGACGCCCAATGACATAGATGATGAGCTGGATTTTGCATCGGTTGATGTGTCATTCATATCACTTACCAAGGTGTTAGGTCCTGCAAGAGCACTGTTAAAGGACGGTGGCGAGATGGTTTGTCTTATCAAGCCACAGTTTGAGGCAGGCAGGGAAAAGGTAGGTAAAAAGGGCGTGGTCCGTGACAAGAGCGTGCATGAGGAGGTAGTGAACAATATCATATCCTTTGCACTTTCAAATGGATTTAGCGTGTTAGACCTTGAGTATTCTCCAATCAAGGGGCCGGAGGGCAATATAGAGTACCTCGTACATATCAAAAAGACAGATGATCCTATAAAGGAGGAATCAGTGGATATTCATAGTGTGGTCGAGGCCGCGCATGGAGAGCTGGACAGGAAATAGACTATGAAACATTTTGTTGTGATAGCAAATGCCTATAAGGACAGGGATTTTGCACTTACAAATAAAATAGTGGCATACATAGAGCAAAAGGGCGGCACGGCAAAGGGTCTTATGAGCAATGTCGAGGCTATATCCGATAACGAGTTTGAGCTAGAGGATATACCACAGGATACGCAGTGTATTCTTGTGCTCGGCGGTGATGGTACCCTGATTCGTGCGGCTACAAGGGTGGAGACACTTGAGATTCCGCTTATGGGAGTAAATCTCGGTACACTCGGATATTTGTGTGAGGTGGAGGAAGCTACGGTATTTGATGCCATTGATTCGCTCATGGCTGATAAATACATGACAGAGGACCGCATCATGCTCACAGGGCACAAAAGAGGCAGTGAGACCTCGAGAGTGGCATTAAATGATATTGTCATCCACAGAAAGGGCAATTTGCAGATTTTAAGCCTCAATGTGTATGTAAACGGTGAGTTTTTAAATAATTACCATGCCGACGGCATCATTGTTGCGACTCCGACAGGCTCTACAGGCTACAGTATGTCGGCAGGAGGTCCGATTGTGGATCCAAAGGGTGATATGATACTGCTCACACCGAACAATGCTCACAATCTCACTTCAAAGAGCATTGTGCTGTCAGGCGATGATGAGATAGAGATAGAAATTCTAAGCCGCAGGGAGCAAAACGATGAGCTGGCGTGTGTCAGCTATGATGGCGACACCACGGCAGAGCTGGCTGTGGGAGACCGTTTTGTTATTTCAAAGGCAGCCAATCATACAAAGATTTGCAAGCTTCACCAGAGAAGCTTTTTGGAGATACTCCGCAAAAAAATGGGAAATTATTCATAACACAGATAAGGATTGTTATAATGAATAGTTACAAATAATATTTATGAGGTGGCAGGACATGAAAACAAACAGACAATCCAAGATAATTGAGATAATCCAAAAGAATGAGGTAGAGACGCAGGATGAGCTGTCTGCGCTTCTTGAAAAAGATGGTTTTCGCGTGACTCAGGCCACAGTATCCAGGGATATCAGGGAGCTTAAGCTCACAAAGATTCCTACCGCAGGCGGCAGACAGAAGTACGCCGTGATAACGGATGCACCTGAGAACCTTTCCAAAAAATACGAAAGAGTACTCAGAGAGGGCTTTTTGTCAATGGATATGGCACAGAATATCCTCGTTATAAAGACTGTATCTGGAATGGCAAGCGCTGTCTGTGCTGCAATAGATGCCATGAAGATGAGAGAAATCGTCGGTTCGATTGCAGGAGATGACACAATCATGTGTGCAATCCGGACTGTTGATGATACATATGCGGTGATGAAAAAAATCCGCAGAATTGTGGAATAATGTTACATGAATATCAGATTATAGCTGAACTGTAACAGAAAATAACATATATCGTCATGCCTGGGAGAGGAAGGAGAAAATATGTTACAAAATCTACATGTAAAGAATCTGGCACTCATAGATGAGTGTGAGGTTGAGTTTTCCGACGGACTAAATATACTGTCGGGAGAGACCGGAGCCGGAAAATCAATCATCATAGGCTCTATCAATCTGGCGCTTGGTGAAAAAGTGCAAAAGGAGATGCTAAGAGACAATGAAAAGCCTGCTTTTGTGGAGCTTATTTTTTCAGTTGAGGACCCAAAGATTATAGAGGCTTTAAGGGAGCTTGATGTGGAGGTCGAGGACGGATGCGTGATTTTAAGCCGTAAAATCACACAGTCGCGCGCAGTCGGCAGGGTAAACGGTGAAGCCGTGTCTGTTTCGCGAATGAAGGAAATAGCCTCATATCTCATAGATATCCACGGTCAGCATGAGCACCAGTCACTTTTATCAAAGAAAAAACACCTTGATATTCTTGATGAGTACGCAAAGCAGTCGCTTGGAGATAAAAAGCAGCAGCTTTCAGTCACATACAAAGCATATAGGGCGCTTAAGGATGAGTATGAAAAGTCAAATATCGACAATGAAGAAAGAAGCCGTGAGCTGTCATTCCTTGAGTACGAGGTGAAGGAGATAGAAGAAGCTTCCCTTGTGCCGGGTGAGGATGAGGAGCTTGAGGCGCAGTTTAGGAAGTTTTCAAACGGAAAGAAAATCATGGAGGGCGTAAATGCTGCATATTCTGCCACAGGAGGCGAGATGGAGAGTGCCTCAGAGCTTATTGGCAGGGCGGTAAGAGAGCTGTCACAGGTATCAGGCTATGATGAGGATGTGGAAGCTCTGGAGAGTCAGCTGTCAGAGATAGACAGTCTGCTTTCTGATTTTAATCACGAGATATCAGGATATATATCACAGGCTGAGTTTGACGAGGAGACCTTCTATGAGACACAAAAGCGTCTGGATGAGATAAATCATCTAAAGAGCAAATACGGCAACTCAATTGACGATATACTGATAGCACTCAATGAAAAGAGGGAGCGTATCAGTGTCCTGAATGATTATGATTCTTATTTACAGAAATTAGAGCAGCAGCTTGCGAAAAAGGAAAAGGAGCTGGCACAGATATCGGATGAGGTATCAGAAATCAGACAAGGGAGTGCTGTAAAGCTTGTGTCAGAAATTAAATCAGCACTTAATGATTTGAATTTTCTTGATGTACAGTTTGATATGCACTTTGACAGATTGTCTGACTATACGGCAAACGGCATCGATGCGCCGGAGTTTCTCATATCAACGAACCCCGGAGAGCCGCTTAAGCCGCTCGGCAAGGTAGCATCGGGAGGAGAGCTGTCGCGTATCATGCTTGGAATCAAGACAATCATGGCAGAAAATGACCACATTGAGTCGCTTATTTTCGATGAGATTGATTCGGGAATCAGTGGACGTACAGCTCAGATGGTCTCTGAGAAGATGAATGAGCTTGGCCGCAACCATCAGATTATATGTATCACACATCTGCCACAGATAGCAGCTATGGCAGATGCACATTTTCTTATCGAGAAAGCAGTCGAGAACAAATCCACGGTTTCAAGGATTCGAAGACTAACTGACAATGACAGCGTGGCTGAGCTTGCCAGAATGCTCGGCGGTGCAAAAATCACAGATACCGTGATGGAGAGCGCGCGAGAGATGAAAGAGCTTGCCATGGAGAAAAAAATCTGACATTATCAGTTTACGGCGCGGTTGATTACCAGTATATCACCGGTGGTCAGCCGTACGTTTCCGTTTGGGATGATTACCTGCCCGTTTCTTTGGATCATTATTATAATCTCATTGTGTTTTTTTGATATTTCAGACAGCAGTTTATTGTTATATCTGCTGTCTTTTTCTATTATTTTTTCCACCAGCTTTATACCATGCACCTCATCAGGTGTGATGGCACTAAGCACGAGCACATCATTTTGCAGAATTATTGTTTCACCGTCCGGTATTATATTCTGCTCACCTCTTCGTATAAGCACAATCAGTGTCTCAGGAGGCAGCGTCAGGTCCTTTAGCTTGTGGCCACACCACAGATGATTTTCCGGTATGGTAAGCTGTATGAACTGGATATCTGCTTCCTCGGAGTAATCATTGAAGGTCTTCATTACATCGGCTGTTTTATCAAGCATGTCAAGCTTTCGTGATATCCATGGAAGCATTGAGCCTTGAAGCAGTATTGAAAAAAGTACTATCATAAATATTATGTGGAAGGTGTCGAGGTCATCATTGGTGGCGGTATATGCCATGATGGAAAACACTATGGATGCAGCTCCTCTTAAGCCGGACCATGAGACAAGCAGCTGTTGTTTTATTTTGCTGCGAAATGGTGTGAGCACAAGTGCGACAGAAAGAGGTCTCGCCACAAAGGTCAGCCACATAAATATTAAAAGTGCCGGTACTATGACGTGTGGCAGCTTTGATGGGAAAGAAAGCAGACCAAGCAGAAAGAAAATAAGCATCTGCATGAGTCCCGTTATGCCATCAAAGAAATTTACCAGATTCTTTTTATTTTCTATTTCAGTGTTTCCGAGTATGATGCCGACAATATAGGCGCTTAAGAAGCCGTTTCCGTCAAAGTAAGCAGGCAGGGCATATGATATCAGTGCTATTCCCACCATGAAAATGGCATCAAACCCCGCGCTTTTGAAGCGTATATATCGAAGGAGTATGATGGAAAGCCTTGCAATCAGGGCACCGAAGAGTATGCCAAAGGCAAGTTGCTTTACTATGAGTATGGCAATATTTCCAGGGCTTGCGCTACCCTGGGATATGGCTATAAAAGCAACGGTGAGCATATAGGCACATGGGTCATTACTACCGCTTTCTACCTCGAGAAGAGAGGCTGTATTATATTTCAGATTCAACTTTTTTGAACGCAGTATGGAGAAAACGCTCGCCGCATCGGTTGATGAAATAAGCGCACCGAGGAGAAAGCTTATTTCCAAGCTCATATTAAGGGCAAAGTGACAGAACAGCCCTGTGAGAAAGCATGTGATAATAACGCCGATGGTGGACAAAAGCACGGACTTAACGGCAACAGCCTTTGCACGCTGCCAGTTGGTGCCAAAGCCACCATAGAACATGATAAAAATCAGCGCGGTAGAGCATATCTGTTCAGCGAACGCGTAATTGTCGAAATCTATCTTCATTATTCCGTCAGAGCCAAAAAGCATGCCGAGTACGATAAAGGCTAAAAGTGCCGGAATGCCTATGCGGTTGGAGACACGATTTAGCAGGATACATAAGAAGATTACTATGGATGTGATGAGCAGGTATGTATTCATGGAATCCCTCCTTTATTAAATGGTGATTTAAGAATTATAAAGCTATTACAATATTTATTTGTAACTGACAACGTGGGAATTATATGTGAAATCTATAATAATCATATAAATATATCGAAATTATATAGGAAAACATCTAAACTGTCAAACTATACCGGCTTTTGCTCAAAATAATTTGGAATAGTTAGAATGAGATAATAAGATATTAAAAGAATAAAAGAAAAATTACAGGAGCATACTAATCCAAATGGAGGTAATAGTATGCGGAAGTTTTTTGGAAAATTTGTGAGTGTCACGCTGGCTGCAGCAGTGATAGCTATGTTTGCACTAAGCAGTGATGATAAGTGGTGCAGCAGGGTAGATAAGGCATTTGATGAAAGTGTATTAGGAAGTTTTTTAAATGAATCAAAGACCGGATATGGAAGATATGCAACAGGGCTTCCGGGACAGGCGGCCAGTGTATCGGCTGATTCGGGCGAGAATGGTGAAAATGGTGAAAACGGCGGAAATGGTGGAAACGGCGGAACCGAACAAGACATAGGACAGACGGCAGATACAGCATCAACTCACAGAACTACTGACAGAGATTATGAAGAGACAGATAAAATAAGTGATGGAATAAGTGTTGAAGGCGTATATGCCTGTGGCAGGCTGACCGGTATATATGAGCAGACAGAGGGAGTGCTCGTAGTGAATACGACGGAGGTGACAGACGAGGATGGCAAAAAAGTCAATCCTGCAGATAAAAAGGTGCAGTGCGGTGATTATATCCTATCTGTCAATGGGCGCACTGTGGCAGACAAGGAGGAGCTTTCTGAAGCAGTGAATGATATCATGAAGGAATATGATGAAAGGCATGAAGATAAAAGTACCGTAAACATTAAATTTCTTCGAGGCGGTGAGAAAATGTCAGCGGATATCACACCTGTCAGGATGGATGATGGCAGATACTATATGGGAATATGGGTGAAGGACGATCTGGCAGGAATCGGTACTATCACTTATTATACAAAGGACGGCCGTTTTGGAGCGTTGGGGCATGGAATAGGAGACGGAACGCAAAGCGGCAATCTCTTGTATGCAAACAGTGGTGATTTGTACAGCATGAAGCTTACCAAAATCAAAAAGGGAAAAGCCGGCGCGCCGGGCGAGATAGGCGGAGTGGTATATTTTGGCAAAAAAAGCCATATAGGCACACTTGACTGCAATAGTAATCTGGGAATTTACGGACAGCTTGACAGCGATGAATTGTCGGAATATGCTGCAGAGGATACGTATTATCCGGTTGCCGGCAAGGATGAGATACACACAGGCAGTGCACAGATGATATCGGAAATATCAGGAAAACTGGAAAAATATAATCTGGAAATAACAAATATAGACAGAAAAGCGACAGATACAAACAAGGGAATGGAGCTTAAGGTGACAGACGACAGGCTGATAGAGCTCTCCGGTGGAATAGTGCAGGGCACATCCGGAAGCCCAATCATACAGGATGGCAAAATAATAGGAGCAGTCACCCATGTGTTTGTCGATGATCCGACCGGAGGCTACGGCATCTGCATTGATGAGATGCTGTAATTACTGCTCCATTCTGTGAAGCTCCGGCAGTACTGTACTAAGCATGGTTACAAAGCAGATGCTTCCGCCAATCACGTTTGATACAGGTTCTGCCATAAACACACCGTCGGTTCCCATACCAAAGGAGTATGGCAGAATATATGTCAGCGGTACAACGATGAACACCTTGCGAAGCAGGGAGAAAAATATAGCCCGCTTCTTTTTGTTAAGTGATTTAAAGGTAGTCTGTCCGATGTACTGCAGATCCATAAATATGAATGCCGCAAAGTAGATATTTAAAGCCTTCACCGCATCATCCATGAGGGTGGCATCGGAACTGAAAATAGTAATCAGGGCATGAGGAGCAAGTATGATCACACTCCACATGACAGCTGTATATAGAAGCACGAGCAGCCCCATAGTGAAAATAGATTTTCTCACCCGGGCAGGTCTTCTGGCACCATAGTTGTAGCTTAAAACAGGAGATGAACCTTCCACAATTGCATAAATTGGAGTCTCGACCATCTGCCTGATGCTTGATACGATGGTCATTACCGATATGTACAAATCACCTCCGGTCACTGAAAGCACGTTGTTGCAGCATATAGACACCAGACTGTTGGTGAGCTGCATGACACAGCCGGAGGTTCCAAGGCTTATGATGTCCTTTGCATAGCGCGTGTTTTCACCAAATTCAGAGAGTGTCATAAGGCTCACCTTAAGTTCAGCCTTTTTCCTAAGAAAGTGAAGCACATAGAGAGCAGACAGTATTTGTGAGATGACCGTAGCAATAGCTGCTCCTTTGATGCCAAAATTAAATCCAAATATAAAAAGCGGGTCTAAAACCAGATTGGCAACGGCTCCGATTGCCACAGACAGCATGCCGGTAGTGGAGTAGCCCTGAGCGTTGATAAAGGGATTCATGCCGGTTGAAATCATGGATGGGAGTGTTCCTATCAAATAAATGAGCAGGTATGGCAGAGCGTATTTGAGAGCATTTTCAGATGCGCCAAACACGATTAAAAGAGGCTTTGCAAAAATCATGCACAAAGCTGTAAAAACGACTGCGAATGTGCAGACCATTGTAAAGCTCATATTCATTATAGTATTGGCGGCTCTGTCATCACTCATGCCTCTTTTTATTGAAAAAAGCGGAGCACCACCGCTTCCAAAGAGATTGGAGAAAGCGATTGTCAGCATTATAATAGGAAAGCAAAGCCCCACAGCACCGAGTGCAGTGGTTCCCATATCCGGTATGCGGGCAATGTATATGCGGTCTACTATATTGTACAACAGGCTTAGAATCTGGGCTGCCAGCATTGGCAGAGCAGCCTGCAATATGTTTTTCTTTATTGAATCATTATCAAAATCTATTTTTTTCATAAGTTACCCCTTTTGGATTTGCTTTGTTCATTATATCACCACATTAAAAAAAATCAAAGACTCAGCAAGTTTTGATATAGATTTTATTTATGACAAACTAAAAGAAAAATATATTTTACAATGACAAAAAACTACAGTAATATATGGAATATAAAAATTACAAATTATTGAATAACCATATATACTGGAGGATAACATGAAGATTACACAGATACATACAAACAAACCACAGTCGCTCTCCTTTGAGATATTTCCACCTAAGAAGGAGGAAGACTTCAAAAATATAGATGAGATGCTTGAGATACTCTGTGATTGTCATCCTGAGTACATCAGCGTGACATTTGGCGCAGGCGGCAGCTCAAACAATAACAAGACTATCGAGATTGCGAAGAAAATCAAGAACCAGTACAATGTGGAGCCGGTCGTACACCTTACATGTCTGTGCTATAACAAGGCAGAGATAGATGAGTTCACCAGACAGCTTTCATATGAGGGCATCGAGAATATCCTCGCTTTAAGAGGAGACAGAAATCCAAATGTGCCTGCAAAGGAGGATTTTCTCCATGCAAGCGATTTGATTAAATACATAAAGGACACCACAGGTGATCAGTTCTGTATCGCAGGTGCGTGCTACCCGGACATCCATCCGGAGGCAGCTGATAAGGTAGATGATATTAAGAATCTTAAGAAAAAGGTTGATGCAGGAGCAGAGCTTCTTTTATCTCAGCTCTTCTTTGACAATGATACCTTCTTCAATTTTGCTGAGGACTGCAGGCTTGCAGGTATCAATGTGCCTGTTATCCCGGGCATCATGCCTTGTATCAATGCGGCTCAGATTCAGAGAATGGTTACAATGTGCGGAGCAAAGTTCCCGGAGAAGTTCCAGAAGATTGTGCACAGATACGGAGACAACAAGGCGGCACTTTTTGATGCCGGAATGTCTTACTGCGAGAGCCAGATAATTGAGCTTTTAGCTAATGATGTGGAGGGAATTCATCTTTACACCATGAACAATGTGAGAGTTGCAAAGCGTTTAACAGAGGGAATTAAGAACCTTATTTAGGATAAAAAATATCAACCGTTGCAAAAAGTGCTCTAGATGATTATAATAGGTATATTAGATTTGTGAATGGAAACAATGTCCATATTAAATCAAAATTAAACTATATATTAAGGAGACAATAGAAAATGAAAGAAAAATCAAGAAGCACTTTTTCCGGCAACATTGGGTTCGTTCTTGCGGCAGCCGGCAGTGCGGTAGGACTTGGAAATATATGGAGGTTTCCGTATCTGGCAGCAAAGGACGGAGGAGGACTTTTTCTGCTGGTGTATCTGATACTTGTTCTGACCTTTGGCTTTGCATTGCTTACCACTGAGATTGCAATAGGACGTAAGACCGGACAGGGACCACTCACAGCGTATGGTCTTATCAATCCAAAGGGTAAGTTTATTGGTGTGCTTGCGTGCATAGTACCGGCTATTATTCTGCCTTACTACTGTACTATAGGTGGATGGGTTTTAAAGTACTTTACACTTTTCATTACAGGAAGCGGCAAGAATGCGGTTGCGGATGGATATTTCACAGGCTTTATCACAGGTCAGTGGGCACCAATCATATTTGGAGTGGTTTATCTGCTTTTAACAGCAGCAATTGTCATTGGTGGAGTCAATAAAGGCATCGAGCGGTTCAGCAAGGTGCTTATGCCTATCCTTGTTGTGCTTATTTTTGCAATCGGAATTTTCTCACTGACGCTTCATTATAAGGATGCGTCGGGCACAGTAAGAAGTGGTCTTGAGGGACTTAAGATTTATGTGATTCCGGATTTCAAGGGGCTTACAATGCAAAAGCTTTTCACCGTATTTGTTGATGCGCTCGGTCAGCTTTTTTATTCAATCAGTGTAGCTATGGGAATCATGGTTGCATACGGCTCATATGTCAAGAAAGAATCAAAGCTCATGGGTTCAATCAACCAGATAGAGATTTTTGATACACTTGTTGCATTTCTTGCAGGCCTTATGATCATTCCGGCAGTATATGTATTTATGGGCCGTGACGGTATGTCAGCAGGACCGGGGCTTATGTTTATATCATTGCCAAAGGTATTTGATGCAATGGGAATAGCAGGAGATATCGTGGGACTGATATTCTTCATGATAGTTGCATTTGCAGCAGTTACATCGTCTGTATCAATTATGGAGGCTATTGTATCGAGTCTTATAGACAGATTTCACTGGAGCCGCAGAAAAAGCGCAATTTTAGTCACGGTATATGCCCTGATTGCAGAGATAATAGTCTGCCTTGGCTACAATAAGCTTTATATGGAGGTTAAGCTTCCAAACGGCACAGTCGGACAGATACTTGATATCATGGACTATGTCAGCAACAATGTGCTCATGCCAATCGTGGCACTTGCCACATGTATCCTCGTTGGCTGGATAGTAAGTCCAAAGGTAATAATAGATGAGGTGACACGCGGAGGCAGCAAATTTACCAGAAAAGGACTTTATATAATCATGGTTAAATTTATTGCACCGGCATTCCTGCTTATACTGTTGCTGCAGGCACTCGGAATCGTTACTTTTTAGTATTAAAATAAATTTATTGTATATTTTATATAAATACCCTTGAAATACAGCCATCATAATGGTAGTATTTTACTAAATGATGAAAGAGGGGGAGCCACTATGGCTTTTAGACGAGAGAAAAAGCGTATCGGTGATATGCTTATAAATGAAAATGTAATTACTCAGGAGCAGCTGGAAAAGGCTCTGCCTATAGCCAAAGAAAAGCATAAGAAGATAGGAGAAACACTCATTGAGCTTGGGTTCACCAATGAGCTTGAGATAGCAAAGGCATTGTCGCAGCAGCTGGGACTTGAGCTTGTGAATGTGAGCGCACTTAACATACCTGAGGAGGTGCAAAGCCTCGTCAGTGAATCAGTGCTCAGAAAGCATGTCATGATACCATATGCCTTTGACCCAAATAATGCCAATATAGTGCATGTGGCCATGGCCGATCCTATGGATATGGTGGCGCTTGATGATTTTTCAATCGTTACAAATCTGCAGGCTGAGCCTGCGGTAGCGACAGAAAGAGATATACTTTTGACGCTCGACAAATATTATGGTGATACAGAAGCGATGAAGGCGGCTCAGGAGTATGCAAGGGAGAGAAAAGAGCGTGAGCAGAAAAATGCCGAGGCTGAGGAAGCTACCAGCAAGGATGTCAACAATTCACCGGTTGTTCTGCTTGTCAATTCTATTATTGAGCAGGCAGCCAGACTCAGGGCCTCAGATATACATATAGAGGCACTGGAAAATAAAGTCAGGGTGCGATACAGAATTGACGGTGCGCTTTATGAGAAGGCGGCATATAGTATACATCTGCTCTCTGCAATTATTACACGACTTAAAATTATAGGCGGTATGGATATTTCTGAGAAGCGTAAGCCGCAGGACGGCCGTATCACTATGGAGATAGATAAGACAGAGTATGATATCCGAGTATCAATCCTTCCGACAGTATTTGGTGAGAAGTGTGTTATGCGACTTGCGCAGAAAAAGGCACTTACAAGAGATAAAAAGGAGCTGGGATTTTCAGACGAAGAGCTTAAGGCCTTTAATCATATACTGATGAATACAAACGGTATCATACTTGTTACGGGACCTACAGGAAGTGGTAAGTCAACCACACTTTACACGGCACTTTCAGAGCTCAACAAGGATGATGTAAATATCATCACAGTTGAGGATCCGGTCGAGGCCAATATAGACGGAATCAACCAGGTACAGGTAAATAATAAGGCTGACCTGACATTTGCATCAGCACTGCGTTCCATTCTGCGACAGGATCCGGACATCATTATGATTGGTGAGATTCGAGATCAGGAGACAGCACAGATTGCGGTACAGGCGTCAATCACAGGACATCTTGTGGTCAGCACACTGCATACCAACAGCTCGGCAAGTACTATTTCACGACTGGAGGATATGGGAGTGGAGAGTTATCTGCTTGCGGATTCGGTAAAGGGAATCATTGCACAGCGACTTGTAAGAAGACTTTGTCCGGCATGTAAGAGAGAACATCTGCTGACAGAGGAGGAAAAGGCCTTTATGAATATACCGGCATTTCGTCCGGTAAAGATTTATGAGCCATGTGGCTGTGAAAAATGTGCCAATACAGGCTACAAGGGACGAATAGGTATATATGAGATAATGACCATAACACCAAAGCTAAAGTCACTCATTTCAAAAGGTGTTGATATAGAGGATATAAACAAGGCTGCGTGTGATGAGGGCATGCATACACTTAGACAGAGTGCAGAGAAGCTTGTACTCGAAGGAGTTACTTCATTCCAGGAAATGTTAAAGACCACGTTTGAAAACTAAGGGGGAAAAGAAAATGCAAATAGTAGACATTTTAAAAGCAGCGCAGCAACAGAACTCATCGGATATACATATCGCACCGGGAAATCCGGTTATGCTTAGAATTGACGGAATGCTTGTACCGCAGGGAAATCAGGTTCTTACCAATGTTGAGACGGACAACCTGCTTTCTCCAATTGTCCCGCAGGAGCTTAAAGATGTGCTAAAGAAAAATGGAGAGCTTGATTTTGCTTTTTCGGTGGAGGGCTTTTCACGAGTCAGAGCCAATGTGTTCAGACAGAGAGGTTCATATGCAGCAGCACTTCGTATTCTCTCATATGACGTGCCTACACCACAGCAGCTTGGAATACCACAGTCGGTTGTCAATCTGACCACAAAGATGAGAGGACTTGTCCTCGTGACAGGAGCTACAGGAAGTGGTAAGTCGACTACGCTGGCAAGTCTTATAGATGTCATTGCAGCAAGAGATTCCAAAAATATAATCACGCTTGAAGATCCTATCGAGTACCTGCACTCAAGGAGGCGCTCGATAGTGGCACAGCGAGAGGTTGGAAAGGATACACTCTCATATGCTGCAGCCCTAAGAGCTGCACTGCGACAGGATCCGGATGTAATACTTGTAGGAGAGATGCGAGATCTTGAAACTATATCAACAGCTATTACAGCGGCGGAGACAGGACATCTTGTATTTTCTACACTGCATACCAACAGTTCATCCGATGCAATTGACCGTATGATTGACGTTTTTCCACCACACCAGCAGCAACAGATACGAGTGCAGCTCTCAGGAGTTTTAGAGGGAATTGTTGCACAGCATCTGCTTCCAATGGTAAATGGCGGACGAATTGCAGCATTTGAGGTGCTCCTTGCAAACAATGCCATCAGGAACCTGATTCGTGAGGCAAAAGCATTTCAGATTCCATCTATCATACAGACATCAAAGAGAGAGGGTATGATGATGATGGATGACTGTATTTTACAGTATTACAGCCAGGGCCTTATAGCGCCGGAGACTGCAGTTGCATATGCACATGATCCGGTAAGCATGGCTAGCCGTGTACACCTTTACTATTGATGGTATAATCGTATGTATTTTACTGTTATGGTATAATGTTGTGGAGTCTTAATAAATTATGATTTAATTTATCTGGAGGTTGCACAGAACAGGGATAAGGAGGAGAAGAAAGTGGCTGACTGGACATATCAGATTATAGACCAGAGCGGAAAAGAAAGAAAAGGAAATATAGTAGCCGAGTCAGAAGCAGAGGCAAAAAATAAGCTTAAGATGGATGGCAACATGGTCATAAGCCTCACCAAGGCAACAGCACTGACCAAGGAAATCTCATTCAGTGTAGGAGGAAAGGTAAAGCCGAGAGACCTATCGGTATTCTGCCGCCAGTTCACCAGTATGGTCAATGCCGGTGTTACGATTCTTGATACACTGGATATGTTATCCGATCAGACTGAGAACAAGGTTATGGCGAAGGCTATCAGAGGTGTTCATGCCGAGATTCAAAAAGGTGAGACTCTCTCGGATGGTCTGAAAAAATATCCGAATGTTTTCCCTGATATCATGGTGAGCATGGTTGCGGCAGGAGAAGCATCCGGCAAGATTGATATAGCTTTTGAAAGAATGTCTGCACACTTCGAGAAATCAGCAAAGCTTAACGGCATGATAAAAAAAGCGGCAGTTTATCCGATTATCGTTGTGATTGTAGCTATTGCGGTTGTTATTGTAATGCTTGTAAAGGTCATCCCAAGCTACTCAGAGATGTTCAATGACCTGGGAACAGAGCTGCCGGGCATCACAAAGGCAGTTGTTGCGATGAGTGATTTTGTTACCGGATACTGGTATATTGTGATTGCTGTCATAGCAGCAATTGTTATAGCCATCAAGCTTTATAAGCAGACTGACAGCGGCCAGATGTTCTTTGGTAATCTCGCAAGAAAGATTCCGGTTTTCGGAAAGCTAAACATCAAGACAGCGGCCAGTAATTATGCGCGTACACTTTCCACACTTGTGTACTCCGGACTTCCGATGATTGAAGCCCTTGGTATCACTGCTGACACCATGAAGAATGCTCTTTACAAGAAAGCACTGAAAAGTGCGAGGGAAGAAGTAAGTAAGGGTGTTCCACTGTCTGAGCCAATCACAGCATGTGGACTGTTTCCACCTATGGTTTCACACATGACCAAAATCGGTGAGGAGACCGGTGACTTGGAGGGCATGCTTACCCGACTGGCAGACTACTATGATGAGGAAGTTGAGTTGGCTACCCAGACAGTTATGGCAGCTATTGAGCCTATGATTATCCTTGTTCTGGCACTTATTGTTGGTGTGCTTGTGGCAGCTGTTATGGCTCCTATGCTTACCATGTATCAGGCTATGGACAGCTTATAAAATGAAAAGAAGCAGACTTTGAGTGTAAAGTTCAAAGGCTGCTTTTTTAGTGCAGAGACATTGGCAGTAGGACGGGGCTTCATCCCATGAGCCCTGGCTTGTGCACACTCTCTCGCGTGAGCTACGCTGCACTGCCAAGATACTGTAGGAATTATGCTTTATAGGGTATCTATGCTTGACGAAACCGTCGAAACGCGCCGTCCGTGGCGCGGTTCTCCTTGAACTGCCATCCGTGGCAGGGCATTTCTGTGTATCGTGTGCATAATTCAACAGTATCTAGGCAGCTTCGCTATGCGCTCACGCAAGAGAGCGTGCACCAGCCGTTCTCATGGGATAAAGTCCCTTACGCGGTGGCGAAAAAATACATTGACAACTGTTATACAATAGGCTACAATTCGAATACATGGTTCGGGGATGTTCTTTACCCGTTGATTTATCATGCTGTGTCAGCAACAAATCCGATTGTGTGTTAAAAATAAATATCAGCTAAAGTACCAGTCTATTCGTTTCTATGCGTGGCGGGCATTTATTTGAGGAATATAAAGGGTTATTATCATTTGAAATTATGTATGCACAAAAAATGGGGCTATAAAAAATGATATGTATGCAGATTTCATGTGGAAAACAGGAGAAGTGTATGATATACAGAAAAGTGAAGACAAATTTGTCCAGAACTCTCAGCTCTATAGAGCAGGACAAGGCAACCAGTGACGATTACGTGAAGTGTATTCTGGCAGATCCGCAGATAGCAGCCTATATAGTTCAGGCGCTCGTGCCGGAATTTAAGGAAATGGAAGTCGAGAAAATAATTCCGTGTATTGGTGAGCCGACAGTAATGCTCAGATTTCCGGAAAGGCTTGGAGTTAAAATCCAGAACGTAAATAATGAGTCAGTTGATGAGGATGATGGAAAAATTATTTACGACATCAAATTTCCCTTGTATTATAATGGGAAAAGAAGAGAATTTATCATCAATATTGAAGCCCAGAAGAGCAGTAAAAAATCAAAGCTGGGCTACCGGTTGGAAAACAGGATTGCCTATTACATGGGCAGAATGATTTCCGAGCAGAAGGGTACTGAGTTTGTAAATTCGAATTATGATGACTTAAAATCCGTATATACCATATGGATATGTATGGATACAAAAAAATCAGAGGACTCAATAATCGAATTTGGGATGAAATCCAGCCTGATTTATGGTAAAATAAAGAAAATACCACAGATTGACAAATTAAACGGTGCACTGATAAATGTCCGGACGAGAGCAACAAAAAATAAAAAGCAGTCTAAGAATAAACTCATAGGAATGCTGGAAGAGCTGTTCTCAAAGTCAGAGTTTATCGAGAAAAAGAAGATACTTGAAGAAGATTATGGACTTAAAATGAGCATGGAACTCGAAGGGAGGATGAGCGAGATGTGTAATGTGAGTGATTACTGGGAAGAGGTTGCAACAGAAGAGGGTAAGGAAATCGGTAAGGAAATCGGAGAAAGACAAAAGATAATCTCACTGGTTGTAAAAAAGCTGCAAAAGGACAAGAGTGTGGCGGAAATAGCAGATGACCTGGAAGAAAAAGAGGAGGTTATCGCTCCAATTTACGAAGCGGCATTGTCTATGAAGCCGGATTATGATGTTGAGAAAATCTATGAGCTTCTTGAGAAAAATAAGAAACTGGCATAGTAGCTGTAGTTGAAAAAAAATCGATAGGAGGCAGTCTTTGAGCGAAAGCGCGGAGGCTGCTTCCTCTTTGTCTGAGGGGACTGACAGTAGGGCGGGGCTTCGTCCTATGAGCCATGGCTTGTGCACACTCTCTCGCTTGAGCTACGCTACGCTGCGAAGATACTGTAGGAATTATGCCTTATAGGTTTACTATGCTTGACGAAAACGTCGAAACGCGCCGTCCATGGCGCGGTTCTCCTTGCCCTGCCATCCGTGGCAGGGCATTTCTGTGTATCGTGTGCATAATTCGACAGTATCTAAGCAGCTTCGCTATTCGCTCACGAGAGAGAGCGTGCACAAGCCGGGCACATGGAATGAAGCCCCTTGCGCTGTGGCAAAAAATATAATGACAAAGCATCATAGCTCTGCTACAATCAGTTTAAAGAGTGAATTTACGAAAGAGGATAAGCTGATTCCAGTAATTACAATTACAGTATATCTTGGCTCCGAGGGAGATAACCGACTTTACAGGATTCAGGACATCCATCAGGCAGCTTTTCGAGGTACTGCAGAATGCGTATGATAAGGAAAAGATGCAGGAAGTGCTGCAGAACGATAAAAAGTTTAGCAAGATGGACAGAGAGACAGTCGAGGCAATCAACCTGTTTGCAGGAACAGATATAGACATAGATGAGAAAGAAGAGGTGATTGATATGTGTAAGGCGTGGGAAGAGCAGAAAAATGAAGGCCGAGAAGAAGGCCGAGAATTAGGAGAAAGACAAAAGATAATTTCTCTGATTGTAAAAAAGCTGCAAAAGGACAAGAGTGTGGCAGAGATAGCAGATGACCTGGAAGAAAAAGAGGAGGTTATCGCTCCAATTTACGAAGCGGCATTGTCTATGAAGCCGGATTATGACGTTGAGAAAATCTATGAGCTTCTTGAGAAAAATAAGAGGCTGGCATAGCAGCTGTAGTTGAAAAAAGATCGAGAGGAGGCAGTCTTTGAGCGAAAGCGAGGAGACTGCTTCCTCTTTGTCTGAGGGGACTGGCAGTAGGACGGGGCTTCATCCCACGAGACAGGCAGGTGAACACTCTCTCGCGTGAGCTACGCTGTACTGCAAAGATACTGTAGGAATTATGCTTTATAGGGTATCTATGCCCGACGAAACCGTCGAAACGCGCCGTCCATGGCGCGGTTCTCCTTGAGCTCCCATCCGTGGGAGCTCATTTCTGTGTATAGTGTGCATAATTCAACAGTATCTAGGCAGCTCCGCTATTCGCTCACGAGAGAGAGCGTGCCACAGCCGGTCTCACGTGATAAAGCCCCTTGCACTGTGGCAGAATGCAGGCTGATAGGCGTGCAGTGCAGAAACAGTATGGAAAAGAAAAATTATGATGACAAAGAACTGCCGCTATGCTACAATCAACTTAAAGCATTATATTTCTGTAAGCGGCACCACATGACAGTTTTTTACAGGTGCACACCACTTTGAAGAGGGCAGACCACTTCGCATCATTCTACAAAGGACATGGAAGTTTTCAATGCTTTAATTACCCATTAACAGCAGGAAAATTGAAATGCCGTATGTAGACAGAATACAGAAAGTGCAGTCAGAAGGCAGTTAGAAGCCAGATAATGTAGTCATAAGACAGATGAACTGTATACAGTGTGATAATCATAATGTAAACATATAGAAAACATAAAGAAGGACAGCACATGTATACCTTGTAAACTGTACCATCATTGGCACCGGATTTTCCTGCTCACACAAGAGAACAGGAGGAGAAGGATTGAGCGCAAAGGACTCAATGGCAAAGGAATACTTTGCAGACAATGCCAGGTTTGCTGACCTGTGCAACAATATACTGTATGGAGGAAGAGAGGTCATCCTGCCGGAAAACCTTAAGGAAAGAGACACGACAGAGGTGCTGACCGCACTGGGGCTTGATAAAAAGACCATAGCGGTGCAGAAGCTTAGGGACATCTTCAAAAATGCCAGCATTAAATATACCGGCAAATCATACGTTGTCCTGATAGGAGTAGAAAATCAGTCGGATATACACTATTCCATTCCGGTAAAAAACATGTTTTATGATGTGATGGCATACGGCAATCAGGTAAAGGAAACATCCAAAAAGCACCGCAGGGAAAAGGATACGGCAACATCGGATGAATTTCTCTCAGGATTTACGAAAGAGGATAAGCTGATTCCGGTGATAACGATTACAGTATATCTCGGAATAAAGGAATGGGATGGTCCAAGGAAGCTGTCGGATATGTTTGGTGATGTGGATGAGGAGCTTCTGCCATTTATACCGGATTACAGGATTAATCTGCTGGCCCCGAGGGAGATAACAGACTTTACCGGATTCAGGACATCCATCAGGCAGCTTTTCGAGGTATTGAAGAATGCATATGATAAGGAAAAAATGCAGGAAGTGCTGCAGAATGATGAAAAATTTAGCAGGGTAGACAGAGAGACGGTTGAGGCAATCAACCTGTTTGCAGGAACGGATATAGATATAGATGAGAAAGAAGAGGTGATTGATATGTGTAAGGCGTGGGAAGATCAGAAAAATGAAGGCAGAGAAGAAGGCAGAGAATTAGGAGAAAGACAAAAGATAATTTCTCTGATTGTAAAAAAGCTGCAAAAGGACAAGAGTGTGGCAGAGATAGCAGATGACCTGGAAGAAAAAGAGGAGGTTATCGCTCCAATTTACGAAGCGGCATTGTCTATGAAGCCGGATTATGACGTTGAGAAAATCTATGAGCTTCTTGAGAAAAATAAGAGGCTGGCATAGCAGCTGTAGGTACTGGCAGTAGGACGGGGCTTCATCCCATGAGCCATGGCTTGTGCACACTCTCTCACGTGAGCTACGCTACGCAGCCAAGATACTATAGGAATTATGCCTTAAAGATTTACGATACTCGACGAAACCGTCGAAACGCGCCGTCCGTGGCGCGGTTCTCCTTGAGCTCCCATCCGTGGGAGCTCATTTCTGTGTATAGTGTGCATAATTCAACAGTATCTAGGCAGCTCCGCTATTCGCTCACGAGAGAGAGCGTGCACAAGCCGGTCACATGGGATGAAGCCCCTCACACTGTGCCAAAATATAGCCTGAAATATATTTTTTTTGAAAAATATGATTTAAATGCAATAAATCGGTTAAAATTTGGTTAAAATTGCTAAAAAAGGCGAAAATAATTATGCAACAATGATACTATTGTACTAGAAAATAACTTGCATTATGCTTTGATTTATGGTACAATGAGCGCATACAAACCAAAGAGATGCTGATAGGGCACAGCTCTTTGCACAAAAACCATGTTATAATGAAAAGGAGAAAAGAACTATGGTAAAGAATGTATTTAAAAAGTTAGGAAAGAAACAGAAGAACAACAAAGGTTTCTCTCTCGTAGAGCTTATTGTTGTAATCGCCATCATGGCAGTGCTCGTAGGCGTACTTGCTCCACAGCTTATCAAGTATGTTGAGAAGTCTAGAGAGTCTACAGATATCCAAAATGCTGATAGCATTGCAACTGCTATTAAGACATATTATTCAGATAAAGAAACATATCCGGACAATGTAACTGTTACATTGACTAGTGCTGCTACGCCGACATTTGCTGCGGGTGACTCACAGACTACAACAGCTTTGTCCGACGCTGGATTAGATAAAACTAAGCTGAAAGGTAAAAATTGGTCTAGTATTGTAATTACATATACACCAGGCACAGGCGATATTCAATATGCGGTGTCTTATCAGAAAGGCAAAACTGAATATTACACAACAGGCGGAGCAGGCAAAACGGCTTCACAGATTTCACCTAAATAAAAACTAGAAGATATTCTTTAAGGACCACCAACCATGACCACAGAACTGATACCCATCTACATCTTAATATTTGCATTCGGTATAGTTATAGGCAGTTTCCTAAATGTCTGTATCTACCGTATACCGCAGCATGAGACAGTGGTGACCGAAAGATCCCACTGCATGAGATGCGGGTATCAGCTTGCGTGGTATGATATGGTGCCGGTTTTCAGCTGGCTGTTTCTTCGTGGCAGATGCCGCAAGTGCAAAGAACCGATATCACCTCAATACCCTATTATTGAGGCGTTAAACGGTATATTATACATAGTAGTTTTTGCAGTAAATGGACTTGAGCTTACGAGTATCATCTACTGCTTTCTTACATCTGCACTCATAGTTCTGAGTGTGATAGACTGGAGAACATATGAAATTCCATTAGGAATCAATATATTTATACTGGTGCTTGGAATCCTGCATGTGTTTTTAGACCATGATAACTGGTCTGAATATGTGATAGGATTCTTTTGTGTCAGTTTATTCCTTGAACTCCTTCTTCTTGTAAGTGGAGGAAGAGCCATAGGTGGCGGAGACGTCAAGCTTATGGCATGCGCAGGCCTTGCGATAGGCTGGCAGAATATTACATTAGCATTTTTCCTGGGATGCATCATAGGTTCCGTGATACATCTGATTCGTATGAAAGTAACAAAAGCAGGCAACAGGCTTGCAATGGGACCATACTTGGCAGCCGGAATTTTTATTTCGATGCTATGGGGTGAGAAAATGATAACGGCATATTTGGCACTCGCAGGCTTTTGAAAAGTGTGTTATAATAAAGCGTGCTTGACACAAGCGCAGGCAATATGACTTACGGTGAGATAAAAGCAGAGTAAAGCACAGATATACCGAAATTTATATAGAAAGTTTGTAACTATTCAGTACAGTTACGAAAGTTTTACAGACGTATACAGTGTAAAACAAAGATAAACATGGAGGATTAGGTTATGGCAAACAGGGTACTCGGCATTGAAATAGGGGAGAACCTTACCAGAGTAGTTGAGATTGATTACAAAGCGAAAAATCCCAAGATTTACAATATGTTCGGCTTTCCGACACCACCGGGGATGATTGATGATGGAGTGGTACAGCCGGATGGAATGTTTCGTTCTATCTTATACAGCAAGCTAAAGGAAAAGAAGATTGCCACCAAAAAAGCTGTTTTTGTGTTAAATTCAGCACGTATAGCAAGCAGGGATATTGAGCTTCCACTTGTTAAGGAAAAGCAGCTTAGGGAAATGATTGCAATGAATGCATCGGATTATTTTCCGGTGGATTTGAGCCAGTACAAGCTGGTACATCAGATTATAGAAAAGATTGACAGACCGGAAGAAAAGAAATTACGTCTTTCGGTTATTGCTGTGCCTAATGACCTTATTTTGTCATATGGTGCTCTTGCAGCTTATTGCAGACTGCAGCTTGTAGCTCTTGACTATAGTGGAAATGCCATCAAGCAGCTCATGAGAAGAGAGATTCCCGGAGATGTGAAGGTGACTGTCAAGGTGGATGAGGTTTCTACCACACTGACTGTAATGGATGGAAGCATGGTAAAGCTGCAGCGCAATGTCAACTATGGACTTGCTGATGCTATAGAGGAAATTCAGGATAGTGAGCTTTTTGGAGAGTATCTGTCATTTACCGATGCAGTTGATGTGGCACGCAGAAAGACATGCCTTGCAATAAAGCCTGATGGTACAGTGCCAGATGAGCCTGCAGGCGGTGGCATGGATCCTATGGGGCATGAGATTGATTCAGAGCGCTTTAAGAAGCTTCGCCTGAATGTGTCATACGCACTTTCCAATCTGATAAGCAGTCTCGGACGAGTGATAGACTACTATCAGTCGAGAAACTCAGATACTCCTATCGAGAGAATTTTCCTCATTGGCTTAGGTGCTGATTTCAGCGGACTCTCAAAGCTTTTGACCAATGAACTGAATATTAAGGTAGTTCCGCTCCAGCAGTTTGACGGTATGCATGTAGCAAAGAACATAAACCTCGCAGAGGCAAAGCTGGCAGAGTATTTCAATTGTGTTGGATGCTCACTGAATCCGCTTGACATATTAGACAGTAAGAAAAACAAGGGAATCGGTGCTCCACTTATGGCAGGAGCAGCTACAGGTGCTATGCCACTTGGCGGTGCACAGGCAGGTACGCAGGGTAATCCGCCTGTTGGCCCTGATGGGAAGCCTCTTCCCGTACCGGCAGGGGAGAAAGCCGAAAAGCCTGTTTCTTTTGCGGTGCAGCTTCTCATTTTTGGATTGTGTGTGGTAGTTGCAGTTGGTATTACGGCATATAGCATTTTTTCAAATCTTGTTTTAACTTCAGACAATATGACGCTTAAAGCACGTGTTTCTGATTTATCATATGCACAGAATATATATGATGTGTACAACCAGACCAAGAAGGACTATGACTGGACCAAGCTTCTTGAGAGTGCCTCATCCAACAAGAATGATGAGATAACGGGCTTCGTGGATGAGCTGGAGCAGAAGCTTCCGTCAGAGGCCAAGCTTGTGAATATGTCTGTTACGACAGATGGTGTTTCGATGACCATCAAGACAGGCAGCAAGGATATAGCGGCTGATGTGATTGCACAGCTTCGTACATTTGAGAGTATCATGGTATCCAATGTGTCAACCATCACAGAGGAGGTTGATGAGACCGGTGCTTCAAAGGTTCAGTTCACAGTAGATTGCACATATGTAAAGGCTGATGACAGTGCTGCTTCTGAATCGGCGGATGGCACAGGCAGTGAGCCAGATGATACATCAAAAGATGCGTCATCACAGGCACAGACGGATAGTAATTCATCATCAGATACAGACAGTACAAATCAGTAGGGGGTGTTAGGATGTCGACAAGAGATAAAAAGTTACTTATTATATTAGCGGGTGTTGCCATTTTAGCACTGACATTTTTTTTGATTTTTATGCCGCAGTCCAATAAGAGGGATTCACTCAAGAGCGAAAATATGAATCTGAAATCACAGTACAATCAGCTTTCAGCCCTTGCGGCAAAGGCGGATGACTACACAAAGAAGACAAAGGATATGTCTGATGCCATGCAACAGGTATATGACAATTTTCCTTCATATTTACAGATTGAAAACGGCATTATGGATGCGGTTGCTATCGAGAAATCTACCAATACAAATATTACAGAGCTTACAGTCGGTTCACCGACAGCTATTGATGTGAATAATCCGACCGGCGATGCAGGTACAGATTCTTCGTCAGGAAGCAGTTCAGACAGCAGTACCACGGATAGCAGTAATGCAGACAATTCGCAGAGCTCTCAGACCGCTGATGGCAACAGCTCACAGTCACAGACAGGCGACGGCGGTGCAGCTGATGGCAGTGCATCATCAAGCTCTGCAAAGTCTACGGTTACAGGCTATCAGCTTTATGATGTCAGCACAGTTATGGCATTCAAGACAGAGTATCATGGGCTTAAGGCTATGCTTGGAGAGGTGATTGGTTCATCGCAGAAGAAGACCATCAGCACACTCAATGTGAGCTTTGATGATTCGACAGGCAAGCTGACAGGTGAGATGCTTGTGGATTCATATTTCCTGTATGGACTTGATAAGCCATATGAGGCACCATACATACCTGCAGTACCACATGGTACAAATAATCTGTTTGGTACAACAAACTAACGGATTATTATAATATTAGATTATTAGATTAGCGGGTTATTGAGACAGTAAGTGATAAATATCAAATGTTAGATTATTGAGTTATGAGATAACAAAATACAAGAGGGGAGGAAGCAGATTTGAGAAAGCTAAAAAACGATGATCGAGGAGTAACACTTGTGGAGATTATTGTGTCGATTGCTATTCTCGCAATAATCGTGCTTCCTTTTTTGAATGCATTTGTCACAGCTACAAAGACCAATGTAAAGGCAAAAAACGAGATGAATGCTACACATCTGGCGACAAACATTATGGAGGGCATTGAGAAGAACTCCATGAAGACACTGGCGTATCAGTTCAACTATCCGTCGGAGGGCTTTGACGTGGCGGACGGCTTTAATATATCAGATGGAAGCAGTGCATGTGAGCTTCTTAAGAAATCAGATAAGTTTGATAATGTAAAGAGGCTTGAGGATATCAGTGCTGAGATTGTAAACAAGGATGATGTCATTACTAGCTGTATTCACAAGACTGATGCATCAGCCAAAATAATCGATACATCGCTTTGGGATTTCAGGGAGTCGGATGCGCACAAGTATTATTTTTATATGTCAGGCGTGCAGTCAGGCACAAAGAAATACAATGCTCTTGTGACAGTGGATGCAAAATCGGACGCAGAGTCGGACAATAAGGTTAAAAAGTACAACATGGACGAGGTAGCGGATATGTCGGCCATGGATGCAAATTTTGACTGCATGAGTGCAGACAAGTATTCTGCTACAAATATTATATCTGCATTTAACAATATGAATCTAGGCTTCAGTGTACAGCAGAGTGATATAAAGAGAACTATCACAATTGATATAGAAAAGAGTGGAGCTGCGAGCAATAAGGCTACCAAGGTGACGGTGTCGTATTCGTATTCTATCAATAAGAATGGAGTAAGAAAGACTTTTCCGGATCCGAATAGTGCACTGAAGGATGATTATACCATGGTGATTTACGACAATTCTTCAGATACTGTAAACCATAATCTGAGAAATGTCTATCTGTTTTACAATCCATGGTACACATCTACAGGAGCACTTTACAATACCTGCAACGATGTCATTATAATCAATAATAAGGACAAGCTGGACTGCACGGTAAATATTGTAAAGCAAAAGACTATATCGGATCAGTCAGAGTTGAGCACGAAGGAGAGTACATATAAGGCATATGTGAAGGTAAGTGAGCCGGGAAATCGTACAGGTCATGCTTATACTCATATAGCCACCAATCTGAATGTAAATATGGGAGCACCGGATAATCCACTACAGCCGGGGCAGGCTATATATGGCTTTAATAACAATGTAATTCAGAATGATGTAAAGGCAATTGTCGATATAAAGAATCTGACAAAAAGCAATGCATCTGAAAGGCTGTATGATGTGAAGGTGGCTGTATACGAGAGCAAGGCTTCACTGGATGATATATTTAATGATAAAGACCCGGTTGTTACGATGACCGGAAGCATGGGGTATTAATTATGAAGCGTAACGATAACCGTGGTGCTTCCTTTGTGATGGTTGTAGTTGCAATGGCTATAGTGGCTGTTTTAGCTGTGACTGTGCTGTGGATAGCACTTATGAACCTCCAGATGAAGGTGACGGATGAAAAAAATACAGATAACTTTTACTCGGCAGAGGGTGTGCTGGATCAGATATGTACAGGTCTGCAGGGAGATATTTCCAAGGCTTACTCAGCAGGATATACCAAGGTTATGGAGAATTACTCTGACAGCAGCATAAATGAGGCCGGCAGACAGAGCAACTTTGCGCAGGAGTATCTGAAGAGCTTAAAGACCAGCCTGGAGTATGACAGCACAGGTATGACGTTTAATATGGGAAAGCTCATACAATATGTAGACCCGAAGCTTCTCGAGAAAAAAGACAATCAGCCACATGCTATTATCAAATCGACCAATGCCGATGTATACGGCAACGGTATACTTAAGGTATACCAAAACCGTGTTGTGCTGAATGGACTAAGGGTAGAGTATACCGATGAAAAGGGATTTAAATCAATAATAGAGACAGATATTTCTCTGGGGGTTCCTTCCATGAGCTTTACAGCATCGGGAGGAGTTCCGGAGCTTTTTACATATTCTCTTGTAGGAAATGAAGGACTGAAAATTACATCAGGACTTACTAAAGTAAATCTATCCGGCAATCTCTATGCCGGCTGCGAAAATGCGGCAGACACAGGAACTTCTACTACGAGTGTTGTTATTCCAAACAATGCCACACTTGATGTAAAGGATACCAGCTATATGATTGCAGAGGGCGATATAGAGGTGGGAGACTTTGCCGGAAAAGATACGGCTACAATAAAAAATAACATGGCTGGTGTACACAATAACAGTAAACTTTCTGTTGATGCACAGTGTCAGCTGTGGACAGGCAACATAAATGTAAATGGTGCAACAGTCAATCTGGATGGCATGACATATGTGGCGGATGACATGACATTAAAGGGTACAGGCTCAAATGTCACACTTGGCAAGAATAATAAGAATAACAATGCAAAGTACGTCGGCTTTGGCAACGGAGGTGCTGACAAGGAAAATCCTGTCGCAGGCGATAGCTCTGCTATTATCATAAACGGCAGGGAGGCATCTCTTGATATGTCAAATATCAGGGAGCTTATGTTAGCAGGAACTGCATATATCAATACACAGGCTATTGTAAATTCAAGTGGTGTGGGTACACAAAACAGCAATGTGGCTATGGGTGAGTCAATCTCTGTAAAGGGTGACCAGATAGCATACCTTGTGCCGCCTGAGTGCATAGGCACAAGTGGAAATGGTGCGGATGCCAAATCGCTTTACAACAAGAATCCACTTTCCTATAAGGAGTACAAGGATATTACTGCAACCGGACATGATCAGACAAAGTATACTGAAATAAATGCCAATGTGGTCAGCACAAAGACAGGTAAGGCTCTCTCGGCATATATGCCGGAGTCAAAGACAATCGACAACTGTATAAAGAAGGTCTTTGTTCCTTCTACTGATAATAATGATGATGGACTTGTATACTATTATGTCAATCTGCCAACGAATAAGGCTGCTGAGTATTACAGAGACTATTTTGGCGCAGACAGTGACAAGCTCAATAGATACACTAAGTTCTATACTGACAGCATAAAGGTAAATGAGGCAGCAAGCATCTATACTGCCGGCAATTACAGCATCTACGATGGCAGCAATTTAAGCCTTTTGAAGGGCATAGCTGATGGTGTGGACATGGATGCACAGTCGGATGCTTTACAGCGCACATATACTGCACTAAACTCAAAGCTTTTGACAAATTATGCGGATTTACCGACAAATGCAGCAAGTGTTTCGCTTTTTACAAATATAGTTAACAATACCAATTTGCAGAAGATAGTGCCAAATTCCGGTAACAAACATATATTTGAGACTGAGTATCAGGGGAAAAAATACCAGGCAATTGTCAAAAACGGTAACTACACCTATGATGCAAATGACAAATCACACAATGTGGATATAATTGTTGCTACAGGAAATGTGACACTTGATGCTGACTTTACAGGTACTATAATTGCAAAGGGCAGGATAATCGTAAACAAAGAGCAGTGCGAGATTGATAATGGTACACAGGAGGTATTTAAGGCATTGCTTCTTGAAAAGGTAAGTGATGCAGACGATGCACTGCACCTGTATGATGTGTTCATGGATGGTGCCAACTATCTGGGTAATGTTTCTGCTTTTTCAAACAAGAAAGAGGCGGATACAAAAATAGATTATGCTACACTCATTACATACCAGAACTGGACAAAGGAGTAGAAAATAAGCGGTTTCCAAGACACAAAACAGCTGCGAAATATTTATATTTGACATATTTTGACGATATATACAAGGGAGGAATCCAATATGTTTGTAAAAGTAAAAAAGAATAATGGTGGTTTCTCTCTGGTGGAGCTTATAGTAGTGATAGCGATATCTGTCGTACTGATAGGCGCGGCAACCATATCCATTCGCTCGGTCATGGGTGTTGAGGTGAAGCAATGTGCCAGAAATATTGAATCGATAATTAACAAAACAAGAGTTACCTCTATGGGAAAGGACAGCGCAGTTCTTAAGATATACAAGGCATCAGATGGTGCCTACTATTATAAGATGACTATAAATGGTACGGAATCTGATCCGAGTAAAATCGGAAAGAGCAGGATTGAAGTATACTATTCCATGAATGATGATTATAGTGGCAAGACACAATTGAACGTCTCTGACAGTATAGAGCTTCAGTTCGACAGAAGCTCAGGTGCACAAAAGCCGGATACTAACGGCAAGTACTGCAGCCGTATCTGGGTTCAAAAAAACAGCACCGAGAAGGTTATCACGATATACAAGGAAACCGGCAAGGTGGTATGTGAGTAATTTACATAGTTAAATGCAAAATATTTTATTTTGACGCAAGGCTGTTATAAGGTTTTATGATGAAATCGGAGAGGAAGATGAACCATGAAGATTTTAAAGCGCATGAATAAATCAAATAATAGAAAAAACAGTGGCTTTACACTTGTTGAGCTTGTCATTGTCATGGCGATAATGGGAATACTCGGACTGGCTGTTACAGGCTTTATCGGTACGAGTACGAAGCAGTATAAGTATGCTACAAAGGACGTAGACCTGCAGTATGAGGCGCAGCTGACCATGAATCAGATAGGAAATCTGATAATTGATGCGCAAAAGGGTGTCAAGTATGAGCCTGCTACGGTGGCAGCCCCGGTTGAAGTGGCATCAGTAAACCCTGAGGCAGGTTATATTGCAACTGCATCAGCGGAAGAAGCGTCATCCGAAGAAGCATCATCTGAGCAATCATCATCCGATAGCAAACTGATAATCTGCAACAATGATTGTACATACAATATCATATACAGACCGTCAGAGCACAAAATCTATCTGCGAAAGGATACACTGGATCCTGCAACTGGTGCGGTGAAGGCTGATGGTCAGGGCAAGGAGTCACTTATGGCAGAAAATGTCACAGGCTTTACACCTGATTTAAGCGAGGCAGAAAGCAAGAACTCTGTCGGACTTGTTGTTGACTTTAAGGCAGGAGACAAGAAGTATACTTCAAAGCAGAACTTCACTATGCGCAATAAGGTACCGACCGGAGCAGACGTGGAGTATGTGGCACCGGTAGAGCCGATTTCTGTACATATATACTATGGTGGCAGAGATGTTTCAGGTCAGAGCATTTCATATGTCAGAAGAGATAATATCAATGTCCTTGAATTTACATCTAAAATATTGGGTGGAAATAATCCAAGCCAAGAGGTTATATGGTCATACACCGGCAGGGCTGCTGATGGGAATGGAACAACGTTTAATTCTTCCGGAAATACAGCAAAATTATCTATCGCAGAGAATGAAACATCAAAGCAGTTTGTGGTTAAGGTGACTTCAAAAGAAGATACTTCCAAATATACATCTGTAACGATAAATGTGGTTGATACACGTAATTGGCTGACTACGGAGGGAATATATGGACTTAATGGAGGAAATACTGAAAAAACACATATAAATCCGTATGAGGTAAGAAATAGTGGTATAGCATATGATGTGAATAACTTTGAATGGCACATTGAGACTTATTCGTTGGAAAATGGAATAGAAAGTCCAAGTAATGATATAGAGGAGTTTGCAGGAGAGCAGGCTGATTATAAAGGTGGAAAAATATTTACATACCATATAGAAGACAGTTGGGTTTTTGGGCATGAACATGAAGCAACCAAGGAACTAAGCATGACATCAGAGGTCAGTATTCCAGGGAAACATTATAGAATATATGTTTGGGTAACCTTGAAATCAGATCCGAGTATTTCTTCTAATGTAGTTACTTTTAAATATGACAAATAACAAAAGGAGCAATCGCAATGAGCAAATTAAGAAAAAAAATAGTGGTTCCAATATCGCTCACACTTACAGGATGTCTCGTTGTGGCAGCTTTTGTGCTGAATGACAGCCTTACAAAGGTCGATGCAAATGTAGCGTTCAATGGAATATCTGATATAGTCAGCTCACATGGCAAGGACAAGCCCTTCAATATAGTGGAGGTGGTGCCTGACAAGAAAATGGCATCCATCGGTTATCTGATTGATGGTCAGGAGCCTGACGACTGGTTTGGAACACTGTCAAGGATGTCTGACAAAGATGGTGCAGGTGTACAAAAAAGGTCTGCCTATATGGAGGAACTGAAAACAAAGATTGCGCCTATTACTACCGAGAAAAAGGATAACACAAAGCCTCTTTATTATGAGCCGTATGAGGAGAGCTATGTCAGTCAGGGCGATGACTGGACAGAGCTTGCCCTTGTAGATATGGACAGAATAAACAAGGGTACCACCGGTTATAAGATGACAGAGCAGGCGGAGGGAGATTATAAGTTCAATACCGATTACCAGCTTGCTGTAAATGAAGAGGGACTGCCTACAGGTCATTACAGACAAAATGTTGACCATTATGTTTTCATGCAGGGCGAGGATGAGACAGAAGATGGCTCTGAATCTGTGGATACAGGTAGTACTGGTAATACAGGCAGTACAGGAAGTACTGGAAGTACCGCGGATGGCTCTAATACAGAGACTGAAAATGGCAATCAAATTAAGGCACCCGGAAAAAGAGGCTACTACAGTGTTGCGTTTTCGGCTGTCAAGCTGCCGGATGGTATGACAAACACCCAGTATCTGGTAGAGACTGATAATTCACAGAAGGCTGATGGAAATACAGACAGCGGTACAAATGGTAACATCGATAGCAGCACAGACAATACGACAGATACAGGCACAGGTGACGATGCCGTTGATAAGCATGTAGTCTATGCTATAAAGAGTTCATATGCAATCGTTTCCGATGAGAGCATGCAAAATATAGCAAAATATGACCCAAAGGCATATATTTACAGGAAAGACAATTCAGATATCACATCACCATATGAATTTGTTGCAAGAGCTGACCGGATGGCAAGTCTGCCGGATGGCAGTAAGCCGGATTATGAGAAGTATACATACTGTACGGTTGAGATGGAGTATGTGTCTGCAGATAAAATCACTGATGACGAGACCTACTACGAGGTGAACACTGAGGTACCTATTGAGTTTAATTACGATGAGACCGGCGAGTATGGAGCAGTGCTTGATTCACAGAATCCATACGAGAAGATAGATGGCGTCACACCGGACAATCAGCCGGCAGGTAAGACCGGCGCAGATGATATTTCAGATGATGCTTCAAGAGCTGATTCTGCTACAGAGAATAATGATGGTAACACAGGCAGGGTAATCCTCACTGATACAGACGGATATTTTGATATAGTTAAGGACAGCCAGACATATACCTATGTGGGTAATGGAAAAGGTGACTATATAATGGAGGCTGATAAAAAAGGCTCGCTTGATTATCCTGTAAATACTACACACATATATTATAAGGGTGGTTTCAAGAACAATAACTGGTTCAGAACAGGTGTATTCAATCAGGAGGGTAAGACAGGCGATGATGATAAGACTGCCAATATGACCTTCAATGTAAAAACTGTCACACCCAAGGAGCTTGAGCAGATAGATGTGTCAACAATTGATTTACTCTATCTTTCCGGCTCAAAGTCTGTTCTTTCCAAGGATTTAGGAGACGATTCTGCAAAATACAATACCGGATACAATACCGGTAATGACATTTCATGGGACAAGGTAAAGCAGATAGTCCAACGTGTGCACCAGAGTGGTATCATGATGCCTGTTATAGTGGATAATGGTATTGTGTGGCCTGATTCGAATGCAGATTATTCCAGCAACATTAAAAAGCTTGCAGGTCTTTTGAGCTGTAACAATTTCAGCTCCTTGAATTTTACCAAGGACTCAGCTGATAATTTTATTAACTGGGGGAATGACATAAAATACTATAAGGTTGACAGTGGAACCCATAAATATGGTTTTGTAATTGGCAACGAATATGTTATTCCACGAAACTATAGTCCTAAAGATGATGTGCCATTTGTTTTAAGAGACGATTTTGCTTCTGCGTTTATTAAAAATGATGATGAAACAGCATTTGTCAATGATGCTAAAACAGAGAATTTTGACGAGATAGCAGAATACATCAACTCAGAGAATACAAGCAGGAAAAAAGAAAATAGTACTCTTGGAAAGGACGAGTATGCGTATTATGACAAGAAGATTTCAAAGGCGATAGTTTTAAGCTATATCATATCGTATGCTGATAAAAGAGACATTATAAATCCGACAGATAGTCTGAACATACTGGATATAGAGCCCGGAACTGTAAAAAATGAGTCTGACGCTTTAAATTATGATAAGCTAAAAAATTGGCTTGGATCAAGATGCCCGGAGAAAAAAAAGGTTACAATAACAAGGGTTACGAGTGCAGAATTTATTGGAAGAATAGAGGACCTTAATAACTATGACATGATATATATGGGACTCGTAGCCGATAATCTGAATTATAGAGATGGTCATACAGTATATAATGATTGGAACATGGATGGGCTTAAATACTCAAATGTTGGTGACATTGTTGTTATAAATCCGAAAGATGTGGTAAATTATTGGGGATATGATATGCTCAAGAATGGCCATGCGGGATTGCTGGATACTGATTATATAAATAATGGAGAGGCGCTTAATACTCAGCTTACATTAAGAGGAAATGGAAATAATGCTGATTATTTAACTGCTCCAAACACATACAGAGGTTCAGGCAATGATATTACTAAGCAGAAGGTTTCAGAATTGGAGGATTATATAAAGGCAGGCTTTCCTGTCGTCTTTTCAGATGGCTTTTTCTCTATTGATTATGGCAGAGGAATTAATGAGAAGTATATAGACAACTGTTCAAATGTTTTTACTCTTTTATGTTATGCAAAAGATAAAGACAATGTTCTTAAAGTGGACAGCAAGGGAAATTTAAAAAAACAGTCAAATGAGCCAGCGGAGCTTGTTACCTACCTGACTACTGAAAAACCTGAAATATTACTCAAGGAGCAGGAAAAAGTAAAAGATACAGATTATGTTGAGATTAGTAATAATCAGATTACATTGGAATTTTCAATAAACAATGCAGGTGGTGCTGATTCCAAAGCAAGTTTTAATGCACAGCTGTTTTTGGATTCAAATTCTGATGGTAAGTTTTCGACAACCAATGAAGGAATAGCTGCAAATAAAATAAAATTATATTGTGATGGTACTATTGTGAATCCGGTAATGGGTGATGATGGTAAATATATGTATAGTCTGAATGCAGGCAATTATAATTATAAACTGGTCTATGATTTGCCGAATGGCTATGTAGGAGTTATGCCTTGGCAGCTTCGTGTAAGTCAGGCTACAAATAGCTACAGATATGATCAGAAATCCGGATATGTGTATGTCAAAAATTCAAAAGGCAGTCCTACAAAAGTCAAGATTCTTCAGATTAATTCAAAGTTGGAGCATAATGAGGGCTTTAGGGGAAATTTTGATATGCAGGCACAGAAGAATGATAGCAATACAAAGTTTCATAAATTACTTAGTCAAGTGAAGGATTTTGACCTGGATATAGAAACAGTTCGTTATGACAACGTACCTAAAATGGATGAGGTATGTGATAAGCTGCAGACATACGATATGCTTGTGATTGGATTTGGTGATTGTTATGATATTGATAATACAAATAATCATCTCGATAAAATAAAAGCATATATCCAGTCAGGAAAACCGGTATTGTTTGCTCATGATACAACGTCATTTTGTAATAATAAAAATGATAATAAATATAATAATGTCTGGGGATATAAGTTTAACTCTATAATTCGTGATACTGTCGGACTGGATAGGTATGGAATCTTGTCAAATGCGTATTTAAAGAAGGGCAATACATTACAGAGTACTGATGAGGATTTTGATAAAGCTGTACAGACTGCTGAAAAGAATAACACTGATATTGCATATGAGCCAAAATCCGATAATTCAGTTATTGTCAGACAGAATCAGGGATTTACTTATGCGGATTTAAATCAGTATCAGTGGGCAGATAATGATCATGGTGAGTACAGACTGTATTCAGGGCTAGATGGTAATGATTTTGAAGCTAAGACGAATAAGGCAGTCAAGGTTAATTCAGGACAGATTACCACATATCCTTTTAAGATTGCTGACGAAATAAATATAGCTACCACTCATAAGCAGTACTACCAGCTGGATATGAATCAGGATGCTGATGGTGATGGTGAGAGTGATATTGTTGTATGGTATACCTTGTCAAACCATGGAATTTATGAGCAGTCTCCAAAGGATGTAAGAAATAATTATTATATTTACACAATGGGAAATGTAACATACTCAGGTGTAGGACATTCTGATTTCTCAAATAATGAGGATGAATTGAAGCTTTATATAAACACTATGATTGCTGCATATAGTGCATCAGTTCATGAGCCGTCAATTTATCTTAAGGAGAATGCTGATACCGATTCAAATGACATATCTACATTATATGCAACTATTGACGATGCCATTGAAGAAGATGCAGCTAATAAAGCGGATGCCAGACTAGATGGTGCAGACAGTACGCAGGATGTTTATTTTACGGTAAAGGATTCAAACCTTGTGCGAAATCAGATTGATGAAAAAACTGTTGTTTATTTGGATTTTTATATCGAGGATCCACAAAAAAATCCAAATGATGAAACGATTGGCACCGGAGATGATAAGATTTACTTAAAGAAGGTGGACTGGGATATCTATTCACTGAATAATGACGGAACAGAAAATGAACTGATAAATGACAGTAAAGAAAACGGTAAATTAAATAAAGATCCAAGGGACTTCTTTGAAAATAATAAAACATATAAGGTAAAGGTACCATTGGACACTTTACCGGAGGGAAATAATTCTATAAAGATTTATGCCGTAGGATATAGTAAGATTTATCAGTCACTGGCGAGTGGTGGGGATAAAGAGACCACAACAGCCAAGGCATACAAGACCTTCCAGATACAGCGTGTAGGTCTTGCAGACCTGGATTAGTGTATATAATATATTTTTCTATATAGCAAGGACCATATGAGCTGAGAATCAGCTCGTATGGTCCTTGTTTTTTTACCGTTTCTTTATACTTTCTTTATTGAATTATCCGCGCTAATTGATAAAATAGATAGTATGCGCACGATTGCGGATATTTTTGCATTCGTGTATGGGGGATAATTAACCGGAAAGAAAGGAAACGTTTATGAGTAAAATTTTCAAAAACCTGATTCCATACTGGCGATGGATCTTATTAATTTTTGTTTTCCTCATTGCACAGGCTTACTGTGACCTGGCTTTGCCTGCGTACACATCAGACATCATTGATGTGGGTATTCAGGATCACGGCATTGAGCATATCCTGCCAAAGGAGATTACATCGGAGGATTATCAGATGGCACAGACATTTATGCTGTCTGACGAGAAAGAAAAATTTACAGACTGTTATGAGGCGCAGGATGCTTCAAAATCTGATGACAGTGTGACAAAATACAAGCTGACAGCTGATTCTGACACACTTGATGAGCTGGATGAGGAGCTTTTGGTTCCTCTTGTCATGGCATATCAGGCTTTTCAGTCGGGGGAGCAGATGGATGTGGATGCATCAGCTATCCCGCAGTCAGCAGCGCTCGATGATAACATGATAAAGCAGATAAGAAGCAAGGTGCAGGACAAAATCGATGCGGTGGGTTCAGCTACTTTAAAGTCCATGGGTGTAACTTTTGCGACAAAGTGTGATGAGAATGCAGGAATCGACGTGGATGCCAATCAGGTTGCTTATCTGTGGAAGGCAGGCGCCAAGATGGCAGCCTTTGCAGCAATTATGCTTATAGCAGCTTGCGTTGTAGGCTTTGCGGCTTCAAAGGTCGGTGCCGCTGTCGGCAGGGATTTGAGGGAGAAGACCTTTTCAAAGGTTGTAGGTTTTTCAAATGCCGAGATTAACAAATTCTCTACGGCATCACTTATCACGAGAAGCACGAACGATATACAGCAGATTCAGATGGTTACTACCATGATGCTTCGTATGGTGCTTTACGCGCCAATCGTTGGTATCGGTGGCATCATCAAGGTGGCGCAGACCAAATCCGGCATGGAGTGGGTGATTGCCATTGCGGTTGCTGCTATCATGGTTTTTATTTTCACTCTGGTTGGTATTGCGATGCCAAAGTTCAAGATTATGCAGAGTCTTGTAGACAAGGTAAACCTTGTTTCGCGTGAGATTCTTACAGGTCTTTCCGTTATCAGGGCTTTCGGCCGTGAGAAGGAGGAGGAAAAGAGGTTTGATGAGGCTAACCGCGAGCTTACACGCACACAGCTGTTTACAAACCGCGTCATGACCTTTATGATGCCGGGTATGTCCATGATCATGTACTGCATCACACTCGGTATCGTGTGGATTGCAGCAGGCAGAATAGACAAGGGCTCTATGCAGGTAGGTACCATGACTGCGTTTATTACATATGCCATGATGATTGTTATGTCATTCCTCATGCTTTCAGCCATGTCCATCATGCTTCCGAGAGCAGGTGTTGCGGCAGAGCGTATCGATGAGGTTATAAGGACAAACAGCACCGTAAATGATCCAAAGGAGCCTGTTACTGAGGCTGATCATAGAGGTGTTATCCGTTTCAACCATGTGGATTTCAGATATCCGGGAGCAAAGGAGGATGTGCTTTCAGACATAGATTTTGTGGCGGAGCCGGGCAAAATCACAGCTATCATCGGAAGTACCGGCTGTGGAAAGTCTACACTTGTAAACCTGATTCCGCGTTTCTATGACGTGACGGGAGGCTCAATAGAGCTTGATGGACACGATATCAGAGACTACACACTAAGCGAGCTTCGCGAGTCAATAGGCTTTGTTCCGCAGAAAGGTATCCTTTTCTCAGGAACTATCGCCTCAAATCTGCGCTTTGGTAAAGCAGACGCGAGTGATGAGCAGATAAAAAAGGCAGCGGATATCGCACAGGCTTCTGAGTTTATAGAGACAAAGAATGACAGATATGACAGCTCAATCGCACAGGGCGGCTCAAATGTGTCCGGTGGTCAGAAACAGAGGCTTGCCATCGCAAGAGCTATTGCAAAGGATCCTCATATCTATGTGTTTGATGACAGCTTCTCAGCACTTGATATGAAGACAGATGCGCGTCTTCGTGCAGCCTTATCTGAGGTGACAGAGAATGCTTCCGTCATTATCGTGGCACAGCGTATCAGCACGATTATTCATGCTGACCAGATTCTCGTGCTCGATGACGGTAAAATCGTAGGAAAAGGCACCCATGAGGAGCTTCTTAAAAATTGCGATGTATATATGCAGATTGCACAGTCACAGCTTTCTGCAAAGGAGCTTGGACTTGATGATAACAAAAAGGAGGGCATGTAAGATGAGTGAGAATAACAACGAACAGTTCAAGATGCCTCCTAAGAGGCCAAGAGGGCCAATGGGCAGAGGCCCCGGAATGGTTACAGAGAAGGCCAAGGATTTCAAGGGCTCTACAAAGAAGCTTATAAAGTACCTTGGCAGATACTGGGCTGCTATAATTGCGGTTATGATATTTGCTGCAGTTTCGACTGTCTTCTCCGTTGCAGGACCGAAGGTCATGGGTAAAGCCACCACTGCGCTTGCCGAGGGACTCATGAACAAGATTGCAGGAACAGGCGGCATAGATTTTGATTATATTGCAAAGGTTCTTTTGTTTACGCTGGCTTTATATGTGGTGAGTGCCATCTTTATGTTTGCCCAGGGGCTTATCATGACAGGCATCACGCAGAAGACCTGCTACAGGATGCGTAAGGACATAACGAGCAAAATCAACCGTATGCCGATGAAGTATTTCGAGTCAAGGACATACGGTGAGGTACTTTCGCGTATCACAAACGATGTGGACACACTTGGACAGAGCTTAAACCAGAGTATCACTCAGATTATTACATCTGTTGCCACTTTGGTAGGTACACTGGTCATGATGCTGTCGATTTCACCGCTCATGACGCTGATTTCACTCGTTATCCTGCCAGTTTCGATGATACTTATTTCGTTTGTCATAAAGCATTCACAGAAATACTTCAGACAGCAGCAGGAGTATCTGGGGCACATAAACGGACAGGTCGAGGAGGTATACGGAGGTCACCTTGTCATAAAGGCATACAATAAAGAGGCTGAGACTGTAAAGACCTTCAAGGAGGCCAACAATGTGCTCTACAAATCCGCATGGAAATCACAGTTCCTCTCAGGACTTATGATGCCTATCATGCAGTTTGTAGGAAACTTAGGATATGCGGGAGTAGCCATCTCAGGTGGTATACTTGCCATAAAGAATGTCATCACAATCGGTGATATCCAGGCATTTATACAGTATGTGAAGAATTTCACACAGCCAATCCAGCAGATAGCGCAGGTGGCAAACCAGCTTCAGTCGATGGCGGCTGCATCTGAGCGTGTATTTGAGTTCCTCGAGGAGGAGGAAGAGGATATAACAGTGGAAAATCCTGTTAAGCCAGACCATATCGAGGGAAGTGTAGAGTTTTCGCATGTACACTTTGGTTATAATCCTGACCAGATCATCATCAATGATTTTTCTGCAAAGGTAAAGCCGGGACAGCAGGTTGCTATCGTTGGACCGACGGGAGCGGGAAAGACTACCATGGTCAAGCTTCTTATGAGATTTTATGATGTAAGCTCAGGTGCCATTCTTGTAGACGGACATGATATCAGGGATTACAACAGAGCCGATCTGCGAGATGCATTCGGCATGGTATTGCAGGACACATGGCTCTTTAAGGGCACCATTATGGAAAATATCCGCTACGGCCGTCTGGATGCCACAGATGAGGAGGTCATCGCGGCAGCAAAGGCAGCACATGCGCATCACTTTATCCAGACATTGCCGGGTGGCTACGATATGGAGCTCAATGAGGATGCTTCCAATGTGTCACAGGGACAAAAGCAGCTTTTGACGATCGCAAGAGCTATCCTTGCAGACAATCCTATCCTTATCCTTGATGAGGCCACATCCTCTGTCGATACACGTACAGAAATCCGTATCCAGAAGGCACTTGACAATCTGATGAAGGGCAGAACAAGCTTTGTCATCGCCCACAGGCTGTCTACTATCAAGAATGCCGATATGATTCTTGTCATGAAGGACGGAGATATTATCGAGCAGGGTACACACGATGAGCTTCTTGCAAAGAACGGATTTTACGCAGAGCTGTATAACTCTCAGTTTGAAGAATAGAGAAAGCATGGGTATCGTGCGGTTTTGCGAATATGCGTGGGGCTGAATGGTTACATAAAATTTAAAAAAAAATACGCTCTCGACAAAATTCGACAAAATGTGTTATCATAAAAGCATACAATTTGTTTTGACATGACAGTAATTGGCGGCATAGGAGAGTTTGATGAGCACTTTAAATGTCGCAGTAGCAGACGAAAAGAAAAACATGCAGAGTTTATTAAAGGGCATGGAGTTTTTAGGAACAGCAAGAAGTAGTGATGAAGCATACAGCATGATAAACGGTAATGCCGGTTCTGATGTGGTACTTGTGTATGTAAAGAGAGCATCCGGTGACACTGAGCCACTTGATGATACATATATGGAGAAAAAATCCCTTGAGACACAGGTGACGGATATCATTCATGAGATAGGTGTTCCGGCTCATATAAAGGGATATCAGTATCTTAGGACTGCGATAGTGATGTGCGTTGAGGATATGGAAATGCTTAGCTCTATCACGAAGCTTTTGTATCCCACTATTGCAAAGAAGTACAAGACTACCTCAAGCAGGGTGGAGAGAGCCATAAGGCATGCTATCGAGGTGGCATGGAGCAGAGGCAGGATGGATACGATAGACTCCATGTTTGGATACACTGTAAACTATGGTAAGGGCAAGCCTACCAATTCGGAGTTTATTGCCCTGATTACAGACAAAATACGTCTAGGGATGTAAAAATCGTCATTATAGACAAATAAAACCACGTTTTGATAAATTTACTAGGCAAAATGTACTCCCGCGTGATATAATATAGTATACATTCTATTGGTTTCAGGATGTATACTATATTTTTTATCAGATTAATCGTTGTTTAAATAACTGTAATCTGGGGGAGGTTTCAGCATGGACAAAATGAAAATATTAATGGCCGCATCAGAGGCAATACCTTATATGAAGACAGGTGGACTAGCTGACGTAGTGGGATCTTTACCAAAATATTTTGACAAGGACAGATATGACGTGAGAGTTATACTTCCGAAGTACAAATGTATGGATGATAAATTACTGCCACAGCTTAAGTTCGTCTGTCATTTTTATGTCAATCTCAACTGGCGCAGGCAGTATGTGGGGATTTTTACATCGCAGTATGATGGTGTGACATATTATTTTGTGGACAATGAGTTTTACTTTGCAGGAGATAAGCCATACAACAATATATATGAGGATGTGGAGAAATTTGCTTTCTTTTCAAAGGCGGTGCTTGAGGCTTTGCCGGTTATAGATTTTGCCCCGGATGTGATACATTGTAATGACTGGCAGACAGGACTCTTGCCGGTTTTTCTAAAGACAGTGTACGGCTCAGACAATTTCTATGCCGGAATTAAGACAGTCTTTACCATTCATAATATGAAGTTTCAGGGGCGCTGGAAGATTAAAGAGGTTGCTGATGTCACAGGACTTCCGGAGCACATTTTTAATTCAGGGGAGCTGGAGTTCTATGGTGAGGCTAATTATTTAAAGGGCGGCATAGTATATGCAGATGAGATTACGACTGTCAGTCCGACATATGCAGATGAAATCTGTACACCTGAGGGCGGAGAGGGCCTGGATGGCCTGATGCTTGAGCGGCGCAGGCATTTGAGAGGCATTGTAAACGGTATAGATTATGATGTCTTTAATCCTATGAAGGATACATATCTGGATAAGCATTTTTCTGTAAGGGAATTGAGTGGAAAGGTCGTTAATAAGCGTCAGCTGCAGGAGAAGTATGGTCTGGCTGTGGATAAGGATGTCATGCTGATTGGAATGGTTTCGCGTCTGACAAATCAGAAGGGCTTTGATCTGGTGGCATATGTGATGGAGGAGATGCTTTCCACCATGAATGTACAGTTTATAGTGCAGGGCACAGGAGAGCAGCAGTACGAGGAAATGTTTAATTATTTCCATGGCAGGTATCCGCAGAAGCTTGGAGTATATATCGGCTACTCAGAGGAAAATGCACATGAGATATATGCAGGCTGTGACGCATTTCTCATGCCGTCTCTTTTTGAGCCGTGCGGCTTGAGCCAGCTTATGTCTATGCGATATGGTACGCTGCCTATAGTCAGGGAGACCGGTGGTCTTAAGGACACTGTAGCAGCGTACAATGAGTACGAGAATACGGGCGATGGCTTTTCCTTTGCCAATTATAATGCGCATGATATGCTGCATGTCATCAAATATGCTCTTGATGTGTTTGAAAACCATAAGGACAGATGGCAGGAGATGATGCAGCGCGCCATGAGGCATGATTTCTCATGGAAAGCATCTGCGAAAGAGTATGAGAAGCTTTACGACATGCTGCTTGGCAACTAGTACATCGCTCTGCAAATAACAGGTCAATAATTTTCATGAATTTCCAACTATGTTCTTAGAAAGTAAAATGCCGGATACATATCTATGATATGATATCCGGTATTTTGTGTTATCGCGTATGATTATCAGGTTATATGATTATCAGTAGACAGTGTCTGTTTTACTATCGTATATGTAGTACCTCTCGCCGAGTACTTCCTCGTCGCGTACCTCTGTAGAGTTTACCTCACAGATGAATTCGCTTAGGTTGCAGACATCTATATCGCTATCCAGCGGCATTACCAGAAACTCATGGATACTGCTTGGTATGAGCAGCATATTGCCGCCGAGCTTTTTTGCCAGCGAGCTTAGCACACCCGGGTAGAGTATGGCGGATGCACCATTTGTCTGCCTGCTGTTTGTAAGGATATACATAGGCAGGCTGTCAAAATTACAGACTGCGCGCATCTGATTGGCATAGCCCGGACATTTTTTGGCAAGAAACTCTGCCATGTTGATTATTGAGCATGGAAGTATCCTTGGGGTATTTTGCATTGAGGCGCGGATTAGTGTTTCTGTATCTATGCCCCAGCGTGACAGAAGCGCATCTGTGACTGTAATGGTGCCAAATTCAGGCAGTTGCGCTCCTACATATACTTCAAATATGATGGCAAAATCCAGATATTTGATATAGGGCACGTCCTTTAGCTGCTTTTGATTTTTGTCGTAGCTTATGAGCTGGAAAATTATTTTCTCCTTTACCTTGGAAAAATCATCACAGAAGCTTATGTCAAAATCTTCAGTTGGCTTGAAATCATTGTAGGTGGATAAAATTGCATCGAGAATAGAATCAATGGATACACCATCAAGATACCAATGGTAGTAAGGATTGAGATAAATAGTCGGTGCTATATTGAATTTGGGATTGATAATCACCAATCCGTCGTAGATCATCCCGTTGTTCTTTTTGACAGGATGGATGGTAAGCTTGAAATTATTGTCAAGTCTTGCGGTTATTTCTGTTTCTATAGTATGTAAAAACTCCGTGTATTTCATGAATCTCCTTGCGGAGCATAAAAATATCGGATCCCGTGGAAAAGTAAAACCCACGAAGCAGGGCGCTTCGTGGGTTTTACTCTATCATTGTTTGTTGAAGTTTGCAATATGTATTTTTGTACAATTTTTAGACTTCATTTTTGTGACATCATACAAAGTATAGCTGCGCAATCCATTTTTAATCCGATTTGAGCCTCTGCCACAGTGTGTTGTAAAGAGTTGCGTCATCATCATTTAAAGCTCTGTATACTTCACAGTTTTTGAGCATATCGGAAGGCGGATTAATCGCTTCATTTTCCTTTGTTTCCGCATCCTGGCTGTCGATGACAGACTGGATAGGTGATGCATAGTATACATATTCAAAGTTGAGTTGTGCCGGCTCATCACTGCAGATATAGTTCAAAAATTCCTGCGCGCCCTCTTTATTCTTGCATGTCTTTGGAATAAACCATGAGTCAATCCAGAGGTTTGAGCCCTCTTTTGGTACGATATAGTCCAGGTTGTCATTTTCAGCCATGGCGGCAGCTGCCTCACCGGAGTAGCACACTGCGATTGCCGCATTTTCAGCAACCATCTCATCACAGGTTTCATCCACGTAGTAGGCGAGCACATCACTGCTTTGTTTGTTTAGTATATCAAATGCTTCATCGAGCTTTGCTGTGTCTGTCTCGTTTATTGAGTAGCCAAGTGTGCGAAGGGCGGGAGTGAAGGCATCACGGACAGAATTAATCATAATCATGTTGTCCTTGTATTTGCCATTCCACAGGCAGTCCCAGGTATTCAGGTCTGATGCATCAGCCAGCTTTTTATTGTATAGTATGCCGAGTGTGCCATAGAAATAAGGCACAGTATACTCATGTGTCGGGTCAAAGGATGCGGACATATCAATTATATCCTGATTTACATTTTGATAGTTTGGCATGGCGCTGTAGTCTATCTTGTTGACTTCACCCTCACTTATGAGCTTCTCGATGATGTAGTCAGAGGTGCAGATGACATCGTAATCGATGGCACCGGACTTGTACTTCGTGTACATCTCCTCAGGCTCCTCGTATTCCTCGTATTTAATGGTGATTCCGGTTTCCTGCTCGAAGCCGTCGATTACAGATTCATCGATGTATTTACCGTAGTTTAGCACTGTTATGGTATTGTCATTGTTCGTGCTTCCTGCGCTTATGGTAAATACTGAAAAGCTGCCGATTACCAGCATTGCAACAATCGCGATGCTCACACTGCGCTTTACGATGCGCAGCTTTTTAGCCCTTGCAGGCTTCTTTGCAGCGCTGACAGGTATCTGGTTTGAGTTGATATTTACCACAACCAAAAGCAGCAGCACTGTGAAGAAAAGTATGGTTGACAGAGCATACAGCTCCGGCTTTACACCTTTTTTGAGCTCTGTGTAGAGCATGGTTGAGAGTGTGTTGACTCCGGCACCCTTTGTAAAGTAGGTGATGGAGAAGTCATCGAGTGACATGGTGACCGCCATCATAAAGCCGGAGAACACTCCGGGACTTATTTCAGGCCAGGTGACCTTGAAAAAGGCATACAGAGGTGATGCGCCCAGGTCAAGTGCGGCCTCATAGGTGTATTTGTTGGTCTGCTTGAGCTTTGGAAGCACATTGAGTATCACATAAGGGATATTGAACGTGATGTGTGCGATAAGCACTGTCACAAAGCCCAGATTCATGAATTTTACAAACAAAAGCATCATTGAGATACCGGTCACGATATCTGCATTGAGCATCGGGATGTTTGTAGCGCCCAGATAGATTGTCTGGTTACGTTTCTTCATGGCGCTTATACCCATGGCTGCGAGAGTTCCTATTATTGTAGAAATCACAGCTGCAAGCAGCGTAATCTGCAGTGTTGTAGAAAATGCCGACATAATCCGCTCACTTTGAAAGCACTTTATGTACCAGTCGAGCGTGAAGCCTCCCCATTTAACCTTGGATTTGGAGTTGTTGAAGGAGAGTACTATTAATACAACGATAGGTAGATACAGAAACAAAAAAATCAGTCCCATATATACCCTTGATGCTATTTTTTTTACCATAATGCGCTCTGGTCTCCTTCCTTATCAAACAGATTGACGAGTGCCATGCTGATTAATACGAATACCATGAGCACGAGTGAGAGACCGCTTCCTGCGCCCCACTGCGAGCCATGGACGAAATCCTGTTCTATGATATTTCCGATGAGCAGGACCTTGCCGCCACCGAGTATCTGTGAGATGGCAAAGGATGTGAGTGATGGCACGAAAACCATTACGATTCCGCTTATGACACCGGAAACTGTAAGTGGCAGTATAATCTTGAAAAATATTGTGACTTTGTTTGCACCGAGGTCAAGAGCCGCCTCAATCCAGTCGTTTTTGATTCTGGTCATGGAGTTGTATATAGGCAGCAGCATGAATGGCAGAAAGTCATAGACCATGCCAAGCACGACTGCTCCGGAGGTATTCATGATGTTGAAGCCCGGCAGTCCGAGAGTGGTGAGTATCGAGTTGATGACACCGTTTTTGGACAAAAGCTGTTTCCATGCGAGTATTCGAAGCATAAAGTTCATCCACATAGGAAGCATGAAAACAAATACCACAAAGCTTTGGTTTTTAATCTTTAAGCCGTTTAAAATCATCGCAAGCGGATAGGACAGCACCAGGCATATTATGGTGCATATGATTCCAAGCCGCAGGGATAAAAGCAGTGCCTTGATATTGGTGTGCTGTGCTATTGCAGCCACATATTCAAATGTGAAGCCTCCGTCAGAGCCTTTAAATGCATAGTACACAATCATGAAAAGCGGAAGTATGATAAATCCGATAATCCATATGAGGTACGGCCCTGCGAGCAGCTGTTTCTTTATTTTAGACATCTATCTCCACCGCCTTTTCATCTGAGGACTCAGGCTTGTGCATTACCTGGATGTTAAATGGAATCACCCTGATACCCACATGACTGCCGACCTCTACATATTTGGTGGTGTGTACCATCCAGTCGTAGCCGTTTGCCTTTACCTCAAGCTCATAGTGCACTCCCTTGAAGATATTGGATACGACATCACCCTGCATGTAGCCGTCCTCCGCAGGCACCAGCTCCACATCCTCCGGGCGGATGACTATATCGACAGGCGTGTTCTCACCAAAGCCCTCGTCCACACAAGGCATTTTTACACCGAGTATCTCGACAAGCTTATCCTTTATCATAATACCGTCGATGATATTGCTGTGTCCGATAAAGTCAGCAACAAAGGCGTTTTCAGGCTCATTGTAAATGTCCTCCGGTGTGCCAATCTGCTGGATATAGCCCTGATTCATAACAACGATGGTGTCAGACATGGTAAGAGCCTCCTCCTGGTCGTGTGTGACATAGACGAAGGTGATACCCAGCTCGTTTTTGAGGCGGATGAGCTCATACTGCATGCTCTGGCGCAGCTTTAAGTCGAGAGCGCCAAGCGGCTCGTCTAACAGCAGTACCTTAGGTTCGTTTACAATAGCTCTTGCGATGGCGATACGCTGCTGCTGGCCTCCGCTAAGAGAATCCACAGAGCGGTTTTCAAAGCCGTCGAGATTGACGAGCTTTAATGCATACTTTATTTTGTCATCTATGTAAGCCTTGCTTTTTTTCTTTATTTTGAGACCAAACGCGATGTTTTCAGCTATTGTCATATGAGGGAAAAGAGAGTATTTCTGGAAAACAGTGTTCAGATTTCTCTCGTTTGCAGGCACATTTGTGATGTCCTTTGAATCAAACATGATTTTTCCCTTGTCCGGTGTCTCAAAGCCGCCGAGCATGCGAAGCGTAGTGGTCTTTCCGCAGCCGGATGGTCCAAGCAGCGTCAGAAACTCATTCTCCCTGATGTATAGATTTAAATCGTCGAGTACAACATTGCCGTTGTATGACTTTGTGATATCGATAAAATCAATTAATTTCTTTCCCATGGTGTAAACCTTTCTCATGTAATTATAGTACTGGCAGGACCTGTATGTTTATAATTTGCTGCTGTACACACTAAAAATGCGGCAGGCAGTAATTACAGCCCTATAAAAGAGCTTCTGCAGGGGAAACGTCAGAAGCTTGGAGGATTGCTGACCCATATGAGCACAGCATCCTTTGAAGACTTATTTTCAATAAAATGCTTTTTACCGGCTTTAAAATAAAACGATTCACCGGCCTTTACGGTGTGCACTTTGCCACCATAGCAAAGCTTCACTGTGCCCTTTATCACATATCCAAACTCCTCACACTCCTGAGGCAGATATATTTCAGAACTGCCACCCGGATGAAGAGTGAGCCTGACAGGCTCCATGGAGCGGGTCTGTGCGTTTGGAATGATCCATTCCACCTTGCTGTTTTTTCCCTCGTCAATTTTCTCGAAATAGTCGTTTGCCTTGTATACAATCTGCTCAGGTTCCGAATCCGTAAAAAACTCCGCCGGTGTCATACCCAGGCACTGGATGATATCAAGCAGGGTGCCGACTGACGGTGAATTCTGATTTCGCTCGAGCTGGGAGATAAATCCCTTCGTCAGCTCAGCCCTGTCAGCTAGCTCCTGCTGGGTAAGTCCGTACTGGATACGAAGCTCCTTCATACGATGTCCGATATCCATGTTTACTTCCTTTTCTAATACATTTTACGTTATATTTACTGTAGGTTTAATAATAGATTTTTTGTTTACTAAAAATAAACCAACGAGATAATTTTAATATATTTTTTATAAATGTCAAGGGGATTTTTGTAATAAAAAAACACCTCATCAGTTTTGAATGAGGTGTTTTTATGTATGAAGCCGATAACCGGGATCGAACCGGTGGCCTACGCATTACGAGTGCGTCGCTCTACCTACTGAGCCATATCGGCAAGCTATATTATATTATCAGATATAAGAGTGTATGTCAAATCAAAATTTTAGGGGATAATTAAATAAAGGTATTGACATTATGATGTATATAGTGTATATATAACACATAAACAGTTAATGAATACAGTACGGAGGTAGCATATGAAGCTGATGCAAAATTCAGGAGTGCCCATCTATCAGCAGATAGCGGACAGCTTCAAGACAGATATTTTGGCCGGCAGGTATGAGCAGGGGGAGTTCCTTCCGTCGATAAGAGGGCTGGCGAAGGACCTGAAAATCAGCGTGATAACCACGATGAAGGCTTATGAGCAGCTTGCAGATGAGGGGCTTATCACAGCGGCGCAGGGCAAGGGCTTTTATGTCAATGCACAGGACAGTGAGATGATAAAGGAACAGCACCTGCGCAAGGTGGAGGAGTCGCTGACAGACGCGATAGCCGCGGCTGAGGTGGCCGGAATCTCGAACGACGAGCTTAAGGGAATGCTTGAGGCGTTACTTGATGTAGAATGACAGGAGTAGATTGGTTATGAGTATAATAAATATAGTGATGACAGCATTAGGTCAGCTATTAATGGAGTTTGTAGCACAAATTATATCAAGATTTATTTAATGCAGTGATTATGGGTAGTTATAATTGAAGTAAGAATTAGTTCATATTTAAATAATGATATGAAAACGAGTCAGGAGGAATGGAAATGACAACAAAGAATGCAATTGAGGCAGCAAAAATCACAAAGAAACTTAAAAACTTCACACTGGATGTGGAGAATTTCGCAATACCGCAGGGCTTTGCCACAGCCTTAATCGGAGAAAACGGAGCAGGAAAGACAACACTTTTAAATATTTTAGCAGGAATCAGGCTTGACTATAAAGGTGACATCACTTATTTCGGACAGTATTCCGACAAACAGAAGGAAAATTCGGGAGATGTTAAAAACCGCATAGGATACACAGGACCGGGCAAATACTATCTGCCACAGTGGACGGTTAAGGATATCGAGGAAATCAGCAAGCTGATGTTTGAGGATTTTTCTGCAGATGATTTTCACAGATATTGTGAGGAGCTTGCAATATTTTCACATGGCAGCATTGATATGAAGAAGGCCAATAATTCATTTTCGGATGGTATGAAGATGAAGCTCATGCTGGCAGGGGTCATGGCGCGAAAGACAGACCTTCTTTTGCTGGATGAGCCGGCATCGCCGCTTGATCCGCTGATGAGAGATAAGCTGTGCCAGATGATTGGCGAGTATATCCATGAGGGCAACGGAAAGCGCAGCGTATTTTTCTCTACGCACAATATCTCTGATATGGAAAATATCACCGATTATGCCATTATAATGGAAAACGGACAGATTGTAGAGCAGGGCTTTGTTGAGGATTTGAAGGAAAAATATATCCTGATTAAAGGCGATGCAGCAGATACAGAGGCTGCCGGTAAGGTGCTTTATTCAATGACCAAAAATCCGTATGGCTTCGAGGGCATATGCTTAGCGGAAAATATAGATAAGCTCGCAGGACTTAATGTGACAAAGGAGATTCCGACACTTTACCAGATAAGCGTTGCGGTCATGAAAAATAACACAAAGATTGTGATGCGATAGTGCGGGGTGAGGTGTTATGGAAAATAAGTCAGGAAGTATGAATGAAAAAAAGGTTTCACAAAAACATGTGGTTTTAACATACATCAGAGATTACCGTGTTATGACAAATTTTAAGTATCGTCTGATAACAAATATACTGATTCCGCTGTTGGCAATTCTGACATCAATGCTTATTGCCGGTTCAAAAACAGTCTGGGTATGGATAGGAGTTGTAGTAATTATTTATGATTTTTATATGATGTGCGAGGTGGTGCAGGATTATTTCTGTTTCGGCTGTATGTGCAAGAAGAATGCATTTGGCATGCATTTTTTAAAGACAGGTTTTGATGGGGTAAAGCATTTTGAAAATGCAGTTCTTGTTGATATACTTGTCAGACCGATTCGTATCGGGATTACGGTACTCATCGCCACAATGCCGTTTATTGAATTCGGAATTAATATCTGGTCGGTGTTTGATGTCATCATGGTATCTTCAATTGTTTCGGTTGGCTCATTAAATATATTCAGATACATGGATATGGGAATGTATATTTATCTGCTGGCGCTTATATTTGTCTGCCCGGCAATTGTCGGTAGTATAGCTGTTTTGATTTATGGCGGTACACTGAAGTTTATTGCACCTTTACTTGCGGCAACGCTCGTTTGTGTGATTGCAGCGACATATTATCATATGGTGGTGCGTATCCGCAGATCATATGTTGATGAGTAGAGGTATTTTAAATTGAAAGTATATTTGAAAAGGAGAATATTATGCTTAAAGATATTAAATTAGGATTTAAATTATTGAAATATGGTTATAAACTGAAACTGAATGTGATTATGCTTGTATTCTTTGCAATATTCGGAATAGCATCAGAGATATTCAGCAAAGGAACCTCAATCATAGGCGGTGTATACTTTATGATGAGTGGTATGTTCACGTTTCAGCTTATTATGTCTATGGATGTATCTGAGCTTATCCAGTCCACATCGCTGAAAAAAAAGCTGCAGATATACATTCCGGTGCTTGCCAGCACAGTGATAAACCTGATTTTATTTACAATTTTTGTGGTGGAAAGAGTTGTTCTGATACAGATGGGAGTGGCAGATAAGACGCAGATTATCTATACGCTTTTTATGCTTGATGTTATTCTTCTTATAACTTATCTGTACACCAGCATATGCTATAAGTACTTTGTACTGGGCTTTATACTATTTATGGTTATGTTCATGGCGGCATTTATGGCACTTGATAATTCGGCATTTATGGGATTTGCCGATACTATTGCAGCGCTTGGTCTGCCGGTGATTGCTTTGTTTGGTTATATTGCTATTTTTGTTGGCGGGGCACTTGAGATATTGATAGGAGAGCTGCTTTACAAAAAGCCTTTGTCAGAATTCGCATTCAGGGGATTTTTCCGTGATGCAAAGTAGTGATGTTACTGTTCCCACATAACAGTGTGACAAACAACATAGTGATTTCAAAAAATAAGAAATATTTGTGTAAAAATATTGAAAAAATGATCGCTTTGTAGTATGTTATCATTGTCGGTGCAAAGCCGGCAATGAGACTAATTAACATATTATCAGGAGAAAAATATATTAAATGGATAGTGACAGTTATAGTAAACAACAGTTAGACGACTTGTTTATGGATATGATTGCCTACTATGATGGCGATCCAAAGAGAATCCAGCATTTCACCAAGGTGCACAGCTATGCAAGGCTTATCGGTATAGGAGAGGAGCTTGATGATGCCTCGCTCTTTATACTTGAGGCAGCGGCTTACACACACGATATCGGCATACGTGTGGCGGAGGAAAAGTATGGCAGGTGCGATGGGAAGCTTCAGGAGCAGGAGGGACCGATAATCGCCCAGAAGATGCTCTCACAGCTTGGCTTTGAGAATTACATAGTTGAAAGAATATGTTTTCTCATAGGTCACCATCACACATATGACAATATAGATGGTCTTGATTATCAGATACTTGTTGAGGCAGATTTCCTCGTAAATCTGTATGAGGATGATGCGGGAAACCGTGCAATCGACAAGGCATACAAGCGCATATTCAATACTGAAACAGGAAAAAAGATTTTTAGACTAATGTTCGGATATGAAGAAGAGGATTAGTATGAGCCGGGCCGGGAGGAGACTTCCGGCCCTTGTTCGTATTATGCAGCTTATATCAGAAATAGTAATTAATCAGAATAGTAAATATGCAGAAAAGAAAGAAATAATATAATATGGCAAACAAAATAAATTATCAAAAATTAATGGAAGATTTAATAAAAGAAAATTGCATGGACAATAACTGCACTCCACGTCTTTTGCTTCATAGCTGCTGTGGGCCGTGCAGCACATACTGCATACAGACGCTCTCGGAGTATTTTAATGTGACGGTATTTTATTACAATCCAAACATTTATCCGCCAGAGGAATATCACATGAGAGCACAGGAGCAGAAGCGCTTTATAGATGAGTTTCCGGTGAAAAATCCGGTTCACTTTGTGGAGGGTGTGTACGACACCAAGCGCTTTTACGATATGGCACGCGGCATGGAGGCTGTGCCTGAGGGCGGGGAGAGGTGCTTTAAGTGCTACAGGCTGCGTCTTGAGGAGAGTGCACAGTATGCAAGGGAGCATGGCTTTGATTTTTTTACTACGACACTTTCCATCAGCCCGTTGAAGAATGCCGAAAAGCTCAATGAGATAGGAAAAGACTTAGAGAGCCAATATGGAGTGCGATATCTTTTCTCTGATTTTAAGAAGAAAGAGGGCTATAAAAAGTCCACGGAGATATCAAAGCAGTATGATATGTACAGGCAGTACTACTGCGGCTGTGTATTTTCCAAGGAGCAGCGTGACAGAGAGATTGCAGCACGTGGGTGAAAATGTGGTTGCGTGACAGCAAAAATTATTATATAATTTAGCACAGTAAAGCGGCTGTTTAGAGCAGGCGACGGTATCACATCTTATTTTTATACAATACATTGTGATACATGAAAATAAATCATCATTTAATAATCAAGGAGGAATCTCATGGCACAGTTATGGGGAGGACGTTTCACAAAGGAGACAGATCAGCTCGTTTACAATTTCAATGCGTCCATTTCATTTGATCAGAAGTTTTATAAAGAGGATATAGAGGGCAGCATCGCCCATGTCACGATGCTTGGAAAGCAGGGCATCATCTCACAGGCAGAGAGCAATGATATAGTGGCTTGCCTAAAGCAGATACTTAAGGAGGTAGAGTCAGGGGAGCTTGAAATCAGCTCAAAGTATGAGGATATCCACAGCTTCGTTGAGGCTACACTCATAGACAGGCTTGGTGACACAGGAAAGAAGCTTCACACAGGCCGAAGCAGAAACGACCAAGTAGCTCTTGATATGCGTCTTTTCACCAGAAAGACAGTGAAGGAGACTGATGATGAGCTTAAGGAGCTTTTAGCTGTTATCCTTAAGATTATGAAGGAAAACACACAGACTATCATGCCGGGCTTTACACATCTGCAGAAGGCCCAGCCAATCACTCTGGCTCACCATATGGGCGCATATTTTGAGATGTTTAAGAGAGACAGATCAAGACTGTGCGATATATATAAGAGAATGAACTATTGTCCGCTTGGCTCAGGAGCACTCGCAGGCACTACATATCCGCTTGATAGGGACTATACAGCACAGCTTCTGGATTTTTACGGACCGACACTTAACAGTATGGATGGTGTGTCAGACAGAGATTATCTGATTGAGTTTTTATCGGCTCTTTCAACTATCATGATGCATCTGTCACGTTTTTCTGAGGAAATTATCATATGGAATTCAAACGAGTACCAGTTTGTTGAGATTGACGATGCGTACAGCACAGGAAGCTCAATCATGCCACAGAAGAAAAATCCTGATATAGCAGAGCTTGTCAGAGGAAAGACAGGCCGTGTATACGGTGCGCTCATGTCACTTCTCACCACCATGAAGGGTATTCCGCTTGCGTACAACAAGGATATGCAGGAGGATAAGGAGCTGGCATTTGATGCATTCGACACTGCAAAGGGATGTATCGCACTTTTTACAGGAATGATTGATACAATGAAGTTTAACAAGGACGTGATGAGAAAGAGTGCAAACAATGGCTTTACAAATGCCACAGATGCAGCTGATTATCTCGTTAAAAAGGGTGTACCGTTCAGGGATGCACATGGTATTGTAGGAAGAATAGTGCTTTACTGCATAGACAAGGGCATTGCAATCGACGATATGAGCATTGACGAGCTCAAGGCTATCTCTCCGGTATTTGAGGAGGATGTATTTGATGCCATTTCAATGGAAACCTGTGTCAGCACAAGGTGTACAGTTGGTGCACCATCAAAGACAGCAATGGACAAGGTAATCGCCGTTTACGACGAGTATATGAAGTCAAATTGGCAGGATGAAGTGTAGTTTTTGTGCATATTTTATAAAAAACAGGGAGAAAAATTATTAATTTAATATAGTTTTTTCCTTGTTTTTCATTAGAGTTTCAAGTAATATATTTCCTATAAAGACAGTTGTACGCGACAGACGGACAAGAGATATTTGAAATAATAAACGTCTGACATAGTTATTTGATATTATTTTAATGTCAACGTATGACAAGGTCGAAGAAAATCTAGAAGATAGGGAGATTAGAGTAATGAGTGAAAAGCTTAAAGTAGGTATCCTCGGTGGAACAGGAATGGTAGGACAGAGATTTATTTCTCTTTTAGAGAATCATCCATGGTTCGAGGTAACAACAATTGCAGCCAGCCCAAGAAGTGCAGGCAAGACATACGAGGACGCCGTTGGTGATAGATGGAAAATGGACACACCAATGCCTGAGGCAGTTAAGAAAATCATCGTAAAGAATGTCAATGAGGTAGAAGAGGTTGCTTCACAGGTCGACTTCGTATTCTCAGCCGTTGATATGTCAAAGGACGAGATCAAGAAGATCGAGGAGGACTACGCAAAGACAGAGACTCCTGTAGTTTCAAACAATAGTGCCCACAGATGGACACCTGATGTGCCAATGGTTGTACCTGAAATCAACCCACAGCACATGGAGGTTATCAAATATCAGAAGGAGCGTCTTGGCACAAAGAGAGGCTTCGTAGCAGTAAAGCCAAACTGCTCAATCCAGTCATATGCTCCGGTTCTTACAGCATGGAAAGAGTTTGAGCCATATGAGGTTGTTGCCACAACATATCAGGCAATTTCAGGTGCCGGAAAGACATTCAAGGACTGGCCTGAGATGGTTGGAAACATCATTCCATTCATCGGTGGAGAGGAAGAGAAATCTGAGAAAGAGCCACTTCGTCTCTGGGGATATGTGGATGATGAGAAGAAACAGATTGTTCCTGCAGAGTCACCGGTTATCACATGCCAGTGTATCCGTGTTCCTGTATTAAACGGTCATACAGCAGCTGTATTTGTCAAATTCAAAAAGAATCCTACAAAGGAGCAGCTCATCGAGGCACTCGAGAAGTTCAGCGGAGTACCACAGGAGCTTGGGCTTCCAAGCGCACCAAAGCAGTTCATCAGATACTGTGAAGAGGATAATCGTCCTCAGGTTGCACTTGATGTGGATTATGAGCATGGTATGGGAATCAATGTCGGACGTCTCAGAGAGGATACAGTCTATGACTGGAAGTTCGTCGGACTCTCACACAACACAGTACGTGGTGCAGCAGGTGGAGCAGTGCTTTGTGCAGAGCTTCTTAAGGCACAGGGTTACATCACAAAGAAGTAGATTTAGCAATTCATTGGAATATTTATTAATGAGGGCGGATTTTCCGTTTTTGGGCTGTGGGCACCGGTGTAGCACACAGTAGTATTCCTCAGATAAAATATGAAGTCAGCCACGGGATTTTTTATGGATAGGCTATGGCAGCTTGCAGGTCTATGTGGTCATTTGAACTATTGGAAACACGTGGCAGTTCATATTTTTTCTTCGGAACATACTGTGTACTCTCCGGTGAAGATAGTGTATTGAACGGAAAATCCTCACTCTGTGAATTAATTATTATGCAAAAGTCGAGCCTCTTAAAAGAGGCTCTCTTTTTTTGTTCCGCTTGAATTTATATTTTATCGTGGTAAAATAGATAGGCTGAGGAGAATATATTTAAGAGGTAGATATAAGTGAAGAATAATAAGTATGAAATTGATATGGTGAACGGTTCAATAATGGATAAGCTTATTTCATTTGCGTTGCCGCTTATGATTTCGGGTATTTTACAGTTAGCGTTTAATGCGGTGGATATTATTGTCGTGGGACAGTTTAGTGGCAGCAAATCACTTGCGGCTGTTGGCTCGACTACGGCACTTATCAATGTGTTTGTCAATCTGTTTATGGGTATATCGCTTGGTGCGAATGTGCTCGCTGCCCGATTTTATGCGGCAGGCAAGGATAAGGAGATGTCTAAGACGGTGCACACCGCTATTATGATTGCGCTCATAAGCGGTATTGTGATGGGCGTGGTCGGTGTTATTTTTGCAAGGGGTGCGCTGGAAATCATGGGTACACCGGATGATGTCATAGGTCTTTCTACTATTTATATGAGGATTTATTTTTGCGGTATGCCGTTTTTTATGCTTTATAACTATGGCGCGGCAATTTTGCGTGCTGTCGGCGATACAAAGAGACCTCTTATCTTTTTGATTATTTCAGGCTGTATCAATGCACTGCTCAATCTGTTTTTTGTAATAGTGTGCAAACTGGGTGTTGCAGGTGTTGCAATCGGTACAATTGTTTCGCAGTTTGTTTCCTGTGTACTTGTATTATATTGTTTGAGCAAAGCAGATACCAGCTATAAGCTCTGCTTTAATAAGCTTGCGATTGATAAGGCATATATGCTTCAGATATTTCAGGTAGGAATACCGGCCGGCATACAGAGCACAGTCATAAATGTCTCAAATGCCATGCTGCAGTCATCAGTCAATTCCTTTGGCTCAATAGCCATGGCAGGATATACGGCGGCAAACAATATACTTGGCTTTTTGTATGTATCGGTTAACTCAATCACACAGGCTTGCATGAGCTTCACAAGCCAGAACTATGCAGTAGGAAAACAAAAGCGAATGGACAGGGTACTGATAGACTGTCTGTTTCTCACGACAGCGGTAGCACTTGTGATGGGAAGTGCCTCATACATATTTGGAACACAGATACTTGGCATATATACAAGTAATAGTGAGGTAATTAAATCAGGACTTGAGATTATTTCGATTACTACAATCCCATATTTCCTATGTGGAATCATGGATCTTTTTCCGGGAGCACTAAGAGGAATGGGATACTCAACTGTACCTATGATACTTTCTATAATAGGAACAGTCGGAGTCAGAATTATCTGGATATATGGTCTGTTTCCAAGCCACAGGTCGTTGTTTTTCCTGTTTATATCATATCCCGGTTCATGGATAGCGACAATCATCATGCAGGCTATCTGCTATATGTTTGTCAGAAATAAAGTGAAAGCTACAATAGGAGCCCGGAAATTATAATTAAAATCTATTTGTATATGTGTTAAATTGTGATATAATATTTTCAGTTGATTATTTTGGAGGAATATTATGAAGGCAAAACACACAGATTTGGAGAAACTTGAGCAGCTCTATAAAGAGTCGGGCAACCAGCTCGTAGTGCTCTACGGAAGGAGAGGCTGTCAAAAGGAGGAGCTCATAAAGGAATTTTGTGACGGAAAGAAATTCTTTTACTACAGATGCAGACAGGCATCGCCAGAGCATCAGCTTGAGATGATGGGGGAGGAGATAAGCTGTCAGTACAAGGTGAGCCTGAGCAGACAGACATATGAGGAGTACTTCGCGAGAATCAAATCAGGAGGCCCTTCCAAGCTTGTCGTGATAATCGATGAGGCACAGTTTGTGGCAAAGAGGGATGCATCATTTATGGAAGCAGTTGCAAAGCTTAAAAAGCACAAGCTGTATCCGGGACCTGTACTTATAATACTTGCCACATCATCTACAGTCTGGGCCACACAGGAGGCAGCAGAGCAGTTTAAGGGAGCCGAAATGAAGCTTGAATCGCTCAATTTCCTTGAGGTTGTAAGACATTTTGAAAGTCTTCCGGTCGCGGAAATCGTGAGAATTTACGGAGCAATCGGGGGAGTTCCTGCATACTTGGATAAGTGGGATGCAGCTAAATCCTTTAAGGACAATATATGCAGGCTCGTATTGACACCATCGGGAGCTCTGTATGGTGAGGCGGATGCTGTTATATCGGCAGAGCTTCGAGAGCTTTCAGCATATAGCACGATACTTGCAGCAATCGCAAGAGGTGAGAACAAGCTCAATGATATTTTCCACGCGACAGGATTTTCGCGTGCCAAAATCAGCGTATATATAAAAAATCTTGCCGCCTTCAATATAGTGGAAAAAGTAGTTTCATTTGAGACCGGCGGATGGGAAAATGCCAAGAAGGGCGTATATCAGATAAAAGACACATTTGTTAATTTTTGGTTTAAGTTTGTTTATCCGAATATGTCTAATCTGTATCTGCTTTCGCCGGAAGAGTTTTATGATACATATATAGAAAAAGAGCTTGATGCATATCTTGAGAGATATTTCAGGGAGGTCTGCACAGAGTATCTGCTTATATTAAATCATATGGGACAGCTTCCGTTTAGCATAAAGCGTGTGGGGACATGGATTGGAAAGACAGGCCGCATAGACATCGTGGCTCAGAGCGAGGATAGAAGGAGTATCATCGGCTTCTGCAACTGGGACAAGCCAATGATGACCATGGATATGTGCGAGAATATGGCTATGGCTATGGAGCAGGCAAGGCTTACATCTGATGACTATTATCTGTTTTCGGCAACGGATTTTGAGCCTGCACTGCAAAGCTATGTGGTCAGAGACCCTAGATTCAAGCTCATCAACATGAATGAATTATAGAGGAGCTTATGGGAAAATCACTGATAATAACAGAGAAGCCATCCGTGGCACAGGAATTTGCGAAGGTGCTGCGGGTGAGCGGACGCAATGACGGTTATATAGAAAATGGAGAATATGTGATTTCATGGTGCGTGGGACATTTGGTCGGGCTGGTCTACCCTGAGTCCTACGATATGAAATACAAGAAATGGCGTCTTGAGGATCTGCCGTTTCTGCCAAAGGAATACAAATATGATGTGATAGACAGCGTGCGCAAGCAGTACAATATTGTGCACGCTCTTTTGCAGAGAGAGGACATTGACAGAGTTTACTGGGCAGGTGATGCCGGAAAAGAAGGACAGACCATCGAGGAGAATATCAGAAACTTTGGTGGTGTCAGGGAAGGCATGGAGGAGCTTCGAGTCTGGATAGATTCGCAGACAGAGGAGGAAATCCTAAGAGGCATAAAAGAGGCAAAGCCGATGAGTGCGTATGCAAACCTCGGAAAGAGCGGCATCATGCGTACCATCGAGGACTATGCGATGGGCATCAACTTTTCGCGTGTCATGTCGGTCAAATACGGCAATCTGCTAAACGATGCAGCAGGTACACGCTCGTACACGGCAATCGCGGTCGGACGAGTGATGACCTGTGTGCTTGGAATGGTAGTAATCCGTGAGCGCGAGATCAGAAACTTTAAGGAGACTCCGTTTTACAGGGTAATCGGCAGGTTTACGGATGCCGGTGTAGAGGCAGAGTGGAAGGCTGTAGAAGGCTCAAGGTACTTTGAATCACCGCTTTTATACAAGGAAAACGGCTTCAAAGAGGAAAAAGATGCACTCGCTTTAATTGAAGAATTAAACGGTAAACAGGCAAAAGTTAAATCTATAGTTAAGAATATTACCAAAAAAAGAGCACCGCTTCTTTTCAACCTGGCGGAGCTGCAGGCAGAGTGCTCAAAGAAGTTTAAAATCAGCCCTGATGAGACATTACAGGTGGCTCAGGATCTGTATGAAAAAAAGCTCACCACCTATCCTAGAACAGATGCCAGGGTGCTTTCAAGTGCTGTGGCAAAGGAGATTGGAAAAAATATAAGCAAGCTTAAAGGTTTTGAACCGACAGCAGACTTTGTGGAGCATATTATGCAAAAGAGGCTATATGCCAACATAGCTGATACGCAGTACACGGATGACAGCAAGGTAACAGACCACTACGCTATCATTCCGACAGGTCAGCTTACAGAGCTTTCGGGGCTTACATCGCTTCAAAGAGCGGTGTTTGAGCTGATTGTCAGGCGTTTCCTTAGTATTTTTTATCCACCGGCAGAGTATGAGAATGTGAAGCTTGTTGTAGATGTGGATAAGGAAAGTTTTTTTGCATCATCAAAGGTACTAAAGAGCGAGGGCTATTTACAGGTGGCGAATCCGCCGAAAAAGAAGTCGTTTGAGGAATCAAACGCACGAATACTTGGTAAAAACAGTGAAACTGCAGATAGTACAGATGAAAACAGCACAGCAAACGGCAGCAATGATGAGATAGTCGTAAATCCCAAGGTGATGCTTGAGCTTGCCGATAAGCTAAAGGCGGGTGATGAGATAGCATGCCAAGGCTATAATATCAAGTTTGGTAAGACATCTCCGCCAAAGCGCTATACATCAGGCTCCATGGTGCTTGCCATGGAAAATGCAGGACAGCTTATCGAGGACGAGGAGCTTCGTGAGCAGATAAAGGGCTCAGGAATAGGCACCTCAGCAACGAGAGCGGAGATAATCCAGAAGCTTGTCCGTATAGGATATCTGAATCTGAACAAAAAGACACAGATACTCACACCCGAAAGCCTTGGCGAGATGGTGTTTGAGGTCGTATACATGACAGTTCCGGCACTTCTTAATCCAAAGATGACAGCCAACTGGGAAAAGGGACTGGACGGAATTACAAGGGGCACGGTGGATTTCTGGGAATACAGGGGAAAGCTTGAGAGCTTTATCCGCAAAGAGACAGAAAAGATGATTGAGCAGAATCTGCGCCCTGAGATTGCAGACCGCATCAGCAGCTTTGCAGGCAAAAATGCAAGAGGTGTGGCGGCCAGACGAAAGATAGGTGTCAAGTGCCCGGTTTGCGGCGGCGAGATAGTGACCACACCGTTTGGCTACGGCTGTGCCAATTACAAAAATGATAAATCAGGATGTAATTTTAATATCGGACAGGTGGCAGGACTTGATATTCCGGAGGAACAGGTCAAAAAGCTGATTGAAGAAGGAATCACCGACACAATCCGTGGTTTTAAGTCGAAGAGCGGCAAACGCTTTGATGCATGCTTAAAGCTCAACAAGGATGAACAGACGAACAAGGTATCAGCCACCTTTGATTTTGAAAATGTAAAGCCGCAAAAGGTCGAGGGTATTGTATGTCCGGACTGTGGAGGCGATATATATGTGTCACCATACGGCTATCGATGTGCAAATTATAACAGACAGACAGAGGATGGCTGCCATTTCTTCGTTGGAAGGATAGCAGACAAGCAGCTGTCACAGGTACAGTTTTTAGAGCTCATGGCAAACGGCAGAACAGAGACGATAAAGGGCTTTAAATCAAAATCGGGAAAGCGCTTCAACGCATGCCTCGTCTTAAAGAAGGAGCCGGTCACAGAGGGCAGTGAGAAAATGCACACCGTCGTAGCATTTGACTTTGACAATGTGGAGGATGAAATCATAAAGGATGTTGTCTGTCCGCTTTGTGGTGGTCAGATAAAAAAGACATCGTTTGGTTATGGATGTGTGAACTACAAGGGTGACGAGCCGGGAAGCTGCCGCTTTTCGGTGGGACAGATTGCGGGAAAGACAATCACAGCCGCAAACTTAAAGCAGCTTCTTAATGATAAAAAGACCGAGACCATACGAGGCTTTAAATCCAAAAGCGGGAAACGCTTCGATGCGTGTCTGGTGCTTAAGGAGGATGAAAACAAGAAGCTCTCTGTCCAGTTTGATTTTGACCATGTAGAGCCAAAGACAGTGAAGGATGTGGTATGTCCGAAGTGTGGAGGCAAAATCCAGGTGGCACCGTTTGGCTTTGTATGCGAGAACAACAGACGTAATGATCCTGAGAGCTGCCGCTTTATGGTGGGCAAGGTTGCAAGCGTCAAAATAAAGGAATCAGTCCTTAAGGAGCTTCTGACAAAGAAAAAGACAGAAGTTATATCAGGATTTGTCTCAAAGACAGGAATGAAGTTTGACGCACCGCTAAAGCTCACGCAGGACGGAGATATAGCCTTTGATTTCCCTGAAAAGCCAAAGCCAATCGAGACCAATGTACTCTGTCCAAAGTGTGGCAGACCGCTCAAAAAGTCACAGTGGAAATATGAGTGTGAGTGCGGCTTCAATGTATGGCATACTGTGGCAAAGGTGGAGCTTTCAGAGGAAATCCTCACGGAGCTGTTTACCACAGGAAAGACCAAAAGGAAGGTCACGGGCTTCACCTCCAAGGCAGGAAATGTATTCGATACATGCCTTAAGTTTGAAAATGACCAGATATCATTTGATTTCGATAACCCGGGTGAGGAAGAAGTGCAGAGCACGGCAGATGTACATAACAATGCTGATGCACATAACAATGCCGATGCACAGAGCACAGCAGATGATGCGCCGGATGAGACAACCATGAATAATACAACCATGGATGAGCTGGGAATCCCAGAGGAATTTCTGGCAGGATTTGATATGGCAGCTGATAGTGCACAGGCAGATGATGTGTCGGAGGCGGCACTTGCGGCTGCGCATGAGCTGTTCGGCGAGTAGCTCTGCTGAAAATTAATTATTAAATCTATAATTAATATTATCATTGGGGCTTAAATATTTAAATGACAGTTAAAGTAATAGTTAATAATTTTTACATAAAAGAAAGGATATAGAAAAATGGAAAACGCAAAAATAACAAACCTCTATAATCTGGATGAAACAATCGCAAAGGAGTATTTATCGCAGTTCACTTATCCATGGGAGGCGCTTGCCGGAATAAGTGATTTCATCAAGGAGCTTGGACCAACACTCGACCCTGAAATCTATGAAAAAAGAGGCGAGGATATCTGGGTAGCAAAGAGCGCAACAGTATTTGACAGCGCATATCTGCACGGTCCGCTCATCATCTGCGAGGACGCAGAAATCAGACAGTGTGCTTTTATCCGTGGCAGCGCAATCGTAGGAAAGGGCTCAGTAGTAGGTAACTCCACAGAGCTTAAAAATGTAATCATCTTTAATTCAGTACAGGTGCCACACTACAACTATGTAGGAGATTCAATCCTGGGCTACAAATCACATATGGGCGCAGGCTCTATTACATCAAATGTAAAGAGCGACAAGACTCTTGTAGTCGTAAAGGATGTTTACGATACAAAAGAGGAGATTGCAACAGGCCGCAAGAAATTCGGCGCTATGCTCGGTGATCATGTGGAGGTGGGCTGCAACTCAGTGCTCAATCCGGGAACAGTAATAGGAAGAAATTCAAACATATATCCGCTTTCAAGAGTACGCGGAGTCATCCCTGCAAACCACATTTTCAAAGACAAGGACAACGTAGTTCTTAAAAAATAGTAATGTTGTTTGAAAAAATATTGTATTTTTGTTGTTTTTTGTCGATGATACTCTAGACTTATGACAAAAAATATGAGAGAATAAATCGGGTATGTTAAAACCATAACGAAAGGAGTCTTAAGATGATTTACACTAAGGAAGTTGAAAACATGTGTCCTGTAGCTAAGGGCGCAAAACATGAGCCAGCTCCTATCCCAGAAGAAGGAAAATGGGTTCATTCTAAGAAAATTGAGGACATTTCAGGATTTACACACGGTGTAGGCTGGTGTGCACCACAGCAGGGTGCCTGCAAGCTCTCACTCAATGTAAAGAATGGAGTAATTGAAGAGGCATTAGTTGAGACTATCGGATGCTCAGGAATGACACACTCTGCAGCTATGGCAGCAGAAATCTTACAGGGTAAGACAATTCTTGAGGCATTAAACACAGACTTAGTTTGTGATGCCATCAATACAGCTATGAGAGAGTTATTCTTACAGATCGTTTACGGTCGTACACAGTCTGCATTCTCTGATGATGGACTTGCTGTTGGAGCAGGACTTGAGGATTTAGGAAAGGGACTTCGCTCACAGGTTGGTACAATGTACGCAACAAAGGCAAAGGGAGTTCGTTACCTTGAGATGGCTGAGGGCTATGTAACAGGAATCGCTCTTGACAAGAACGATGAAGTAATTGGATACCAGTTCGTTTCTCTTGGAAAAATGACAGATTTTATCAAAAAGGGTGATGATGCTAACACAGCTTGGGAGAAAGCTTCAGGATCATACGGTCGTGTAACTCCAGAGCAGGGTGCTGTTAAGATCATCGATCCAAGACAGGAATAAGAGGAAAGGAGAACGACAATGGCATTATTTGAATCATATGAAAGAAGAATAGACCAGATCAATGCTGTACTTAACAGCTATGGTATCAGCTCAATCGAAGAAGCTGAAAAGATTACAAAGGACGCTGGACTTGATGTTTACGATCAGGTAAAGAAAATCCAGCCAATCTGTTTCGAGAACGCTTGCTGGGCATACACAGTTGGTGCAGCAATCGCAATCAAAAAAGGATGTAGAAGAGCAGCAGACGCTGCAGCAGCAATCGGAGAGGGACTTCAGGCATTCTGTATCCCTGGATCAGTTGCTGATCACCGTAAGGTAGGTTTAGGACATGGTAACCTTGGAAAGATGCTCCTCGAGGAGGAGACAGAGTGCTTCTGTTTCTTAGCAGGTCACGAGTCATTCGCAGCCGCTGAGGGTGCTATCGGAATCGCTGAGAAGGCAAACAAGGTTCGTCAGAAACCACTGCGTGTTATCCTTAACGGACTTGGAAAAGACGCTGCACAGATCATCTCACGTATCAACGGATTCACATTCGTAGAGACACAGTATGACTACAAGGCAGCTAAGCTCAACATCGTATCTGAGCATGCATACTCAGATGGACTCCGTGCAACAGTTAAGTGTTACGGTGCAGATGATGTTCAGGAAGGTGTTGCAATCATGCATCACGAGAATGTTGGTGTTTCTATCACAGGAAACTCTACAAACCCAACTCGTTTCCAGCATCCGGTTGCAGGTACATACAAGAAAGAGTGTATCGAGCAGGGCAAGAAGTACTTCTCAGTAGCATCAGGCGGTGGTACAGGACGTACACTTCACCCAGACAACATGGCAGCAGGACCAGCTTCATACGGTATGACAGATACAATGGGACGTATGCATTCAGATGCACAGTTCGCAGGATCTTCATCAGTTCCGGCTCACGTTGAGATGATGGGACTTATCGGAATGGGTAATAACCCAATGGTTGGTGCTACAGTAGCAGTTGCCGTTTCTGTACAGCAGGCAGCTGATGAGGGTAAATTCTAAATAGAAAGCTTGATTTTATAGGCTTTTTGGAGACTCATATCATTTTTGGTATGAGTCTCCTTTTTTTAGCTCATTTTCTGGATTTGGTGTAAAAATAGCTGCACGCTGCCCTCAAGTCGCCATATTTAATTATTGGCGACGTGGAAAGTGAAATATTGGCGACTTGGAATACTAATTCCGGTTATATTTTATGCCTCGCAGGTCATAGCCTTTTGTATTTTTATTTATTAAAATTTCTAATATCTCTTGTGCGAAAGGAGAAGTAAATGAGCGAAGTAATTGTAAGAGAAAGATATTTGAAAAATGGTAAGAAAGTGTATGAGTATTGTTTTGAATTGGCACATGAAGGGGGCAAAAGAAGAAGGAGAACAAAATCCGGATTTGCCACAAAACGTGAAGCAAGAGCTGCAGGACGGCAGGCATTGTATGAATATGAGAATGTTGGTGAGGTAGTTGTTGACAATAATATTTCTTACTCAGATTTTCTTGATTTCTGGATAGAAAATGATTGTAAGAATGACTGTCGGAAGCGTGAAGGGTGCACAGACACTTACAAGCAAGGCAGCTTATATTTTCCATTGCAAGCGTGGTGGTCGGTGGCGGTATCGTCCTTCTTCTTTACAAGTATATCGGTCTTACGGGTTCTGCTTATGTGGCAATTCCCTGTGTGGCACCGATTGCACTTGGTGGTTTCTATTCCTTTAATGGGATGAATTTCTACGAGTATATGGGAAAGAAACTGCATTTTATGTTTGGAAATAAGGCCCTTACCTATGTATCTACTGAGGGAGAGCCAATTATCAAGGCTTTTGAAATGGAGCAGAACGGACAGGTAAAGAAGAAAGCTAAAAAAACTCAATCAGAGATTACAACATCTGAGTCGGCAGTAAAGAAACAGGAGGAATTTGAAGAAATGAAGAAAAAGACAAGAAATATGATGTTTGGACTGGCAGCCGTGTTTGTGCTGGCGGTAGCGGGTGTGGCTGCTTATAAAGCAATGCACTAAAAAGGAACCTGCATAAAAACAGATTCCTTAAATGAGGGAAAATCCCTGTCGAAGGATGGAAGTCCAGTTACTTTTCTGATAGAGAAATCGGACTATGATTACAGTCTGCTTTTCTTCATCAATCGTATAAAAGGCAAGGTAATTATTGATTATTACAAAACGAATGCCCCAGCTTGCCAGTACCGGATCATCTACCAGACGAAACTTCTGTGGCAGGTCGGCTAGTGAGCCTATCTGCTCAGTCGCAGCATCTAACAGATTATCTGCGGCATCAGGATTTTTGAGGGTAAATTCGATGTAATCCGCAGCACGCATAATATCGTGTTCTGCGATGGAAGTGATATGAACCTGATAGCTCATCGACTGCGGCGGCTCCTGATATCAGCCATAGCTTCGGAAAATGGTCTGGTGTTGCCTGTGGCAATATCGTCCATTCCTTCCTTGATCTGGCTGTAAAGTTCAAAGCGGCTGGTCAGTTCTTCGTAGGCTTCAATGCTCATAACGGCAAGGTCGCCTTTTCCATTCTTCGTGATGAAAACTGGTTCAGGATAATTATGACAAAATGTAGAAATTTCATTGTAATTATTCCTTAAATCAGCACTTGATTTGATTGCTGGCATAAAAACACCTCCTTATTTGATAACAAAATTATACACAAATTTTGTTATGGAGTCAATGGATATACCATTAGTGTTAGCAGGATAAACACAACTATTACGCTCTATTATAATATACGAATTTAGTTTATTTGAATCAAAGCAAAAAGCTCGAAGAAGGAGAAATTATTCATGGTTTTATTGGTTGTAGATGCACAGAATGGTATCGTGGATGAACGCTTATATGAGTTCAGAAAGTTTGTTGGTAATATCAAAAAGCTGATTGGAGCAGCTCGAGAACAAGGCATAGAAGTTATTTATGTACAGCATGATGATGGACCTGATACCGGATTCTCTATCGGGGATGATGAGTTTGAGGTTTATTCCGAGTTTCAACCGATGCCTGATGAAAAACGGTTTATCAAGTCCGTATGCTTTGAGCATGGCTTACACATGATTGTTCCTGCCTATGCAAATTCTATGCAGGACAATGAGTACATGACTAGGGAACAGGCTTACCATTACTATAATAAATTTCTCTGGCCTGAACGATATGCAGACTGCGTACCAATGGACAGGGCATTGGAATTACTCAAAAAATAATATAGCGTAAACGGTCTTTGCTGAATACCTTTGTTACCGAAATACATTACATAAACTTCAAGATTATATTGCAGTAAATTCAATAAATCAGTATCATATATTTATACATACAAACAGCGTAGAAGTTTTAAAATATGAATGCGGAATAAAACAGAGGATAAGAGGATATGAAGAACGATGAACCAGAGATAAAACCGGCATACAAAAATCCTTTAATGGAGCATTACGAGTGTGATGGTCAGATAAACATGTTCAGGTATCTGGATAAATAATTTCGTTTATTTGAAGAGGCTGGATAAAAAATGCAGATATTTGTAGACGCAGACGCATGTCCGGTAGTGGACATCATAGAGAAAATAGCAGAAAAATATAATATAAAAACAACTCTCCTGTGTGATACAAACCATGTCCTGTACTCAGATTACAGCGAAGTGATAGTGGTTGGTGCAGGAGCAGATGCAGTGGATTACAAGCTTATAAGCCTCTGCCACAGGGGAGATATCGTTGTATCACAGGATTATGGAGTTGCTGCTATGGCGCTTGGTAAAGCTGCATATGCAATCCACCAGTCCGGCAGATGGTACACAGATGAAAATATCGACCGGATGCTGATGGAGAGGCACCTTAACAAGAAAGCCAGACGAAGCTCACATAAGAATCATATCAGGGGACCGAAAAGGTGCACAGAGAAAGATGATGAGAGGTTTGCACAGTCATTTGAGAAAATGATACTGATGGCAAAATCAAAGGAAGACTAATTAAGGATTGGAGCATTACAGATGAAGACAGCAATAGTATATGCATCAGTGCATCACGGAAACACAAAAAAGATAATTGACGAGATAGCAAAAACAAACGATGTCGAGCTGATAGATGCGACACAGACTGTAGAGAAAGACTTGTCGGAATATGATTTAATCGGTTTCGCATCAGGCGTATATGGTGGAAAATTCCATCAGTCGGTGCTTAAGTTTGCATCAGTCAATCTCACAGACAACAAAAATATATTTTTAATCTGTACATATGGCGGCAGACCTGTCTTTAAGTCAATTGAGCAGGTGATAGCATACAAACATGACACCATTGTCGGAAGGTTTTCATGCAAGGGATTTGATACGTTCGGTCCGTTCAAGATGATTGGCGGCGTATCAAAGGGGCATCCGGATGAGAAGGATATTGCGGCGGCTGTAGAGTTTTACAACGGATTAAAATTAAAGTATGATTAGAATCTGTATATTAGTAAACTATCTTATTGGGTGTTTTACTTGTAGGTATTATTCGCAGAAGGAAGGATATACAGGCATGAAACTAATTTGCTCTTTATTTATCACATTCTTAAAAATCGGTGCGTTCACCTTTGGCGGCGGATACGCTATGATTGCGCTGCTTGAAAATGAGTTCGTTGAAAAGAAAAAATGGCTTGAAAAAAGCGAGTTTCTGGACATGGTTGCGGTAGCCGAATCCACGCCAGGACCAGTCGCCATCAACAGTGCGACTTACATTGGTTACAAAATTGCAGGATTTGCGGGTGCAACCATGTCCACACTTGCTGTCTGCATTCCATCTTTCTTTGTAATTTATGGTATTTCGCTGTTCTTTGATCAGTTTCTCAGTTTGCGCTGGGTTTCCTGCGCATTCCGCGGGATTCAGGTATGTGTGATCTATCTGATCCTTACCGCAGGGCTGAAAATGCTTAAAAGTATTGACAAAAACACACTAAACTTGACGCTTCTCACGTTGGTCATGGCTTCCATGCTCTGCTGCTCGATCACAGCAGTTTCGTTTTCCTCTGTGTTTTACATCCTGATCTGCGGCGCGGTCGGGCTTGTTGTTTTCTTTCTGCGAAAAATCCGGAAAGGAGATGGGAAAACGTCATGATATATCTGCGTCTCTTTCTGAACTTTTTGATGATCGGTGCCTTGTCTTTCGGCGGCGGCTATGGAATGGTTTCGCTGGTACGCGAAAAGGTGCTTTCCAACGGCTGGCTGACAGAGAACGAGTTCATGAATTTTATTGCCGTATCTGAATCCACACCGGGACCCCTTGCCGTGAATATGGCAACCTTTATCGGCTCAACACAGGGCGGAATCCTCGGTTCATTTGTTGCAACGCTGGGCGTGGTGTTGCCGTCAATTTTGATTATTCTCTTAATTGCATCCGCACTAAAGAATCTGATGAAATATGCACCCGTCAACGCCTTTTTATCGGGAGTTCGTCCGTGCGTTGTAGCGATGATCCTTGCGACCGCGCTCAGCATGGCGCTGTCTACGCTGTTTGGCCTCACAGATTTACAGGCCGGATTTGCGCCCGATTTGCGCTCTATCGCAGTATTTGCCATGCTCGGAGCAACACATCTGATTTGTAAAATAATCAGAAAAACAGCTCCATCGCCAATTCTGATGATCCTGTTTTCAGCAGGCCTCGGAATCTTGTTTTGGTGAATATTCTAGCATGGCGATTGAGTTTTTTCGCATCTCCCTTTTTGTACCTGTTGTGTATAAATGACTGAAATCATGCGCAAAGAAAGCGCACTTCCCCTTTTTAAAATAACGTACACTGCTCAATAAGAGCTTTGTCTATTCTCTGATCCACGTCAATGTATCGCTGTGTAGTTGCCACACTGCTGTGCTGCAGGAGCTTCTGCACTAACACAATATCATAATTGTTCTGCCGATATATCTCGGTCGCAAAATACTTCCTGAAGGAATGGGAGCCGATAGGCTCCTCATATCCGAGATAATCCACGACTTTCTTGAGATATTTCTGCACCTGGCGCTCACCCAAAGAAAACATCTTCTGTTTCTAAATAGAAAGCTTGATTTTATAGGCTTTTTGGAGAGTCTTTGGAGAAATCCGAAGACTCTCCTATTTTTTATAAAAGTACATGTGGACGAGGTATGTTATACTCCTAATAAGAGGAACATCTGTTCTTGAAAGGAGTATGACTATGGGCGATGTATTAATTAAAGCAAGAACTCATAACAGTGGTAAAGTAGTATATGAATATCGGTTTGAAGTTGCTTCTATAGATGGCAAACGTCAATGGAAGTCTAAATCTGGCTTTGCTACAAAAAGAGAAGCTAGGGAAGCTGGTAAGATAGCACAGCAAGCATATGAACATGTGGGACAAGTTGTTGAACCTTCAGATATAAATAGTTTACCAGAAGATGAAAAGACAGATCAAAAACTTGTCCGAAAACGATCATCTGAACTTGGAGAACAACTAGGCAAAACATTTATATAAGGAGGCAGCAAAATGCCATTTGTAGAAATCAATGTAAAAAATGAAATTGAAAAGCAAAGACAAAATAATCCAGAATTTAAAAAGGCATGGGATGAATCCCGTGCCGAGTATAAGCTCATAGGTGAAATGATTTCTTTACGGAAACAAGAAAATATAACGCAAAAGGAATTAGCCTCATTAACTGGAAATAAACAACAGGTAATTTCACGGATTGAACGGAAAGAAAGTATTCCGACAATAAGAGCATTTAGTCATATACTTGATGCTTTAGGATATGAGTTACGTATTGTAAAAAAGAAATCAGTATAAGCAAATAAGTGTAGTGTTATCAATAGCACCCAACGGAAATTAAAAATCTGTTAGGTGCTATTTTTATGCCAAAAAGGAGGAAACAATTATGAAACGCAAAACAATACTTAGCAGTCAATGATATTCAATCAATAGATTACTAAAAGAATTGAGGTCAGAAAGTGAGGAATGTTGGAAAAAATTTAAACAGAAATATTCTTTTTCTCAAACTACTGCTTTATTAGTGTTTGAGAAAGGCAAATGTGTTTCAAGTGTAGAATGGGGAAAAGATGGTTTGCCAGTGGAAAAATTGTTGAATTGGCTCAAAATGAATGATATAGTATAGTCAGAGTTTGTGGAAAATTAAAAAAGAGGAGGATTAAAATAATGATTAAAAAAATTGCTATTATACCATATGTAACTAATGGAAGAAATTCGCAGGTTGGATGTGACGGACATTTTAATATTTTTAAAAAAAAGAGAAGTACTGTATTAAAAGAAAATTTGCAGTCCGCACTTGCATCAAAAAACCAGGAAGTGGAAGTTGTTATTGATGTTAATCATGGAGATTTACAATTTCTAAAACGTGAAGGAGTAAACTTGTTTTTGATTCCAGAAGATATTGCAAGTTATATGGACTATAGCGGTATTAATATGGAAGAATGTTTTCAGTTAACACACGATGAATATGAAAACGGAAATGTAGATAGAATCGTGAAATATATAGAGAAAAATTGAAAAATGGTCGTTTCTGAAATAATTAATTTATTCAATAAGGAATATTTCAGAAACGCCTTTTTTGATTTGATTTCAAATTATTAAATTTAGTTAAAAAATCTTTTTAACATGTGATTAGTGAAAGGATAGCAGAAATCTTAAAAAAACCCCTTTTTGCACCTTGTAAATTACATTACTTGTCCAAAGTGATACCTGCCATTGAGTGGGTATTTTCCCCTCATTGTCAGAGAAAACGCTGAGAAAGGAAACTTGGAGTAGGAACGGACTTGGAAAAAGAAATAAAATTTGGAGAAAAAGGAGCAATATTGGCAAAGAGCCTTACAATTACAAGTCCTAGTGGTGAAACACATACAGTTAGTTGGGGAAAAGGAAATGTAACGACAACCAACTTGTTCATTGCAGAAAAAGCAGCAGGTACATGGTCTGTGTATATGACGGGAACTAATATTGCGTCGCCAAATCTTGGCTCGGCATTTATTGGAGGTACAAAATATTCATCTGTAAAAATGAAAGTATCTTATATTTTAGAAGATTAAAATTATACAGTGCATTGGATAGTTATAAGTTGCTTATGGAGAATACCAAATAATGTAAAAATATTGGATTCCAGAATATGTTTGACATTGTGACAGGGAGATTAGGAGTTGTTCTGATTTTTCTGTTATTTTATGTCTTGCTGAGAAATTGTAATAAAAAAATTCGTTGAAATTATATGGTATAATTTGTATAAAGGTATAGATAGCTTATTTAAATGTTATATAGAAAGAGAGGAAAGTAGTTATGTTAAAAAGTGCAATATATTGTAATGTTTTTATATTGTTAATAATGTCAATATTTTTTTTAACAAGAATTTTTATGAAGAATAGTGATTTAAAGAAATTAAGAAAACTCATAATTATATATATAATATTTAATTTCATTAGTTTTTATTTATGTG